>Ga0070738_10003879_pt1 | contig 18813 bp, 13 predicted proteins | sample Coa_R2_2_FD_66446 | JGI IMG/M metagenome (GOLD analysis project Ga0070738, IMG submission 66446) | Surface soil microbial communities from Centralia Pennsylvania, which are recovering from an underground coalmine fire - Coalmine... | ecosystem: Environmental > Terrestrial > Soil > Unclassified ... | reverse complement strand
ACGCCGCGAGATGCGAGCAACAGGCCGCCGCGTCGGTCGTCACGGCCAATCGGGTTTTGCTTATCGCCATAGCCAAAGATTGGCGCGACCGCGGACGGCTTGCTCAAGTGGAGGAAGCCGCGACCGCCGCACCGTCCGATCATTCGCAGGTTACCCTGCACCCTCCGCGCTTCGGCTAGAGGCGGCGCCGATACCGACGGGCCAGTCTGGAATCTGGCGAGCCGCTCCCAGCGAGAGCGATCGCGGAACGAAGCCGCTTCGCCGCTCCCCAGTTGAAGCCGCTTGTCGGGAAATCCGCGCGAAGGGGCAGGCGGCCGTGAATCGTTCCATCGTCCACTCTTCAGGTTTCAATCGTGCAGAATGACGCTCAACAGCGAGCTGTGCACCTTCAGGGTACCGTTGTAGTCGATGAAACCCAGCTTCCTGAACTTGTTCATGAAATAGCTGACACGCGACCGCGTCGTGCCGACAATCTCCGCCAGTGTCTCCTGGCTGATCTTCGTCGCAATCGGCTGAGGTGCACCTTCCTTGCCGAAATTCGCCAGCATCAGGAGGGCCCGCGCCAGACGCTTTTCACTCGAATTGAACAGCTGATCAACCAAGTCCGCCTCGACTCGGCTGTTGCGTATCAGCAGATGGGACATGAACAGTTCGCCAAACGCAGGCTGGTCATGAAGGACCCGGATCATCTCCGTCTTGCCCACCCGCAAGATCTCGCTCTCGGCCATCGCTCTGGCGGCCGCCAGGCGCAACGGCTGGCCGATTAGACAACCTTCACCGAAGAACTCGCCGGGACCGAGCATGGCGACCACAGCTTCCTTGCCCTGCTCGGACTCGACCACGATCTTAACCCTGCCTTTCTGGATGTAGAAGACCGAGTCCGCCGGGCCAGCTTGCGGGAACACGACGGCGTCCTTGGCGTACTGGGACATCGTCCGTCCATGACTGACGGTGGCGAGAAACACCTTCGGATCGAAGGTCTTGGCGTTTACTTTCTTTGCGATCGCCGGTTTGTTGGTCTCCGTGGTCGGGTCCTCCGCAGAGCACACGTCGAACAGGGGCGAGGTGTGCGAAGTCCAACGCTTAGTCTTCGGATGCGATGCTAGCTGTTCACTATTGAACACTTCGGTAGCGCCGCGGGATGAGCCTGCGCGCCCAATCCCGGTGTCGCTGCACGGGACGGCGCAACGGCGACTGGGCCTGGCCTGATCGCCGGCAAGGAGCGGAGGGTGAGCCTCGTTCGCACCGGTCGGGCCGCCACTGGGTCTCGAGGATCCGTGAGCGGCATCCCGATTGTGCCTCCGCACCTTGAAGCTCGTCCCCCCGAAGGAGGAACTCTCACCTCGGCCGCGGTCTCCATCACGGGGCCCGGCGACGGAAGAGCGCGTGATAGAGCACCAGCAAGACGATAGCCCCGATAACGGCGACGAACATGCTATATAGATTGAAGCCCGTCACTCCCTCGTGGCCGAGGACCGAAGTGAACAAAAAGCCGCCGACAAAGGCCCCGGCGATCCCCAGCACGATATCGAGGAGAATGCCTTCGCCTGTCTTGTTGACGATCTTGCTGGCGATGAAGCCGGCAATGAGGCCCAGAATGAGCCAGCCGATGATGGTCATGGAAACTCCGATGGAGGGGAAGTAACCGTCAACGCAGACCAGATCGCGTTCGTTGCGGCTCCAAGGTCGGCGGACGCACTGACCGAGTCAACGCGGATTGAGGCGGCGCGAGCCTTTCAGTTCCCCGCTCCCTTTTTCTCATAGCTGACGACCGCACAGCACATTCTCCGGCGGCGCTTGTCCTCGAGAGACCGGCTGGCCGAGGAATCTTGCACTCCGCACTCGAAGATAAAGACGATGTGCCGACCGTTACGGGGCTGTCCAATTCAGGACACTACCGAATTTTCCACGTCCTGCTGTCCAACTCACCCCCTGAAGCGAGCCTTTGCCCAGCCACGCAGTCGTGGCACGTTTTTGATCATGGCCACCGCGTCTTCCACTCCCTATACCGTGTCGGGCATCCATCCGGAGACGGGAAATTCCATGGGGAAAGTTGCGCTACGCTGGCGGAGGCGCAGCGGCGGGCGAAGAACTGCAGGCGACTGGCTACCGCAACGTCACCATAGCGCCGTCAGACTAGAAGACTCCATCGTGGCCAAGGAACTGAAGGCGACATACGCTCGCCGCCGACGCGGCGCGGGCGACTATCGTGGCGGAGCGGAGGCGAGCGACGAATGACCATTCTCAAAGCAGTATTGCTGGGAGTCGCCGCGGTTCTTGCGCTGCTTGTGCTTTCACCGCGACGTGTCGGCAACCAAGAATGGATATTTGTTTTGGTCCTGATGGTAGCAGTCGGCGTTTTAGTAACCATTGTGGCACTTCCAAATTAGGACACTATGGTCGAGCCAAACTGTGGCGGTTGACGGCTGATGGAAGGCTTGGCGGCCTCTTCGTAGGCGATTGCACTGGCGAAAGATGTTAGGAATCCGCAGGCTGAATTTCGCGCGCTTCAGTTCCGAGAAAGTGACCGATCGCCTTGAGCATTTCGACACGGTCGCACACGATCTTGAACGTCGCGACCATGGGCACAGCCAGCAAGGCGCCGGCGACGCCCCACAACCAGTACCAGAAGACCAGAGCGATGATCACCACGACAGGATTGAGGGTGAATCGCCTGGCAAGCAGCATTGGAGTGATGGTTTCGCCCTCGGCGAAGTGGATGAGCAGGTAGATGCCTGCGGGCAGCAGGGCCTGCCAGACAGTGACGAAGGTGGTGAATCCGACCAGGCCCAGCAGAACGACGCCGACCAGAGGCCCGAGGATGGGAATGAAATTCAACAGGAAGGCGACGCTGCCCCACAAAACTGGATCGCTTAGTCCACAGAAATAGGCTGCGATGCCCGTAAGTATGCCAACCAACGCATTCATCATCGTCACGGTGCCGAAATAGACCGAAATCGTGCGTTGGATCTCATTGATGATGTCGACTGCTTGCTTCTTATCGTGAAGAGTCGGCAGAATCTCGACGATCCGGCGCAGAAACGAGTTTCCAGAAACGAGGAGAAAGAACAGCAGCACCACGATGGTTAAAAGGCCAGCGGCGAGGGCCCGGGTGCCACTGAACAGGAAGGTACTGAGCGGCGGCCCTTTTACTGCCACTGCGGGTGTCGTGGCATCCTCGCCGAGCTTCTGAACATCTTGGCTCGCTTTTTGAAAGCCCCGGGCCATTGCGCTCAGGCTGTCAAGGCGCCTCTCAAGTTGGGCGAAGCTTGCCGGCGCCTTGGAGACCCAACTCGCGGCCGGGCCGGACAGGAGGAAGGCAAGAGCGAAGACAACGCCCAACAGGACACTGACGACCAAGAATGCAGCGACAAACCGGGGAAGGTGGAAATCGACCAGAATTTCCGTCGCTGGCTGCAGAACCATCTTCAGCAGTAACGCGATAATGACGGGAACAACGATCTCGCCGGTCAGGTACAGGGCGTACAGAACAATAAGGCAGAAGATCCCGACCAGCACCGTCGCCTTGAAATCCTTGGGGAGCGGAAGCACCTTGCGTTCGGCGCTTTCGCTCGCCGAGCCGTCGGTCAATTTGTGCACTTCGGACATTGGCTTGCTAGTAAACGGCAAGTGCCTCTAGCAGTTGCGCTCAAACACGGCGCTAAGTGTCCGGGTCTCTTGCATGCTGGCGTCGCGAGAGAGCGAGATTGGTCAGTATTGAGCAGACGGCATGACGGGAACGTCGTATGCTGACAACTGCCGAGTGAGCTTGATGTCCGCCACCCGTGCTCAGTTGATCGGATCGTGCGGCAACGCGGCGAATGGCGATACGAACACGGATCTCTACCGCCCTCGCTGCCTACCGCCTTATGAGATGCTCGACGCTCGATTCAACTAGGGCCGCAGCTGCAGCGACAAACCGACTCGGCTCTGCGTTGTCAGGCTTCGCACCCGGCGTGTCCTATTTCTGAGGCACGACCACGATAAACTCGGCGCCGGAAGTCCCCCTGTTCGTCGCTAGGCTGGCGCCGAGCTGGCTGGCCAGCGACCTGACGATCCGCATGCCGAGGCCGTTGCTCGACTCTGCGGTGTAATTGTGCGGCAGGCCCACGCCTCCATCTCGCACCGAAATCTGTACAGCGTCCACCTCCTGCGCCACGCGGACCCACACCTGGCCGCCCGCTCTGTCCGGGTAGGCGTACTTGCAGGCGTTCGTGACGAGCTCGTTGACGATGAGGCCGAGGTGCACCGCCTTTTCTGGCGAGAGCAAAATGTCGTTCATCACTTCGGCATGGACGACGCACCGGGGCTGCGACGCCTCGAGGTCGCGGCAGACTTCGCGCAGGTAGGCGCCGAGATCGACTTTCTCCAGATCGGAATCGTGCGCGAGGCGGGCATAGAGACGGCTGACCGCATGAACTCGACCCGCCGCCACCGCGAGATGCTTTCCAACCTCGGCGTCCCCGACGCCCTTGGCCTGGAGCTGAAGCATGCTGGAGACGAGCTGGAGGCTGTTCTTTGCCCGGTGATTCATCTCTTCGAGCAAAACTTTCTGGTGCGTCAGCGCCTCGGTCAGCCGGCAGTCATTGCGCTGGCGCTCTATTGCCATGCCCAGGATGTTGGCGGCTCCCTGCAGGAAGGCGATATCGCGTTCGCCGAACTCGCCTTCCGACCGGCTGTCAACCTCCAGTACGCCGAACGGCTTGCCGTCTCCCTGGAGGATCACGTTCATGGCGCGACGGACACCGTGCCGGACCAGGAGTTCCGGCGTCCGGAAGCGCTGCTCGTCCTTCAGATGATTGGAGATGACTGGCTTGCCGCTGTGCAACGCAAAGCCCGCCGGCGATTCCAGATCGGCGCCAAGACTGGCTTTACCGACGATGCCCTCGTCCCAGCCGATGCCGGCCCGCACCAGCAGCCTATTCTCGGCCGGCAGGTATTCGAGCACTTTGCAGAACTCGGCCTGTAGCCCCTCGGCCGTAAGGCGCGCGGTCTGGTCGAGCAGCTCCGAGAACGGCGCGCCCTGCAAGGCAAGCACTCCAAGCTCCGCCAGGAGTTCCTGCTGGTGAATCCGCTCCTCCGACGAACGCCCGCCGGCGCTGCCCGCCGGCGCCGTCGCCAGTGTGGCGTCGACCACGGGCGTGTCGCTCGATTTCGGAGGTTGCATGCGACTAATACCTAAAACCGATCGACCGGCGTCTGACGTGTCTGCTCGGCCGAACTATTGCTCGGGAACTTCGACATGGAGCAAATCAGCTAAGTAGCCCGCAGCTTCATTGCCCCGCACGCAACCTCCACTTCCGTCCGGTAGGATAACAAGCAAATCCGCTTAATTTGAAGAATTTCCGCGTGGCCAATTGGTGGCTATGACGACGCACTGCAGAAGGTTCTCTGTTCTTCGACCAATGTCGATATGGAGTTATTAGGTCCCGCTGGAGGGGTTGACGATTCAAAACGCCTTGTATAAATCCTCGATATGTTCGTTTCGAGATATTACAAATGACCAAATTTGTTGCATATCTGCGCGTTTCGACCGCTCGCCAAGGCCGGTCGGGCCTTGGGCTGGAAGCGCAGCGGGAAGCCGTCCGCTCCTTCGTTGTATCGAGGGCAGGCAAGATCATCGCTCCAGAGTTCCTTGAGACCGAAAGCGGCAAGCGCAATGACCGGCCGCAACTTCAAGCAGCGTTGGCCCGCTGCAGGGCCACGGGCGCCACGTTGGTGGTGGCCAAGCTCGACCGTCTCTCTCGAAACGCCGCTTTCCTGCTGACGCTTCGGGACAGCGCGGTGCCTTTTGTGGCGGCCGATATGCCGGAAGCCAACACCCTGACGATCGGCATCCTCGCTGTGGTCGCCCAAGCCGAGCGGGAGGCGATCAGCGCCCGTACGAAGGCAGCGCTGGCCGCAGCCAGAGCTCGCGGCGTCAAGCTTGGCAATCCTAACGGCAAAGCGAACCTGAAGCCGGGCTATGGCTCGTCCGCAGCCTCGGACGCCGCCCGAGTCTTTGCCGAGGGGCTGCTCCCCATGGTGACCGAATTGGAGAATGCGGGCCTGTCTTTGAATGCTATCGCACGTCGGTTCAATGAGGACGGTATTCGTTCCCGCCGGGGAGGCACCTGGACCGCCAAAGCAGTGTCCAACCTCAAGGCTGCCGCCCTGCAGGCCTAGAGACATTTTTGCGAAACAAGCCTTCTGCCTTAGGCAGCCGGTTCGCGCGATTGTCGCAGTTCCTTTAGCCGCACGAGCATCGTCAGCATTCGCTCGAGCTTGCGATCGAGGTGTACCTCGTACCGCGCCAGCACCTCGAGCTTGTTGGCGTCGAGCGCCTCACCGAAGGCCTGATCCCGAATCAGCGGCCGGTGTGTGAGCTCGGTCCGCCGCCGGCCGTACCAGACCAGCACGTGACGGTCGATGAACCGACGGAGGTGGTCCGGATCTGGCTTGTAAGGCTCCTCCCCCTCTTCGAGCTCGTCGTCGTCCCAAGTCAGCACGTCGGCCCACCAGTCGCGGGTATCCTCCCGCAGTGCTGCAACGGCTGCCTCATACCGATCATTGCGACGCGATCCGAGCAGGTCCAGCGCCTTCTTCGTCATCGCTTCATCGGCCTCCAGATCGCGCAAAGCCTCTTCGGTATCGGTCGACGCATCGCGGATGGCCGCACGGACCCCTTCGGTGCCCTCCCCACCATGGAGGTGCGCCAACGCCACCTGACCCGTCTCGCTGTAGCCCTTCATGGTTTTGTACAGCCCTTGGCGGTGCGCCGCCGCCTCCGCGAGTCGCAGCCTCCGCTTGCGCCAGACGATGCCGGCCAGCTCCTCGACCAAGTGCTCCTCGGTCGGCCCCTGCGGCGCGTGCTCCTCTTTTAACGCCATCAGCACGCAGGCGTATTCCTCGCCGTCTTCCCAAGGCAGGACCGTGTAGCGCGACAGCACGCCGTGCCGCGTCGCGTTGAACCGCACCAGACCCTTGTCGTCTGTCATAACTTGATCCTCCAGGGCCAATCGTCGCCCATATCCTCGAGAATGCCGGTCATTCCGAACTTGACCGCCAGCCCGTACGTCGACCGGTTCACGTCCGCGCGGTGCTCGGCGACCAGCCGGTCGAAGGTCTGCCATCGCATCCATTTCGGTTTGGGCCCCTCGCCATTGGCAATTCCAGGCTCCCATCCCAAGCGCCGACGAATCCCGTCCGCCCTCCGCGTCGCCCTATCGCCACCATCCTCACGGGTGCTCTCGTAGGCGAGCTGATGGCACTGCCGACAGGCGAAGATCGTGCCGCCATAGAGGATCGCGACGCGGCGACGGCATCCTACTGCCGGGCAAATGAACCAGGTCCGGCTGCCGCCAAGATGGCAGGCCGTGCGCTGGAGATAGACAGGGTATTCCTCGTCCTTCCAGTCGCCATCGCCGCGGCGGTGACGGTACGTCAGCACCACCCGATCCGCTTCGGCACGCATCTGGATCGAGGCCACCTTCTCGCCGTTGCGCAGCCACTGCCAGCCGCCCCAATAGCCCGGGCGCAACATCCCTTCCCGCGCCCAGCGCCGCACATCGATGCTGCGCATCTCTTCGGTCGTCGATCTGGTGCCGCAGCGCCAACGGTTGCCGCTGTTGCGATTGCCCATCGGATTATGCCGAAAGCATTTGGCGAACCTCACCGGCCCGATGCGCTCGCCGGGACCTCGACCAGGTCCGGCGAGGCCTCGCCGCTTCCGGCTGCATCCGAAAATTCGCCTGCTGCGAGCTGGTCGGCTTGAGCTCGAGAAAGACCACCGTCGTATTGCGCAATGGCTGCGCGCTCCTCTTGTCGATAGGCGCGGTCAGCGTCCGCATCGTCCGCATCGTCCTCGCCCCCCGTCTTGACGGCCGCCGCTCCACGCTCGGCGGGCGGAGCGGACGCAACGGACGCAAGCTGCACCAGGCGCGTCCGGTTGCGACCGGACCGCATGAAGCTCACCTCAATGCCGACCTTGCGCAGGAATGTCGCCGCCCGCTTCAGGCGGCTCGAGAGGGCTCGCGCATCGCCCGGCCAGGCTTTCGACTTCTCGACCCTTTCACCCGCCACGTCACCCAAGGTCGCCAGAAGGTCGGTAGCAGTGCCCGACCATTCTCGCTTGTCCACCAACAGGGTGCGCACGGCCGCCGCCACAGGGTCGGAGTCGATGACGCTTTCCACCGTGTCGGCCCGGTTGTCGTCGTATGCCGCCATGAAGGTGCCGTCCGGCCAATGCGCTGCTTCGCTGGCCGTTGCCCATTGCGCGAAATCTGCCATGCGCGGGGTCCGTGCCAAGCGAGTTTGCGATAGCCGTTTGAGTGCCATCGCCGCAGCGTCCAGCAGTGCCCCCAGCAATCCGGGCTTCTCCGTTTCGAAGGCCGCCCATAGCTCGGTCTCGGGGCGCCGCTTGTCCTCCGGGATCGCCGACAGGGTAAGGAAGATCGCGCGGTCGGCGAGGTCGGGCCGGCTTACGATGTCGTCAATTCCATTCAGGATGGCCGGCCGTGAAGCGGTGAAGAGGGTCTCGTCCTGATCGGAGTATAGCTGGCGAACCGCGAAGCTGGCACCAGTGGCCAGGCGGCACAGCGTGTCCGACACCGAGCCGGGAAGTCCCGAGACGTTATCGAACGCCAGGACGTGGCCGTTGTTGGCCGCGATGAAGAGGTCGCGCTCATCGCGCGGCAAGGCGCGCAGCGCCGCCGTGTTCGGGTCAACCAGGGATCGGGCCATTGAGGAGAAGGTGCTTTTTGCCGATCCCTGCTCACCCATAAGGACGAGGACCGGGTAAGGCCCACGATCGCGCAGGCAAGCGACCAGCCAGGCAATGGTCAGGACGAAATCGCCATCCGAACCGACATTGAGGAAGCGGCGCAGCGCCTGGATCGTACCGCCGCGCTCGGGATGTGGCAGTGGACGCAGTCCGGACGGGCGGCGGAAACGCACAGGCGGATCGACAACCAGACGCCAACCTGTCTCGTCGATCTCGACGGCCTGCCATGTCTCGTCGCCCAGGTCGAGGTAGAGTCGTCCGCCGGTGCCCGCCACCCGGACATGAACGGGTCGCTCTTCGGCTTCGAAGTGCGCCTTGGCCTCGAGCACGTTCAAGGCCGCCGACAGCGCTTCGGTACCGACGGCGCCGCCTGTCGCCTTGTAGTAGGAGCGCGCCAGCCACTGACGAAAGGTTCGGCTGCGCAGTAGCACGGTTTCCCGATGGCCGTTGACGATAAGGTCGGCATACGCGGTCCCGTCGGGCGCATGGAACAGCGCGGCGCCCTCCGCCAGCTCGATCAGCTGCTGGGCCTGCGTTGCCGATCGGCCAGATCCGGTCGGCTTGGTGTCGCCGGGCTCTGCCGCGGTCGCCACCTCCTGCGCGGCACGGATCGCTTCGGCAGTAGCGTTTCCGTTCGTCACGGCGCACCCGCCCCCTGTGCAATCAGCAGGTCATTGAAGTCCATGCCTTTGGGAGGACGGGCGATCCGGACTCGCCGCCCCTCCCGCGACCAGCGTGCTGCGGCCGCCTTCGCCGCGGCCTCGCCGGGATCGTCGCCATCCGCCAGGACGACCACCTCGCGGACGATGTCGGGCAGCTCCAGCGTTCGCAGGCCCGAGGTGGACATCGCTGCCCAGGCCGGCATGCCTGTCGCCTGCATCGCCGCCAGACAGGTCTCGATGCCTTCGCCAACCATCGTCTCACGCTGGGCAGGGGCCAGTCGCACCACACCCCCCGCGCACGGGCCGAGCATCATGCGGTTGGGCCGGACCGGCGCTTTGCCGCTCCCGTCGCGCACGAGGAAGGTGCGGTGCACGGCCATCGGTCGCTCGTCTCGCCCATGGGTGACCAGCGCCAGCATGACCGGCCAAGTGCTTCCCGTCGGATGGCATAGCCTGACACAGAAGCGCAGCGTCGGCGGCAGGAGCCGAAGGCCTCGAGTCGCCAAGTATGACTCGACGACGGTTTGATCCGCCGGGGCGGCGGACTCCCAAAGCGCCAGAGCGGCCTTCACGCGATCCGCGGCAAGCGTAGCCACAGAGCGATGGATTGCTTGGGCCCTGGCGGGACCTGCTCCTCTGCCTCCCTGACCGTCGCGCCAGGTTTGGGACAGGCCGGTGCGCCAGTCGCCGAACGCACCGGCGGGTGGCGGATCTGGATGAAGGACATACCAGCCGGCATCATCGGCGGGCCGATGCGAGGTCGAGAACCGGTGCAGGCGTCCGTCCGCTTTCAAATCCAACGGGGGAGCGAGGCCGGCGCGCTCGATGGCGGCCCGGAAGGCCTCGATCGACTCGGGCAACGGACGCATCACGACCGCGCCCCGTCACGCTCCGTAATGCGTGTCTTTACCCAGGCGTCGATCTCGGCTTCCACCCAACCGACAGCGCGCTCGCCAATCTTCACGGGCTCGGGAAACTGCTTTTTCTGAACCTTGTCATAGATAGTGCTGCGCGACAGGCCCGTCTTCCCCTTCACACCGGGAAGCCGCAGGATTGTATTCGTCACGTTCGTCGCTCCTTGCATGTTGCTGGACGCGACGTCTTATTTCCTGCAGGGGTAGCTCCCCCCTGCAATACCCCCAGTCAGAAATTCTTTGGGCGAGGCAGACTGCGGGTGGAAAATCCCGCCTTTCTCAGAATGTCTTTGATCGTCTCGGGTGAGCACCCGTCTTCCTTAGCGACGATTGCCCGAAAATTCCTGTGTCCCTGCTCAAAAAGCTCCCTGCAACGCGCCGCGATCCGCTGGCGTCTTGCAGTCGCTGATTCCCTGGTACCGCCGCCTGCCACCGGGTTGTTGACGCATTCGACCAGACGCTGCTTGTCCACGATCAGCGCCTTGCCCTTTAGCCTCAACACCTCAGCAAGCGGCACTTCGTGCCCGGCCAGTTTCAATGTCAGTGCGTTCTCAGCGTCCAATTCGACATGGGCCGATCTCTTGTCTCGCAACATACCGACCGACCACAGCTTGCCGTGCGCCGAGTTCAGGGGCTGACCGCGCAAATGTGTCGACCCAGCCAGAAAATCCGCAGTCGCTCGACAACTCGCCTGCCATCGCTCCAGCCGGCTCAGATGTACTTTCACGCGACCAATATCATCCCGCTTGTCGCAGTGGACAAAGGCTGCCGCTCCGAAGGAGTAGTCAATGATCTCGACAGGCATGGTGCAGGCGCGTTCGCAGCCGTCGCATGCGACACTGGCCGCCGGCGAGGCGAGCGACAGCAATCCGGCTTCCTTCAGCACCGACACCGCCGATCGGGGCCACCTCGCCAGCTCTTCGGCAGGAATGAACACGACGCCGTCGGGTGCAGCCCCCAACCTCGCTAGCAGGGTTTCGAGCGCCTCCTGGCCGGTCATTTCGGTTCGATCCCCGAGGCCGCGAGCATACCGCGCAGTTTCAGCCCCAGGTCGTCGTGCTTCAGCGAACAGGCATTCGGATAGCCAATCGTGAAAACCTCCCGTCGGCCCGGCTTGTCGCCGCGCGCACTGAGATGCACGACGATCTCCGCCCTTGTGACGTTCCAGAGATTGAGCGCAAGGGACCTGCCGACCTGCTCCAGCACGTCATAAATCGCCAGCTCGTTCTCGCTCACGTCCGCTTCCAGCGTAACGCGATCCCCTTGCCTCACCGTCGAAGACAGTCGTATCAGGCGTACGCGCACGCTGTCGATTCCGCCGCCCGCCGGGCGCACGAACTGAAACTCGCGGCGCTTGAGCGGATTGAGATCGTAGACCCTTCCGTCCCTGGGATTGGGCGGCAGCTTGTCGAGCTTGAGGACGTGCTTCGCGAACAGGGCCTGGAGCGGTTCGACGGCTGCAATTCCACCGCGATAGTGAAAATCGAGCACACCCTCCTTTTCCGACCACACGTACATGACTTCGAAGGCCGGATTGTGGGGCCGTCGGCTGAACTCGCCATTCACCCACTCCATGCTCTCCGACCCGAAGTCCTCAGGATAGACGAAGAAATAGTCCCGCTCGTCCCGCCGTAGGAGTTCGACCAGGCAATTGCGACCCCTGCCTTCCTTTTCGCGAAACCAGGCGCCTACCGACGACTGAAGCGCGATCCGGCTATCGAGGTCGAGCGCCGCCTTCTTTGCCGGCAGGCCGCGGCGCTTGCGCCAATAGGGCAGCGAATCGGCGTAGGAAAACCGGGTGACGCCACGCCACATCTCGTGGTGGTCGAGGAAGACGGTCATCGCGCGATCGGCATGACCCGGCAGGGCTGCCAGCTTTTCGACCAGTGCGACGTAGGCCTCGGAATCAACCGCAACATGGTACTTCGCCTCGTCGAGGATGGCGCGATAGCCCCGCTCGCTCGACACGTCGAAGATTCCTCGGAAGTCGGCTTCCATCGCGCCTCGCACGCTGTCCGGCAGAGCCAACCACTTACTCATCAGCGCTTGAGGCCGAGTTTCCGGGAGATTCTCGAAATCAAAGTCTTGCAAGACGGCCCGCCCGGAAAAGTAGCGTTTGAGCAAGGCATTAGGGGTGAGGCGGAAGAAGGCGGGTACAGAGAAATGGCGAGCCATGGGCAAACTCCGGTCTTGGCGGTCCCTCCCTGCAACCGTCGGACGTATTAGGATTTTACCGTACCTCTTCCGACTTTGTGGATGCTATTGATTGGGGAAAGTTTTCAAGCGTGTGGGACAAGCGGGGGACAATGGCGGCGCTGGAGGACCTGAAACCAGGCGGCTCTGTGCGGGGAGTGCTGCCCGGCGGCATCGTGACGGTCGTCAGCGTCCAGTGGTTCGGATCGGACGCCGTGGAGCTCACCTACAAAGATGCCTCCGGCCGGGTTGCCAACGAAATCCTATACCGCGACCGCGAGGCCGACCTCGAGATCGTAGAAGAGGGGCGTCCCTGGAGCTTCGATGGCGACGGATCGCTCTTCCGCCTGGTCGCCGAAGCCCAGCGTATCCACCTCGCCCATCTGTTCGATCCCGTTCTCGCCGTCCACACCTCGATCGTGCAGCCGCTGCCCCACCAGATCACGGCCGTCTACGAATCGATGCTGCCCCGCCAGCCCCTTCGGTTCCTCCTGGCCGACGACCCGGGTGCCGGCAAGACCATCATGGCCGGCCTGCTGATGAAGGAACTGATCGCCCGCGGCGATCTGCAGCGCTGTTTGGTGGTCTGTCCCGGCAGCCTGGCCGAGCAATGGCAGGACGAGCTCAGCAGTCGATTCCGTCTCCCGTTCGAGATCCTGACCAACGACAAGCTGGAAGCGGCCCGCACCGGCAACTGGTTCATCGAGAATGACCTCGTCATTGCGCGCCTCGACAAGCTCGCCCGCGATGAGGACGTGCAGCAGAAACTGCTGGCGCCGGACTGCCGCTGGGACCTGGTGGTTTGCGATGAGGCGCACAAGCTTTCGGCGACGTTCTTCGGCGGCGAGGTCAAGTACACCAAGCGCTACCGCCTGGGCCAGCTCCTGTCGTCGCTCACCCGGCATTTCCTGCTGATGACCGCCACGCCGCACAACGGCAAGGAGGAGGATTTCCAGCTCTTCATGGCGCTGCTCGACGGGGACCGCTTCGAGGGCAGGTTCCGGGATGGCGCCCACACTGTCGACGTGTCCGACTTGATGCGCCGCATGGTCAAGGAAAGCCTGCTGAAGTTCGACGCGACAAGGCTGTTCCCGGAGCGCATCGCCTACACTGTGTCCTACAAGCTCTCCGATGCCGAAGCGGCGCTCTATAAGTCGGTCACCGACTACGTGCGGGAGGAGTTCAACCGGGCCGACGCGCTGGAGAACGACAAGCGCGCGGGGACCGTCGGCTTTGCCCTGACAATCCTGCAGCGCCGGCTAGCCTCATCACCGGAGGCGATATACCAGTCCCTGCGGCGTCGGCGAGAGCGGCTGGAGGGCCGCTTGCGCGAGCTGGAGCTGCTCCAGCGCGGCGGACAGATTGCAGCGGCGACAGATGGCGGGCCGTTGCTCGACCGGGAGCAGGTGGAGGACCTCGAAGACGAGGCCGATGCCGAGAACGAGGCGATCGAGGAACAGGTTCTCGACCAGGCGACGGCCGCCCGCTCGATCAGCGAGTTGCGGCTGGAGATCGACACCCTGCAGCAGCTGGAGGGTATGGCGCTCACCATCCGCCGCAGTGGCGAGGATCGCAAATGGCGCGAACTGGCGAGCCTGCTAGGCGAGATCTTCACTTCGGCCTCGATCGCCAACGGCCTTGCCGATCCGCCGGCACCCTATGACGATGGCGTGCCCAAGCCACCGAAACCGGCCTCCTCGCCGCATCAGAAGCTGGTCATCTTCACGGAGCACCGCGATACGCTGAACTACCTGCAGGCCCGCATCGGCACGCTGCTCGGCCGGCCGCAGGCGATCGTTGCCATACATGGCGGCATGGGCCGCGAAGACCGCCTGAAGGCGCAGGAATCGTTTCGGCACGACCCCGACGTGCAGGTCCTACTGGCCACCGATGCGGCGGGCGAAGGCATCAATCTCCAGCGCGCCCACCTGATGGTGAACTACGATCTGCCATGGAACCCAAACCGCCTGGAGCAACGCTTTGGCCGAATCCACCGCATAGGCCAGACCGAGGTCTGCCATCTCTGGAACCTGCTCGCCGAGGAGACCCGCGAGGGGGACGTCTACCGCAAGCTCCTGGATAAGCTTGAGCAGGCCCGCTCGGCGCTGGGCGGGCAGGTGTTCGACGTGCTGGGCCGGCTGCAGTTCGGCGGGCGCCCTCTGCGCGAACTGCTGATCGACGCCATACGGTACGGCGAGCAACCCGAGGTACGCGAGCGCCTGACCAAGGTCGTCGAGAACGCCTTCGACCGCAGCAGCCTGCAGGACTTGCTGGAAGAGCACGCGCTGGCCCATGATTCGATGGATGCCTCGCGCGTTCACCGCATCCGTGAGGACATGGAACGGGCGGATGCGCGACGCCTCCAGCCGCACTATATCGAGTCGTTCTTCCTCGAAGCTTTCCGGCGGCTGGGCGGCAACGCCAAGCAGCGCGAGACGCGCCGTTATGAGGTCACCCATGTGCCTGCGCCGGTGCGCAACCGCGACCGGCTGATCGGGCTGCGCGAACCGGTACTGCCGCGCTACGAGCGCATCGCCTTCGAAAAATCACTGGTGGCGCCGCAGGGCCAACCAGCAGCAGCCTTCGTCTGCCCCGGTCACCCGCTGCTCAATGCCGTCATCGATCTGACTCTGGAGCGCCACCGCGACCTGCTCCGCCGTGGCACCGTGCTGGTCGATGAGCGGGACCCGGGCATTGCGCCACGCGTATTGTTCTTTCTTGAGCATGCCATCCAGGACGCTGGTGTCACGCGGAGCGGAGGCCGCCGTGTCATCTCCAAGCGCCTGCTCTTCATCGAGATCGCGGCGGACGGTACCGCCCGGCATTTGAATTACGCACCCTACCTCGACTACCGCCCGCTGGCCGCGGGTGAGCCGGGGCTCGATGCCCTTCTCGCCCGAGCCGAATGCGCCTGGATCGGCCGCGACCTCGAAACCAAGGCGCAGGCGCATGCCATCGCAAAGGTCGTGCCCGAGCACCTCGCCGAGGTGCGAGACCGCAAGCTCGCGCTGCTCGACAAGACGGAGGCGGCGGTCAAGGACCGGCTCACCAAGGAGATCAACTACTGGGATTTCCGCGCCGAGCAGCTTAAGGAGCAGGAGCGCGCGGGCAAGGCCAACGCTCGCTTAAACTCGGGCGAAGCGCGCAAGCGGGCCGACGAACTGCAGGCACGCCTGCAGCGGCGCCTCGAGGAGATCAAGCGCGAGCGCCAGATGGCGCCCCTGCCGCCTGTCGTTCTGGGCGGGCTCCTGGTCGTACCGGCCGGCCTATTGCGCGCCATGGTCGGTGCTGTCGCTGAGGGAACGGCGTCTGCCTTAGACACTCAGGCCGCGGCCGCGCGAGCGCGCGCGATCGTCATGGAGATCGAGCGGGGCCTCGGGTTCGTACCGACCGACCGCGAGTTCGAGAAACTTGGCTACGACATCGAAAGCGCAGTGCCCGGCACGGGGCGCCTGCGCTTCATCGAGGTCAAGGGCCGAGTCTCCGACGCGGACACCGTAACAGTGACAAAGAACGAAATCCTCTACTCGTTGAACAAGCCGGAGGACTTCATTCTGGCTCTGGTCGCCTTTCGCGATGACGGTGGCCATGAGGTGCATTACCTGCGCCGGCCGTTCCACGACAAGGGTGTCACTACTGACTTCGCCGGGGCCAACGTCAATTTCCCCCTCGCCACGCTCCTTGCCGAAGCCTCGCCGCCTTCGTAAGACCCGCCATGCCCGCAAAGACTCGCAAAAAACTGATCGAAGTGGCGCTGCCGCTAGAGGTGATCAACGAAGAAGGCTCACGCCGTAAGCGGAAGGCTCCAGCCGGTTATCCAACGGCTCTTCACAAATGGTGGGCGCAACGGCCTGTCGCGGCTGCGCGGGCAGTTATATTCGCGCAGATGGTGGATGATCCCTCCTCCTGGCCCGACCTGTTTCCGACGGAAAAAAAACAGGAAAAGGAGCGCGAGCGCCTATTTCGCATCATCGAAGATCTCGTGAAGTGGGAGAACACAAACAACGCAGCGGTTCTTGAGAAGTCGCGCAATGAAATCTGGACAAGCTGGCGGCGCGCATGCGCGGAGAACGCAGACCATCCGCGTGCCAAAGAGCTGTTCGACCGCAACAATCTGCCCGCCTTCCACGATCCTTTCGCTGGAAGCGGAGCTATTCCTTTGGAGGCGCAACGACTCGGCCTCACGTCCTGTGCGAGCGATCTCAATCCAGTAGCGGTATTGATTAACAAGGCGATGATCGAGATCCCGCCTAGATTTGCAGGCAAGCCACCGGTCAATCCTAGCCGCGATCTGAATGTTCACTGGAACGGCGCGCAGGGGCTCGCCGAAGACGTGCGATTTTACGGCCACTGGATGCACGAAGAGGCCGAGAAACGAATTGGGCATCTTTATCCCAAGATCGAGGTCACGGTCGAGATGGCGAAAGAGCGACCGGACCTGAAACCTCTCATCGGCCAGAAACTCACCATTATCGCATGGCTATGGGCCCGCACCGTAAAAAGCCCGAACCCGGCCTTCGCCCATGTCGACGTGCCGCTTGCTTCCACCTTCATGCTGTCCACCAAGGTAGGTAGGGAAGCCTACGTCGAGCCGGTGATCGAGGACGGCTCGTATCGTTTTACAGTAAAGATCGGCAAGCCGAAAAACGCGGCCGCTACCAAGAACGGAACTAAGCTTGCGCGCGGTGCAAACTTCAAGTGCCTCATGTCTGGCACGCCAATGGCAGGCGACTACATCAAGGCAGAGGGCAAAGCGGGACGAATGGGAGCACGGCTGATGGCCATCGTCGCGGAGGGTTCGCGCGGGCGTGTATATCTTTCGCCAACGCTTCAACAGGAAGCGCTAGTTCGTGAAGCTAAACCGGATTGGAAACCTGAGACGCCGCTAGCGCCCGACCTGCGGGCGCTCTGGACGCCGCTCTATGGTTTGACAACCTATGGTGATCTGTTCACCGACCGACAGTTGGTTGCGCTCACAACGTTTTCTGATCTGGTGGGCGAAGCGCGGGAGAAAATCCGTGGCGCTGCCGCCATGGCCGGCCTGACCGACGACGGTAAGCCGCTACGCGACGGCGGAACCGGTGCCGCCGCCTACGCTGAAGCGGCAAGCGTTTACTTGGCACTCGGAGTCGACCGCGCGGCAGACTATAATTCTGCGATTGCGACATGGCGACCGAAAGACGGCGCCATGCGCTCAACTTTAGCGAAACAAGCGATTCCCATGAGTTGGGACTTTGCCGAAGGCTCCCTCTTCGGTGATTCGAGCTCGGGTTTTAGAGCGTGTATCGACGTTGTGGCATCGGTCATCCGCGCAGCGTCCAGCCTGGTGCCAGGAACAGCCCTACAACGGGACGCGGCCTCCCCGCGATTGGGGGACAAGCAATCGGTAGTTCTAAGCACTGATCCGCCCTACTACGACAATGTCGGCTACGCCGACCTGTCGGACTTCTTCTATGTTTGGCTACGACGATCACTTCGCACGGTCTTTCCCGATCTCTTTGCTACGTTAGCGGTCCCCAAGAGCGAAGAACTCGTTGCTACTCCTTATCGTCACGGCGGCAAACAGGAGGCCGAACGATTCTTTCTGGATGGCATGACGGAGGCGATGTGCCGACTGGCCGAACGCGCGCACCCAGCCTTTCCAGTCACGATCTACTATGCATTCAAGCAGTCTGAAACCGAAAGCGAAACCGGTACGTCAAGTACTGGCTGGGAGACATTTTTGGACGCGGTTATGCGCGCAGGCTTTGTCATCAGCGGTACGTGGCCAGTCAGGACAGAAGGCGATAATCGGCAAGTTGGTATCGGGGCTAACGCCCTAGCTTCAAGTATCGTACTTGTCTGTCGACCTCGTCCTGTCGATGCTGCTACCGCAACTCGGCGCGAATACTCGGCGGCACTGAAGCTCGAACTTCCAAGCGCCCTGCGTCATCTTCAGGAGGGCAACATAGCTCCAGTCGATCTCGCTCAGGCCGCTATCGGTCCTGGCATGGCCGTGTTCACGCGCTATTCGAAGGTGCTTGATGCGCAGGGCAACGCAATGAGCGTTGGCGAGGCTCTCGCGCTTATCAACGAAATGCTAGACGAAGCGCTGGCTGAACAGGAAGGCGATTTCGATGCCGGCAGCCGCTGGGCACTTGCCTGGTTCGAACAGCAAGGATTCACAGAAGGTGAGTTCGGCGTGGCTGACGTTCTGGCAAGAGCGAAGGTGATAGCAGTCAGCGGCTTGGTGCAGGCTGGCATCGTTAAATCGGGTCGCAGCAAGGTGCGCCTGCTGAAACCA
>Ga0070738_10003876_pt1 | contig 18837 bp, 13 predicted proteins | sample Coa_R2_2_FD_66446 | JGI IMG/M metagenome (GOLD analysis project Ga0070738, IMG submission 66446) | Surface soil microbial communities from Centralia Pennsylvania, which are recovering from an underground coalmine fire - Coalmine... | ecosystem: Environmental > Terrestrial > Soil > Unclassified ... | reverse complement strand
GGGCGACGGCCACGCGCACGACCAAGCGGGCCCCGGCCACGCGCACCGCGGCGAAGCGGACCACGGCTCGCAAGGCGACCGCCAAGCGGGCCTCGGCCCCGCGCACGACCAAGCGGGCCCCGGCCACGCGCCCGACCAAGCGGGCTCCGTCGCCTGCGCAAGCACCGGCCGAGGCTACGGGCCCGATGAGCGAGCTCTCGGGCTCCTGACCACGGTGCGCCGCTCGTCGGCGCCCCGCCTTGGCACGAACGGGGGCCGTCCGGCCCCCGTTCGTGCTACCCGGATCCAGGATCCCCCTCCCCAGGGGGGTGGGCCCGAACGTGGCTCGGGTCCGCTCGGTAGCTCGGCACCACTCCGTGGGGTGGTGTCAGCCCGCACCTGAGCGACCGAGCGTGCCAAGGTCGTCGCCCCACTGGAGGTCAGCGGGCACGTCGACGTCGAAGGCAAGCGAGGGTTCGTGCACGACCCGCACCGGTAGCCCGAGGCGGGCGCACTCGGCCAGGTGCCGGGCGAAGGAGCCCGGACCGTACGAGAAGCGGAACCCGCAGCGAGCCGGCAGCCCGATGACGTTGGTGCCGTCGCCCCGCCGGTCGGGTACGAGGGTCACGCCGTCGAAGGTCGCCACGGTGGCCAGCTTCGAGGCGAGCGGCAGGTCGCCGTGTGCGACCACGACCTGTTCGACACCCATGGCCGCCAGCCGACGGACCCCGTCCTCCACGGCGCCGTTGAGGCCCCGCCCCGGCTCCCACACGACCAGTGCACCGCGGCGGCGCGCCCAGTCGGCGACGTCTGTGTCGTCGCACACGACCACGGTGGGCAACGGCGACGCGGCATCGAGGACGCGGCCGGCCATCGTGCGTACGAGCGTCTCACGCTCGCGGTCGGAGAGTGCCGCGCCGAGGCGGCGCTTGGCATCGGAGAAGGCCTTGACCGGCACCAGGACGGCCCGGGGCCCGAGGAGCATCTCGACCGGTGCGCTGGCAGGCGTTGGTCGGGCGGTGGCGCCGACGGCCATAGGCGCAGTGTAGGCCGGGCCCGTCGCGACCGGGACGGCGACGCCGTAGTCTCTCGACGTGGCGACGAAGACCGTAGCCGTGGTGGGAGCGGGCTCGTGGGGGACGACGGTCGCCAGCCTCGTGAGCGCCAACGCGCGGACGGTGCTCTGGGCCCGGTCGGCCGAGCTGGCCGACGTCATCTCCCGCACCCGGCAGAACCCCGCGTACCTGCCGGGCATCGACCTCCCAGCCTCGCTGCGGTGCACGGCGTCGCTTCCCGACGCGGTCGCCGACGCCCGGGTGGTGTTGATGGCAGTGCCGTCCCATGGCTTCCGCCAGGTGCTGCGTGCCCTCGCTCCGAGCCTGTCGCCCGGTGCGGTGGTGATCAGCCTTGCCAAGGGGATCGAGGTCGGCACGAACCTACGGATGAGCGAAGTCATCGCGACAGAGGCGCCTGGCGCCCTGGCCGGCGTGCTGACGGGCCCGAACTTGGCCCGCGAGATCGCCGAGGGCCAGCCGGCGGCGAGCGTCGTCGCGCTGCACGACCCGCAGGCCGCCCAGGAGGTCCAGCGGCTGCTCCACACGGGTTCGTTCCGCGTGTACACAGCCACCGACGTCGTGGGGTGCGAGATCGCGGGAGCGACGAAGAACGTGCTCGCCATCGCTGCCGGCATCTGTGACGGTCTGGGGCTCGGGGAGAACACGCGTGCGCTGCTGATCACCCGGGGGCTGGCTGAGCTGCGTCGCCTCGGGATCGCCCTCGGGGGCCACGCGCTCACCTTCAGCGGTCTCGCAGGCGTCGGTGACGTGGTGGCGACCTGCGCGAGCCCTCGGAGCCGGAACCGGACGGTGGGGTTCGAGCTCGGCCGTGGCCGGACCCTCCCCGCGATCCTTCGCACCATGCGCATGGTGGCCGAAGGGGTTGGCTCGGCGACCCCCCTCGTGCACCTCGCTCGCGCGCACGCGGTGGAGATGCCGATCGCCGAGCAGGTGCACGACGTCGTGCTGGGTCGGTCAACGCCGCGGGAGGCGCTCGACACGCTGATGCATCGCCCGGCGCGCGCCGAGTGGGACGAGCCGGTGCGCGGCGTCAGCGACTGAGGAGGTCGCTCGAAGCGCTCATGCCTCGGCCAGCCTCGCCGTGGCGATGCCGTGGGCGCGAAGCTCGAACGACCCGTCGAAGGCCTCGAGTGGACGGCCGCGGAGGTCGACCAGCCAGCCGTGCCCGCCGATCTCGACCGTGGCCGGACGGTCCGTCGGGTTGAAGACCCGGACTTCGAGCGCGCCCGCCACCCGGCGCACGGAGGAGACCTCGGCCCCGGTTACCACCAGCGCGCTGCCCGATGGGGCCCGCCACCCACCCCCGGGGGCATGGGCGACCTCGAGCGGCACGAAGAGATCGTCGGCGGCCGCGTAGGGATCGACGTCGCCGAGCTCCAGGCCGTAGTCGAGCACCACCTGCCTGCCGACCAGCTGGAGCCCCTCGGCGGGCGTGAGCGGCCCGGCCGGCAGCGGCCGGTAGGCCATGCCCAGGCGCGACAACATGCCGGTGGCGCGCAGTGCCGTCAGGGCCAGGGTGTGGGCCCGCGGCCCTTCGGCTGCGGCACGCACGTCCACGAGCTCGTACTCACGTACCGCATCGAGGAGCACCGTCAGCCCGCCGGCTGCGACGAAGTCGCGAGCGGGGAAGGTCGGCAGGCCGGTTTCCTCGGCTCGCCCTTCGGCGGTCAGGCCGCGGGTGACCGAGGCGAAGGCGGTTCCCGCCACCGACACGGTCGCCGGCTCGGGGAGCGGCAGGTGCACGCGCACGCGGTGGTCGCGACAGGGGTTGAGGAACGACGTCGCCACGCGGATCGTGCGTTCGTCGGCGTGCAGCGTCACGCGGGTGGTGACGGCCACCTCGTGCTCGCCGACCCGTGCCTGCGTCGCGCCGTCGACGTGGTCCGGCCAGCGGTAGGTGGCCACGATCTCGGCTGTGGCGCGGACAGGCCCTCGCTCGACGACGGTGACTGCCACTGCAGATGGCGTGTCGACCCGCGTGTCGGCGGCGGGCGGCGAGTAGTTGTAGGAGTCGCCGAGATCGCCCGACTCCACCACTCGCCCGAAGCCGGGGATGCCCTCGACCGAGAAGGTGCCGTCCTCGGGGTCGACGACGACCGTCACGAGGCCATTGGCGAGGACGACCGGCCCGGGATCGCCGCCATCGGAGCCGGTCGCAGAGGCCGGGAACCGAAGGGGACCGGGAGCCAGCAGCCGCCAGCCGAACGCCGGCACCTCGGCGACTCGCGCCGCCACACGGAAGATGGGCGGCTGGTCGAGGGTGATGCGGACAAGGGCCTGGGGACGAGCGCCCAGCCGGGTGTACAGGTCCTGCTTCGCCTCGGCAACAGGCACGCCGGGCCGCTCCTCGGGACCGATGGTGACCGTCAGGTCGATGCCGGTGCTGTCCTCGTCGACCCGCACGTCGTGGACCCAGGCATCGTCGCCGAGCCGGGGGCCTTGGATCAGTTCGAGCACGGTGCGGGCCGTGGCGGCGTCGATGGTCATGCTCCCAGGAAGCCCGGACCGCTCGGACAGGACCTGCACGCCCTCGCGCTTCGCCAGCTCGGCGCCGGCCAACAGCTCGACGACGCCGGATCTCTGCCGGGCGGAGGGGTTGACGACCACCGGGCCCGCCTCGGCCATGGAGACGGCCAACGCGCGCAGAGCCCGCGCCGCGACGCCGTCGGCGATCTGGCGGGCCTCGGCAAAGCGCGCCTGCACGGCGTCGACGACCTGGTCGACCGAGCAGGCGCAGATCGAGTCGTGGGCCGAGTTGTGCACCATCTTTCGCCACGCCAGCTCGAGCAGGCGCCCGGGCCAGCGATGGTCACGGTCGAGGAAGAACGCGCTGTAGGGCTCCGCTCGGCGCTCGAGGGCCCGCTCGGCCAACGCCGCAGCTCGCTTCACGTCGACACGGTTGGAGGTGACGCCCATGAGCAGGTTGGCGCGGGCACCCGAGCGCAGCTCCCCGCGCCAGGTCGCCAGCCCGTCATGCGGCGCCGACCTCAGGTACTCGGGCAGCGACACGATGGACAGGGCGAAGTCCTCCTGGGCGGCGTTGGCCTCGGCCACCCGGCGTCCGAGGAACCCTTGGGGGGCGGCATGGTCCGAGCCGTTCATGCACAGCAGTCCGTCGAGGAGGAAGGTGGACACCTCCTGTTCGTGGTCGGCGATGCGCCGCACGAGGGCCTTGGCGTCGTCGGGCAGCGAGGCGGCGTTGCTGTAGCCGACCGGCAGGTACTCGGCGCGCACCCTCGAGCCGTCAGGGGCCTCCCACCAGAAGGCGTTGGCCGTGATGGCTGCCGGCACGCCTCGCCACACGACGGCGTGCTCGAATCCTGCCGAACAGAGGAGCTGGGGCATCTGGGCGATGTGACCGAACATGTCGGGCAGGTAGCCCACCGGCATGGCCCCGCCGAAGTCCGCCGCCCGCGCGAGGCCCATCTGGAGGTTCCGCACGATGGTCTCACCCGAGACCAGGAACTCGTCCATGAGCACGTACCAGGGCCCGATGCTGAGGCGCCCCGAGACCGCCAGGTCGCGCAGGCGAGGTGCCGCGTCGGGCCTGATCTCGAGATAGTCGTCGACCGCTGCCATCTGGCCGTCGAGGAGGAAGCAGGTGTAGGACGGGTCCGACTCCAAGATGTCGAGGAGCCCGTCGAGGACCTCCACCAGCCGCATCCGGAAGGTCTGGAAGGGCTCGTACCACTCGCGGTCCCAATGGGTGTGGGGGACGATGGCAACGCGGCGTCGGGGCATCCCGCAAGGTTACGGCCCGTAGCCGAGTCGGCCCCATTACCATTCGCCCGTGCCCGACCAGCCGACTGCGCCCGGCCAGCCGACTGCGCCCGGCCAGCCGACTGCGCCCGACGGCCGCTGGTCGCGCCACCTTCCCCCGGGTGCCACGTTCGACCCGGCATCGCTCGCCGGCACGACGAGCTTCACCGAGCCGTGGGCCCGGCGGTGGGAGGCCGATCCGGGGTTCCCGGCTCTGCTCCTGCCGCCCAAGGACCCTTCGGCCGGCACCGCGGCGGACGCCGGGCGCTGGTGGACGGCCGGGGAGCTCGACGAAGCCACCCGGCTCGCTGCCGGTCGGCTTCGCCTCCTCGGCGTGGCACCCCTCGACCGGGTGGTGTGGTCGACTGCCACCTCCGCTTCATCGGTGGTGGGCTGTCTGGCCGTCCTTCGGCTCGGGGCAGTGCTGGTGCCGGTCAATCCCGCCTACACCGAGCGCGAGCTCGCGCACGTCGTGGCCGATGTGCGGCCGCGCCTGGCCGTGGTCGACCGCGCCGAGCAAGCCGCCTGGGTCGCGTCGGCCTCGGCAGGCACCGCCGTGGTGGACAGTGGGCTCGGCCTCTTCGATGGCACCGGCGTGGGCCGAGGAGAGCGGGGGAGCGGCGTGCCTGACCCCCCGCACGAGCCTGCGCTTCACGGCGACCTGCTCCTCGACGCGGCAGCCCCCGGCGATCCGGCTCTCGTCGTCTACACCTCGGGGACCACCGGGCTCCCCAAAGGGGCTGTGCTGAGCCACGCCAACCTCGCCGCCGGCGCGGCGGCCCTGGCCCTGGCCTGGCGGTGGACCCCCGAGGACCGCCTGGTGCTGGCCCTGCCCCTCTTCCACGTCCACGGGTTGTGCGCGGGGCTGCTCGGCACGCTCGCCGCCGGCGCTTCGGCCGTCGTCCTCCCTCGGTTCGATCCGAGCGCCGTGCTCGACGCGGCGGCATCGCATGGCGGCACCATGTTCTTCGGGGTCCCGACGATGTACCACCGGCTGCTCGGTTCGGGCCGGATCGGCGAGCTCGCCCGCCTGCGGCTGTGCGTGTCGGGATCAGCCCCGCTCCCGCCCGCTCTCTGGGAGGGGGCCCACCAGGCAGGCGTCGACGTGCTGGAGCGCTACGGGATGAGTGAGACGTTGCTGACCGTCTCCAACCCGTTCGACGGCGAGCGCCGGCCGGGCACGGTCGGGTTCCCCCTCCCCGGCGTCGACGCGTGCCTCGCGGCGCCCTCTGGCATGGGCACCGAGACCGTCTCGTGCGGACCGGGCGCAGAGGGGGAGCTCTTCGTGAGGGGTCCCTCGGTCTTCAGTGGGTACTGGGAGCGCCCGGCGGCCACCGAGGCCGCGTTCGTCGACGGATGGTTCCGGACCGGCGATGCCGTGGCCGTCGATGACGACGGCTATCTCTGTGTCAGGGGCCGGCGCTCGGACCTCATCATCAGCGGCGGGTTCAACGTCTATCCGGCCGAAGTGGAGGACGTCTTGCTGGGGCATCCCTCGGTCGCCGAGGTGGCTGTCGCCGGCACCCCGTCGGACGAGTGGGGCGAGGAGGTGACGGCGTGGGTGGTGCCGTCGGGAGCCCCGCCGCGCCCCGAGGAGCTGGTCGCCTTCTGCGCCGCCCGGCTCGCCGGCTACAAGCGGCCCCGCCGGGTGCGATTCGTCGACGCGCTCCCTCGCAACGCCATGGGCAAGGTCCTCCGGAGCGAGCTGCGCTGAGCGTGGCGGTGCGCGCTGGAGAGGACGCCGGCGAGCCGAGCAGGCACCAGGCGGGCGCCGGGGGCTGGAGCCGGGCAGGCACCAGGCGGGTGCCGAGGGCCGATGAGTGACGGCAGAGCGCCCCGTCGGTACCGTTGGGGCGTGCGGGTCGCGTTCGGGAGCGACGAGCGGTCGGCGGTCACCGAGCACCTCGTGGCGGTGCTGCGCGCCAGGGGCCTCGAGGTGACCGAGGTGCCTGACGGCACGGCGTGGCCGGAGGTCGGCCGGATGGTCGGTGAGGCCGTGGCCTCGGGCGAGGCCACGTTCGGTGTCGTGTGCTGCACGACCGGCACCGGCGTCTCCATCGCTGCCAACAAGGTGCCGGGGATCCGGGCTGCCCTCTGCACGGACGCGGCCACCGCCCAGGGGGCACGTCGGTGGAACGACGCCAACGTGCTCGCCCTGAGCCTCCGCCTGACGAGCAGCCAGCTTGCCGAGGAGATCGTGGATGCCTTCATGTCGGCGTCCTTCGACCCCGACGAGTCGGCCACCGTGGCCAGGGTCGAAGCGGGGTAGGGGTGCGCGGTCCGACCCTCGATGCCGAGCGGCGCCTCTGGCGCCAGGGCCACCGCTGGGTTGCCGGGATCGACGAGGTCGGCAGGGGCGCCTGGGCCGGTCCCCTGAGCGTCGGCGTGGTCGTGCTGGCCCCGGCCGGCACGTGCCGTACCCTGCCGCCGCTGCTGCGTGACTCGAAGTTGTTGCCCGAGCACCGCCGCGAAGAGGTCTTCGGCGCCGTCACCCGCTGGTGCGCCGACGGCGCCGTCGGCCATGCCAGCGCTGTCGAGTGCGACCGCTGGGGCATGACGCAGGCCCTCCGGCTCGCAGCCCGTCGGGCGCTCGCCGCACTCGAGGTCCGGCCGAGCGCGGTGATCGTCGACGGGCCGTTCGACTTCGTGACGGAACCGGCGCCGCCTCCGCCGCTGCAGCAGCCATTGCAACTCGGGATGGGTGGGCTGCCGGCGTCCGAAGGCTCTGTGGCACCCGGGTCGTCGACGGAGGTGGCCGTCGGCACCAGCCTGCCCGTCGACGAGGTTCCCCTTCCCGGCACCGTGGTCCCCATGGTCGGTGCCGACGCGCGCTGCGCCGCGGTCGCCGCCGCCTCGATCCTCGCCAAGGTCGTGCGTGACCGGGTCATGCGCGAGGAGGCCGAGCACTTCCCTGCGTACGGGTTCGAGCGGAACAAGGGGTACCCGTCCTTCACCCACAGGGCGGCCCTGCGCGGGTACGGCCTCTCGGCCATTCACCGCCGGAGCTGGGCGTTCGTCGACGACCTCCCGTGGCAGAGGCGGGCGGACCGGCCCTGGCAGCGGCCGATGCGGCCCGTCGCCACCTAGGATGGGGCGGCCATGGTCTACGTGCTCGCCCTGGCGTCTGCTCTCTCGAATGCGCTGACGAGCATCCTGCAACGGATCGGGGTCGAGGACGCTCCTCCAGGTTCGACCCTCAGTCTGCGCCTCCTGGCACACGCCGTGCGCCGCCGGGCCTGGCTGCTCGGGACCTTGCTCATGGTCATGTCGTTCGTGACCCAGGCCTTCGCGCTCCACGTCGGTCGCATGTCCCAGGTCCAGCCGCTGCTCACCACCGAGCTCCTCTTCCTCGTGCTGATCCTGAGCGCGTGGTTCCGCTTCCGGGTGCGGATCGGCGAGTGGCTGGCCGCCCTGGCGGCGGCGTGCGGGCTGTCGGGCTTCCTCCTGTTCGCCGACCCGACCGGCGGAACGCTCGTTCCCAGTGCGACGGAGTGGCTGGCAGTGGGCGCCTCGTGCGGGGGGGCCATGGCCATGACGGTCGTGCTGGCCCTGCGCGGCCCGCCTTGGTGGCGGGCGGCGATGTTCGGCACCGGGGCCGCCATCGGCTTCGGCTTCGCCGCGGCATTGACCAAGGTGGTCGGGAACTACGTCTCGGGCGACTGGTCGGCGGTGTTCCGCCACTGGGAGAGCCCGGCGCTGGCCGCCGTCGGCCTCACGTCCATGTTCCTGGCCCAGAACGCGTTCCACGTCGGGCCGATCGCCGCCTCGCAGTCGGCCCTCGTCCTCGTCGACCCCCTGGCGAGCATCCTCATCGGGGTGAACCTGTTCGGCGACAACCTTCGCACCACCGGCGCCTGGGGCCCCCTCGAGGGAGCTTCGCTGCTCGTGCTGTTCACAGGGGCTGTCTTCCTGGCCCGGTCACCGTTGGTGAGCGGTGCCCGCGGGGACGGGCGCCAGGAGCTGCGGTCTGCCCGCCCGCGACCCGGGGAGCCGACCGGCGAGCGGCTCGCGGGTGCGGTCGCGTCGCCGCCGGCCTCCTGACGCCGTCACGGGGGGCACCGGCGCGAGGTGGCCCGGCAGTAGGGTGAGCACGATGGTCGACCCTGGTGGAGACGGGCGCGGCGGCAGCCGGCCACCGCGCGGCGCCGCGGCCTCGGAGTTGTTCGGGCCCAACTCCTGGCTGGTCGAGGACATGTACCACCGCTATCTCGCCGACCCCGCCTCGGTCGGCGAGAGCTGGCGGGTGCTCTTCGCCGCTGAGCGGCCCGCCCCGGGCCCCCAAGGTGCGCTCGCACCTGCCGACCGTGGCGGCGGCCCGGTGCCGGCCATTGCGGCACCCGTGGCTCCGGCCCCAGCGGCTCCGGCACCGTCAGCGGCCGCTCTTGCGGCACCCGTGGCCCCGGCCCCAGCGGCTCCTGCTCCGGCGCCGGCAATTGCGGCACCTGTGGCCCCGGCCCCAGCGGCTCCGGCCCCGTCCGTACCCGCCGCGCCGCCCGCGGTACGGGCAACTGCCGGGCCGGCCGGACCCTCCGAGCGCGGGTCCGCCGCCCCGCGCGGCGAGGGGGTCGAGGCGGTGCCCCTGCGGGGGGCGGCGGCCAGGGTGGCCGGCAACATGGAGGCGAGCCTGCACGTGCCGACAGCCACCAGCGTGCGCACCGTTCCCGCGAGGCTCCTCGAGGTCAACCGGGCACTCCTGAACGAGGAGCTGGCCCGCGCCGCCCGGCCGAAGGTCAGCTTCACCCACCTCATCGGCTACGCCGTGGTGCAGGCCCTCGTGCACGTCCCCGCCCTCAACGCGTCGTACGTGGAGGACGTCGACGGCCGCGGGACGCCCGGCGTGGTCCGGCACCGCCACGTCGGGCTCGGCCTGGCCGTCGACGTGGCGCGCCGCGACGGGAGCCGGGGGCTGCTCGTGCCGTGCGTGCGCGACGCCGACACCCTGTCGTTCCGCGCGTTCGTCGCCGCCTACGACGATCTCGTTCGCAAGGCACACGCCAACCAGGCTTCCCCCGACGACTTCGCCGGCACCACGGTCACGCTCACCAATCCCGGCACCCTCGGGACCGTGCAGTCGGTTCCCCGGCTGATGCCCGGTCAGGGGGCCATCGTCGGGGTGGGCGCGGTCACCTTGCCCGCCGGCTTCGAGGCCGCCGACCCCCGGGTGGTGGCCGAGCTCGGGTTGGGCAAGGTCGTCACCCTCACGTCGACCTACGACCATCGCATCATCCAGGGTGCGGAGTCGGGCCTGTTCCTGGCCCGCGTGGCCGAGTTGCTCACCGGCGGGCACGGCTTCTACGAGCAGGTCTTCGAGTCGATGGGGGTGCTCTCCGAGCCCCTGCGATGGAGCTCGGACCGCCACGCCGGCTCCAGGCAGACCGGCGACGATCAGGACCGGCTGGTCAAGCAGGTGCACGTCCAGACGCTCATCAACATGTACCGGGTTCGCGGCCATCTCATCGCCCACCTCGACCCGCTCGAAGCCGAGCCTCGCGACCTGCCGGCCGAGCTCGACCCCGCCACCTACGGGCTGTCGGTCTGGGACCTCCCGCGGCGGTTCTTCGCCGACGGGCTCGCCGGTCGCGACATGGCCACGCTCGAGGAGATCCTCCGGATCCTCCGCGACGCCTACTGCCACACGCTGGGCATCGAGTACATGCACATCCAGCACCCCGAGCAGAAGCGCTGGATCCAAGAGCACGTCGAAGGTGTGCCCCCCGTGATCGACGGCGACGAGCAACGCCACGTGCTCGACCGGCTCAATGCCGCCGAGGTCTTCGAGCGGTTCCTGCACACCCGCTACGTCGGGCAGCGCCGGTTCGGCCTCGAGGGTGCCGAGTCGACCGTCGTGCTGCTCGACGCCCTCCTCGACGAGGCCGCGCGGGCGGCCACGGCCGAGGTGGTCATCGGCATGGCGCACCGAGGGCGGCTCAACGTCCTCGCCAACATCGTGGGCAAGTCCTACCGGGAGATCTTCGAGGAGTTCGAAGGCAACCTCGACCCCGACTCGGTCCAGGGGTCGGGCGACGTCAAGTACCACAAGGGGGCGGTGGGCAAGTTCGTCGGGCGGTCGGGCAGGGCGCTGCCGGTCACCATGGCCTCGAACCCGTCGCACCTCGAGGCGGTCGACCCGGTCGTCGAGGGCATGGCCCGGGCCAAGCAGGACCGCCTGTGGCCGCCGACCGATGGCACCGGCACGGCACGGCCGGACCCCGATGCACCCTTCCCCGTGCTGTCGGTCCTGGTGCACGGCGACGCCGCCTTCGCCGGGCAGGGGGTCGTGGCCGAGACGCTCAACCTCTCGGGCCTGTCGGGCTACCGGATCGGTGGCACGGTGCACGTCGTCATCAACAACCAGCTCGGCTTCACTACCGCGCCCGAGGCAGCTCGCACCTCGGTGTACCCCACCGACGTCGCCAAGATGGTCCAGGCCCCCGTCTTCCACGTCAACGGCGACGATCCCGAGGCCTGTGTGCGCGCCGCGCGCCTCGCCTACGGCTTCCGCGCGAGGTTCCACAAGGACGTGGTCATCGACCTCGTGTGCTACCGGCGCCACGGGCACAACGAAGGTGACGACCCCAGCTACACCCAGCCGCTCATGTACAAACGGATCGAGGCCCATCGTTCCGTACGCGAGCTCTACGCGGAGACGCTCGTGCGCAGGGGTGACATCAGCCCCGAGGAGGCGGAGGCGGCGCTGGCCGACTTCGACAGCCGGCTCCAGGCGGCGCTCGACGACGTGCGCGCCACCCCGCCACCACCGCCACCCCACCTGCGCGGCGCCCGGCCACCGCGGCCGGTCGCCGCGCCGGTCGACACAGGGGTGAGCGAGGATGTGCTGCGTTCGCTGGCCGTGCTCACCCGGAGCGTGCCGGAGGGCTTCGTGCTGCATCCCAAGCTGGAGCGCCAGTTCGCCCAGCGCGATGCCATGGTGGCTCGGGGAGAGGTCGATTGGTCGCTCGCCGAGGCGCTCGCCTTCGGCTCACTGCTGGTCGAAGGGGTGGACGTGCGCCTCACCGGGCAGGACTCCCGGCGGGGGACCTTCAGCCAGCGCCACGCGGTGCTGGTGGACTACGCGACGGGCCGGGAGTTCGTGCCCCTCTCGCACCTCGACGAGCTCCGCAGCCAGCTCCGGGACCAGCCGGCTGGTGCTGCGGGCACTCCCGCAGCCCCGAGCGGGCCGCGTACCGGCCACTTCACCGTGCGCGACTCGCTCCTGTCCGAGTACGCGTCCCTGGGCTTCGAGTACGGCTATGCCGTCGAGGCGCCCGACGCGCTCGTGGCCTGGGAGGCGCAGTTCGGCGATTTCGTCAACGGCGCCGAGATCATCCTCGACAACTTCGTGGTCGCCGCCGAGGACAAATGGGGCCAGCACGCGGGCCTCGTGCTGCTGCTGCCACACGGCTACGAGGGCCAGGGGCCCGAGCACTCGTCCGCCCGCATCGAGCGCTTCCTGTCGCTGTGCGCCAGGGGCAACCTGTACGTGGCGCAGCCATCGACGGCGGCCCAGTACTTCCATCTGCTGCGCGCCCAGGCCTACCGCAACCCGAAGGTCCCGCTGGTGGCCTTCACGCCCAAGTCGATGCTGCGCGCCCAGGCCAGCCGGTCGAAGCTCGAGGAGCTCACCGCAGGCACCTTCCGGGCGGTGCTCGACGATCCCGCCGTCCCCGACCCGTCCGCGGTCCGCCGGGTGGTGCTGTGCAGTGGCAAGATCGCCCACGAGGCCATGCAGCGACGTGATCGGCTCCGCGCTGGGGAGGTCGTGGAGCCCGTCACTCCGAGGCCGGCCGACGTCCGGCCACTGGCGCCCGACGCCCTGGCGGTCGTGCGCGTCGAGCAGCTCTACCCCTGGCCGGAGCAGGCGATCGAAGGCGTCCTGGCCGGCTACCCCGCTGCAGCAGAGGTGGTCTGGTTGCAGGAGGAACCCGAGAACATGGGCGCGTGGTCCTTCGTGCACGCCCGGCTCCACCGCACCCTGCGTGACCGTTACGAACTGGGCCATGTGAGCCGCGACGAGTCGGCCAGCCCCGCTACCGGCAGCGCCGCCCTGCACCGGGTCGAGCAGGCGGACCTGCTCGACCGGGCGATCGGGTGACGTGGCGGCACGTGGCGGCGCCGAGCAGCAGGCGGGGTGCGTGACCCGTCACCGACATGGCTGACAAGCACCTGGTCGTGGTCGACGGGTCCAACCTGGCGACCGAGGGCCGGACCCTCCCGAGCCTCCGCCAGCTCGACGAAGCGGTGCGCGCCTATGCCGCAGAGGACCCCGACGCCGAGATCGTCGTGGTCGTCGACGCCACCTTCGAGCATCGCATCGACGCCTCCGAGCGAGCGCAGCTGCGCGAAGCCGAGGAGCACGGCGAGGTGGTCTCGCCGCCGGCAGGAGCCATCGGGCGGGGCGACGCCTTCGTGCTCCGCATCGCCGAGCGCACCGGGGCCACCGTCTTGTCCAACGACTCGTTCCAGGAGTTCCACGGCGAGCACCCCTGGCTCTTCGAGCCAGGGCGCCTCGTCGGCGGCAAGCCGGTGCCCGGGGTCGGATGGATCTTCACCCCCCGGGTTCCCGTCCGGGGCGCCAAGAGCCGCCGGGTCGCCCGGGCCCTGCCCGAGGGTTCGACCGACGGCCTTCCGGCGCCGCTCAAGGCGGCCGAGCTGGCCAAGGCCGCCCGCAAGGTGGCCCGCGGGAGCGGGGCAGCACCCGAGGGCACCGGCCCGCGGATCGGCGACGTGCGCCTACCGGCCCCGGTCGCGGCAACCCCTCAGGCGGGCGCCACCCCTGAGGCGCCGCCCGAGCCGGTCCCGACCGCCACGCCCCCCGACGCCGGTGCCCCCCGGGCCGCGCCCCCCGAGCCGGCTCCGGCCGCCGAGCCGTCCATCGAGGCCGAGGTGCCAGGGAAGCCGCCGGCGGTGCGAGCCGCCATCGAAGAGGCGATCGCAGAGGCCCTGTCGCCGCCGCAGCCACCCGAGCGCCCGCCGGGCGAGGGCAGGGCCAAGCGCGGGAAGAACGGGAAGAAGAAGCGCGCGCGGGGTGCGCGTGGGCAGCGGGCGACGACCCCGCCACCCGCCGTGAACGACCCGTTGGCCTTCATCACCTTCGTGGCGACCTTTCCCATCGGGAGCACCGTCGTCGGCGACGTGGTGTCGTTCACCTCTCATGGCGCCATGGTGGAGGTCGGGTTGCCCGACGGCGGGGCTCTCCATTGCTACGTCCCGCTGTCTGGCCTCGGCGACCCGCCGCCCACCAAGGCCCGCCAGGTGCTGGCGCGCGGTGAGCGGCGGGAGTTCGTGCTGATCGGCCTCGACCCGCAGCGACGGGTGGCGGAGCTGGCCCTGCCGGGGGTGCCCGCAACGGCCCAGGCCCGATCGTGAGGAGCGTCGACGGGCCCGCAGCGGCCGCGTGCGCCGGCAGCCCGCTATCGTCGCTGCGCGTGCAGCCCGCAGACGTCCTGCCCCATCGGCCCCCTTTCCTCTTCCTGGACACAGTGGACCGGGTCGACCCGGGGCGCTCGGCCTCGGGCCGCTGGCGGCTCACCGGCGAGGAGTGGTTCTTCCCGGGGCACTTTCCCGGGCGGCCCACGCTGCCCGGGGTCCTGATGGTCGAGGCGCTCGCGCAGCTCGGCGGGGTGGCCGTGCTGGCGGACCCGCGCCACGCCGGGAAGCTCCCCCTCTTCGGTGGCATCGACAGGGCGCGGTTCCGGCGCCAGGTGGTACCTGGCGACACCCTGGAGCTCGAGGTGGAGCTCGGGCGCATGTCGAGCCGCGCCGGCAGCGGCCACGGCCGCGCCCACGTAGCCGGCGAGACGGCCTGCGAGGCAGAGCTGTTCTTCGTGCTCGCTCAGGCGGACGCGTAGGGACGCGTCGGCATGCGGCTCGCGACCTGGAACGTGAACTCCCTCAATGCCCGCCTGCCGCGGGTGCTCGAGTGGCTCGAGGCCAACGGCCCCGATGTGTTGTGCATGCAGGAGACCAAGCTCGCCGACGCCGCCTTCCCGGCCACCGCCTTCGCCGAGCTCGGCTACGAGTCGGTGCACCACGGCGACGGCCGCTGGAACGGGGTCGCCATCGCCAGCCGGGTGGGTGCCGAAGCCCCAGCCTTTGGCTTCGAGTCCGAAGAAGACGCCCACGGATGCCGCATCCTTGCCGCGACGTGCGGCGGTGCCCGGGTCCACTCCGTCTACGTGCCCAACGGCCGCAGCCTCGACAGCGAGCACTATCTGTTCAAGCTGGCGTGGCTCGCCAGGCTGCGCCGGTACCTCGAGGAACGCTGCGACCCAGCCGCGCCGGTGGCCGTGTGCGGTGACTTCAACGTGGCGCCCTGCGACGTCGACGTGTGGGACCCGGCTGCCTTCGCCGGGGCCACCCACGTGAGCGAGCCCGAGCGCGCCGCGCTGCGAGCCCTGCTCGACTGGGGCCTCGAGGACGTGTTCCGGCGGTTCCATCCCGAAGGTGGCGTGTTCAGCTGGTGGGACTACCGGGCAGGGGACTTCCACCAGGGCCGCGGGATGCGGATCGACCTCGTCCTGTTGAGCGCGCCCCTGGCCGCCCGTGCGACGGATGCCCGCATCGACCGCGACGCCCGCAAGGGCAAGAAGCCCTCGGACCACGCGCCGGTGGTGGTGGAGCTGTCCGAAGAGGGGCCGAACCGGTCAGGCCCGGTCGAGCAGCCGCGCGCGTAGCGCGGCGAGGCGCGCGGCGACCTCCGCGGGGTCCGGGGGGGCGATGCTCGTCCGGAGGGCTTCGCAGGCCTGGACCACGGGGTCCAGCCACGGCGACGGGGCTCGTGGAGCCTCGCCGGCAGCCCGAGTCGCGTTGTCGCGGTAGCGGGCCCACGTGCAGGTGAGCTCCACCTCCGCCCGGCTGAGCGCCACGTACAGCAGCCGCCGCTCCTCGTCGCGGGCGGCGGGGCTGCGTGCGCCCCGCAAGGGCATCAGGTCGGCCGAGAGCCCGATGACGAACACCGCGGGCCACTGGAGACCCTTGGCCCGGTGGAAGGTGGCGAGCACCACGCCGCCGTGCGCGTCGCCGCTGTCCGCGTCACCGGCTCCGTCGTCACCGTGCCCGGCCCTGCCCCCGGTGCCCTCCTCGCCACCGGCTCCGTCGTCAGGCTGCCCGGCCCTGCCCCCGGCCCGGGCGGGCACGTCGCTCGCCGGGGCGAGGTCGGCACCGGCGAGCTGGAAGGGGATCCGGGCTCGCCCGAGCGCGGACGCGACCGCCTGCAGCTGGGTGTTGGTGCGGGCGAGCACGGCGAGCTGCGACCATCGCCGGCCGGGTCGGTGGGCCAGCCAGAGTTGCCGGGCCACCCACTCGGCCTCCTCGGCGTCGGTGTCGTGGGCGACCACGCGGGGGACCGGCCCGTCGGGCCGGTTGCTCGTGGGGATGCCACGATCGTGGTCGAGGCCGAGCACCGAGGCGGCCACCGCCACCACCTGGGGCGTCGATCGGTGGTTCTCGTCGAGCCGGATCTGCCTGGTGCCCGGGAGCAGCTCGGGCAGGCGGTCGAGCAGGGTGGGGTCGGCGCCGTTCCAGCCGTAGACCGACTGGCGGGGGTCGCCCACGACGAAGAGGTCCGGCTCGTCGCCCAGCAGGGCCATGAGCAGGCGGAACTGGGCCGGGTTGACGTCTTGCATCTCGTCGACGAACAAGTGCCGGAACCGCCACCGGACCGCCCGCGCGAAGGCGTCGTCGCCGGCGAGCGCCTCGTAGCACGCGAGCAGCAGGTCGTCGAGGTCGAGGAGCCCACGCCGCTGCCGGACCTCCTCGTAGCGCCGGTACAGCTCGGCAACAGTGGCGGCGGGGAGGACGGTCCGGCGCCGCTGCGAGACGGCTGCCTCCTCGTAGTGCTGGGGCGCGACGAGACGCGCCTTGGCCCATCCGATCTCCGACTCGAGCTGGCTCAAGGCGGCCGGCGCGGGTTCCGCTCGCCGGCGGGCGCGCCCGGCGGGCGCAGCACCGCGGCGCTCGGCCAGCACGGCGGCGAGCGCCGCCCGCCGGTCCGCCAGGACCTCGGGCGGTCCGGCGCCGCGCTCGGCGCGCCATTGGCGCAGCAACGCCAAAGCTGTGCGGTGGAAGGTGCCCGTCGTCGGCCCGTCGACGTCGAGCGCCCACAACCGCGAGCGAAGCTCGTCGGCCGCCCGGCGACTGAAGGTGCACACGAGGACGCGTCTGGCCTCCGCGCTGCGATCGTGGCACCGCCTCGCCACCCGCAGGGTGAGGACGCGCGTCTTGCCGGCGCCCGCCCCGGCCAGCACGCAGACCAGGGGTTCGCTTGCCATCACCGCCTGCCGCTGGGCCTCGGTCAGCCCCGGAGGTGGCCGCCAGGTGCCGCCTTCGAGCGTGCCCGCCGCCATCGGCACCACCGTAGACCGACGGCGCCGAGGTGCCCGCCACGCCGCGCACGGCGCCGGTAGCCCCGGCGGCACCCGTTGCTCCTCCAGGCCAGGCACGGCGCCGGCTGCCCGGCATCGCGCGCGGCACCTCCAGCGTGCCCGCCCCTGGCCCGTCGTCGGGCAATGATGGACGGGTGCTGCGATCCTTCGCCGAGGGGCGCCTGTTCGGAGCAGCCGTCGGGACTGGCCGTCCCCGGGTCCTCGCACTGCACGGGTGGGGGCGCTCCCACCACGACTTCGACGCCGTCCTGGCCCCGGCCGGCGGCGGGCCGCCCTTCGCCGCCATCGCCCTCGACCTCCCCGGTTTCGGCGCGACACCGCCACCGCCCGCTGCCTGGGGCGCCGGCGACTTCGCCCGGGCGGTCGCCCCGGTCCTCGACGACATGGAGCCGCCGGTGGTGGTGCTCGGCCACTCCTTCGGCGGCCGCGTGGCGGTGCACCTGGCCGCGGGGTTCCCCGACCAGGTCGGGGCGCTCGTGGTGTCGGGTGCGCCGCTCCTGCCGGCACCCCGACGCCGTCCCCGCCCGGTGCCGGCCTTCCGCCTCACGCGTCGGCTCCACCGGCTGCATCTGGTCTCCGATGCCCGCATGGAGCGGGCGCGCCGGCGTTACGGATCGGCCGACTACCGGGCAGCCCGAGGGGTGATGCGCGACGTGCTGGTCCGGGCGGTGGGCGAGCGCGACGACGAACAGCTGGCGCAGCTCCGTTGCCCGACCACCCTTGTGTGGGGGGACGACGACTCGGCTGCCCCGCTGGCCGTGGCCCGGACGGTGGCCGCCACGGTCGCCGATTGCCGGCTCGTCGTGTGCCCCGGCGCCGGGCACCTGACGCCGCTGACGGCGCCCGAAGCCCTGCGCGACGCCGTCCGGCGTGCGCTCGAGGAGCAGGTGGCCCCGCGTTGAGGCAGCACGCAGCCGGGCTGGGCACGAGCGGGCAGTACGCAGCCGGGCGCGGCGTCGAGCAGGCCGGGCGCAGGCAGGCCGGGCGCGAGCGCGGGTGCGGCCCGCCGCGCCGCCGTGACCGTGCCGTGATCCGGGTCGGCGCGCGGTGAGCGCGCTCCTGGCGGCCGCCGCTCTGTCCGGGCCGACCGGAGCGGCGGCGTGGGTGACCACCGCCGCCGGCGTGCTCTCGCTGGTCCCGGCGGGGCTTCGATGGCTCCGGGTGGCCCAGCGGGAGCACTATCTCGCGGGGGCGGGCGCGCGCTTCGGCGCCCGGTGGTGGACTGCCTCGCCCGGCAATGTCGCGCTGGGCCTGGCAGGAGTGGCCGGTACGGCGCTGTGCATCGCCTTCCCGCTCGCCGGCCTGCTGACCGCTGTCGTCGTCGTCGTCGGGCCCCGCGGCCTGTCGGTCCGGGGGCGGACGGGTCCGCTCGTGGCGACGGCTCGGCTGCGGCGCCTCGCCGCTGCCTGGCTCGTGCTGCAGGGCGGCATCGTGCTCGCCGGGGCCCTGGTCGGCAGGCCGGCACCCCTGGCCGTCGGCGGCGCCCTGGCCGCGCCCCTCCTCGTCGACGCTGCCTGCGCGCTGACCGCGCCGGTCGAGCGCCGCCTCGGCGAGCGGTACGTGCGTGCCGCCGCGGCGAGGCTCGCCCGGGTGAGGCCCGTCGTGGTCGGCATCACCGGGTCGTATGGCAAGACCTCCAC
>Ga0070738_10003874_pt1 | contig 18840 bp, 14 predicted proteins | sample Coa_R2_2_FD_66446 | JGI IMG/M metagenome (GOLD analysis project Ga0070738, IMG submission 66446) | Surface soil microbial communities from Centralia Pennsylvania, which are recovering from an underground coalmine fire - Coalmine... | ecosystem: Environmental > Terrestrial > Soil > Unclassified ... | reverse complement strand
GGGCACCTTCCAGGACAAAACCAGCATGGACAGGATCCTGTTCGCCGTCTTCACCCACGAAAACAAGTCACAGGGCGTCAGTACCCCTTTCCTCCTGACACAGAACAATTGACGTTACCTGCCGCGCGCTCGACGCGATGATCAGCCCGCGGAACCCGTCATCCTGCCGTCACATCGGACTTGAGGTTCGCGTGCAATCGACGGTGGCGGATGCCGGCTGCGTCGATGGCGTAGATTGTCCCGATGCCGGCGGCATGGCGGTGGAAATCGTCGCCGTACAGAAGGAAAGCTGGCCGGTGTGTCGATTCATCCGCCAAAGGTGCCAGGGTCCCTGCGCGCCGATCGTGTCGCCGGCGGGCACGAAGCCTTCGACGGGCGGGATGACGGGCGCGGCCCCTTGAGCGACGGCGGTCGGTCCCGAATTCGACATCAGGACCGTCCCCGCCACCAGGGCGGAGCCGATAAGAATGGCCTGAGCATTCGTCATCGCAGCGCTCCTTTCCGTTCGGTGTTTTGCCGCTAATGCCGCCCGGCACGCGGCGCGGTCGCCGAACGCCGTGCGATGATGGAGCGAGCGCCGTCAGCCGACATAGTATTTCGCCACCCCGGCGCGCTGATAGGCGGGATCGCTGTAGCTGTATTTCGAATGTCGCCGCACATCCACGCGGCTCAGAACGAGACCTGCGATGTCCGCCCCGGCCTCTTGCAGGCGGGTGACCGCGAGCGAGGCGGTCTCGCGCCGGGTCTTGGCCCACCGCACAACGAAAAGCGTCTTGTCGGCGAGCGTCGCAAGCAACCGCGCGTCGGCCACTGCCATCACCGGCGAGGAGTCCAAGATGATCCAGTCGTAACTGCCCGCAAGCTCGCGCAGCAGCCGGCGCATGCGGGGGGAGTTGAGCAACATGGTGGGGTTCTTCTTGCCCTCGCCCGCGGAAACGAGCTCCGCCGCCGAATGCTTGTCGCGGCGGATGATGCTCTCGGGATCGGCCTCGCCGAGCAGATACTCGCTGAGTCCCGGCGAACATTCGGCCTCGAAGGCGCGATGAGCGGCGGGTCTCCGGAGATCGCAATCGACGACCAGGACGCGTTGATTGCTCTCGGCGAGAAAGCGTGCCAGGGAGAGGACGAGCGAGGTCTTGCCTTCGCTCGGCAGAGAGGACGAGACCAGCAGAATCTTGGCCCGCCTGGTTTCACGCGCCCGCTCGGACAAACCAATGATAATCGTGCGGATCGCCTCTCCATATCGCGACCGTGGCTTGCTGATCATGTAGTTGGGCGGATTGGCGCGTTGGATGGATTTTAGCGTCCCCAGCGACGGGATGAGCGCCAGCGGCCGCAATCCGAGGAAGCTCTGCGCCTGTTCCAAGCTGCGAAAACCCGGATCGAGGTGATCGATCCAAAGCGCAATCAACACGCCGATGAACAACGCGCCGGTGAAGCTGAGCAGCAGCAAGGCGCGACGCTTCGGGAATGACGGCTTTTCCGGCACGCTCGCGGCGGCAAGGACATGAGCATCGGAATTCTGCGCCTGATCGACGATCTGCTTCGAACGCATCAAAAACGCTTCGAACAGATTCCGGCTCGCTTCGGCCTCGCGTTGGAGCGGACGGAGTCGCACCTCTGAATTGTCGAGTTGTGCCAACTCTCTCTTGCTCGCATCCAAGCGGTTGCCGATGGATCTTTCCCTGGCGCGCGCAACCGATACGTCGTTGCGCATGGCTTCGATGATGCGCTCGGCCTCCGCCCTGATCTTGTTTTCGATGTCGGCAATGGCCGCCTTGATATCGACCATTTTCGGATTGAGCTCGCCATAGATCTGGCTCAGCTCGGCCGCCTTGTTTTGCAACTGCGCCTCCTGCTGGCGCAGATGAATGATCAGCGGCGAGCCGATCACCTCGGACGCATTCTCAAGCCCTTTGGGCGAATTCAAAAGGCTTGTTAGCTGCTGAAGGCGGGCTTCTGCCACCGCCCGGTCGGCCTGGGCTCGTGCCATTTCCGCACTCAATTGCGCGATCTCCTGCGCGGCGGGCGTCCCTTCCTTGGTCTTGATCAAGCCTTGCTGCTCGATATAGTCCTGCACCGCGAGCTCGGCGCGCTGAACTTCCTGGCGCAACTCGGCGACGCGCTGGTTCACCCAGTCATTCGCGTTCTTTGCGCTCTTCGCCTTTACGGCAAGCTGATCCTCGATGTAGAATTGAGTCACCGCATTCGCGGCGAGTGCGGCTATCTCCGGATCCTGCGACGTGAAGGCCACCCTGATCACGCTCGACAGCCCCTCTTCGGCGACATCGAGCTTGTCCTTGACGGCTTCGACGAGGCGCGTCCTTGCGATCTGCGGCGGTTCGTAACCGCGATCGACGACGTCGGTGAGACCAGAGGGCGCCTCTATGCCGAGCGCATCCAAGGCGCCGCGGACCCGCCGCAAAACCGACACCATCACGTGCTTCAAGAAAGTGGGTGGGCGCAGGCGCTCGTTGAACTCCGGGCGCTCATCGAGGTGAAGCTGATCGATCACCTGCTCGATGACCCCGCGCGAGCGGATGATCTGGATCTGCGTCTCGATCACCTGTCCGTCGACATAGAGATTGTTGCTCTTGGCATCGCCGCTCGCGCTTGGGCGGTAGTCCGGCTGATGCGCGTCGATCACCACCCTCGCCACGGCGGTATATTCTGGTTGAATCAGGAAGATGATGATGGCTGCCGCAACGGTGAGCGCCATCGCCGCTGCGAGAATGACCAGCTTCTGCCGCCACAGCTTGCGACATAGCTCGCGGAACGGCAGCTCCTCGGCCGGCGGCGCGTAATATTTGTGATCTGCCGTCTGAGGCGCGGTGGGTCCGATCTTCTGTGGCAGCGTCATGACCCTCTCCTCACGCGCGGCGCCGGTCCGCCGGACCATAAGCGGAGCGCTCTATCGTCCTTGCTTGAAATCTCTCGGCTTCCAGGGAGCGACCTGAAGGAAATAGGGCTTGGGAGCCGCGATTGTCGATCAACCGCAGCCGGAACGCCGGTTCCGGCTGCGGCGCATGCGCGACCGGACGCGCGACCGAACGAGGCAATTCCGACGCCGCGAGCATCAGGAGAATGAGCACGAACATCGGCGTGCGCGGCGAGAGAAGAAGCGGGTTGAAAATGCTTTCAAGGCAAATGAACAAAAGAATGCAGATCAGCGCATGATTTCGCGACTTGAGGCAGAGCCAGGCGCCATAGGCCAAAAAGACGAGCAGCAGAAACAACCCGATCAGTCCGGTGGCGAGGAGCACTTCGACATAGGCATTGTGTGCATTGCCCGCCCAACCGAAGAAGGACACCAGATATTCTCCGGTTGCGAAAAAGCCGACGCCCAGCAGAAGGTGGTCATAGGCGACTTCGAGCGATTCCTGCCAAAGCACGGTGCGGCCGTTGAGCGTCGCGAAATCCGGCGGCAGGAACGAGAACTGGCCTTCGACGAACAGGATGCTGGCGACATAGCAGGCAAACCCGGCACCTGCGAGGGCCGCGAGGCGCAACCCCACTGTTCTGATCCGCATGATCGCCGCAACGCCGAGGATCGCCATGAGGAAGATGAGCGTGCTGCGCGCATCGGCCAAATAGACGATCCACGAGCCGAGCGCCGCCACGCCTAAGCGAAAGAGCCAGGGCAAATTCGAGGTAAAGGCCACGATAGCCGCGACGGCGCAGAAATCCGCGGTCTCGAGCGGATGGGAGTACCCGAAGCTGAACCGCGTCCTTCCTTCGTTTTGATGGAAATGGAAGGGACTGTCCCAGAGCACCGTATTCGATGCAAAGGACAGGAGGATGACAATGAGCGTGGCCCAGGTGAGCAGCGCCTCGATCCCATAGCGCGGCACCCGCGGCAGGCCGCGAAAATCGACGATGAGAACCGCCGCGATATAGGTGAGCAGAAGAAATTCGAAGCTCTTTCCGAAGGTGTAGACCGGGTTGACGGACCACAGAGTCGAGCAGAGCGCCCATGAAGCGTAGAGCACGCACACCGCGAGCGCATAGCCGCGCATGCCGAAAGGATAGCCCCGCACGATGGCGATGTTCGTCAGCACGTAGGCGGAAACAAAGAGCAATGCGAATTCCGTCAGGCGGCTGACGTTGAACGCATCGCTGAGCACTTCGGGTTTCGGCGTCACCGGAAAGAACGAATAGATCGGCAACGCGATGGACAAACACAGCGTCACATAGCTGACGCGGTGCATGCGCGACGACCGGCGGTCCTCGGCGTCAGCTGGCCTTTGCTCGTCCAAGCGGTGGGCCACTTACCCTCTCGCGCCAATCCTGATCGGTCGACGATCGCAATCTTTGTTTTCTTTTTGTCCCGAGTCAACATCCGCGGAGAGCGCCGCATGCGACTAGCGTGTTGGTTGAAGAGCGAAAAAGCTATTTTCGCTGATGTATCCGTCGCGCAGCGAAATTATGTTTTTTCTTATCGTCACCTTCCCTTCCTTGTATAGTCAGAGTCGCCCGATAAGACCGGCCGTGATGCCGCGCAAGGACCGTGCGACATGACCCATCGCCTCCCGCAGGTCAGCATCGTCATCATCAACTTCAACTATGCTCGGTATGTCGGCGGGGCGATCGAGTCGGCGCTGGCGCAGACCTATGGAGCGAAGGAGATCGTCGTCGTCGACGACGGATCGACGGATGGCTCCCGCGAGGTCATCCGGGCGTTCGGCGATCGCGTTCGCACTGTCCTGCAGCCAAATGGCGGCCAGACCCGCGCCATGAATGCGGGGTTCGCCGCCGCCTCCGGCGAGATCCTGATGTTTCTCGACGCCGATGACATGCTGGCGCCCGACGCGCTCGAGAATGTCGCCGCGGTGTGGCGGCCAGGACTTGCCAAGGTGCAGTTCTGCCTGGCGCTGATCTCCGCCGAAGGGCGGGCGAAACGTTTCGTTTTCCCGCTGTTCGGTGGCGGTATTTCACCCGCCCGCATTCGAGACCAGGTGCGAAAGACGGGCCTGTACGTATGGCCGCCGACGAGCGGCAATGCCTTCGCCCGCAGCTTCTTGTGCCAGGTGATGCCGCTCGACCCCGATGCTTTCCCCTGCATGACCGACGGAGTGCTCAACACCGTGGCCCCGCTTTACGGCGAGGTCGTGTCGATCGACAAGGTGCTCGGCTACTACCGCATCCACGACTGCAACATGCAGAATGCGCCGGTGGCCGAGCGGATCCGGCGCGGCGTCATCAACAAGCGACGCGAGGCCGAGTATCTCCGCCAGCGGGCGGCGGAGCTGAACATCGAACTGCCCGCCGATCTGCTCGATCAAATGATACACCTGGAGGGCCGCATCGCGTCGCTCAAGCTCGATCGGGCCCGCCACCCCGTGGCCGGCGATCGTCTTGCCGATCTGATCCTGCCGGCCCTGCGCAAACTCCTGCGCGAGGATGAGTCTGGGGCCCGCCGGGCTTTTCATCTGCTCTGGCTCCTCGCCGTCCTGGTGTCGCCGCCCCGGCTCTGCGAGCAACTCGTCGCCTACCGCTTCATTCCCGGCGCCCGCCCGGAGACGCTGAACAAGCTCATGAACGCGTTGCGGCTCGTGCGCCGGCGTTCGTCATCGGAAAAGCGGCTCCTTGCGCGCGCTATGGCGCCCTCGCGCGCGCCGTCGGTTCAACCGGGGTCGCCGGCTTGACGAAATCCCCGGCCGCCTACCTCGTGCCGGCACGAAAGATGCGCAGCGGCGCAACCGCGATAAGCTGGCTCAGGAAGCATGCGCGCCTCAATCTGGCGCTGTCCGATCAGGCAATGATCAGCGGCGCCAATTTCGCGACGAATCTCGTGCTGGCGCGGCATCTGGGCATCGTGGAATTCGGTCGATTTGTCCTCGCATGGATGATCGTCCTGATCGCGGCGAGCCTTCAGGAGGGACTCATCATCGCCCCGATGATGAGCCTCGGCCCGACGATCGCGGCGGCCGAACGCCGGCAATACTTCACCACCGTGCTTTGTCATCAGGCTCTTTGGGCGGCGCTGGTTTTTTCCCTGTTGCTGTCGGGCGTCTCCGCCAGCGGCCATCTGGCGCCGGGCTGGCAGATTGCCGGCCTGGCGGTGCCGCTCGCTGCGGCGGCAGCCGCGCATCTCCTGCAAGAATTTGCGCGGCGCTATCACTACACGAACGGCGCGGCGCCGACGGCGCTCGGCATCGATGCCGTCTATTATCTCGGGCGACTTGCCGCCATCCTCTGGCTCTTCCGATCAGGCACGGCCGGCGTCTCCGCCGTGCTGTGGACGATCGCGGCGGCGGCCTTTCTTTCCTTCCTGCTGGGCATCCTCGGGTTCGGCAAGCCGCGCTTCAGCAGCGCCCATCTGAAGCGCGTCACCATACGTCATTGGCATTTCGCGCGTTGGCTCGGTGCCTCCGCCGTCATGTTCTGGGCCTGCAACAACTTCTTCATCTTCCTGGCAGGCGCTCTGCTCGGCGCCTGGGCCGTCGGCGCCATCAAGGCGGCTCAAGACGTGATGGGCGTCACCAACATCCTCTACCAGGGCATCTACAACGTGGTCATCGTCGATGCGGCCCGGCATTTCCAAAGCGCTGGCGCCCAGGCCCTCAAGCACTACCTGCAAAAAGTCGCCTTGTTCGGCGCCGCGGCGGTCGGCGCGATCGGCCTGGCGGCCAGCGCCGCGCCGTCGGTCTGGCTCCGCTTGTTCTATGGCGATCAATATGCCGGCTACGGGCATCTCGTTCAGTGGTACGCGCTCGCCTATCTCATCGGCTTCCTGCACGTGCCGCTGCGGGTCGGACTCTATGTCGTCGAAAGCACCAGCGCGGTCTTCATCGGCTATGCCTGCGTCGCTGCCTTCAGCCTCGCTTCCGCCTACCCGCTGATCCGCAGCTTCGGCGTGAATGGAGCCATGGCCGGGCCGGTCGCCGCCGAAACGATCATGTGCGTCGTTCTTTTCGTGCTGCTGCGGCGCCGGCTGCTGGCCCGCCCCGCGACCGGGGCGCTGTCGAGCGCCGGAAATGTCCCGTCGTGATGATTTACAATCGCTTATTTTGCCGATAAATAAGAAAAGAAAAGGGAGCGATCATGGCACAGCCGCCTTTCCCCTTGTTCCTCCGGCGGGCTCCGTCTGCCGCCGACGGTCACCCGGGCGTCGGGAAGACGTCGCCCGCTTCCGAGACAACGTGTTCGGGTGCCGCGTTGACCTTGGCGGAGCGGTTTTTGCGTTCTGCCGAACGGTTTCCCGAGCGCCCGGCCTTGGTCATCGGCGGCAAGGCCCTTACCTATGCCGCCTTGCATCGACGGGCGGCACAAATCGCGCGCGCCATTCTCGACTCGGGCTGCGCGCGCGGCGAACTCGTCGGCATCTTTGCTCAGCGGAGCCATACCGCATTCGTCGGCATTCTGGGCGCGGTGATGGCTGGCTGCGGTTACGTACCGCTTAATCCTTCCTTCCCGACAGCACGCTTGCGGAGCATGAGCGAAGGCGTCAACGTCCTCATCACCGAGCCGCAAGCGCTCGACAGTCTGGATGCGCTTCTTGCCGCCGCGGCGGAGCCAATCACCGTCATCGGCCCCGAGATCGAGCGATTTGGCCCCCTGCCGCTGAGCCTGTCGCGCCACCGGTTCGTCGGCGCCGACGAGATCGATACCCTTGCCCCCTTGCCAGAAGCGCGCCGCGCCTTGCCGGACGACATCGCTTATCTGCTCTTCACCTCGGGAAGCACCGGGGCGCCCAAAGGCGTGCCGGTACTGCAGCGGAATGTCGGCGCCTATCTCGACCATATCGCCGAGCGCTTTGATCTCGGGCCGGATGATCGGGCCTCCCAGACTTTCGAACTGACCTTCGATCTGAGCGTGCACGACCTGTTTGCGACGTGGCAAGCCGGCGCGTCGCTCTGCGTGCTGTCGTCGCGGGCAGTCTTCGCGCCGGCGCGATTCATCGTCGATCACGGCCTGACCGTCTGGTTCTCGGTCCCCTCCGTCGCGATGATGATGGCGCGCCTTCGGTTGTTGCGGCCGGGCGCCTTTCCCACGCTGAGGCTGGCGCTGTTCTGCGGCGAAGCACTGCCGCTCAACACCTTGCGCCTCTGGTCCGCGGCGGCTCCCAATGCCCGAGTGGAGAATCTCTACGGACCGACCGAGGCGACCATCGCCATAACCGGCTTCCGATGGGCCGGTGAAACTTCCACGAGGCTATGCCGCCGCGGCATCGTGCCGATCGGCATGCCCTTCCCGGGTCAGCGGGCGGAGCTTGCCGACGAGCGGGGCGGCCTCGTCTCCGGTTCCGGCCGGGGCGAACTCCTGCTCGCCGGCACGCAAGTGACGACGGGATATTGGCGCGCCCCGGATCAGACGGCGAGCAGGTTCATTCGCCTGCCCGGCTGCCCCGACCTCCAATGGTATCGCACCGGCGACATCGTCGAGCGCGATGAAGAAGGCTGCCTCCACTTCGTCGGACGTGCCGACAGCCAGATCAAGCTGAACGGAAATCGCATCGAGCTTCAAGAAGTCGATGCAGCATTGCGGGAAGCAACAGGCAGCGACCTTGCCGTATCGGTTCTCGGCCCCTCGGCCGAGGACGGATTGCGCGCGATCGTCGGATGCATCGATGCGGCAATCACAAGGGACGATGCCGCCGTGCTTCGGCGATGCGCCGAATTGCTGCCCGCCTATATGATGCCCGCAAGGCTTCATCGCGTCCGGGGCATGCCGCTCAACATCAACGGCAAGATCGATCGCGCCGCCCTCGCGCAGGAGCTCGAGCGGATCGCTTGCACGCCGGCCGAACAGTTCGAGGACGCGAACCCCGCCCCCCGTACCTAGAGCCGCGGCAAAAGCGGTGTTCGGAGAGAAGGGAGGAAATGACATGGAGCCCGCTGCATTCATCAAGGATTTCGTCATCCGCAGGGCAGCGCAGGACGCGCATCTCGTCGACGACGATGTCGATCTCTTTGGCGCGGGATTGCTGGACAGTCTCGGCCTGCTTGAGCTGATCTCGGCGATCGAGCAGCGTTTCGATGTCGTTCTTGATCTCAGCGGCATTGATTTCGAACAGGTCTCTCGGATCGGCGATTTCGCGGCGCTGGTCGAGCGTTCAGCAAGAGCGTGTCAGGTCGACCAGGCATGACCGCCGACGCAGTGATCGGCGATGTCCGGTTTGAGCCCGCCAGCGCATGGATGAAGCACCGCAGCGATCTCATCCCAATGCTCGTTGCGGCGTCCCAACCCTATCTGAGCGCGCTCTATGGCGAGCCGCGGGCGGGAGCCGCGATATTTGCCGCGCTGATGGCGTGCGGCACCTCGGAATTTTCGGTGGGACATGCACAGATTCTATGTGAAGCGGCCGATCCGCGCGGCTGCTATGTGGCGCTTTCGGGCAGCCAGCTTCCGGCGTGCCGCCGCGCGGAATTGTGCGAAGCGCTTCGCTATTTCGGAGCCGGTGCGGCGTCATCTCTCGGCAAGCGGCTCGCGCTGCTCAGCTCGCTCCTTCCGCCCGTCCTCGATAGCGACTTCTACCTCAGCAAGCTTGCCGTCGACGCCGCATCAAGAGGCCGTGGCTTTGGGCGCCTGCTGTTGGACCATTATATGGAGCGGGGACGGCGGATGGGTTTCCGCCGCTTTCGGCTCGACGTCTCGCAAGACAATCACGCCGCGCGGCGTCTTTACGAAGCGGCGGCATTTCGCGTCATCGAGCGGCGGCACAGCGCGCCGTTTGATCTGACTTATCTCGCCATGCTGGCGGAAGCATGAGCGAGGAAGGCGTGGCCAGGATGAAGAGCCAGCTTCAGCACCTCATCCGGTCGGTCCATGTCGCTTTGCTCCGGAGACCCCTCCCGGAAAAAATGAGCCTCTATCTTCACTCGACGAAGGGATACGAGCACCGGCTCGACGAATTGCTCGGCTTCTTGCGCGATCATGGCTATGTGTTTTATGGCCCGGATGAGTTCTTGCGTGTTTCCGGCAAGGCCGCCTTTCTGAGTTTCGACGATAATTACCGCTCGTGGATGGAGGCTCTCCCGGTGCTCGACAGGTATCGGGCGCGCGCGATGTTCTATGTCAATTCCCAGCCGTTTCGCGACCGCGTCGGAGCAAGCGAAATGCAAGCTTATCTCAGCCGCATTCGCGCCGCGGAGACGAGCACGCTCGCCACCGCCGAATTGCGCGAGCTCGCGGCGGCGGGACATGGAATCGGCGCCCACACGCATACTCACCCGGTCCTCTCGAGCCTGCCACTCCTTCAGGCTCAGGAGGAGATCCGCGTCAGCAAGGAGGAGCTCCAATCGGTGCTCCAGCAGCCCGTTCGCGACTTCGCCTATCCGTTCGGCATGCGGCGGCATTTCAGCGACACGCTTCGGCACTATTGCCGTTCCATCGGTTTCCGCACCGTCGCCAATGCCATTCCGTGCATGCAATACGCCATCAGCCGCGAAGACAGCCTGCACCGCTCGCCATGGTTTCTCGACCTGCCCCTGGCAGAAAATCTCGACAATCTTCGGACCGACGGACGCGTCTTCCAGGCGCTCACTGGCCGGAGCGCCGTCGGTGCGGGTCCTTCATCTTGAGCAGCATCGCGGAAAGGAGCGTCCCGATGCGGGGGACCGAACGCTCCGCCCTGGTTTCCGTCGGCGATGACCTGGTCGACCGCGTTGCGTCCTTTCTCCACCTCCATCTCGATCGCCGACGGCCGGTCGACGAGTGGCGGCGTATCCTGCGCTACCCCTGGGCATCGGAGAATCCCGTCTATGGCTATGCACTTCTTCGCGGCGAGGAGGTGGTGGGCGTCGTCTGCACCTGCTATTCCCGGCAAGAGATCCGCGGCGGTGCCGAGCCGTTCTGCAATCTCCACTCCTGGTGCGTGCACCCGCTTCATCGCGCCGAGAGCGTCCGCCTCCTCGCCGCCGCGCTCGGCGATCGCAAGCAGACGGTGACGACCCTGACGGTGAGCCGAGAGACCGTCGATTTCCTGAAGCGTTTCGGGTTCAGGCCCATCGACGAGGATGTCGCCCTGATCCCGACGCCTCTTTTCGCGCTCGACGGCTGGCAAGCGCGCATCACGGCGGAGCGTCCCGCGGTCCTGGCGGTGGTCGACGAGGCGCATCGGCGCATGCTGTCGGATTTCGGGGCGATGCGTCTGGCCCGCGCGATCGTCGCTCGGCGGCACCGGGACTGGTGCTTATGTCTCTATACGCGAGAGCGGCGGCGAGGAATCGCGGTTAGCCGCGTCGTCTATGTGAGCCACCCGCCGCTCTTCACGAAATGGCTGGGCGCCTTTGCCCGGTCATGGTTGCTGAAGGATGGCACGCTCCTCGCCACCTGCCCGCCGCGCTTCCTCACGCATCGGCCGGCCGGCGCGTTCATCGCCAGGGAACCCCGGCCCCAGCTCTTCCGGTCGAGCCGGCTCGATGCACCGGACATTACCTGCCTTTACAGCGAGCTTACGCGCTGAGCACCGGCGACCGGCTGCCTGTTTCTTTTCTCACAATTATCTTTTCTTATTGTCGCAGCGGCTTCTTCGGGCCACAATCGGCGGTGCCGCCGAAAAAGCCAAGATGCCGGCGGTGGTGGCCATACCGACTGGAACTGACCGGTCCGTGGTCCATCGGATTTTGGGAGCGAAACATGCCGACTGATACGGCACGCCCGGCGACCAAGAAATCCTTTCTCCGCGGATCCGCGGCTTTCTTCGATTCTCGGGCCGATGCGTCGGCGCGGCAAGTGATGCTCACGATTCTCTCGACAACTCTGATGTGGTGCGCTTTCGCGGCGCTGATCAGGGGCCGGCTCGTCTTCATGCGCCACGACCTCAACCTCGCACTGCCGATACGGCTGATCGCCACCGCCTATTACGATCTGGTCATCGCCATCCCGGCCGCGGCGGTCTCTTTGGGGTTCGCCTATCTCGCACGGCATTCGGCGCGAAGGCTGCGGCTGATTGCGCGGCTGTGGTGGAGCTTCGCTGGGCTGATGGTCGTGCTCGATGCAGTCAATGTCGTCGTGCTCCGCTTCCTCGGCACGCCCTTCACCTATCAGTGGCTCTATTATTCCGACTTTTTGGGGAGCCTCGAGGCCCGCAACGCCATCGGCGATGCCTTATCCTGGCCTTTGATCGGCGGCCTCGCGGCTTTTCTCGCTATCTTCGTCGCGTGTGCGGCCCTGCTCCGGGCCGTTCTCGCCTATGCTCTGGCACGCGGAATCCTGCGCCATCGACCATTCGGCTTTGCCATGGCCTTGGCCGGCCTTTCCTGTCTTTTGCTCGCCCGATTCGGTCTCGATCACAATTCGTGGAGCTACTCGAAAATCGCCAACCCCGTCGTTGCCTTCCTTGGCTCCTTCGCCGCCCAAGACGTGCCGCCCATCTTCACCATGGTAACGCCCGCGGGTACCAGCGACTTCCAGACGGCGGCAGAGCGATCCCACGGCAAGAGCTCGATGTCTCGCCTGGCAGCCGGTACGGGCGCCGGCGCCAAGGTAAGAAACCTCCTCGTCTTCGTCTTCGAATCTCTGCCCGCCGAATATGTCGATGTCTATGGCAGTCCCTATCACGCGACGCCCGAACTCACGCGCTTGCGCGGTCAATCGCTCGTGTTCACGCACGCCTACGCACATACGCCGGCGACGAATGTATCGCTCGTCTCGATCCTCACTGGCACCTATCCCTGGATCTCCTCTCGCTTCGTCACCGAAGAATATCCCGCCCTCCCGGTTCATTCGATGAGCGCCGCGATGAAGCGGAACGGCGCGCGCACCGCCTTCTTCAACTCGGCTGATCTGCGCTTCAAAGGCGCGGACAAGTTTCTCGAACGCCACGATTTCGACGAATTGTTCGATGATCGCAGCATTCCCTGCGACAAGCCGCTCAACCGCGCCGGCAGCAAGGGAACGCTGCTGTCACCGGCTTGGGAAGGCGATGGCGTGGATGATGGCTGCATGGCGGATGCCGTCATTCGCTGGATCCAGCACGATCCGTCACGGCCATTCTTCGCGATGACCTGGACGATGATGACTCACTTCCCTTATTTCGCCGGCCGCTCAGAGATGGATTACGGGACGGACGATGCACGCCTTAACCGCTACCTCAACGGGCTTCATGCCGGCGACGCGGCGCTCGGCAAGATCGTCCGCACCCTCGACGAATTGGGAGTGCTCGATTCCACTCTGATCGTCGCGCTCGGCGATCATGGCGAGGCGTTCGGGCGCCACGGCCAATATGTCCATGCCAGCAAGATCTATGAGGAGAACGTCCACATTCCGCTTCTCCTCGTCAATCGCCATCTGTTCGGCGGCGAAGAAAGCTCGGCCATCGCGGGATTGGCCGATATCGCCCCGACGGTGATCGACCTCATGGGCTTGCCGCAACCCGGGGATTGGCAAGGGCGATCGCTATTGGAGCAGGACCGCCCGCCGCGCACCTACTTCTTCGCTCCCTGGGCCGATTTGCTTTTTGGCTATCGCGAGGGCGACCGGAAATACATTTTCAACGCCTCGAACGGCCAATACGAAGCCTATGACCTCGCGAGCGATCCGCAAGAGACCCGCAATCTCATCGATCAGCTTCCCGGCGAGCGGCAGCGGGTTTTGGAGCGGATAGCCGCCTGGGTTCAATACCAAAACCGCATGATCGGTAAACTCGTTGCCTCGGGCGACGTCGTGAATTGAGCGGTTCGCCACAGCCACGGGAGACCACCGCCATGATGAAGCGTCACGGGACCCTCGAGCTGGCATCGCCCACACAGGAAAGTCACGCGTCCGTGCTTGGCCGCATTGTGCCAAATGTGGTCACGCTGCTTTCGCTTTGTTGCGGGATTTCGGCAATCGAGCTGGCGATCATGGGCCGCTATCAGGAGGCGGCGATCGCGATCGTTCTCGCGGGGATATTCGACGCTCTTGACGGTCGCGCCGCCCGTCTTCTCAAAGCGGCCTCGACATTCGGCACCGAGCTCGATTCGCTTGCCGATGTCGTGAGCTTCGGCGTGGCGCCGCCGCTGCTGGTCTATCATTTCTCCTTCCACTCCTTCGCCGGCCTCGGCTGGACGTTCGTCCTGTTCTACGCGGCCTGCTGCGGTCTGCGCCTTGCCCGCTTCAACACGCAGCTTCATGACAATTCGTCCGGCAACCCGCATGGCTGGTTCACCGGCGTCCCGGCGCCGGCGGGCGCGTGGCTGACGCTCGTCCCGTTGTTCGTGGCGTTCGGCGCACGCGACGCGTCGATCAGTCCGCCGGAATTCAACATCGCGGTATTGGCAACGGTAGCGCTTCTCATGATCAGCCGCCTGCCGACTTGGTCCTTCAAACGCTTCCGCTTGAGTCACGATCATTTCTTTCCGGCAATGATCCTGGCGATCCTCCTCGCGACATTGCTCGCCCTCATGCCCTGGTGGACGCTGGCAGCCGGTGGTTTGCTCTATGCCGCAAGCATTCCCGCGAGCGTTCTCGCCCATCGCCGCCTTGCGAGGCTCGAGCGGCGGCGTGCGTGACGCGGCATTGGTTGCGTGCTGTCATAGGGCTCATCGTGAAGGAAACCAATCGCCGCGGCGGATGGCTGGCCGTCGTTTTATGCGCAAGCTGGATCGCGATCGGCTTTTGCGGAACGGCAAGCTGCGCTGCGCCCATAGCCGGCGATGACATGTCCGAAACCGACCTTCTCCTCTTCTTCCGCACCGCGACGGATGCGCCTCGGCGATCCCCGGCGCCGGATTCGGTTTCTCTGGAAGAGGCCCCGACCGCCGAGAGCGCGCCGATACCGCCCGAGCTCTTCGGGATGCATATGCTGCATCTCCATGACGGAACCGAGACAGCGCCAGATTGGCCGGCCATTCCGATCGGCAGCGCACGCATCAATGTCGACAGCGGCATGAGCTGGTACTACGCGCTCGAATCCGCGCCGGGAAAGTTCAACTGGACCATGTTGGATGCTTGGCTCGATGATGCGTATCGGCACGGGGCCGATCTCGTCTATACCTTCGGCAACACGCCGCCCTGGGCGTCGCGCCTCGGCACGGAAGAGAGCTGCGACGGGTCAGGCCACGCCAACTGTCCGCCGCGCCTCGAGGCGTGGGATGCGTTCATCCGGGCCATCGTTGAGCACAACAGAGATCACGTGAATCCCGATGGCTCGCGCGGCGGGAAAATCCGGTATTGGGAGCTGTGGAACGAGCCCAATGAGGGGACCTTTAGCGGGAATCACGGCTTCTGGTACGATCCCAATGACGTCAAGACTTTGGTCGAGATGGCCGAGCATCTCTACCGCGAGGTCAAATCGATCGATCCCTCCGCCCAAATCCTCACGCCCGCTTACACCTCCTCCGGCCGCGGGCGAAGTCCTGCGGCACAACTCGCCCAGTATCTGAATGCCGGCGGCGGCAAATACGCCGATATCATCTCCTTTCACGGATACTACCGCGACCTCCCCGAGGAGATTTTCCCTTACGTCGCGCAGATCAGGGCGTCCATGGCTGCCAATGGCGTGGCAGACAAGCCCTTATGGGACACCGAGGCGAGTTGGGGGTGGGATAAAGAACTGTCGAACCCGGATGGCCAACAGGCCTTCGTCGCGCGCGCCTACGCCATAAGGTACAGCCTCGGCGTGACCCGCCTTTACTGGTACGCATGGGATGGTTCGGCCGGTCAGGACAGGCCGGGCTGGGGAACGCTTTGGGATAAGACAAACGGCATCCATGGCGCCGGACGGGCCTACCGCGAGACTTACCGATGGCTGGTCGGCGCGAGAATGACGCGCCGCTGCGCGCCGCAGCAAGGAACGATCTGGACGTGCGAGTTGCGCCGCCCTGGCGGTTATCACGCGCTCATGGCCTGGGATGCCGCGGGGACAAAATCTTCTTACCAACCGGCTGAGGAGTATGTCCGGTACAGAACCCTGGATGGCGGCGCGGTGCCCAGGATCGGCCCCACCATCGAGCTTGGCGCGAAGCCGATCCTGCTCGAGAGCGGCCCTGCCAAATGAGCTCGGCTCCAAGGCTCAGGAAAGCATCTCCGCGCCATCATGCGGGCATGCGGCGCCGCTGGTCGTCGCAGCATCGCGGCGGGCCCGTTCGTAGATGTGCAACAGCATCCCGTAGTTCAGCTCGGATGTGTATTTTCGCTCGAATTCGGCCCGCGCTTGCTGCCGCATGGCAGCCAGGCGGTCACGCGCTTGGAAGAGCGACAGGGCCTTTCGCCGCAGATCTTCGGGATTTCCCGGCGCGAAGACGAGCCCCGTCCTCCCATCGGATACGATCTCGGCCAAGGCGCCGATCTTCGCGGCGAGAACCGGGGTGCCGGCGGCAAAGGCCTCCACCGCCACCCGCCCGAAGGTCTCATAGACCTCCGAGGGGACCACGACGAAGCTCGCCTCGCGCATCAGGCGATACACCTCCGCGCGCGGCAGTTGCCCGAGAAATTGGATGTGGGCCGGCATCGGCGTTTCGGGCCGCATCGGTCCTTCACCGACGACGAGGAGACGCGGCATGCCCTCGAGTCCCTGCCACGCGGTGAGCAGCGTACCAATGCCTTTTTCCGGCGAGAGCCGACCGACATAGAGCGCGTAGCCGCCGGCGCCCGCGCCAATGCCGGGATCAGTGGGAACAAAATTCGGCTTGACGACGATTTGCTCGGGCGGCAAGCCGCTCTGCACCAATTTCGAGCGAGCGAAATCGGTGAGGGCAATGAATGTGCGGACCCGGCGCTGCCAGGTTCGCAGCCCCCAGTGGAGGGTCAGCATCGCCGCAATGGCGAGGCTATGCGCGCGGTCGCGGTAACAGCGGTGCCATACGCCGGGCCAGGGCAGCGTTTTGCGCGTGCAGACCTCGCATGGGCGCCCGTCCCGCGAAAGCATGCCTCCGACGCAAAGAAGCCGATAATTGTGAAGCGACTGGATGACGGGCACTCCTTCGGCGCCCGCCGCGTAATAGATGGCCGGCGAGATGAGAGGAAACAGATTGTGGGCGTGGAGCACGTCAGGCCGCTCACGGCGGATCAACTGCCGCAACTCGCCGTAGGCCGCACTATTCCACAATGTCTTCGAACCCAATTCGAGAGATCCGAGATCTCGAATGGCGTCATTGTGCTGCTCGTATTTTATCACCGCGTGTCCATGCGAACGCAGCAGATATTCTTCGTCCGCAACGGTCTCATCCTCGCCGCCCACCCGCTGATAGTGGTTGTGCACGAGGAGGATTTTCATCGCCCTCTCCCCTTCCGCCCTCGACGAAAATAAGAAAACGGCTTCGGAAGGGTCACAGAGGCGGGTTCGCCCGTAAAGAGCACGTTTCCGCGGATTGCCGCCCGCCAACGAAATTTCTGGTTTTGTCCGCCGCGGATGCGGCAGCCCCGTCCGGCAAAGGGTGGAAAATTCCCGCTTGCCGATTTTGTTTTGTTTTTGCATCTTATCTTTTCGGAAAGATGCGAAGGGACCCTGCCGGTGTGCGGCATCGTCGGCCTCTACAACATGGGCGATCTTTCGGACCGACTGCCACGGAGTCTGTCTACGCTCGCCCATCGCGGACCCGACGCTTCGGGACTGAATCGCTTCGATGCGGCGGGGGTGACCGTCTCGCTGGGGCACCGCCGCTTGTCGATCATCGACTTGTCGGCCGACGCCGACCAGCCCTTCGTCAAGGACGGGCTCGCGGTCACCTATAACGGCGAGATCTACAATTATCGCGAGATCGCGCGCGAACTGAGAGACGCGGGCGTCCGGTTCGCCACCGCTTCGGACACCGAAGTCCTTCTCGAAGCCTATCGCCGCTGGGGCATCGACTGTCTGCGGCGGCTGCGCGGAATGTTCGCGTTCGCCATTCTGGATTTGCGCTCGGGAAAGATGCTGCTGGCGCGCGATCCCTTTGGGATCAAGCCGCTCTTTCTCCTGCGCCGCCGCACCGGCGTGATCTTCGCTTCGGAACTCAAGGCCATTCGCGCGATCCTCGGGAATGATCTTGATCTCGATCCGACGGCGATTGTCGCATCGCTCATGTACTACTGGGTCCCGGAGAGTCGCTGCGTCTTCCGCGGCATCAGCAAGCTGCCATCGGGAAGCTGGATCGAATTCTCTCCCGGCGGCGAGGTGAAGAGCGGAAAATTCTGGAGTCCGACCGACGAGCTCACAGCGGAGGCCGCGCAACCGACCGATGCGAGATCGCTGGGGGCGGTGATCCGAGACTCCGTGGCCGCGCACCTCGTCGCCGATGTGCCGATTTCGTGCTTCCTCAGCGGTGGCCTCGATTCGAGTCTCCTTGCGGCCATCGCGGTCGAGTTGGGGCATCGGCTCGACGGCTACACGATCTCATTCCGCGCCGCCGACAGCCGATACGAGGATATGCCGGACGACCTTCCCTATGCGCGCAAGGTGGCGGATCACCTCGGCATCGCGCTTCGGCCGATCGAAATCGCCCCGGATCTTGCTTCTGTTCTGCCGCGGATGGTCGAAGCTCTTGACGAGCCGATCGGCGACCCCGCGAGCATCAACACCTATCTGATTTGCCAAGCCGCGCGCCAAGCCGGCGTGAAGGTGCTGCTTTCGGGCATGGGCGCGGACGAGCTCTTCGCCGGCTATCGCAAACATTATGCGTGCCTGCTGGCGCGCCGCTATCAAAGCCTGCCCGCTTGGCTGCGTGGGCGCGTCATTGGCCCTGTCGTGACCCGCTTCCCCGTCGCGGGCAAGAAGCGAGGGTATCGGGTGCTCCGCTGGGCCAAGCGCTTTCAGAGCTTCGCCGATCTCCCCGAGGAAGTCGCTTTCCATCGCAGCTACACGCAATACGGCATCGAAGAATTCGGCCGGATGCTCGATCCCGCCGCCATCCCGCTCGTCGAGGATCTCGTCGCCGAGCATCGCCGCATCTATTGGGAGGGTCCGGCGAACGATCAGGTGAACCGCATGTGTCTCAC
>Ga0070738_10003872_pt1 | contig 18853 bp, 20 predicted proteins | sample Coa_R2_2_FD_66446 | JGI IMG/M metagenome (GOLD analysis project Ga0070738, IMG submission 66446) | Surface soil microbial communities from Centralia Pennsylvania, which are recovering from an underground coalmine fire - Coalmine... | ecosystem: Environmental > Terrestrial > Soil > Unclassified ... | reverse complement strand
GGGCCGATTGTGGGACCTTGGCACCGGTTAAACGTCCGTTATCAACCGGGAACAACTCACCCGAGAGTTCGCTCCGAGGAGGAACTCCTCACTGGCGCTTATCAAAGACAGAATCCCCCCCACCACGAAGGTTCCTGTGGGACTAAACCCGGACTAAACCCCCAGCCGTCCCTTCGGGACTCATGCCCTCCCATCGTGCCCCCAAGGTTGAAACCTTGGGCTAGTTGCAATTGTCCCTTCGGGACAGTCGGGATACCGCCTGGCGACGGAAACTGACCAGGCAAAACCAAGCGGCTGTCCCCGGTGCAAAAATGATGCTCGGGCGTAAGCTTTGGCATTGATTCCAGCCGTCCCGAAAGGGACGGATGACACTAGCCCAAGGTTTCAACCTTCGGTTCGCTGTGCAAGGTCGCTGAGTCCCGAAGGGACGAACAAACCAGCAAAGCCTTCCCGTTGAATATCGTTACGGATCTTGACCCCTATTTCCTGCGGGCGTAAGGTTCTGCGAACTACCGGGGAGCCAACCAGCGCCAGGAAAACCAGGCGCGAAGGCTGAGAGTGTGGCGCAGGAGCGCCTCAGACCCGTTGAACCTGCTCCAGATAATGCTGGCGAAGGGAAATCCTCACCTGCCAGGAGCATTAGAGTTCATCAGGACGAAAGGTCAAATGATAGCCAATCGAAACGCGTTTGAACCGCAGAGCAGCGAACCGTTGCCGGCTTCGGCCAGGGTTTACATCTCCGGCAGCCTCCACCCGAACGTCCGCGTGCCTTTGCGCGAGATTCATCTTTCCGACAGCAAGGGGCCGGGCGGCCGATCGGAACCGAACGCTGCGCTCCGCGTGTATGACTGCTCAGGCCCATGGGGGGATCCAAAACTCCAGGTCAACGTCGAGCAGGGCTTGCCCGCTTTGCGGAGACCTTGGGTTCTCGAACGCGGCGACGTTGAACCAGTTTCCAAAAGAAACGTGACTTCGCCTCGCGGATCAGGTCCATCAGTTCCCAATTCACTTCAACGCGAGCCACTGCGAGCCAAGCCGGGGAAAATCGTGACCCAGTTGCACTATGCACGCCAGGGAATCATCACCCCGGAGATGGAGTTTATCGCAATCCGCGAAAACCTGGGCCGCGAAGCCGCCGCCCAAGCCAGTGAGAGCCGGCCGCTTGGAGGGGAATCTTTTGGAGCCCGGATTCCGAGGGAAATCACTGCCGAGTTTGTTCGCTCCGAGGTTGCCCGTGGCCGCGCGATTATTCCAGCAAACATCAATCACCCTGAAAGCGAGCCGATGATCATCGGCCGTAATTTCCTGGTGAAGATAAACGCCAACATCGGCAACTCCGCGGTCGCCTCCAGCATCGAGGAGGAAGTCGAGAAAATGCGCTGGGCCACAAAATGGGGCGCCGACACCGTCATGGATCTTTCCACTGGGAAAAACATCCACGAAACGCGGGAATGGATCTTGAGAAATTCTCCGGTTCCAATCGGCACGGTGCCAATTTACCAGGCGCTGGAGAAGGTCGGCGGCAAAGCCGAGGACCTTACCTGGGAAACTTACCGGGACACGCTGATTGAGCAGTGCGAACAAGGAGTGGATTATTTCACAGTCCATGCCGGGGTTTTGTTGAGGTATGTTCCGATGACGGCGCGACGCACGACCGGGATCGTCTCGCGCGGAGGCTCGATTATGGCCAAGTGGTGCCTGGCGCACCACCAGGAGAGTTTCCTGTACACCCATTTCCGCGAGATTTGCGAAATCATGGCAGCGTACGACGTCAGCTTCAGTCTGGGCGACGGGCTGCGGCCCGGCTCGATTGCGGACGCGAATGACCAGGCGCAGTTTGCCGAACTTGAGACGCAGGGCGAGCTGACCCGAATTGCGTGGGACATGGGATGCCAGGTGATGAACGAAGGCCCTGGGCACATCCCCATGCACATGATTAAGGAGAACATGGACAAGCAGCTGGAATGGTGCGGCGAAGCCCCTTTCTACACGCTGGGGCCTCTGACCACGGATATCGCGCCCGGATATGACCACATCACCAGCGCCATCGGCGCAGCGATGATCGGGTGGTACGGCTGCGCCATGCTCTGCTACGTCACTCCCAAAGAGCATCTCGGATTGCCCAACAAGAAGGACGTGAAAGACGGGGTTATTGCTTACAAAATTGCCGCGCACGCCGCCGACCTCGCCAAAGGTCATCCCTCAGCGCGTTTCAGAGACGATGCTCTCAGCAAGGCGCGATTTGAATTCCGTTGGGAGGACCAGTTCAATCTGAGCCTCGACCCGCCCACTGCGCGCGAGTTCCACGACGAAACGCTTCCGCACGATGGAGCGAAGGTGGCGCATTTCTGCAGCATGTGCGGCCCCCATTTCTGCTCGATGAAAATCACGGAAGACGTCCGCAAATACGCCGCAGAACAGGGCCTGACGGATTCACAGGCACTGGAGCACGGAATGAAAGACAAAGCGCGGCAGTTCGTGGAAAGCCAGGGAACTTAGAATCGGTCGAGCGGCGCGACCGAGAGCCTGCTTGAAACCCGGCAGTACCTTTGCGATTACGCGGCCCATTTTCCCGCTTTGTGGAATTGGCCTCTGCGCCAAAAGTGCGCGAATGGTGCGCGCTGCAGGGTTTGAACCTGCGACCCCTTCCGTGTGAAGGAAGTGCTCTACCGCTGAGCTAAGCGCGCAATCCTCGCCGGAAGACCGTTGGAACCCTTGTTTTTGGCGGTCTTTAGCGAATTTATTGAACAGAAAGCCTTACTCTTTTTCTGTGCTCTGGCAAGACGGAAAAAACCAAAGTCAGCACCAGCGGAAAACAGCGTAACCAGCTTGGTGACTTGTAGAAGCCCGCCGGGGAGGATACACTGGTTTATGCAACAATCCGCGTTTCTCCGCTCCTGGCTGGGGTCGACGTTGATGGTTACCGCATCGCTCTGGTTGCAGTGCGCCGAGGCCCAGTTCGTTCATGTTACTGCCGAAGTGGAGACCGCCTTCTGGGAGAGCTCCGGGCCGAGTGTCCATACGAAAACCTGGACGATGGAATGCGACGTGGGCACCAGTTCGTGGCGGATTACTGGTGATCCATTCGGAAACCTGTCTTGGTCGAGCAGCAGCAACTCTGTGGTTGGAGGCGATCGGGTGCTCGAATCAAAAGACGGAAACCCAGGGCGGCCGGTTGGCAAAGCAGATTCTCTTTCGGTGCCGGGCAATATCTCGTGGCTTGCGTTCTGTTCGGGCACATTCCTCGGGCAAAAGGGCAAGGGGTTACCTCTGCCGAGCGACCTTTGGAAGGAGTATTTGCCTCAATCCTGGCAGACCTCCGAAAGGCTCACCCGGTTCAGCGACGAGCTCGGGCTTCCCGAGCGACTAGTGCTTTACCACAACAGCCAGCCCGTCCTGCAATATCGGGTCACCTTAACAACAAACCTGGGCGACTATACATTCCCGCGGGAATTTTACCTTGCCCAATACATTCCCGTCGCCACCAACGCCTGGGAACTACACATGACAGCCAAAGGCCGAATACTGGCTATCGCGGAAAGCGGGCAAATGTCGAGGGGTTCCGAACATACTGATTCGAGCGCCAAATGAAAACCCGTGGGTAACTCGCCAGGTGCCGAGATGAAAAACACCACACTGCTCTGCGTTGCAGCTACGCTGTTGTTCAGCATTTCGTAGGAGGTAGGAAACGCAAGATGGCGGTCCTTTATGGATTCGGACCCTCAAGATTGAATTTCATCGCAGCAAATGTAACGTGTTGCGCACCATCGAAAGCTAATAATGAAACAACTGCTGCGCTTTGCTGGTTTGCTGCTCGCTCTTTTCGCCCCGCTCGTCTCCGCTCAAAATGCTGACTGGCATCGCGAATTTCCGGGGTTCAAAATCGCGGGAAACCTCTACTACGTCGGCACTGCGGATCTAGCCGTTTACTTGATCAAGACCCCAAAGGGCAACATCCTGATCAACTCCGATTTCCCGCAAGATCTCCCCCTTATTCGGAACAGCATCCACCAACTCGGATTCGATTATCGTGACACCAGGATCCTTCTCATCAGCCATGCTCACGATGACCACGACGGCGCGGTGGGCCAGATTAAAAAGGAGACCGGAGCCAGCCTGATGGTGATGCAGGGTGATGTTGCGTCGGTAGAAAGCACCGCCGAGGGCCAGCCGGGAGCTAAAGTAGATCGCGTGCTGCATGACGGCGATACGGTCGAACTGGGGGGCTCGAAGCTGACCGCCCGGCTGACTCCCGGCCATACGCCCGGATGCACCACCTGGACGATGGAGGTCCAGGAAAATGGGCGCAAATTGAATGCCGTGCTTATCGGCAGCCCCAATGTGAACCCCGGCTACATTCTCGTGGGCAACAAAAACTATCCGCGAATCGCGGAGGATTATGAAAAGACTTTCAACGTTTTATTGAGCCTGCCGGTTGACTTTTTCCTGGGCGCACACGGTTCGTATTTCGGGTTGAAAGAAAAATACGAGAAAATGAAAGCTGGAGGCGCAAACCCTTTCATTGACCCTGACGGTTATAATGCCTATGTCACGGAGCGCAGGGATGCGTTCCGCAAAGAATGGGACCGGCAAAAGCAGCACCCTGGTTCGCATAACCGGTCTGACGATGGCCGGCCGAATCAACATGACAACCCAAAACAAGTGCCAACCATGCGTGCCTTTCATGAAAGCAGCATCTACGCCGACGCCCAGTTTCGCTCCAGCCCATACCATGCAAAAAGTCAATGACCAATCAATGCCGCGTAGCGCCTACGACCGTACAGGCGGCATTGTCTATTTCGCCCGGATGCTTCACAAAATCCGCTTGCGTGCTGCGGGAACTCTGGCCGCCGATTTCCACGCTAATCTCGGTTCCGGCTTTGATGGCCGGTGCTGCCGGTTCCTTGCCATTGATTACACTACACTGCGGGAGCGCGTCCTGGCAGGCGGCACGGATGACGAAATTCTGGCCTGGTGTTTTTCCCACGGAAACCGTCCAACCGACGAGCAGATGCTCGTCTGGAACAAGTTCATGCTCAAACGCGGCTGGCGCGACGAGGACGATGGCTCGACCCAGGAGCTGGAGCGCTACAAAGCCGCGAGTGGGTTGGCACACCGCGCCGACATTGTAACGTTCTTCGACTACTACGAGGTCGATGAGGGGCGCAGGCCATGAAAACTTTTGGGGGATTGCTGGTCCACCTGGCTTCGTTGGCCGCGCGAATTTAAGCCGCCACGACTGGCAGATTCCCTAGATATAGAGGATCACCCATGAAACCGGTCGCCGCCCCGCTCTTTGGTCTTTGGCTGGTATCGTCACTCGGAGCCGCTGCTGATCCGCAGCCATTCCACTCAGACTGGCAGCGTCCAGGTTCCTCGAACACACCCCTCGCATGGGACCATCAGGCGGCGGCAAAATACCTGGACGACCGCATGGATTTGTGGTTCGCGAACGCGAGAAAGCTGCAAACCGGCGAAGGGAAGACATCGTGCGTTTCATGCCATACTACCGTGCCCTATGTGCTGGCTCGACCGGCATTGCGCCAGGCAACGGGTGCGGGTCAACCGACGCGCCAGGAGTCGAAGCTGCTCGACGAAACGCTTCGCCGGGTGGACACCTATGGCCACCACGAGGCGTTGTCGACGGGCAAGGATGACCAGTCACGCGGGAGTGAGGCAGTGCTCAATGTTTTGATCCTGACCAGCGCCGAGGCCCGCCAGAACGAACCTTTGCCGGGCGGAGCAACTCGCCGAGCGCTCAACGAGCTTTGGGCCGCGCAACGTGCGGACGGAGCGTGGAATTGGCTGGATACCGGGATGGAGCCCTATGAGTCGAGCGACAGCGTTTACTACGGTGCCGCCCTGGCAGCGATCGCGGTGGGAACCGCCGCCGGCTACGACGAGAGCGCGGGACAGGACGTGTGGGGAGGCATCCGTAAGTTGCGCTCCTACTTAAGCGCAAACTACCCTGAGCAGAATCTCTACAACAAGGCTTGGGCACTATTGGCATCCACTCGTTTGACAGGCTTGCTGAGCCATGAACAGGCCCTTGCGCTGGCTACCGAGTTCCAAACGAAACAAAACGCCGATGGCGGCTGGTCCCTTTACCTATTTGGACCATGGACATGGTCGAAGGCCCACCCGCCATATAAACCAAAAGGAAATCCCGATGTAGCAGTGCTGGCCAGGTCAGATGCCTATGCCACAGGCTTAATCACCTACGTGCTGCGCCAGGCAAAATTGCCGGGCACCGAATCGAGCCTGGAGCGGGCCACTGCATGGCTGGAGGCCAACCAGCGGGAATACACGGTCGCTGAAAACCACTGGAAATGTTGGCGGACTTATTCGCTCAATTTTGATACCGAGCATGGCGGTGAAGAAGGCGAACCGTGGAGGCGGATGTTCATGTCGGATGCGGCGACCGCCTTTGCGGCGCTCGCGCTTTTGTCGGACGACTAGGCAACTGGCGAGACGTGCCCGGATACAGGGGCATTCTCACAAAGAACCGGGTTCCGCAGCTGCTGCTACGGGATAAAACCGCCTGTTTCATCACGGTTCGTGTTCCGGTAGCTCATCTTCCAGACGGAGTAATGCCCTTTTTTGATTGAAACATGCACCCCTTCCTGGTCCTTCCACCATACCCAATAGCTTTGCCTCCAACCTGGCCCCGAGACACTGACCCATAGATCCTGGTTGGTGACGGTTTTTGTTATCCAGTAGTCGATCGCTTGCTTTTTGACGGATACGCGGAAAGTGGTGGGTATCGTCAGGTTTGACTCCTGAACGACCCCGTCTATCTCCGAGCGCACATGAATCTTCTCTCCCCGGATCCCTCCAACTCTTACCCACCACCATAGGTGATCGGCCTTGTATACGCCGATAATCAGCACCGCCAGCACCGTCAGCCCAAGAACGATTTTGAGAAACCTTTGGATTTGCATTGCGAGGCGGACCCGCTTCAGATCGGTTCGACGGTTCCGCTGGAACGCGATCGGCCCGCGCTCTTGATGGCGCATCGGACCAAAGCGACGGCTCCGGCCCAAGACCCGAAGGTGAGTGCTGCGTAAATGACCTTTCATGTCAAACCGTTGCCTGGCTCGAAAGATTCCAGGAACCCGAATACGGAAAAGAGCCCGCAGCCCAAGAGCGCCGAGGCTAAAAGAAGCTGGAAAAGAAGCTTGAAGAAGCGGAAGTGGCGTCCGGAGCGGTGTCCCGATTGATCTGTGTGCTTCAAACGGCCGTGCTCTGGTCTCATCATTACGCTGTCAGTGCTCATGCCCCGATTGTCACTCAAGCTCGATGATTCAGCACATTGATAAAACTGATAACGACTTGGTTCGAGACAATGGTCGATGGCCACCCGGGATAAGCTCACAGGTGTTTACAGATTCCCCCAATAGCGCAACGATTGGGCACCTGAGCATGAAACTGTTCTTTTCGACACTCCCGCGCAACGTCATCGAGTGCTTCAAGGCGCGCATGCTCGTTTTTCACGTGGGCGCCATTCTTCTGACCATTGGGATCGTGCTGTCCGGTTTGGACTGGCAGTATTTCCAGTGGACCCGCTCTCCGGCACTCCTGTCCAGGTTATGGCCCGCTGTCCCTATCGGCGGACTTTTGCCGATTGTGCTCCCGCTCACCTTATTGGTGCTCGGCGGCGTCATGCGAAGCGCCCCGACTCGGCTGATTGGCTGGGCCATAGCCCAGGCTGAGGTCATCGGCGGCATCATCGCCGCCGGATACAAGGCGATTACCGGTCGCGCCCATCCTGCCCACGGGGTCGGGATGGACCTGACGCATGTTTTCAAGTTCGGCCTGCTGCGGGGAGGGGTCTTTTGGGGTTGGCCCTCCTCGCACACGACCATCGCCTTCGCAATGGCAGTCACGGTTTTCAGGCTTTTCCCGAAGCAAAGATGGATTGGCTGGCTCGCAATCGCCTACGCCTTCTACATCGGGGTTGGGGTTTCGGCGACGATACACTGGTTTTCCGACTTCGTTGCCGGGGCGCTTATCGGGACTGCCGTTGGCATGGTAGTGGGAGGGGTTTTTAGCGCGGCCAAATGAGCATTTCCAAATCCGAGCAACCGCGCGATCCCTGCGCCGAGCCTAATGGCGCTGGTCGACAAATTCGTATGCGGACGGGATCGCCCCGGGGCAGCGCTGCGATCGCAAACTAACGTCCGATCCTTGCCGGCTCATTTTTGCGATTGTTCGTCCTGCTCGAAGAAGTGATGCAGCAAAAGCAGCAGGCAGGAGATCACGCTCAGCGCGGCGGCGGCGACCGCCAAACCAGTGAAGACAAACCGCAATCGGTCGTGCGGCACAATCCGCATCGGGTAGAAAAAGGAAACGATTCCCACCAGAACCACCACAGCGAGGGCACCCCTGCGAAGCACCGGTCTTTCCGACATCACGATCAAGTAAAAGAAAGGCGCCATGGCAACGGCCCCGGCCAGAAGCGTGACCACTGTCCACCACGACAGATCGATGGCAAAACCTGTCGCCGTGCGCCGGAGCGCTTGTAGCGACGCGATCACCAAGCCAAAAGCGCCCGAAAAGCCGCCAATGACAATCCCATTCAGTAACCGGTCGTCGCTAACGCCTGTCATACCGCTCAACATGGCATACCTTGTCCGGCTTTTGAAGTCTGTTCCAAGGCGGTCACATCCGTTAAAATCATCTTCCAGTGGCGCGCATCGTTTTTGCAACGTTCGGTTCTTTGGGAGACTTGCACCCGTTGATTGCCATTGCGTTCGAAATGAAGCGCCGCGGGCACGAAGTCGACTTCTGCACCAGCCAAACGTATCGTTCAAAACTCGAGGGCCTGGGTTTCGGCTTTCACTCGATGCGGCCGGATGTGACACCGGAAAACGGCGAGGGACGCGACCTGGTTAAAAAGATTTTCGACCCGCGACGCGGAGCCGAACATCTGATTTGCGGCGTATTGCTTCCGTACCTTCGAGAAAGTTACGAAGACCTCCGCAATGCGATCACTCAGCCCCGGAAGGCGGATTTGTTAATCTGTGGCGAACTGGTCTATGCGGCGCCAATCGTGGCGGAAGAGCTGGGGTTGGCCTGGGCCACGTACGTCACGACTCCAATGTCGTTTTTTTCAGCGTTTGATTTACCGATACTCCCACCGGTGCCGCGATTGTCCGCAGTCATTCGGAAGCTCGGATCGACCGTCGCGGGCGGAGCGCTCAGGCTGGTCAAATCGACCACACGCAACTGGGGTCGGCCCGTGCGGCAACTCCGAGCCGAACTCAGGCTGAGCCCCGGCGGGGATCCCGTCTATGAAGGAAAATTTTCGCCGCACCTTGTTTTGGCGGGGTTTTCCGGCGTGCTGGCGAAGCCACAGCCGGACTGGCCGATGAACACTGTTCTTACCGGGTTTCCTTTTTACGATGGCTCGACGGAGCAAGAGTCGTTGCCTCGTGAACTGAACGACTTTCTCGAGAATGGAGAAGCGCCGATAGTCTTCACGCTGGGATCGTCGGCGGTGATGGACCCCGGAACGTTTTACGAGGAGAGCATCAAGGCTGCGCGGCGCCTGAAAAAGCGAGCGGTTCTTCTGATCGGACAGAATGCGCCGGCCGTCGATGCGTTCGAGGACGTGATTGCGGTGAACTACGTCGCGTTCTCGAAACTATTCCCACGCGCCGCGGCCATCGTGCACCAGGGCGGTATCGGCACCACCGGGCAGGCGTTGCGAGCTGGAAAGGCAATGCTGGTGATGCCATTTGCGTTTGATCAGCAAGACAACGCCGCGAGAGTCGTTCGATTGGGCGCGGGCCGAACTATATCACGGCGGCGCTACACGTCGGAATCCGCGGCCAGAGAGTTGGGGCTGCTTCTTGAAACGCCGGGATATCGGGCAGCGGCAGTGGAGGCGGCGGCTCGTATTTCAAAAGAAGATGGGGCGAGCGCCGCGGCAAACGCGTTGGTAAAACTTCCGAAGATCGGCCGGTGAGTTGAGGAAAAACCCGGTTGTTGTTGGGTTGCTCTCCCCAGTTGTGATACCCGAGGGAGCTAAGAGGTTGAACCGAGGAGAGTTTAACCGAAACAGATCGAAAGGACTTATGAAGAAGGTAGTTGCACTTATCGCGTTTGGAACCCTCGTGTACGGCCTCACCAGTACACAGTGTTTGGCCCAGGCGGGCGGGGGTGGAGGTGGCGGGGCCGGAGGCGCTGGTAGCGCTGGGTCGGCGGGGTCTGCCGGTTCGGCCGGATCGTCCAGTTCGGCAGCGGGGGTTCCCGGCTCAAGCCGTTCCGGCGCACAGTCGGGCCAAACACTGCCCGGAGGCACTAGCACAATCACCCCTGGCGGCGCCGGTCAAACAGTATTGCCGGGAACACCTCCCGAAACCACTACGCCCGGCGGAGCAGGACAAACAACCACCCCCGGGGCTGGGCAGACGGTGATCCCTGGGGTTCCCTCACAGACGCCAGGGGCTTTTGGCGCCGCAGGCACTGCAGGCGGAACGAACTTCGGTTCGGGCTTTGGATCAGGGCTGGGCACGAATTCCGGGACCTTCGGCACCAACTCAGGTATCAACCCCGGATTCGGTCTGACGAATGGAGCAGGGTCAAGCACCCCTGGGCTAGGGGGCACGGGATCGGGAGTCGGTGGGACCGGAACCGGGAGCAGCTCCGGACTGGGGACCCCTGGATCAACCCCTGGAACGAGCTCCGGCACAACGAGCTCTGGAAGCAGCGGAAGCAGCACTCCAGGCAGCACATTACCGCCCCGTTAAATCTCCTGTTGCCTTGCAAAGGCCTGCTTCTTGCAAAAGGAGCGGGCCTTTTTTTACGCCGTGAAAGCGGTAAAACCCCGCCGCGGGAAAGGCGCTTGCCCCGGTCCTCAGCCCAGGTGCGGTTCACTAAAACCCTTCCAATACCAGGTCCGCAAGGAAATCGACCCAATCCACGGAGACCGGTTCCTTCAGTTCGTAAGAGCGAGAAAAGTCCTCTTCAAAAAGCTCTTGCTCGACTTCGTTAGCAAAAACCGGGTCTGAGCTGGCGATGTTTTGTTCGTGATTCACACGCAGGCTGAGGTGATTCAGATTGCCGGAGCCCAGGCATGCCCACCCGTCCACCAATAGGGCCTTTACGTGACTCATGCCTGGGTAAAAGTAGACTCGCACGCCGTGCTCAATAAAATAATTGGCGATGACAATGTTGCCGCGGCCGCCGGCTTTGAAGTCATTGAAGCAAGGCAGCACGACGCGAACGTCCACGCCCCGGCTGCGGGCTTTCACCAGCTCAAGGACGACGCGTTTGTCGAACAGGTACGGGTTCTCAACGTAGATATACTGCCGAGCCTGGCGAATGGAGGCCAGCACGGCTGATGCGAACGGTTTCCAGCCTGTCCTGGTTGGAACCAGGCGAACTTTCATCCATGGGCCCGGGCCGGCCTGCATGGGTTTGGAAGGACCACTCAACACGACGGCGGCGTAGGCCAGATCTCCCAACGGACCTTCGTGGGCCCACTCTCTTTTAAACTCCGTTTCCAAGGAACCGACCACCGGTCCCGTGGCCTCGACCATGAGATCATGCCACTCGTAGCGGTACTCGCGACCGATGTTCATCCCCCCGAGCCATGCGACGTCGTGATCCACAATAATCGTCTTGGCATGGTCGGACGAAAACCACGGGTTTAAAAATGGGTGCACGTGAACGTCCGAATCGTGCCGCAAATAGGAAACAATCGAGCTTGGCGCGACAAAATCTTCCGGCATCGGTGTGGCCGGGGGAGAAGCCCCCCCGCCGATGCTGCCCATGCGATCGAGAATGACTTTGACGTCCACTTGTTTGGATCGCGCTTTAAGCTGATCGGCGAAATCCACCCCGACGTCGTCTTTGTCGAAAATATAAACATTGATGTGGATGGAATTGGTCGCCTGAGCGATGGCCTGCCTGAACCGGGGAAAAAAGCGGTCGCCATCAATGAGGAGCTGTAGATTGCCGTCCTCGCGGCGTGTGCCGGTATAATGGTCCAGCCAGGATTCCCAAGCCTCCAAATCCATGCCCGGCCCGACGACGGACACGGGAGCCTGGGCGCTGGGTTTGGGCAGCGGCATGCGAATGAATTTGATGAGGGTGGCCACCGCGAGGTCGGCGAGGCGGGCGGCGCTGGAAACCGGGTTCTTGAGCAAAGCGATTCCGTGGCTCTCGGGAAGCAACGCAACGAAGCCCTGGGCGGTTACCGACAGCGAGCCGCCTCGGTCGGCAATGTCGTACAGAGCCGCGGGAGCCAGAAAAACGCATTGGCGCTGCTGCCGATCCAGCAGCAGGGGCTGCGTGAATCGGCGCGCATTGGGAGCCATGATCAACAGCAGCGAATCGGCCGGGTGAGTTTTGGCAAGCCGCTCTTCGATTTGCGGCGCCAGCAACTCAAGCGTCTCGCTCATCGAGAATCGGTGGTCGATAACAATCTGCCGCGGACGTTCTGTTGCCAGGGCCACTTTCGGCACACCATCCTGATCGCGGTACAATAAGCGGTCCGACAAAAAAGCCTGGTAATAGGCGCCGTGGCCGGGTGTGGTTGGAGTCAGGGCCAGGATCAGGTTCGTCGATAACTGGCGCCATTCCGCGCCGGCAATCACGGTGGCTTCGCGCCAACCCCGCTCCGTCTCAGGCATGCGTGACAACCGCTGGTCCCAGCGCAACTGCGCCGAACTGACCCGGTATCGGCCGGTCGGCACCCGGAACCGGGTCCAATGCGAATTAAACGCTTCGATGCCGTTTTGCGTCGGAAAATAAAAACGAACGTGGTCGCCCTTAACGAACACCCGCGGCGGGGGCGCCGGCGGAGTCGTCAGGTTCCGCCATTCATCGAGCGATTGCTGCTTTGTGGTTCCAGGAAGGGCGGACGCTCGGCAAGGGACCAATGCGATGAATGCCGCCATCGCCAAGAGCAGGGTGCGGCATCCAATGATCATTGTTCGTTATCATAAGAATCGAGCCAAGGTGTTTGCGTCAATTGCAAAGGAAACGGCGAACAAAATTCAACGCGACGTAAAATTAGACCGGACCCCTCGTTCAGAGCGGCGTACCGTCGGAAGCAAAACGCAGAGGGGCATGCATGTTGTCTTTGAATGTGACGGTGAAAGTCGATTTGTCCCCATGCCCCTCACGGGTAATGGTGTCGATCTCAGCGTTTGGCGCCTTGCGTTGAATCTCTTTTACGGCGTCTTTGGGCAAGTCATTCAACGTAATGCCCGAAACCGCGCCGCCGGTGATGACGTTCGACTGATCTTTTGGCGCTCCCACAACCAACAAAAGGTCGTCACTCAGCAGGCTGCCATCCGGGGCAACGTACAGGGGCCGGAACCCCTTATGATTTTGAAACGTCACCTCGTACACCAAGCGACCCGAGTTCGTGATTTTTGTAATGTTATCGATATCAGCCGAGCCTGTCTCGGCACGAATGGAATTCTGAACCGCTGGAGGCAGCGCGGCAAATTGCGCTCCCGGCGATAGCAGCGGTTTGTTATACTTCACAACCTGGTCCCCCGGCCACGTTCTGCTGGCACAACCCAAGCCGCAAGCCATACCCGCCAAAAAAACGGTGAAAACGGTACCAAGCCAAATCCGATGGCGATCCGCGTCGTTCGGGTCAATTCGGGTATCTCCCCTGCCCTTCAACCTAGTTGGGAATGAAATTCGCACGGCTTTTGCCGCTATAATCAGTCGCCGCGCGGGTCAGTGCCATAGGGTAAGCCCTCCGGAATGGGTTTCCTAAGCCCTACCAAAATGACCGGGCATTCGGTTTGTAATTGAGGAAGGACCCCGATGCTTGTTCGTGTTCAGGTAGTTCAGCTACTTTGGCCTTTAGCGCGGAACAGCTCATCACTAAACTCTGATGCCATGAACAATCGCCCAAGATCGAACAGCTTCGCCTGGACCGGCCTGCTGGCTTGCGCTCTTTCATTAACGGCTTGCACCACCGTCCCGGTCACCGGCCGTCACGAACTGAACCTGGTTTCATCCGACCAGGAAATGACGCTCGGGTTATCCAGTTTTGACCAACTTAAAAAGGACACACCCGTTAATCATGATCCCGCCGTTAACGCGATGGTGGCGAATGTGGGGAGGCGCATTGCCGCGGTTGCTGGCAAGGACCTGCCCAATGCGCAGTGGGAATTTGTCGTGTTTGAGAGCAAAGAAGCGAACGCGTTTTGCCTGCCCGGCGGAAAAGTCGGAGTTTACACTGGGATCCTGCCGATCACACAAACCGAAGCGGGCCTGGCAACGGTGCTTGGGCACGAGATCGGCCACGCTGTTGCTCATCATGGCGCATCCAGGATGACTCAGCAGGAATTGACGCAGGCATTCGGGCAGGTAGTCGATTCGGGGATGTCGACCTCCGACCCCCGCGTGCGCAGTATGGTCGATGTCGCTTATGGCTTGGGCGCGAAGGTCGGCCTGGAACTGCCGTACAGCCGGGAACAGGAATCCGAAGCTGACCATATTGGAATCGTCTACATGGCGCGCGCCGGGTATGACCCCAAAGACGCGGTCGCTTTCTGGCAGCGTTTCGCCGAATTCAACAAGCAACAGGGCGGAGGCAGCATCCCCAAGTTGTTGCGAGATCACCCCGTCGACGCTGTTCGGATCAAACAACTTCAGACATGGCTGCCCGAGGCCCAGGGACAATTCAAAAGCCCAGCGCAATAAGCTCAAAACCGCCCGGCCTGAAGCCGAGGGTGGCAGTGAAAACCCTTGCGCCGGGCTGGGTCCTCGCTTAATTTTCCGCCGCTTTGATTCAGACGGTCTTTCCCGCAAAGGTGAGATTCCGCACTCTTTCGGACAGAATCGTGGGTTGGTAGCTCAGTCGGTAGAGCAGCGGCCTTTTAAGCCGTTGGTCCTGGGTTCGAGTCCCAGCCAACCCACCACTCCTGCAACACCCCTATTCTATGCAAAAACCCCTGATTTTCAAGGGTTTTCTGACCTCAGGCGCAAAGGCGTCGTCCAGAAAATCGGTAAAACCGGGCGCGGCACCTACTACGTTCTCTCCCGTCATGGGGACATTAAGGAGACAAAGGAGACATCCAAAGCTCCCAAACGAAAGGGGACAAAGGGGACATCTCCAAAAAGTCATCCAGCACAAAAGGCAAACGACTGACGCGTTCCAGAACCGTGCCAAAGCACCTCGTTCCACAAGTAGCGGGTCCAGCCCAAGTGCGGCTATGCTTGTCTGGCTGCTTTTCAATTTCCTGACGCTAGCGGGCTCGTCCACAGCCTTTGCCATCGCTGACCAAATCCAACGAGCATCTCACTTAGGCGCCTGGTTTCCGCCCCTATGGTTTTTCGTTACCCCGGTTGCGATCTGCCTGCTGCTTGGAGTCACGACGAAGCGCTTGCGTCCTAAACGTCGCTAGCGGACACCACCAATCACCTGGAGTGCTTGAAATGCGAACTCCTTGCATCCAGCACCCGCACGACCCACAATGCTAACCCCAATGGTCACCCGGCTGACTCTCATCCTCGTTTTCCAGGCCGTGATGGTGGCTGCCACACTCCACTTTGACTCTTCCCCGCGCCGCTGGTTGCCTAGCTCCTTCGCCGCTGCGGCCATGCTAATTCCCTTCATCGGATACATCGCAGCGGTCCACAAAGCGCCTCGCTTCGGGAAATGTCATCGAGCATCGGCGGCAGGGCGATCGAAGACTCAATGTGCGCGAGGGACGCTGAACTCCACTTGTTCGTCTTGCGCCAGCGCTTCAAGGATTAGGCTCTGGACCTGTGGCGGTCGTTCCTCTTTCGAGGTCGCTTGGATTTTATTGCAGAGGTTTTTGATTTTGGTAGTCGCCTGGCAGCCGTCCAATCACCACGTAAACCCAATGGCCTTTCTGATCGCATCTTCGAATGCCTGATCGTCGAGGCTTCTTCGCAAGCCCAAAATCATCTCAGCGTCCTGGCCGACGGGTACACGGAGCGGTGTCGCGGGGTCTTCGATTGCACGGGCGATGGCTAACGCGACAACTTCGGGTCCCTGTGGACCAGATGGCCCCGTCATTTTGTTATGGGCTCCCGCCCACTGCTCCCAAAGTCCGGCATAGTCGGCCGGACCGTCATGGCGCTCGACCGCTTTTATCCCGGTGGCGGTGTTTCCTGGCTCGATTATTACGCAGCGTATTCCAAAGTGGCGGACTTCCACGTGCAGTGATTCCGTGAAGGCTTCGAGCGCGAACTTGGAGGCGTTGTACGCTGCTTCGAGCGGCGCGGAGACTCGGCCGCCCACACTCGACACGTTTACGATGACGCCTGAACCCCGCTGTCGCCACCTGGGCAAGACCGCCTGGATTATGCGCAACGCGCCGAGTGTGTTTGTCTCGAACGTCTGCCGGATACGATCGAGTGGATAGCTTTCCACCGGCCCTTGTCCAAAGATGCCGGCGTTGTTGACGATTGCATCGAGCGGACCAACGTCTTCAAGGCACCGCTCCACGGAGTCATCGCTGGTAACATCGAGCACATGTGCCTGGATGCCTTCCAAACGACTCAAGGCCGATATGTCGGTGGCGATGACTGAATGCCCTCGGTTGGTAAGTACTTGCGCCGTTGCCATTCCTATGCCGCGTGCCGCGCCCGTAATCAAAATCTTTAGATTCTTTGCCATTTGGAAGTCCTTTAGCGTGTCGTAGCTAGTCTTCTACGGTTTGGCCGCCAGCCATCGCACAAAGCTGAGCGGAACGTTTCAAGAAGTTCATGGGCAAGTGCTTCGCAGGCCGAAACACTCGTGATCAATCCGCTGAAACAAAACACCGCGAGCAACCTCTTCATACCTTCCTTTTTACCCCCACCGAGTCCTTCGCGCAACAGCGCGCTCAGGGCCTGCTATGCCCCAATCGGAATCGACTCAAAACGGACTCCATCGACTCAGGCAGTTCCATTCCGCCCAAAGCTGAGGTGAAACCTCCCGCAAAGGGCGTCAAGTTCGTCAGCGAGCGGAGGGCCACAGCGCGTACCCTCCTGCCGCCGGTCACCTTCGATCTTCGGTTGCACAAATCTCGTTCGAGAAAAAGCACGTTTCCCTGTCGGATTTCAAACCCGGCGGCTAACTTGCAATGAGTGACCGATCTGACCGACACGCTGTTGCTGAAAGCCTACGTTGAACGCAGGCATGAGACCGCGTTCAACGAACTGGTCCACCGCCATCTGGACCTTGTCTATTCAGCCGCCATTCGAATGGTTCGTGATTCGCATCTTGCCGAAGACGTGACCCAAGGCGCATTCATCGCGCTGGCCAGGCAAGCCTCCGAACTGGTGGAGCGGCCCACCCTGGCGGGATGGCTGCATCGCACGGCGCAAAACATCGCCGCCCAAACCGTCCGCACCATCGAACGCCGCCGGGCGCGCGAACAAGAGGCCTTTGCCATGAGCGAACCGAGTTCAACTTCACCCGATGCCTGGTGGGAGCAGATTGAATCCCACCTGGATTCCGCGCTGGGCCAATTGAATGACGCCGACCGCGACGCCGTGGTCCTGCGCTATTTTCATAAGAAATCCAGCGCCGAAATCGCCGCCATTCTCGGCGTGAGCGACGATGCCGCGCAAAAGCGTGTGAGCCGCGCGGTGGAAAAACTGCGCGAGGTTTTCGCGAAGAACAAAATCACCATTGGCGCGGGCAGCCTGGGAATTGTGATCTCGGCGAATGCCGTCCAAGCTGCCCCGGCAGGACTGGCTGCGAAAATTTTAGCCGCAACTGCCGGACTAACCGTGACCGCGGGAATGACCATGATTCAAAAGGCATTTATCGCTGGATTCGCCGCTGTCGCGATTGTTGGCGGCATCTACTCGTTTCATTTGCAAAACCAAATCGCCGTGCTGCAGGAACAACAGGCATCGCTGACCCAGCAAATTGCGCAAATGAGCCAGGAACGCGACGACGCAAGAAATCAATTGGCGGCGGCGCAACGGGAAACTGAGCAGCGAAAAAACAACGAGGATGAACTCCTGCGATTGCGCGGCGAAACCGGCGTCTTGCGGCGGCAGTTGGGCGAAGCGATGAAAAACAATCGCGGGCTGCGGGCCGCGGTTGTGGGAATGAACACCAATTCCCCCGTCCTGCAACCTCACATCAAAGCGAGGTTTCTGACGATACCGAAAGACGCATCTGCCGGTTGGTATGATTCGACCAGTGCCAGTATTCTTACGAGCGAAAACTTCTCCATTGCGCTAAAGCAACTACGAGCACGCAATGATGTTGAGACTCTCACTGAACCCAGCGTGGTGGCAGCCAGCGGACAGCAAGTCCGAGTGCAGGCAACACAGACTATTTCGGTCGTGACCAATTTTTGCCTTCAGGAAAGAAATGGCGTTTCCAGCATTGTTCCTCAAGCCGAAGCTGTCGAGTGTGGCCCGGTTCTCGATGCGGTGCCGACAATCCTGTCCGACGGTCATACGATCAAATTAGGTGTCGTCGCTTCGATGGTTGAATTCATAGGTTACGCGCCTTCGACAACCACGACGCCAGCTTACGATTCAGCCGGGCAGGAATTTGACGTGCCGACCGTCTCACCTCAGTTCCGCGTGCAGCAAACAACCAATTCAGTGGATATGCTGGACGGCCAAACACTGGTTTTTAGATTGAATGACAATCAAATGCCTTCGGCCGCCACGGTTGTGGAAGGTGACGGCAAATCAAGCTCTCTTAACCGGCGCACGCTCGTGTTCGTCACCACAACCATCATTGACGCTGCAGGCAATGCAGTGCATGCAGATGCCGGAAGTTATACAAACATTCCGCCGCAATCCGTCGGCCAGTGATGTCTCCTGGCCCGGACGCGATTATTTCGGGGAACACCAGTTGATTTCCCGGTGCGGCCCGCCATCACGTTAAGATTTC
>Ga0070738_10003868_pt1 | contig 18864 bp, 16 predicted proteins | sample Coa_R2_2_FD_66446 | JGI IMG/M metagenome (GOLD analysis project Ga0070738, IMG submission 66446) | Surface soil microbial communities from Centralia Pennsylvania, which are recovering from an underground coalmine fire - Coalmine... | ecosystem: Environmental > Terrestrial > Soil > Unclassified ... | reverse complement strand
GCCGTTATCCACCCGCGACAGCCGGTGCAACTCATGCGGCGTCGGCTGCGCCGTGTGCGCCTCCAGCCGCAAGGGAGCTGTGAGAACGTTGCCGCCGAAGCCTACGTCGGCAATGTAAGGCGCTCCCCCCAAATCCACCAGCAGCAACATGTGGCTCCGCGGGCCTACGGGGCTGCCGGCAGGCGCATTCCACACCACGCGCGCCGCCAGTGAAGTCACCCTGAATCCCATCGCCTCCAGCGCGTGCCGCAGCAGGTAATTCTGCTCAAAGCACCATCCCCCGCGCCCCCCCGCCACCAATTTGGCTTGTAGCGATTCCACATCCAGCGCTACCGGCCACCCAAGCAGCGGATTCAGGTTTTCAAACGGAATCGCCGCCGGGTGGAGCGCGTGAACGCAGGTCAGGGTTTCCAGACTCGCGCTGCGCGGTCCGGAATATCCTATGCGATGCAGATAGGCGTCCAGGTCGAACCCGTCGCTCATGAACTCAGCATAATTCATACGCGGAAGCGGCTAAGCTGCTATAACAAAATTATGTTCGTGGCATGGTCGGGGTTGAATCCTGTGAGTCAAGTCCGGCGCCGATGAGCGCCTCAAGGTCCCGGACGGCTCTGCGGGTTTTCGCCGTTCTCTTCCTCTTTATCGCCTGTAAGGCCGCCGGCAATCTTTCGCTCGCCTGGGGCATGAAGCATGTGCCCGCGGCCGGCCCGGTTTCCTATCTCCGCGCCGTTTTCGATCCCTTCGTCCTTTCCGGCGTCTTTGCGCTGGCGCTGGCTGTGTTGATGAGGATGGTGCTGCTCAGCCACGCGGATTTGAGCTATGTTCTGCCGGTTACGGCCATTGGCTATGTGGTGGCCACATTTTTGGGAAAGACGTTCCTGCACGAAGCGGTTTCCGGCCAGCGATGGTTCGGAACGGCCCTGATTTTCCTCGGCGCGGCGGTAGCCGGCGCCACCCTGGATTCCAAAACCGGCGGCCAGGCCGAATGAGGTGGATTCTGGTTCTGACGACGGTCGCCGCCACCGCGCTCAGCGACTTGCTGCAAAGCTACGAGATGAAGAACGCCGGCGGGCAATCCGTCAGGCCCCGTGGCCTTATGAGGCTATTACGCATGGTCGCGCGGCGCTGGCGTTTGTTATTGGCCATTGCCTGCATGGCGATCTCGTTTTTTTCCTTCCTCGCCTTGGTCCGCGTGGAGGCCTTGAGCTTCGCCGTGCCCGCCTCGGCCGCTAGCTTCGTGCTGGAGACGGCGCTGGCCCGGCTGGTTCTGCGCGAGCGCATCGGCGCGCGCCGCGCCGCCGGCGCCCTCATGGTCCTCTGCGGCGTGGTTCTGGTGGGCGGCTGATTACTCCTTCGCCGCATGGGCCCCTACCGGAACCAGCTTTCCCTCGCGAATGTAATAGTCGGCCCCACGCCACCGAATGCTTCTGCGCAAAAAGCTGGCGAGCCAGATGACGAATGCGATGGCGTCCCACAGCGGAATCAGCGGCATTTGCGCCCAAAAGCGCCGCTGCTTCAACCCGTGCACTCCCACCATCCAGTTCATGGCCGCCCGCAAAAAATAGTAGACGCCCAAATAGCCCGCTACGACCGCCGCGGAAGGATGCACCGCCGCCGCGGCGAGCGACCACGGCAGACCCTGCGTCAGCAGCAGCCCCAAATGGCCGGAAGGACGCATATGCCGCATCACCACCAGCCATCTCAGTCGCTTGTGAAGCAGCGCGCGGACCGAATGGTAATCCGGAACCGTTTCGATCACATAGCGCAGCAGCACCACTTCATAGCCTTGCTCGGCGATCAGCCGCCCCACTAGAAGATCGTCCGCCGGCCGATTTTCAAGCGAGGCGTAGCTGCCGAATCCCGCCAGGCGCGTCCGCGTCGTGGCGATCGTGGTGCCCAGCGCGAATTTAACGCCGTCCAATTGCCACGCCACCAGCACTCCCGGATAGAAGTCTGAAATCATGCCCGCCGCCTGAAGACGATCCGCGAACGTCGCAATTCCGGTGGGCGTGTAGAAGCAGGTGACCGCGCCCACTTTGGGATCGCGCAGCGGTGCGATCACCTGCCGAAGATAATCGGTTTGCACGCGCACGTCGCTGTCGCTGATTACCACCACCTCGTGCTGCGCCTCGCTGACCAGTCGCGCCAGCTTTGCCACTTTATCGTTGGTCGCCACGCGGCCCGAGCCGTAAAGCACCCGTATCTGACGGTCCGGAAAATCCGCCCTCAGACGGTCGATCACCGATACCACGGCTTCGTCGTCCGAGTCCACGCAGAACACGATCTCGTAGCAAGGGTAATCCTGGCGGCAGAAACTGGAAAGGTTTTCATAGGCCTCCGGGTCGAGCCCTCGAATCGGCTTCAGATTGCTTACCGGCGGGCTGAAAGCCGGATCGGGCGCCGCCGCCGGCCGCCGAAAATAGCGCCACGCGCTGAACAGCGCAATCGCATAATACACAAACGGAATCGCCGCCACGCCCAGGAACAGGTGACCGCCGGTCATGGTTTTAGGCTGCTCAGGGAAGGAAGCGGCCGGTTGGTGAAAACCATTTTGCCTCCGCTTTCCGCCACCACGTTTAGCGCTTCGCGGCCGGCCAGCGCCTCCAGCCGCGGAAGCGCCGAGCGGCTGGCCACCAGGTAATACCGCTCCGGCCCGCTCCACAGTTGCTTCCACTGCTGGTCGTCGATAAAAACGTTCGGCGCGCCCGGTGCGTAAGAGCCATAAACCAGATTGTTGATTCTTCCATTCAGGAGAAGAGCGTCGCAATTGGCGTAGAAAAAAATCGAGGAAAACGTGTAGTAATGATGGTCCACGATAAGTTTTCCCCGCGGCGCGCGCCGTATCGCTTCCGCTAATGGCCGCGACGACATGTAAGGATCGAAAACCACTAGGGCCATCCGCGCGGCCTGAAAAAACAAAACCGACATGAGCGCGGCCGCCAAAAGGGCTTTTTCTCTGGCGGCGCGGATGGCGCCGAGCGCGCCCGTGAGAAACGCCGCCGCCGCCATCAGCAAAGGCGTTCGAAGGTAGGCGAACGATCGCAGCGTCAGGTCCTCGATATGCCCCAGCGATAACGTGTATGCGCCCGGGTTCAGCCGCAGCGCCGAGGAGATGTCTCCTGGCGCGGCCAGATCTCTTACCGCCCACCACAGCCCTCCCGCCGCCATCGCCGCGCAGAACAGAATCGCGCTCAGCGCGCGCGTTCCTCGGCGCGTCCACGCCTCGATTCCCGCGCCTTTCGCCGCCAGGGCCGATCCGATCAGCAACGCCAAAGCCGGATAAGCCGGCATCGAATAGTATTCCTGAGTGGTTGAAAACGTGAAGAAGACCACAATGAATCCGGCCCAGCACAGCGCCAGAAGCCGCGTGCGGCCCGCTCGGTCCGCCGCCCGAAACGAGAGCTTGGCCGCCGCCGGCAAATAGACGCTCCAGGGAAACAGCCAAATTAGATGCAGCAGCCAGAAATAGACGCGGGGCACCGTGTTGTAGTCGCGCGGATAACGCAAATTCAGAAAACGCAGCACCTGCTCATTCATGAAGAAAAACCAAAGAAATCCGTGATATTCTCCCGGCGCGCTGCGCCAAGACCAGTCGAAATACGGCGGATTTCGCAGCGTCGCCAGAATGTGCCACGGCGCGGCGATGGCCAGCGCGATCAGCGCCCCGCTCCCCGGCCTCAGCCGTCTCCACGTCTTTGGCTCCAGCAGTTGGCGCGTGGCGGCCAGATAGATCGTCCCGGCGGCCAACGGAAAAACCACCCCAATCAGGCTCTTCAACAATAGGCTCGCGCCCAGGCTGATCGCCAGCAATCGCGCCCACAGCCGCGGCCGCTCCTCCCGTTCCTCGAGCGCCCGCAGGAACGCCCACATGGAAAGCGTCATGTCTGCCGTCAGCAGGACGTCTGGAATTAAAATCCGCGTGAAAAGAAATAATCCGAAGCAGGTGGAAATGCATACTCCCGCGTAAAATCCGGCGCGCCTTCCGAAAGCCCAGCTCCCAAAGGCCGTCGTGAGCCAGGCAAGCGCCAGCGCGGAAAGCACAATCGGAATCCGCGCGGCCCAATCGTAAGCCCCAAAGACGCGGAAACACAACGCCATCAGCCAATAAATGAGCGGCGCCTTTTCCAGGTACGGAATCCCATCCAGCCGCGCCGTCACCCAATCGCCCGAGCTCAGCATGTTCCGCGAGATCTCCGCCTGCACCGCATCCACGTCGTCCATCAGCGAAGGCGGAGAAATCATGCAGCCGGCGTACCCTGCCGCGGCCAATAGCAACACGATCACGTAGAAAGATAGACCCTTTCCGCCGTCCCCGAAGGCGCCGGAAGAGGGGTCGTTTGAATTTTCCATTTCTTCATCCAAAGAAATAATGTGAGCAGTCCCCACAAGTGGTATCCCAGATTGGCGCGCCGCCGAAAGTGCGCCTCCGCCGCCGCGCGAATGCGTTCGAACCGGAAAAGGCCGGAATAGGCCCCGGCCGCTTCCGCAAACGCGTCTTCCACCAGCGGCCGAAGCGGGCCCCGGAGCCATTCATGCGCCGGAATGTCGAAACCCGTCTTCTTGCGCGACAGAACCCGGGCAGGCAGCTTCTTCTGCATCAAATCCTTCAAAATCGCTTTCTGCCGCCAGCGCCCGGCGCGTGTCTCGATGCGCCACTCCGCCGGCAACGCCGCCGCGAATTCCACCACCCGGTGATCGAGAAAAGGCGGCCGCACTTCCACCGCGTGCGCCATGCTGATCCGGTCGACTTTCGCCAGGATATCGTCGGGCAGAAAGTATTTCTGATCGAACCACAGGTAGGCCCCCAGCTCGTCGCCGGCCGCGGCCAGTTCGCTTAGAATCGCCTTCAGTCGGCCTGGCAGCGGCCTCCGCACCAGGGCCCGTTTCTCCGCCGCTCCAAAGGTTCCGTTCCAATAGACGTGCGCCCGCTCGAAAGACATGCGGCAGCCCGCCAGAAAGCGCTTCGCCATGTACTCAAAACCGATCTTTTCGTCCGAAACCGGCAGCAGCGAAATCGCCCCTTGCGCCAGCTTGAGGCTCCAGCGCGGAAGCCGCCGCGCCCGCCGCGCCAGCAGGCTCGCCCGATGCGTCAGATAGCCTCCGAACAGTTCGTCCGCCCCCTCGCCGCTCAGCGCCACCGTGGCGTGACGCTTGGTCAGCCGCGACAGCAGCCAAACCGGAACCGCGCCCGCGTCGGCGTTGGGCTCGTCGGAATAATATGCGAAACTCTCGATCGCCCCGGGCATGTCCTCGAAATCGGCCATGTCGGCTTCGTGATGCTCCGAGCCGTAATGGCGCGCCACCTCCCGGATATAAGACGTCTCGTCGAAGCTGTGTCCGCGGAAGCAAATCGAAAAGGTTCGCAGCTTCCCCCGCGCTTGCGCCGCATAATGCAGCAGAGTGGAGGAGTCCACCCCCCCGCTCAGCCACACGCCCAGCGGCGCATCCGAAACAAGCTGCTCGGCCACGGCCTCGCGCAGCAGCCCGTCCAGTTCTTGCTGAGCTTCCCCGCGATCCTTCCTGACGCTCGCGCCATTCTGTCCTCCGGCCAAGGGCAGGCTCCAATACCGCTCCGTTCGCAGCGCGCCGTCCCGCCACTCCGCCCAGCAACCCGGCGGCAACTTGCGGATTCCTTCAATCAGCGTCCCGGGTCCCGGAACGTAGTTCAGCGAGAGATAGCAATCCAGACCCTCCAGGCTGAGCGCCCGTCCGATCTCCGGATGCGCTAGGATCGCCTTCAGCTCCGAGCCGAAATAAACGTCGCCGCCGTGCTGCGCCAAATACAGCGGCTTGATGCCCATCCGGTCCCGGGCCAGGATCAGCCGGTTTTCCGGCTCGATCCAGATCGCAACCGCGAACATCCCGCGCAGCCGCTCAAAACAGTCCGTATCCCACTCTAGAAACGCTCGCAGCACCGTCTCGGTGTCCGTTTGCGAAGTGAAACGCCAGCCCCGCCGCTTCAATTCGCGGCGCAATTCCAAATGATTGTAAATTTCGCCGTTGAAGGCGATCGCCGCCCCGCGGCTGGCTTCCTCAATCGGCTGGTCGCCCCCTTGAAGATCCACAATCCTCAGGCGCGTGGCGCCCAGCGAAGCCCTGGGCGACTCGAACACGCCTTGCTGGTCCGGGCCGCGATGAATCAACGATCCTACGGCGTCGTGAATGCGGCCGGGCGCCGCCGGGCGCCGGGCATGGGTGAAGCCCGCGATTCCGCACATCGTTATTCCAGTGCGGAATGGCGTTGCCGCGGAAAGAAAGAAGGGATCGCGCTCAAGGGGCGCTCTCCGATGCCGCCACCGCTCGGGGAGTGACAAGCGGCCGCCGCCGGTTCCGGGGATTCTTCCAGTCCACTTGAGGTAGAAATAATGAAATATCCACGCGGTCCTGGTACTTCACCGTTATATTCAGCAGTGAATCCAGCAATGCGTCGCTCAAATAATGCGGCTCGAGCCCCAAATCGATTAGCTTGGAATGCTTGGCGTTATAATAATGCTGCTCGGCCTCCACCCGCGGCGTGGGAATGTGGTCGATTTCCACCGCCAAGCCGATCTTCTGCCCGGCCGTCTTCACCATTTGCGCCAATTCCAAAACCGAAAACTGTTCCGTGAACTGATTAAACACCCGGCACTCTCCCCGTTTGGCCGGATTCAGACTCGCCAGCTCTATGCATCGCACCGTATCCCGGATATCCAGAAAGCCGCGAGTCTGGCCGCCCTTGCCATAAACGGTTAACGGATGCCCCATCGCGGCCTGCACGCAAAACCGGTTCAGCACCGTGCCGAAAACTTCGTCGTAATCGAACCGGTTGATCAAAGCCTCGTCCATCGCCGTTTCCGCCGTCACCGTGCCGTACACCACGCCTTGATTCAGGTCCGTCGCTCGCAGCCCCCAAATCTTGCAAGCAAACATCATGTTGTGGCTGTCGTGGACTTTGGAAAGATGATAGAACGAGCCCGGCTGCTTCGGGTACGGCAGCACGTCCGCCCGCCCGTTATGCTCGATGCGGATATATCCTTCCTCGATATCGATGTTGGGAGTGCCATATTCGCCCATCGTCCCCAGCTTGATCAAATGACATTCCGGCTGGAATTCCCGCATCGCAAACAGCACATTCAGCGTCCCCACCACGTTGTTCACTTGCGTGAACACGGCGTGATTGCGGTCGATCATCGAATACGGCGCGGCGCGCTGCTCGGCGAAGTGAATGATCGTGTCGGGACAAAAATCTTGAAAAACCGACGTGATAAAACTGTAATCGGTCACATCGCCGACAAATAGTTCAATCGATTTCCCCGTCAACTCCTGCCACGCCCGCAGCCGCTCGGTCAAGGGCTGGATGGGAGTCAGCGTTTGGGCGCCCAGTTCAAAATCCCACTGCCGCCGCAGAAAATTGTCGACGATCGCGACTTCATGTCCTCGTCTGGACAGATAGAGCGCCGTGGCCCAACCGCAGTAGCCGTCGCCGCCCAATACGCACATTTTCATCGGGCTCGCCTCTGCTTCCTTTAAAGTGACTTTCCCCAGCCAAAACAAAAAAGCGCTGAAACTTCATGCTTTTAGCGGATCATTGCCATTTCCGGCTCGTCGCGCACACTTTTACACACGCATCCTCTGTCTTCAGATGTCGCCATGGCGGCCGCGGTTACATTCTTTTCTGTCAATTTGTCCTCAATTGTTCCTTCTCCGCTCAATTATCCCGTCTTCAAGGTCTCCTAAGCTGGATTGCATATTTTCGGAATGGCCAAAAAGCGAACCCGCGCCTCGCTTTTCCCGTGTCCTCACGCGGTGGGCGGCGCAAACGATGTATCATGAACTGAACCCATGAGCAAGGCGCTCTTTGTCGCAGTTTTGATCCCCCTTATGGCAGAAGCACAACTGGCAACCAAGAAGGCTCTGACGTTGGAAGCCGCGAAACAGATTGCAGCCGCGGCCGAGGCCGAAGCCAAAAAGAACAATTGGACCATGGTCATTGCCGTCGTCGATGACGGCGGCCACTTGATTTACCTCGAGCGGATGGATAGCACCCAGATCGGCAGCGTGGAGGTCGCGCAGGAAAAGGCCATGACGGCGGTCCGCTTTAAGCGCCCCACCAAATCGCTCGAAGACAATATCGCCAGCGGCCGCCAGGCCCTCCTGAAGCTCCCCGGAGCCACCCCGATTGAAGGCGGATTGCCCATCATGAACGGCTCGGAAGTTCTCGGCGCCATCGGCGTCAGCGGCGGAACCAGCCCCCAGGACGGCCAAGTCGCCGCCGCCGGTCTGGCGGTCGCCTCCAAGCTGAAATGATTCACCGCTTGGCTTCGAATTTCGCGAAGCGGTCCTCCAAATCGGCTTGAAAGCGGGCCTTTTCGTTGGCCTCTAGAAACCTTCGGCACGACAAAGTCTTTAGCCCCCCGGCGCACGGCGCCGCCCGAAGCTGATAATTTCCGTCGCGCCACAAGCTTGCTCCCCTTAAGAACGAATATTCCAGGCTGTTTCTAACCATTTCCTTCAAATCCCCATAACTCAGCCCGTAATCCAGCGTGGCGCGCCAGAATTCCTGAGTGAGATGCGTGCGGGAAACTCCTTCGTCGTCGGTGGAAAGCGCGGCCGGCACTCCGTGGGCCCGGTAAAACGGAAGCGGATGATCCTGCCCGCGGAGGCCGAGAATCAAGTCGTTGCTGGTCAGGTTGATCTCCACCAGCACGCGCCGCTTCTTCATTTCGGCGGCCAGGCCCGCGGAATCGGTCTCATAGGCGATGTCGGCCCCATGGCCGATGCGCTCGGCTCCGGCCGTCTCCACCGCCTCCCGAATGTGGAATCGCAAATCCTCCGGCGGCGCCAGCCCGCTGGCCAGCTCGCCGGCGTGCAGCGACAGGCGAACCTTCGGATAAAGACGCTTGGCGTAGCCGATCATTTTCATTTGCAGCCGGTAATCCCGCATCGAAATGATGCCGTCCTCCGGCTGCACGATGTTCACTCCCGCCACCCGCGGATCTTCCGACGCCAGCATGAAGCCGGCCAGCGTCTGCGCGAATACCTCCTCTTTGGGCGACTCGCGCAGAATCTGGTAGAGATATCTGACCCCCACCCGGCATGCCGCCGATTCCGGATCGGCCCGGCAGCCCAGCGCCTCCACGCGCCCCTCCTCGAGCTGGTCCACGCGCGCCCGCATCGAGGCCACCGCTTGCGCCAGCCCGCTTGAAAGCAGTTGCTGGCGCGTTTTCTCGAAGTCTCCGTCGAAGCCAGCCTTGCTCCCCACCGCGTTGGCGGCCGTCCCGTTGATCGCCATCAATTCCAGATACGATTCGTTCTGTTCCGCCGCGCGCCGGATCACTTCGGCCAGAAGCTCCCCCGCGCGCTCCGGCCGGCTGGGGCCGAACTTTCCGAACGCCGCGAAAAAATGATCGTGGCCGGATTCCCCCCCCGGCCGGAAATTCCGCATCGAAAGGCTATCGATGACCGCGCTGGCGAGCCTGTTATCGGTCCTGAGTTGCGCCGCGTCCGCGGCGTTATCCCCGCACCGGGCTTTTTCCCTCGGCGCCGCCGGAGGCGCGATCAACGCATACGTCCGCAGATCCACGCACAGCCCGTCTTCCGCCGCGATCCGAAGGTATGTCTCCGCATACACCGCTCCGCTCAAATGCGAATGCAGATCCGCGCCCTTCGGCATTTCCAGCAAAAACGCATACAACTCCGCCGGATGCTTCCGCAATTCGGCGAAGCGCTGCTCCAGGGAAGCGCCGGGCCGAGCCGCCCCCAGCGCCGTCCACGCGATCGCTCCGCCGGCCAGTAGCGCCAAGTCGATCTTCATCACGCCACGTTAGCATGCTTTCCCTTCAGCCCGCGTCGCGTCCGCTCAAAACCCGAAGCGGCGTCCGCCGCAGAATAATCCAGTCCAGCCGCCACCCCGCGCGTCGCGCATAAAAAAGATCCAGGCGCTTGCGCTGCGCATAGCTCAGCCGGTTGCGGCCGATCACCTGCCATAGCCCCGTGAGTCCTGGCGGCGCTGTCAGCACCTCCGCCGCGCCCTCGCCGTAATATTCCTTCCACTCCGCCTGCGTAATGGGGCGGGGGCCGATCAGCCGCATCCGCCCCGATACGACGTGAGCCAACTGCGGAAGCTCGTCGATGGAAAATCGACGGTAGAAGGCCGCCACCCCGCTGATCACGCGCGGGTCCGATGCCCCTTTGAAGCGCGGCACGGCCGTCTCGGGCAAATACTCGATCCATCGCCAAGCGCCCCTGCCCGCCTTCGCGTCCCACATGGTCCGGATTTTCAGCATCCAAAATCCCTCGCCGTGCTGGCCCACCCGCCAGTGCGCGATCAGCGGCGATCGCCTCGACAGCGCCGCCACCGAAAGCGCCGCGATCGCCAGCAGCGGACAAACCAAGATCAGCAGCAAGCCTGCCAGCCCCCGCTCCACTGGCCCCGCGCCGCGCCTGCCCCGCGCTCCTTGCGCGGCCCGCTCGGCCGTGCCTAAATCCAGTTGAACTGAAGAAGCGCCCACAAAAATCGCTGCTCACTGGGACTCGCTGCTGGCCGCCCCCGGAACGCCTTCCGTTCCCACGAGCCGCCGCGCCCAGTCCAAGCCCACAAAGACAAATGCGCATCCCGCCGCGTGCCTATGCCTGATCCCGATTTCGATCCCTTCGACTTTCTCGCCTTCCTTCGCCGGCGCTGGAAAATTCCCGCCGCCGCCTCCGCTTTGGCCGTCGCCCTGGCCGCCGCCGTCTGCTTCCTGCTCCCCAACCTATACACCGCCACCGCCACCCTCGTCGTCGAGCCTCCCGGAATCGATCCGCGCGCCGCCATTTCCCTCAGCCCCGTCTATCTGGAATCGCTCAAGTCCTATGAAACTTTCGCCGCCAGCGATTCGCTGTTCGCCAAGGCCGCCGAAAAGTTCCAGCTCGATCGCTCCCGCGCCTCCCTGGAATCCTTGAAAGATCGCGTGCTCCGCGTCGAGAAATTGAAAGACACCAAGCTGCTGCAAATCTCCGTCACCCTGCCCGATCCGCGCAAAGCCCAGGCCGTGGTCCAATACCTGGCGGAAGAAACCGTCGCGCTCGATAACCGCATCGCGCGCTCCGGAGATCGCGAGTTGCTAGCTGATGCGGAGCGCCAGCTCGATGCCGCGCGCCGGCGCATGGAACAGGCCCGAACCGCCTTGGAAGCCTTGGCTCCCGCCGGCGCCGAATCGGCCTTCGAAAGTGAAATCCAATCTCTCGCTTCCGCCAAAGGACGCCTCGAGGAGCAGCGCGTCGACGCCGCTTCCCTGGTGGCCGAAAATGTGGCTCGCGGCGAAGAGTCCTCCATTCAGCAAGCGCGCGCCCGCGTCTCGGTCCTCGAGGAAGGCTTGGCGGCCCTTCAAAAAAATCTGGATGCGAAATCGGCGGCGCTCGCCGCCTACCGCGAACGCCGCCGCCGCGCCAATGATGACCTTGTCAACGCCCAGGAAACCTTCAACACCGCTCAGAAACGCGAATACGACGTTTACAACGTCGTTACGTTCCGCACCGGCCAGTTGCGCGTCGTGGATCCCGGCATCGTCCCCCAGAAACCCAGCTTCCCCAATCTGCCGCTCGCCGTCCTCTCGGCTGCGATCTTGAGCGCCGGCGCCTGCCTGATCTGGTTAACCGCCCAGTTCGGGCTGGCCACCCGCAAGCGGCATTCCCTCCCCGCCGGACTTCGAATGGCAGGCAGTGGCGCCCGCTGAGCTCTCCATATCCCGGCGGAAAACCGCGTTGCCCGCGGTCGCCATCGCCCTCATTGCGGGAACTCTTGCGGCCGCGGCAAAATCGCCCGCCGCCATCGCCCTGCTTGCGGCCGCGCCGTTGGCCGCCCTCTTGTTGTGGTATGCGTTCGCCTCGCCGGTCCATTGGCCCCTCCTCTTCTGCGCCGCCGCGATTCTGCTCCCTCCCCTCCCCATCGCCATCGGCGGCGGCGAAGCCCATCCTTCGCTCCTCGTCGCCGCCGCGGGCTTGCTGGCGGGCTTGGCGCGCCTTCGCCAATGGCGCATCCGGTCGGACGCTCTGAACGCTTCGCTTTTCGCCCTCATCGCCGCCTTTTCCCTCAGCCTCGGCTTCGCCGCGCTCTATTCCGGCTGGGCCGTCGCTGGCGCCTCTGCCGCCCGCCTGCTTCTGCTGGCCCTGGGCGTCTATGTCTACTTCTTCGCTTCGCAAGGGCCCGGTCGTTCGAGCCTCCGCCACGCCGGGCAAACCGCCCGCCGCCTGTTCTGGATCGCCTCCGCCGCCGCCCTGTTCGCTTGCATCGATTTCTTTTTCCAGTTGCCCGCCCCCGCTGGCTTCGGCGCCCAGTTCATCTGGCTCGATACCGGAGTCTTTCGCCGCGCCCAAGGCTTGTTCTACGACGCCGGCGCCCTGGGCAACTTCTGCGCGTTCTTTCTGGCTATGAGCGTGGCTTCCCTAACCGGCCGGAACCTCCTCCCGCGCCCGGCTGCGGCCTTCGGACTCGTCGTCTTTCTCGCGGCCCTGCTGCTTTCCTTCTCCCGCGCCGCCCTCGGCGCCGCGGCGATCTCTTGCCTGGCTCTCGCCGCCCTCGAGCCGAAAATTTGGGCCAAGCGGCGGCTCCTCCTGGCCGTCGCGGCTCCGGCCCTGGCCACCGCCGTCGCCTTCCTCCTCCTTCGGCCCGACCTCGCCTCTACGTATTTGGCCCGCCTCGATTTCGGCTCCGCTTCGGCCACTCCGGAACGCTTCTTCTCCGGCCGGCTGGAGACCTGGCGCGTGCTTGCGCGCTTCATGGCCGCTCATCCCTGGCAAACCCTGCTCGGCGTCGGCTACAAAACTCTGCCCTACTCCCGCCATCTGGGATCGCCCCTCATCGCCGACAACATGTGCCTCTCCACATTGCTTGAGACCGGCGTCTTCGGACTGGCCGCCCTGCTGGCGGCGTGCGCCGCCATTCTGGCCGCTAGCTTGCGCGCCGCGAGACTTGCCGCCGAGCCCCGAGGCCCCCACAGCCCCCAACCGCTTGGCTCGTTCTTTGGCCGCTGGATGTTCTGCTTTTGGATCGGAGAAATGTTCCAGATGCTGCTCGGAGACGTTCTCACCTTTTGGCGGGTGCTGCCCGCCTGTTTTTGGGTGCTGGCTCAGGTGTCAAACGCGAATGCTTCCTCCGGCGATTCTCCTCATCGATCAGTTTGGTGAACTGGGCGGCGCGCAGCGCTGCCTGCTCGAAGCCGCCATGGGCTTCCTAAGCCGCGGATGGAATCTGTCCGCCTTGGTTCCAGCCCATGGCCCCCTCGCCGGCGCGCTCGCGGCTTGCTCGGTTCCGGTCGAGCCCATTCCCTGCGGTCCGTTTCATTCCGGACGCAAAAGCCCCGCCGATGCGCTCCGCTTCGCCCGCCAGCTTCCTTTGCAAGCGGCCGCCATCGCGCGCGCCGTGCGCCGCCGCCGCCCCGGCCTTGTCTACGTGAACGGACCCAGAATGCTGGCCGCCGCGGCTCTGGCTAGAATGGGCCGCCCTCTCCTCTATCACGCCCACTGGATGCCTCCTCAGCCCTCCGCCTCGCGCCTCGCCCGCCGCCTGCTGCGCTGGAGCCGGGCTAGCGTCATCGCCTCGTCCCGCCTCGCCTCCGATTGGCTGCGCGGCTCTGTCGCCCCCGAGCGCGTCTTCCTCGTCTATAACGGCGTTGCCGTCTCCTCCGCTCCCCGCCCCCCGCGCGACCGCATCGAGCGCATCGGCCTGCTCGGCCGCATCTCCCCCGAGAAGGGCCAGTTGGAGTTCGCCCGCGCCGCCCGCAAGGTCTCCCAAAGAATTCGCGGTCTGCGTTTCATCGTCTCCGGCGCTCCCATGTTCTCCGACCGGGCCTATTTCCAGCAGGCCCGCGCCGAAGCGCGCGGGTCGGTCGAATTCCGGGGCTGGACCGATGACCTGCCGGCCTTCCTCCAAGAGATCGATCTTCTGGTCGTTCCCTCCCTCCACGACAACCTCCCCAGAGTGATCATGGAGGCGTTCGCCGCCGGCGTGCCGGTTCTCGCCTTCGACTCCGGCGCCATTCCCGAAGTGGTGGAGCACGGCCAAACCGGATTGCTCATTCGCGAGCGCTCCGAGGACGCCTTGGCCCGCGCCATCCTTGTTGCCTCCGCCCAGCCCGACCAACTTCAGCAGATGGCCGCCCGCGCCCAGGCCCGCTGGCGCGAGCGTTACTCCCTGCCGCGTTTTCAATCCGAAATCTGCGCCGCCGTCGAAACCGTGCTGCGCCGCAGCCACCAGCGCAATCCCCTCGAAAGAGTCGGCCCCAGCGCCCGGGCGTGATACCCTATGCGGCCCGCCAAGTTCGCATCCTGGTGCGGAAGCCGCAGCGGAGCCAATTTCCGGCCTAGCACCGCCGCGCGGTCCCGCCAATTCTCCAGCAGCGCCAGGTGCAGCCAAACCGCGTCCTTGTTGCTTCCCATCAAGTTCGCAATCGGCGACCATCCGAATTGCCGGAACCATCCCTCCACTTTGCCCGGCAAACCTCCCGCCGGCCTGAGCGCCTTCCCCCCTCCGAACCATTCCGTCGCCAGGCGCAAGCCGGCCAGCTCCAGCACCCGCAGCCCTGGATCTCGCAAGCGTCGCCACTCCTCCCAGAACCCTGAATCCTCTCGCCGCTCGCGAACGAATTGCGCCAGCTCGAAGGCGTGCGCGGGCCGCGCGTCGTTGCGCAGCGTGTGCCGGAGCAGGTGAAGCGCGGCGAAGCCCAGGCGATCCGCTTCGCACCATGCCGGAATCGGCTCCCCTCCCGCCACCAGCTCCGTTCTGCGGCTCCAAAAGGCCGCTGTGTCGATCCGTATCCGGTCGGGCTCAAGATCCCAAATCGTATCGTGCAGCTCCACCGCGATCGGAATCTCCGGATCGTAATAGTCGCCGCGCCATTTCCACTGGAAGGGCCGCACAAACGGCCGCGCATGCTCCGGCGAAAGCGATTTCCCCGTATGCGGAGCATATCCGGCCTGCACCAAGGCCCTGCCCGCCCGCGCGCGGTCTTCCCTCTGGCACAAAAAGTCCAAATCGTATTGCAGCCGGTTTTCCGCGATTCCGAAGCCCGTTTCGTGCGTGAACCCCTTCAGCGCGACGAATTCGACTCCCGCCGCCTTCAGCGCCTGAGAAACTTCCCCGTAAGCTTCCCATAGCCGCTCGCGTCTCGCTCGATTCTTCGCGAGCCGCCCTGCGATTTCCCCCTCCACCCGCAAGGGCAGCCCCTCCACGCCCCGCAGGTGCAACGTGAGCTGGAACCGGTCCGTGAACGCAATTAGCTCCGTCCACTGCTCGCGGCTCAACTTCGGCGCCGGCCCCCTCTCGCTCAGCATCTCGAAAACCGCGCGCGCCGGCGCTGGAATCATAAAGCCTCCAGAGCGTCGGCCGCATCTTCCATCCGCTCGTACTCCAGCTCCAGCGCCGGCCGGTCCAAAAATTCGCGCAAGCGGCGCCGTGCGCACGCCGTATCCCGCGGAAACAGATATTTGAGGAAGTAATCGAGCGCTGCATTCTTATCGATTTCGCGCCACGCCGCCGGCCCTGGCCTGCGCCGCAAGAAAACGCACGGCCCGATCCTGGCGCATTCCCTGGTGCGAAGTCCTTCCGCCGCCGCGTCGACCTCAATCGTCTGCTCGGCCGTCGCGGCCGCTCCCGGCTCGCGCAACCGGATCACCCGCGACGCGCCCACGCCCATCCGCTTCGGACCCGGCGCCAGATGCACCGCGTCGTCGGAAACCAGCGTCCAGCCGCGGCGCGCGCAGCCATACGCCAGCGAGCTTTTGCCCGCCCCGGAATCCCCGCACAGCAGCGTCCCCACTTCCCCGCGGCTCACGCAGGCGGCATGCAGCGGCGTGAAGAAGATCGCGTCCAGGGCGCTCAAGGTCAACGCTTCCAGAAAATGATGGCCAAAAACGGGCCCGTTCGCCGCGCTCTGCGCGATCGCGATCGAGCCCCGTCTGCCGGCCTCCTCGAAATGGGCGTAGTTCCTTGCGTCCGAACAAAACCTCAGCTCGCCCCGCGGCGCGCGAAAGGCCGGCGGCCCCAGCGGCGCCGGCCCGTCGTGGATCTTCACCTCGATCTGCACCGGCGCCGCCTCGAAAAGCCGCGGCCAGGCGCCCCAAAGCTTCGCCGCGATATCCAGAACGACCCTTGCGCCCGAGACGATCTCCACCGGATAACCCAGCGGGTGGAAGCGCTCCCGCATCTCTAACGCTCCTTCTTCAATTGGGGCCGCCCGAACAACTCCGGCGCCCGCCGCTGCAGCAACGCCGCTAACAACGCCAGCGAAAGCAACTGTACAACCGCGCTGGCAAGCGCGATGCCCGCCGCCCCCATCCAATGCGAGAAAGCCAGGTCCAGCGCCGCGTCCAGCGCCAGCGCCGCCAGCCCCACTCGCGCCAGCAAGATGTTCGCGGAGAGCGCCGACGCTAGCCGCGTGGCGATCGCCAGCGGAAATGCGAACGGAAGCTGCAACAGCGAGAAGCGCTGAATGTGCGCCACCAGACCCGCTGCTTCAGCGCCGAAGGCGCCCCGCTCGAACGCCGCTCGCACGATCGCGCCGGAGCCGCCAATCAGTCCCATCGCCAGCGGCGCCGCCAGCCCAATTGCCGCGCCGCAGCACCCCAACACCGTCCTCCGCAACCGTCTCCAATCCTCCGACGCCGCCAATTGCGCCAGCTTCGGCGCAATCGTTACGCCGATGGGCGCCGCCGCTACCTGCAACAGCACCGCGCTGAGCCTGTTTCCATAAGCCAGCGCCGATACTTGGCTGGAACCCAGCCTTCCCGCCACCGACTGGTCTATGAACGCGCAACCCGAGCTGATCGCCGTGCTCGCCGCCAGCGGAAAAAACTGCCCCCACAGCTCTCTCAACTCGCCCTTCGCCCCCCACCGCGGAGCCAGCGGATACCCCAGCCTCCGGACCGCCAGCCCCAATGCCAGGCATTCCATCGCGACGCCGCCGCCCGTCCCCGCGCACAGAACCGCGACGCCCCACCGGTCCGCCCCCGCATATAGCGCCGCGATGCATGCCAAAGGCGACGCGATGGGCGCGATCGCGGCCAAAGCGAAGCGCTGGTTCGCGTTCAGCACTGCCCTCCACGCGGCGATGCACGCGCTCAACGGCAGCCACCACAACATCATGAACAACAAGCCGCTGGCCAGGCGCAGCTTGGCCTCCGGAAAACTCGATCCCGCCAGCCTCACCAGCCCGCGGGCCCCCAGCGCCAGTCCTCCCGCTCCCGCCAGCGTCATCGCCAGCGAAGCCGAAAGCGCCGCTCCCGCCAGCCGCCGCGCCCCTTCCATTCCCTCCGCCCCTTGAGCGCGCACCAGCATGGGCGTCAGACAAGCCGTCAGGCTTCCCGCCATCAGATCCGCTACGAAAGAAGTCGGCAGCAGGGCGATAAGAAAGGCGTCCATCGCGTCGCTGGTTCCGAAGTGCCTCGCGATCGCGATCGTCTTCGCCCCTCCCGCCAGTTTCCCAATCGACAGCAGAATCCCCACCGCTACGGTATTCGCCAGCAGCCGTGAGGGAATTGCGCGGGGCTTAACGGCCTCGCCCGCCCGCTCAACCAGAAGGATGGCCCGCGAGGCTGGCACTCTGATCCTAAAGACCCTGCCGCCCCCGCATTCGGAACAAGCCCAGCCTCTCCCGATGGCTGTGCCGCTGCCGCCCCCGCGGCGGTCTAAGCGGGAGGGATTTTATCCTTGCGCGCCGCGATCGTTCACTATTGGCTGCTCGGCATGCGCGGCGGCGAGGCCGTCGTCGAATCCCTCTGCCGCCTTCTGCCTTCGGCCGACATCTTTACTCTCTTCTACGATCCCTCCCGCGTGTCCGATATTATCCGCTCGCGCCGCGTCACCGCTTCCTATCTCAACCCTCTTCGCCGCCGCCACCGCGCCCTGCTGCCCTGGATGCCCTCGGCGCTCGAAAACTTCGATCTCCGTGGATATGACCTGGTCATCAGCAGCGAATCGGGTCCCGCCAAAGGCGTCCTGACGCCCTCCGCCGCCCGCCACATCTGCTATTGCCACACCCCCATGCGGTACCTTTGGGAGCTCTACCCGGCCTATCTCAACGACTGGGTGCGCGGCCCTTTCAAACGCGCTCTCGTCCGCGCCGCCGCCCACCGCCTTCGCCTTTGGGACTTTGCCTCCGCCGCTCGCGTGGACCGCTTCCTCGCCAACAGTGAAAATGTTCGGCGCAGAATTTGGAAAACCTATCGCCGGGCCTCCGACGTCGTTCACCCCCCCGTCCCCGTCGAGACCTTCTTCCACCGCCCCGCCGGCGACTACTTCCTAAGCGTGGCCGAATTGGTCGAATACAAGCAGCTCGACTACGCCGTCAGGCTTTTCGCCCGCACCGGCCGCAAACTGCGCATCGTAGGCGACGGCCCCTTGTACCGGACTCTCAAGCGGCAGGCTGGACCCAGCGTGGAATTTTGCGGCCGTGTTTCCCCAGACGAGTTGCGCCAGTTATACGCCCGCTCGCGCGCCCTCGTCGTGCCGGGCGAAGAAGATTTCGGAATCGCCATGGTCGAGTCCTTGGCGAGCGGTAAGCCCATTATCGGCCTCGCGCGCGGCGGCGTACTCGAGATCGCGCCGCCCGGCGCAGGCCGCTTTAGCGTCTTGTACGATAACGCCTCCGAGGCCGATCTGGAAAACGGCTTGGAGCGCTTCGAAGCCTGTGAGGCGGATTTCATTCCCCATCGTCTTCAAGCGCGCGCCGAGCGCTTCTCCGAACGTCGGTTCCACGAAAAAATGCAAAGCGCCATCGCCTCGCCGGAAGACTCCCGCGTCGATTCGTCGTTTTGCCCCCAGCCTTGATCCGGCCCGCCGCCCGCCGTTAACTCTTCTCAAAAATCTCTAACTTCCATCCTCTGATCGACATACCGATTCAGCCCTTC
>Ga0070738_10003865_pt1 | contig 18873 bp, 16 predicted proteins | sample Coa_R2_2_FD_66446 | JGI IMG/M metagenome (GOLD analysis project Ga0070738, IMG submission 66446) | Surface soil microbial communities from Centralia Pennsylvania, which are recovering from an underground coalmine fire - Coalmine... | ecosystem: Environmental > Terrestrial > Soil > Unclassified ... | reverse complement strand
GTGGGTTGTTTACCAAAAACCATCCGGTTAAGGAAATCTTGGTGCGGTTTGATGATTACCACTACCAACTCACGCGCGAAAAGCATGGTGCTCTCACGGCCAGAGTCCTGAAACTGGTGCGGGGAGTTGTGCTGAAGACAACAGAAATTTCGGTTGACCAGTGGACGGCAGAGCTTGCCCAGCAACTCGCGCAACTGGCGGAACGCAGTGCTCAAACCCGGCAAGCGTTGAACAAGTTCGTGTTGGGGGATTGACCAATGCCTTTCTGGGAATCTGCAACAGATAAACATCAACGTGAGGCACAGGAGGCTACTCGTCGAGCGCTGGAGCAGGGCCAAATTCCCGACCATGCGCGGCATCGTCTGGCACAACAACGCCAAAGTGGCGATCGCTTTTTCACTAGTGACCTTACCGCTAACGAACACCTGCTGACCCGTGAAGCGGGTTATGAGCCGATTGGGTTGGTCATGGGGACAGCTTTCTATAAGGTCAGCTTTTGGGGCTACTTCAGCAGCTATCGCACTGTGACAGGCGAACTTACCAGTCTCAGTCAGGCTCAGTTGGCCGCGCGTGAACTGGCGATCGCTCGTCTCCAGCAGGAAGCCATGCTTTTAGGTGCTCACGGGGTCATTGGCGTGCGCCTTCAAATGGGGGGCTATGACTGGAGTGCCCGGACAGTAGAATTTACCGCGATCGGCACCGCTATCCGCATCCCTGACCGCCAACCCGACCCTCACCCCTTTACCAGTGACCTGAGCGGACAGGAGTTCTGGCAGTTGCACCAGGCAGGCTATTACCCCAGGGGCCTCGTGTTCGGCATTTGCTCCTACTATGTCCACACTGATTGGAATACCCGCAGCATGACCAGAGGCGGCTTTTTTGGGATTGGTAGCAGTCAGAACCAGGAAATCACTCAGTACACGCAAGGGTTTCAACGGGCCCGTCACCTGGCTACGGAGCGTCTCATCGCTGATATTCGGAAACATGGCGGCGAGGGCGCGATCGGCATGCACATCGATATGGGCGTCGAAGACATTGAATACGAACGCAACGATGTTAAGTATCACGACCTGTTGGCCCACTTTGTTGCTGTAGGTACTGCCATTGTGCACGATCCACAGCCTGTAGTGAGCGATCGCAAGTCTCCTCTGCTCTATTACGACCTTGCCAAGGGCAACATCTCCCCACTTCAAGTCACCGAACTACCTACCCCCTGAAGCGCTATGACAACGACCCCACCGCCCTCCGATCTGCCGACCCATGCCCGTGAACGGCTAACTGCCATGCGTGGCAAAGATGAAGCCCACCGCCTGTTCACCAGTGATCTGACCGTCAATGAATTTTTGTTGGTTAAAGAAGCAGGCTTTGACCCGGTTGGCATGGTCGTTGGCTGCTCGATGTATCACATTGGCTTTCAATGGGCAGGTGTGAACCAGAATATGGAAATGACTGTTCTTTCGCAAGCGATGTATCATGCGCGGGAGCTGGCAATGGCCCGCATGGAAGAAGAAGCGGATGCCCTGGGGGCCGATGGCATTGTGGGTGTGCGGCTGACCGCCAAACATATGGAATGGGAACCAAATTTGGCCGAGTTTGTAGCGATCGGGACTGCCGTTCGTGCCCGTAACCGTGATGTCTCCTATCGTACTCTGGACAACAAACCCTTTACCAGCGACCTCTCCGGGCAGGACTTCTGGACTCTTTTACGGGCAGGCTATCGACCCGTTGGTATGGTGATGGGCAATTGCGTTTACCATGTGGCTTACCAGGGCATTGGACAGTGGTTCAAAAATCTGGGCAAGAATGTGGAAATGACTAACTTCACCCAGGGGTTATATGATGCCCGCGAACTGGCAATGGAACGGATGCAAGCAGAGGCTACTCACCTCAAAGCAGAGGGCATTGTGGGTGTGCAGCTGCACGAGGGGCGTTATTCCTGGAGTGCCCATGTAATCGAGTTTTTCACCGTGGGAACAGCGGTTATTCCCATTCGTGCTGATCACCACATTCCAACACCACACCTGATGCTGTCTGTGAATGATTAGGGTGTGAATGATCAGGGGGTGAGTTAGACCAATCCGGTCAGTCGCCTGCCCAAACGTCAGCATTAGGATTCACCAATGAGCATAAAACCTGCCCAGGCTGCTGGATCGGGATACTGTTGCATCACCGTTAACATTGCTTTGCGTAGCGCTTGCGCTTTATCGGGCGACTGCTTGAGGTTCTGGTAAAACTGAACCATTAACTCGGCGGTTGGAGTATCCGGAATTGACCAGAGCGATACGACGATACTGGGTACGCCTGCGTCGATCAATGCACGGGACAATCCCAGAATGCCATCGCCACTGATCTCCCCCCGTGCTGTGTTACAGGCACTTAAGACCACGAGATCCGCCTTTAGCTTCAGGTCTAAAATATCGGCAACGGTGAGAAACCCCAGATCGCCTTCCGTGGGCGCAAGCGCAATGCCACCGGGTACGCCATATCCAGCAAAATCATAGAGTAGCCCGTGGGTCGCGAGATGAATAATCCTCGCCTCCTGCATTTTCTGCGTCACAACTTGACGCGTTGCTGCCGCTCCAATCAACGGCTTTGTCTGCAAGAGGCCAGCGATCGCGATCGCTTCCCGTTCAGCTCCAGGTAAGCTGGCTAAAGGCGTGGGTAAATCAGTCAGACCAATTTGCAAGCTGGGCATGGCCGGATTCCCAACGACCAATGCAGAGACAGCGTTCCCGTTTGCTGATTGATGGGAGTGCAACTGGTGGGTCAGGTTCAACACCTGAAGAGAGGGTGCCATCAGGATCGAATGCTGCTGGATTAAATAGGTTCCCGAAGGATCAGACAGTGCGGCAAACGGCACCATGGATAGTGAGTCCTGCGGCACGAAGATCACTGGGGCGTCTGGACTGCGGGGCAGGAGATCCGCGATCGGTTGAATCAATAGCTGATGTAATTGCTGGAGCGGCGTATTCTTGGGTTGCTTTGAGCGACTGGGACGGTTGAGGGCAACATTCTCTTGTAGCCCAATCCCGCGATCGTTAACCCCAATGGATTGTCGAGCCAGAGCGACCATCTGGCTCAAGGACGGTTGAAGGCCCCGCAAATTGACACGGCGTACCGCAATTTTTCCGTCTGGTTGCACGACCCAGATCAGCAACTCCGATTCTCGTAACTGGCTAGTGGTGGAAAAGTCTCCCGCACGCAAAGAGCCGGGATAGGCATGAATATCCTGATAGACGAGGGTGTATTCCACCAGGGTTGCCCGTCTTGTTCGTGCTATCTGCTGAATTTGCTCGACTGTCAGTGGTGCTAACGTCAGGGATTGCAGGGCGGCCTGTGGATTGCGTGTCCCTTGCGTTTGACGTGAAAAACCTTTAGCCAGGAATTGGGCAAGAACGCCTGCGTGGCTCCGGTCAGCGACGACCAGCGCTTCCTCAACTTTATTTTCTGAAATCAACACTTGTTGGAGAAACCGATCAGCCATGAGTTGATCCGTTGCACCGGTTAACGCGCTGACCTCGGCAATTAATCGATCGTTAACTGTGATGTCAGGCTGGTCTGGATGGGCATGCTGCTGCATTACCGCAATGCCCTGTCGTACCGCTTGCTCTGCCTCAGCAAATCGGCCAACCTTTAAGTACGTCAGCCCCAAACTAAGCAGGCCAGTGGGATAGCCCTTACCAAGTTGTAACACCTGCTTTTGATAGGTCAGGGCTTTGGCATTGTCGCCCTGTTCACGGTAAGCGCTAACCAAACCTTCTAATGCTTCTGCTAGCTCAGCATCGTTCGGGCTGCTTTGTTTCTGAATTAACGTGAGCGCCTGTTGTTGACGGTCGATCGCCCTCGTGTAGTTCTGGGTTGCATAGGCGGCCTCCCCAGCCGCAACCAGAGCCGTGATTTCGATACGTGTATCGTGTAATTTGCGTGCGGCTACTAATGCTTGTTCCAGCGCTTGGGCCATCGCTTCATTGTTACCAGCATCTTTGTAGATCAAGGCCAGTACCCGATCGCCCTGGTCTTCTTTTAGCCAATCTTTTTGTGCCTGAGCAATCGCGATCGCTTGCTGTTGTGCCTTCACGGCGCTGTCGTAATCATGGTGTCCCAGATAGGCCATTGCCAGAAAGCTCAAAACATTTGCTTGACCAGCCTCATCGCCGATCGCCTGGTAGATTTGCAACGCCTTCAATGCAGGGTTGAAGATAACCCTTGGCTCTAAAATACGAAATTTTTGCTCGGTCATGGTCATCGCCTGGTCGTAGAGCTGATCGGCTTCGGCCTTGCGGGTAGGGGGCGATTGCGTCAGGGCGATCGCTGGTATGAATACGGCGCTCCCCCCCAAACAGAGTGCAGTGGGTAAAGCAATACAGCTTTTCCCTAGCAGATGAAGGACAGACTTTGACGACTGGGTGTGTGGGGTAGGGCTTCGGCGTGAGCGCTCAGCCGCACAGTGTGGGGTGTTGTGCCTGAAAGTGAGCGTTGCTATAACCCATCGCTTTACAGAATCAAGTCGCTGACGTTGCGATCGAAGTTTAGTCATTGTTGGCTATGGCACAATTGCTTGCGGTAATTGTTTAGTGTTCAGAGTATAAAGGCGAAATCCATCACGGTTATTCAGTTCGTGCAGTGAATGTTTTTGCACAATCTTCGGTCTGCTTGTGCTCACGATTAATGCACCCACTCTCACTATCCCAACAATCACGGCATTGTCCAGGCGATCGAGGAATGAGGCGAAGACTGAAAATAACCGGGGCAATATACGCCTGAATCCATCAATCAGATAAAAAGTGTCATTGATAGCCGAGTAAATACGAATACACGTACTTTGTGAGCACGTTTTGAAAGCTCTGCCTCTAGCCGTAAGTCGTGATCGACAGGAGGAGAGAGGTAATGGATCGCGTTTGCAGATTTGATAAGAGGAGTTTTTGGAACTAGCGACAATGCGAAATACACCAATGGTTATACCCGAATCCAAGCAAGAGCGTACCCGAATCCATCGACGGGATTTGCTGAACAGCTTATTTATTGGAGTTGCTCTCGGCACTGTATTACTGGGTGCACCCCTGGGCTGGTTTGCCCATCGCATCTATTCACAACAGCGCACAGCTCAGGTACTTCTTTGTCGGCAACGAAATTTTGGCCTGACTGAAACGGATTTGCAGGCACGGTGTGGTCAGCCCTACTGATGGGAGGTCTTTGCTTGCAATATTGAACTGCATCGCGTTGATGGAAGTCGGGCGTTGCGCGATTAAATCTTTGATCGCAGTCTAAATCAGCGTCACTATGCCAGGTGGAACCGCTTTCAGATTCAGGGTGACTGAACCTGAAATTTGGCACGTTCAATGGAACCGCTCTTCAAGGCGTGATGGCCGCTTCAGGGAAAAGTGCGCGATCGCTTTGGCAGAACTTTATAAAAATCTGCCTGAAATCGGTGCGCTTTACCGAAGATTTATCTGTCTAGAGCAACTTTCCCTTCTGGGTAAAGTCAATTTTGAACGTACATAGTGATGGGAGTGTTATGAGCCAAAAACTGTTTGCCTACGTCAGTCGCGCTGTTGTGGGGACAGCCGTGATTGCGATCGCTCATTCTGGATCGGCGCTAGCCGCATCTTCAGCGGTAGGGAACGATCAGTCAGGTCTGCCCGCCGTTGCGGCATCGGCACGAGTCATCAATGTTGCGGATGCTGGCAGTCGAGCGAAGGATGATGACCAGAAAGATGATGATGCAATCAAAAAGCTACCGAAATCGGTTTCGAAGGCTGTTTTCAAAGATCTGGCTAAACGGACTAAAGCCGATGTTTCAACATTTCGCATTGTGAAAGTTGAAAGACAGGAATGGGCAAACGGCTGTCTTGGGCTTGATCAAGCAGGCGTTAGCTGCACTCAGGCGATCGTGCCGGGGTATCAAGTGGTGGTATTGCACGAGCAACAGTACTGGGTCTACCGCACTGACGAGGTTGGTTCAATCATTGCTTACGATACGGCAGCCTCACAGGCGCTAGTCGCACAACAGAGCAGCCAGCAGGTTGTAACTACTGAAACTCAAACGACTACTGCGACTTCAAGCAGCGGGACTTCAAGCAGTGCGACTTCAAGCAGCGCGACCTCAAGCAGCGCGACCTCAAGCAGTAACACATCGACCGGCAGCACAACGGCGACAAGCTCGACTCAAGTTAGCTTTAAGGATGTGTCGTCGTCCTACTGGGCCAGCACGTTTATTAGTGAATTAACCAGACTAACGATCGTGGAGGGATTCCCGGATGACACCTTCCGTCCCAACGACTTTCTGACGAAGGCACAGTTTGCGGCGATGGTGAGTAAAGCCTTTGATCACACTGAAACACGGAGCGCGATCGCGTTTCGTGATGTTGCAGAAAGCTATTGGGCCTATACCGCAATCCGCAAAGCCTATGCCATGGGCTTGCTGGGCGTAGATACGCGCGATGACTTTAATCCTACACGCCAGTTGACGCGTCTGGATGTCTTAATCACGCTGGCGCAAGCGCTCAATTACACCACCACAACGCGTTCTGTGAGCAGCATTCTATCGGTCTACAAAGATGCGGCCAGCATTCCAGCCAGCTATCGTACTCTGATTGCGGCCCTGACTGAACGGGGGTTAATCGTTGACTATCCCCATGCCGATCGCCTCGAACTCACCCGTGTCATTACGCGATCGGAAGTCACAGCGTTCCTTTACCAGGCCATGGCGAGCGTTGGTAAAGTGCAGCCCGTTGCCTCTCCTTATATCGTGAAAGAGGGAACTGTAAGACAGGAGCGCGTCAGCAATACCAACGCCAGTGGCAGCGCAGCCACCAAAAAGCGGCATTGCAACCAGGGCATTGGCAATGGTTCAGAAGGGTGTGATCCGGGCAATTCCCGGCCTCGTGGGGGCAGTAATGACGAAGGTGGGAGAACTCCTGGCAACAAATAATGCCATGTTCTTCAATCGCCTGAAAACAGGATAGCCACCGCAATACAGGATATGGCAGAGGTAGGTCGGAACGCTGACCTGGGTATTATGCTGTCGCCAGCAGTGCCTTCAGTGTTCTGACTACAGCAATATATCTCCGGGAGAGAGCTTTCTTGAATCTGGCAACTTCAAGGCACTGTGGAGCCGCCGCTGTCGCTCAAGCCCGAGCTTGCGTGGCTGCCAGCGCGATCGCCTGGGGAAAGATGCGGTGTTCCTGACTATGAATGCGATCATGCAGGCTGGCCAGCGTATCGTCTGCAAGGACGGGGACTGCCGCCTGCATAATGATATCGCCGCTATCCACCTCAGGGACTACCAGATGAACCGTGCAGCCTGTGATTTTAACACCTGCTGCCAGGGCTTGTTCCACCGCTCGATTGCCCTTGAAGCTGGGAAGCAAACTCGGATGAATGTTTAAGATGCGCTTGGGAAAGGCGTTGATTAATACTGGCGTGACAATTCGCATCCAGCCCGCCATGATGACCCATTCCACCTTGTATTGCTGTAGCGTAGTTACAATCGCCTCATCCAGGGTTTCGCGATTCTCAAATTCACGGTGATTCAGCAATACCGATGGAATGCCCCACCGTTCGGCTCTCGCCGCTGCTTTGGCGTCAGGGTTATTGTAAATCAGCACTTGTATCTGGGCATTGAGCGCACGGTCAGCAATCGCCTGCGCGATCGCCTCAAAATTGCTGCCGCTGCCGGATGCCATGACTCCCAGTTTAAGCGGCGAATCAGTTTGGGACGGCTCCATTAATCCCGGTGGTGAAATCAAACTGGGTGTCGTGTCCACAGCCGTTAAGTTAGCGCCCATAACGATCAACCATCAAAGTGTGAATGACCCCAATATTAGCTGTAATGCTGGGTGTCGTAAGCGTTGAGAGCGTTCACTCTACCATGATTAGACGAGTCAGTGATCACCGCTATCAGGCTTGTCGATTGCACATTAATGCCGTCATCATCAGGGGCGATCGCGCATTGCCTACCCCAAGATTTCCGCGACGGCCTGTTTTACAGTTGGATACTGGTACTGAAATCCAGTTGTCTGGGTACGTTTGGGTAGAACTTGCTGCCCTTCAAGCACGACTTTTGCGCCATCCCCCAGCAGTGTCTCCAGCGCAAAACCGGGGACTGGAAGCCAGGATGGACGGTGCATCACCTCACCGAGCGTGTGGCTAAATTCAGCCATGCGGACTGGATTCGGAGCTGTAGCATTGTAAACGCCTTCCATTTGCGGTTGCGTCAGTGCCTGCAAAATCAAGTTCACCAGATCCTCCCGGTGGATCCAGGAGAACCACTGTTTACCCGTTCCGATCGGGCCACCGGCAAACAGCTTAAACGGCGGAATCATCTTGGCAAGCGCGCCGCCATTGCCCAGCACAATACCCAACCGCACAATGACCAGTCGCACCCCGGCTTGCTTGACCTTCTCGGCTTCCGCTTCCCAGGCCTCACAGACCTGCGCCAAAAAATCGTCACCGGGCGGGCTGGTTTCATCAAAAGTCGCGGTTTCGCTGGTGCCGTAGTAACCGATCGCGGAGGCATTGACCAGGACGCTTGGCTTCTGAGCAGCTTGAGCGATCGCGTCTACCAGCTTCTGCGTTCCCAACTGACGGCTCTTGAGAATAATCTGCTTCCGTTCTGGTGTCCATCGGCTTTCGGCGATCGGTTCACCGGCCAGATTCACCACCCCATCGCAGCCTGCGATCGCTTGCTGCCAGTCGCCCGACTCCGTTGGTGTATAAGCCACGACATCAACGCCGGGAACGACTGATGTTGGAAAGAGGCGCTTTGCCTGTAGTGGGTTACGCGTCAGAATGACAGCAGAATGCCCGTCTGATTGCAGTCGTTCAACTAAGCGGCTACCAACAAATCCGGTTGCACCCGTAATGGCTACTTTCATACAAACTTTTGTAGGAGGTCAAGTAGGGAGTAAGCGAGGCTAGAGGGAGCCAGGACACTCACGGTTGGAAGTTAAAGTTGGGGCGTCGCAGCAGGCTTGACCGCTATTCTTTGCGATCGCCGTATTCCATGCCGTTGGCTTCCGCATAACGGTGCATGAAACGCATAAAACGCTCCCAGTGGTCATCGCGATCAATCTCAAAGCGGCACTCCAGACGCTCAAAGTCATCGCCTTCGGGGCCGCCAAATATGAACTTTACAGAGGACGGTTCAACCAGGATGTCGCCTTCCGCGTCCGTTAGCTTCAGGCTGTTGGAAAATTGCTGCCGAAAACTGTTGAACCGCTCGATCGCATTCACCTTTCTAAACGTCATCACTACAATCCGCGCTCCCGATCGATTTCGCCGCAGGCTGACATCATCCAGCGCTTCGGCGATGCCTTCAAAAAATTGAATGCTTGGGATCGAAAAAATCATGAAGCAACGGTGAAGCAGTCGATCTCAGTATACCGAAGTTCCGTCGGTGTGATTGAAACCTGATCCCGCCGCCGCTGCGGTGCGCGATCGCGCGGCGATTTCCACTACAGTAGAGGTTATCGCTTCTTTTACCACAGTATTTAGATTACCTCGATGACCGTGCCGCTCTGGTTATCTACCGTGCCCCCCCTCTGGCTTCAAATCGCAGCGACTGGAGCCTGGGTTGGTTTGCTTGGCTTACTGGCAGAATGGCTGCATCGCTATACCGCTGTCGGGCCAGAAATTGTTCGTAAGGTGGTGCATATCGGTGCCGGTAACGTGATTTTGCTGGCGTGGTGGTTGGCGGTACCGGCTTGGTTAGGCGTTGGTGCCTCGATCGTGTTTAGCGCGATCGCCTTTCTCTCCTACCACTTGCCAATTTTGCCCAGCATCAATGGCATTGGTCGAAAGAGCCTGGGAACCTTTTTCTACGCGGTCAGTATTGGCGTGCTGGTTGCCTGGTTCTGGTCGATTCACCAGCCTTACTATGCGGTTTTGGGCGTGCTGGTGATGACCTGGGGGGACGGGTTAGCGGCGCTGGTGGGTCAGCGGTTTGGTCGGCACCCTTACAAGCTGTGGGATATGCAAAAGAGCTGGGAGGGGTCGCTCACAATGGCGATCGTGAGCTATATCGTCAGTGTCCTGATTTTGCTGAGTGTGCAGGGTAATGTGTGGCAGTCCTGGGTGATCGCGCTGGTTGTGGCGATCGTCGCAACTGGACTGGAGGCATTCTCAAAGTTTGGGATTGACAATCTAACAGTGCCGTTAGGCAGCGCCGCCGTTTGCTTTGGTCTTTGCCAGCTTCTGTAGCTGTTGCCACACAGCGTGTTCCAACAGCAAGGGAGAAAGCCAACTCACAATCGGGTCTGTTCAATTAACGTTATTCTCGGTGTTGTGGCAACGGCGATGGCTGGAGGCACCCTAATCGAGAGAACGATACAGACCGTTTTTGCCAATTCTGTCCGTCAGGGTGAGGTCAGGCACGCGTGTACCATGTGAGAATCAGCAGTACTCCAGTCAACGGAAACATCCCGATTCATTTACCAGTCCTGTTTCAAGTACCAGTCCTGTTTCAAGACCGGTAACCGCTGAGCCAGTTCTGGTTGTGTTTTCTATCCTAAAGCTATGTCGTCTACAGTCAAGCCGCCCTCGCCTACATCCATTGAAACGCTGCCGCTGATTAATCAGCCTGATCCGTCTCAACTCGATAGCATCAAAGCCCAACTCGATTTAGTGTTGCTGGCACTGGAAGCCCTGGCGGGAATTGGATCTGAGGCCATGCTGCAAGCCGCCACCGATCTCAAGCTGGAATCGCTTGTTGCTGATCGTGTGGCACTGTGGCGGTTGCGCCAGTCCAGCCCCTTGCGAAAAGGGCAGGGTGGGCGCAAAAAACTGGATGTCGAGGAGGCACGGGCGCTGGTTTTAATTAGCTGTCATTTGGCGAAGCAGCATGCCGAAACGATCCGTCGTGCCGTGGCGCTTTTGGAACAGATGGCGGAACAAAAGCGTGAACCGCACCAAACAGCCTTGCTGGGGGACTATCTGGATGCTTTTAACAATACCTACCAGGAACGGATGGACGATGGCGATCGCGTTTCACCAAATGTGCTGATGAATCTTGCGCTCAAGCTCTTGATTGACCTGTTGTTTTACAGCGCTGCCAATGGGCCTCGTCGCCTCTGGCTGGCCCTGATGGATCGATCAAAAAATAGCAATAGCTATCCTGCCGTTAGTGGTAGTTAGGAGTCAGCAATCAGCAATCAGGCGTTAGATGCCCAATGCCTAAGTCAGAACGAAGCCACCCCTGCAAAAAGCTGGACGCTAACCGCTAACCGCTGAAAGCAAATCTCCACAAGACTCAAGACTCATCAGTAGGGTGGTGTCAAGCGTAACTCCAGAGCTTCTTCTAGCCTCTCCGTCCCCCTTCCCATTGTCTACCGAACCATCTACACGCCTATTCAACGTTGATTTCATGTCCCATTCCATTCTGCGACGATACACTCCTCCAACCTGCACGCTAGAGATTATGGCGCAGCAGTCGCCGCTGACTCGCTGGGCCGGCCAATCCGTGCTAAAGCATGTGCGGTTTCAGCTCACGTTGGATGATCCCAAGCTGCCAAAAGACCAGTGGGTAACCCTTCGGGGCGATCGCGCACAGCTAGAAGCGCTGCGTGAAGTGGTTTCGGATTACGTACAGAACTTTTTGGAGCGCTCTCAAAGCCTGCTTAACGTGCCTGAAACACCATCGTCCGGGGAGGCGATCGCGGTGTTTCCTTCGACCGCAGCATGGGAAACGACCGCTCTAGTCGCCACTGCCAATCGAAACGGATTGGCGCTGAAACCGCGGGGGCTACTGGCGCATGAATTACTGCTGGGTACACTGGCACCCCCTGAAACGAATGGCATGGTTCATCTGAGTACGCTACAGCTATTTGATCTGGCCAATGCGCTGGATGAATATGCGACGGATGGGGTTGCCCTACCAACGTTGTCGCGATCGCGATGGGCATTGCCCACCACACTCAACTGGGGTCAAATGGCTGCTGCGGGCTTGATTGTGATTGGCCTGTCGGCGTCGGTTGCAAAACTGGTTGACAACAGCATGAAATCGGGCAGCCCTGCTACGAGCCAGGGAGCCAGCAGCAGCGATCAGCAAATTGCAACTCAATTGCCGCCCTCAACGGCGGATAATTCGGCCCCATCGATCGCCTCTGACCAAAAGCTACCGCCGCCCCCACCCATAGGCTCAACGGTGCCGGCCAGTCCCGGCTTACCGACCTTTCCCCTGACGTCCCCAACGACATCTGCCGCCAATCCCAAACTGCCAGCGGGAACGATGACCATCAATCCTGCACCCACCACTCGAGCGCAAACCAAAGCGGGTGGTAACCAGGTTGCGATGCTACCCGGTACAGTCTTCCCAGGGGCGGCTGGTGCCGCGCGATCGCAGCCGCTACCGCCCATGCCAAAGCCCCTGGCCATGAAGCGTGAATTTGCTAATGCGCCGCCCCCTCAAGCCGGTGCAGCAACCCGTTCTGCGGCTGGCGATCGCCTGAGCCAGACCGAAACCGGCACAGCCTTCGATACAATCCCGCAGGTTGCAGAAGCCAGACAATATTTTCAGCGGCGCTGGAGTCCGCCACAGGGAATCACGCAAACGTTAGAGTACACCCTACTCGTAGGTGCTAACGGCTCGATTCAACGCGCGATCCCATTGGGGCAGGCGTCTGGTGACTACATCGATCGCACGGGTATGCCACTCGTTGGCGAGCCTTTTGTGTCTGCCATCAGTGGCGGGCGAAATGCTAAAATTCGCCTCGTGTTAAGTCCAGATGGTGCAGTCAAAACCTTTTTAGAAGGATTCTATTAAAATTGGCGTCTACTCAACGCAATGCAGGGGGCAGTATGGCTACCCCCTGCAAACCCATCAATTTAGCTGCTTTGACGTTCGCTGATCGAAACGAGAAGTGATGATCAGGAACTGCGCTTGCGTCCCTTCAGCTTCTGACGACGGCGGTTACTGGCCACAACCGCCGCATCAACCGGAAAACCGACCAGCGGAATCACCTGGTATGCGCGCTCAGCTTCTAACTGCGTTAGCTCCAGGTAGTTGACCCAGTGGATGCAATCAACTGGACACGTATCGATCGCCTCCTGGATTAGCTCCTCGGAATCACCATCCTGACGCACAACGCGCGATCGACCGTAATCCGGTTCAATGTAGAACGTGTTACGGGCTACGTGAGCACAATGCTTGCAGCCAATGCAGGTCACTTCATCGACATAAACGCCCTTCTGCCGAAATGCGCCGCCCAGTTCCGGTTCTAGCCCGGAGCGCTCCGGAGTATCCCGAAGCAACCCGCCCAGTTCCGGCTCTAGCCCGGTACGTGCTTCGGCGGACAATTCAGAACGCCAATCGGAACTGTCAGCCGATCCCGGCAGGTCAAACCCCGTCATTAGGCACTCCAGCGCTGTAGAACCAGACGGATCGAACCATCATTGTTCTGCTGCTGCTCCGTCACTTGGAACCCCTTTTGGGTGGACTCATTTAGTACGGTGTGATAAGCGTAGCGCTGGGTAACACGGCTCAGGAAGCGATCAACCGTCCACTCTTGACGCCAATATTGCAGATCGGCAACCAGCTCATACTCGCTACCGTTCCAGCGAAAACCAATGTCATAGCCGTTTTCTTGCTCGATCGCAATCTCAGCCGTCTGTGTCTGGCCACGGTAACCCCGTACAGTCTCAGGGCCAGCCTTCCAATTGATTCCCAGATCGGTTAGAGCCGACTGCAACGAAGAAAGGTTACGAATTTGAGTTTTAATCTGGCTAAAGTGTGACATGGTGATTTTTAAGGAATGGGCTGGACAAGCTGACAAAAATTACCACTCGCTAAAGGTGGCTTTGTTCGTAGCGGTGAGAGATTGTTGATTGGTTTGAGCAAAATATTCAGACGTTTGCTCTTGGCTCACGACTTGACCGAGCTGAGCTTCGATCGCCGCTGTTACCTCAGCGCAAGATGCGCCAATAATGCCCGTCACTTTCTCTTGCACCCGACCATCAGGATAAATAATGAATTCCAACGTTTCCATGTATGTGCTCAGTAGGGATTGAGTAAAGCGTTAGACCTTAACGAAGCGGCTGAGGCGTGAGGCCGTCTTAAACCTTTATATATAGAGGTGCGCTTTCGCATTCTCAGCAACGCGGCCTGTGAACATAGAGTAACTGAGCGAATCAAAACGAATCAAGACTTAACAAAAAGTAAGATTTCATAGGGGTGTCAGCTCAGTTATTTGACAGTTTCGCTTAACTTTCTATTGCAGTCAAGCTGAAAATAGATGATGTTTCTATTTACAAAAGTTTACGAAAAACTGTTCGTAATTAGCGTCTATCTTCAGACGGGTTCTGCGTAAACGGTCTTCTTCACCGGCATTCCAGCAATCAGGATGCAATACCTGGTGAAAATTGGTGCCCGCTTGTATTGACTTTGTTCACGCCATACCCATTTAGAAGGCGCATGGGTAAAGGTTGTCCCCCCCCTTTCATCGATAGGCCTGTTGGCGTTGAGAACTACTTGTCCAGCGAAAAGATTTCAAATCCAAATCGATGACACGCACGCCTGAATAGTCCTAAATTTTGATTTTGATTCGCCACGCACGCGCAATCAGTCTTTGCTGCTGAAAGTTTGATTGACTACCAGCGATCGATAGCCGGTAACGCTTCATGGGCATCGTGATCATCCCATCTGAGGGGTGAGGCACCGTACGAGAGTTGCTGCAAACCCAGCCACAATAGGCTAGGGAAACTGTCCCTTCTGTGGTTTAGCGTTGAGTACGACAAGACATGGTGCCTCCTCTTCCATCAGGAACAGTGCTGCGGCAGCGGTACCTGATCCAGCAGGTTCTCGGTCAAGGCGGCTTTGGTCGCACCTACCTGGCGTTAGACCAAGAGCGCTTTAACGAGCCGTGCGTTTTAAAGGAATTCATCGTTCCCTACCACGACGGAACGCTGATTGAAAAGTCAAAAATTTTGTTTCACCGTGAAGCGAGTACGCTTTACCAGATTCAACATCCTCAAATTCCACGATTTTGGGCGGCGTTTGAGGACGAACAGCGATTGTTTCTGGTACAGGATTTTGTCGATGGGCAAACGTATCGACAGTTGTTGAGCGATCGCAAGCAGGTGGGACAAACCTTCTCGGAAGCAGAAGTTTTGCACTTTCTCAATCATCTTTTGCCTGTTCTGGTTTACATTCACCAGCAGGGCATTATCCATCGCGATATTTCTCCTGAGAACGTAATTCTGCAAACTCAAACCGCCACTCAGCTAGAGCCAGCAACGCCAATCTCTAAAGCTGGGCTGCCGGTTCTGATTGATTTTGGTGCAGTGAAGGAGGCTACAAGCCACTGGCCCTTGATGTCAACGCCCACGCGCGTGGGTAAAGTGGGCTATGCACCGCCAGAACAACTGCAAACAGGTAAGGTCTACCCCAATAGTGACCTCTACGCACTGGCGGCAACGGCCCTGGTGCTGCTGACAGGGCGTGAGCCGTCCACGCTGCTCGATGGTCGGACGCTGAGCTGGAACTGGGAGCCATACGCGCAGGTGGGCGACGAACTGGCAATGGTGCTGCGACGAATGCTGGCGGTGTATCCGGGCGATCGCTATCAGTCCGCTGCCGATGTATTGAAAGACTTGCATTCCTTTGCGGCGACGCCACTGGAAAGTACGCTGCTGCGGCCACCATCATCGGCGTCGGCTGACTCTACACCACCAGCGATCGTAAATTTCATTTCGCAGCCGATTGATCACTCCGAACCGATAGTCAGTGGGGCACCACCAGCTACGACCTATACTTCGTCTACTTCATCGCCCAGTACCGTGAGAACCACGACCCGTCATGAGCCAGTCGGCAAGGCGAGTGGATGGTGGCGGCGACGGGGGCCGATGGGCAGCAATATCAAATTTGGTATTGCGGCCACGGTACTGGCAGGATTGGGCGTTGCCGTGCCGGTCATCTGGCATACCTGGATGAAAGCGCCGGATAGTAACGGCGAGGTTTGGGTTTCAGGGGCCAAGCTGCCTCAGTCTGAAGCGTCTCGCATTATCGACTCACAGGGGATGAATGGCTCAACCTTGGCCATCAAGCCACCCTCTGGACAGCCCAATTCGGACAGTGGCAGTGTCCCGGTGAAAACCAACAAACCCCTGCAACCGATCAAATTTGCACCTGGCAAAATCGCGGCTGAACTTCAGGGCACGCTCCAGTCGTCTGAAGTCCAGCCATACGTCCTGGATGCGGCGCAGGGGCAGATCCTGTCCGTGACCATCCAGGGATCGGATGTGGCCATGAATCTGCTGCGATCGAATCAGGAGGCGATCGATTCGGCGTCTTACCAAACGCGTAGCTGGACAGGGCAACTGCCAGCGGACGATCACTACTTGATCCAGGTTTCTGGCTCTGGTGCCTACTCACTCGATGTCTCGATTACACCCACGGCACGTCCCGCACAGGAGCAGATTCAACGGGTGGCGTTTGCCCGTGGTAAGACGGGTACGACCGTCACAGGACAGCTTGCCCCTAGTCAAGTCCAGCGTTACCTGCTCAAGGCCAAACGGGGACAGGTGCTGGCTGTGAAGGTGCTACAGGGCGAGGTTGGGTTTAGCACGATCGCGCCGGACGGTCAGCGCATCGGTGGTAGCGTTACCAATACTAAAAACTGGCAGGGCCGCTTACCTCTGGATGGCGATTATGTCATTGAAATTTCGACAAACCGCACGGGCGACTATGCGATCGGGTTTGAAATTTTTTGATGTAAAAGTCGCGCGCGACCCGTTGCCTTTTGCGTCCTTACGCTTCATCGCGTTCCAACTCGGCGGCAACTAAATTGACCAACTTCTCTGCTGCCCCAGATGAGCCACGGGCATGGCGGAGGCGATCGCGCATCTGCGCCAATTTTTTTGGGTGCTCGAGATAGTCCAGCACCATGGTTGCGATTGTCTCTGGTTGTAGGTTGCCAGCCAGTTCGGGGACAATTTCAGCGTTTGCCCAGATATTGGGCCACGCCAACCGGCCTAACCGTTTTAACGCCAGATGCGTCATGAATGTGGCCACCCGTCCGCCAATCAACGGCAGATTGGCCAGCAGTCCAGGGATACCGTCCCACGTGCGGATTTGATCGCTCTGCTGTAGTGGGATCAGCACAATCATTGGGACAGCTAGAGCACCCAGTTCGGCGGTGTTTGCACCCACCGTCGTCAGACAAAGGCTGCACTGCAACAGCAGGTCATAGGCGGGTGTCTCCGTCCACAGGTCGATTTGCAGCCCCGAGCGTGTCTTGAGAAATGGTCGTTGGGTTGAGGCTTCTGGTTGTACCAAGGCCGCAGCACCCCAACCAAACTGCGCGATCGCCGGATTAGAAGCTGGATTGGCGAACGTGGCCAGTGTTGGTAGCGCCAACGCGGGGGCAACCGCAATCACAAAGCGAACGTCTGGTCGAACCGCGTGGACGTGTTCGGCGATCGCCAGACACAGCGGCACGCCTAAGGAGAGTTTGGTTGGCTTGGATCCTGGGAGCAGACCGATCAGTGGCTGAGCCGATGAGCCAGTGAATGGGTAGGAGGGTGAAGCATTTTCTTCGCCTTCACGTGTGGTTCTCCCTGTTTCCCTTCCCGCTTCTGCCATCAAATCGCCAACTACGGTAAATTTATGGGCGTATTTCTGGGGAGCACGAGCCGCAATCTCGTCGCGCATAACGCCGAATCGATCAACCCAGCGGTGCCAGCGGGCTTCCCATTCGGCATAGATGATTGTGCGATAGCCCAATCGCTTGCCAATGACCACAGGGAAAAATTGATCGCCACCCAAAAATAAAACGACGCCGCGCGATCGCCAATCCCAACCTGCCACAGTTTTGCCCCACAGGAGGAAGGGAAAGAAGTGTTCTGCGCCCTGCACGCGATCGACTTCGGGGTAACGGCGAGCGATTGTGGCTTCCTGCCCATTGGCGTTGGCGTCGGGCGACAAGACGACCGAAATCCGCACCTCTTTTCGATCGTTGCCAAATCGCCGCCGCAACGCCTGGACAACGGGCTTGACCCAGGTTGCCAATTCACCCGGTCCGTTGGAGAGAATTAAGATATCGATGGCCTGCGGCACCCGCGTTGCAGTCTCTTGCACAAGTCAAACCCAGGACGGCTGTAACGTCACACGTTAGGATTGGCCTGATCATAAATCAAAGCCTTGAGTTGCGGCGTACTAGAGTATAAATCGACACCGTATTGGCGGCCAGGGAATTAAAAATTGTGCGATCGTACTGCTGCTATTGATGAGACGATATATTGGTGAAACGATATAGTGAGCTTAGTCACTATGTAAAGGGGAGTCCAATCGATCTCGATGCGATTCAGGCGATGCTGGAGCAGACCTGAATTTTATGGCGATCGATACGCTATTTGCGACCGTAAACGCTACGCGGTTGGGGTTCCTTCCCCGCATCAACGAGAAGAGTTAACCTCGATGAGCAACCCCACTTCCGTCCTGGAAGATCTGCTGCAAGTCCTGCCCGAACTGAGAACCCAGATTTATTTCAAATCTTCCCTAACCGCGCTCTCTCACGCGATGGAAGATCAAGTTCTTGCAGGAGTTGGTAGTTCGCTGGTGATTGCCAGTTTTCAACGTGAACGCTTCTATCGGCAGGAAGCGCATCGCTATTTACGGATTTCTGAGCAAGCTGACCAGGTGTACGTGCTGGCAGCGCCAGAGACTGATTTTGCCAATCGATTTGACCACTACGAAATGATTGCCTTTGAGCCAACCGATGCGCTGGCGCAGGAATGGCATTTGGTGGTGGTGGGTGCCCACTACGCCGCTTGTCTGGTCTGTAAAGAGAAGCCAGCTCCTGTGGCTACGGTTGATTCGACAATGCAACTGGCAACCGATCAGGCGCGGCGCTTTGAAGGCATCTGGACGTTCGATCGCCA
>Ga0070738_10003863_pt1 | contig 18876 bp, 14 predicted proteins | sample Coa_R2_2_FD_66446 | JGI IMG/M metagenome (GOLD analysis project Ga0070738, IMG submission 66446) | Surface soil microbial communities from Centralia Pennsylvania, which are recovering from an underground coalmine fire - Coalmine... | ecosystem: Environmental > Terrestrial > Soil > Unclassified ... | reverse complement strand
GGTCCGGCACCGGTCGCCCGCAATGGCGGCCAGGCTCGCCGACCACGTCTGGACGATGCGTGAGTGGGTCACGATGCCATCGGTTCAAGGCGCTGAGGACACCACCGCGGGTTGAAGGTTCGAGACCTTCGGGGCATTGACGAGAGGACGCGGCACCGAGCGGCAGGAAGCGCCGGAAAGTCAAGTCTCACAATCACTTCCGCCCCGTCCAGCCCCGAGCCATCAAGCCCCTCCTCGCGTGAGCGAGCGACACGACGTGAAACCGTCCCGCAACTTCTCCCGAAAATGCTTCCGCCGCGCGTGATGCCGTGGTCCTGCCCTGGCGTAGAATAGAGGGAAGGGTGGCATCGCGCCTCGGACGAGGGGGATGGAAGGGGGTCTGCGGCGATGGTGACGGCATCGAAGACCGAGACAAGTCCGAGCACGGCCGGGGCGGTGTCCCAGACCTCCCGGGACGACCGGACCGCCCTCGTCGGGGCCGACCCGGTCTCCGCGCCGGCCCTGGAACGGCGGACTCAGCAGGTGGGCCGTGAGCTGTTCCAGCGGATCGGTCGCGGGCCGAAGCCCTGGCAGCGGGCCTGGTGGGATGACCGGTTCATGGCGGCCACGCTGGATCACCCCCTGGTTCGGGTGCAGCTCTTCCGGTTCATCGATGCCTTGCCGGCGCTGAAGGACGCCGAATCGGTCCGCCGGCACCTGGCCGAGTATCTGGCCGAGGCGGGCGCGGCCGTTCCCTGGTGGCTCACCGCGGCGCTGCGGTGGGCGCCCGCCGGCTCGACGCGCGCGGCCGGGCTGGCCAGGACGGCGCGCGCCGCGGCCGGGGTGATGGCCCGCAAATTCATCGCCGGCGCCACGCCCGATGAGGCGCTGCACACGGTCCTGGCGCTGCGGCGTCGCCAACTGGCATTTACGGCCGACCTGCTGGGTGAAGCCGTGATCAGTGAGGCCGAGGCCGACTGGTACCAGCAGTCGTGCCTGGACCTGATCAGTGGCCTGGCTGCCCCGCTCCAGGCCGCCCCGGAGGTCCCGCTCATCGATCGGGACGAACACGGCCCGATCCCTCGGGTCAACCTCTCGCTCAAATTGTCCAGCCTGACGGCCCACTTCGAGCCGATCCACGCCGAGGCGTCGATCGACCGCGCTGCCGGCCGGCTGCGGCCCATTCTGCGCGAGGCCCGCAGGCGGGGTGCCCACGTCCACGTCGACATGGAACAGTACGCCTACCGCGAGCTGACCTACGAGCTGTTCCGGCGGGTCCTCGACGAGCCGGAGTTCCGCGACTGGCCGGACGTTGGGATCGTGGTCCAGACCTACCATGACCAGGCCGAGCCCGAACTGCGGATGCTCCGGGACTGGGTCGAGCGCCGGGGAACGCCGATCACGGTCCGGCTGGTCAAGGGGGCTTACTGGGATTACGAGGTCCTGAGCGCCCGGCGGCTGGGCTGGCCGGAGCCGGTCTATCTCGAGAAATGGCAGAGCGACGCGTGCTTCGAGCGCTGCACCCGGTTCCTGCTGGCGCATCACGACCGGCTGCGGCCGGCCTTCGGCAGCCACAACGTCCGGAGCCTCGCCCACGCCATCGCGACGGCCGAGGCGCGGGAACTCCCTCCGACAGCCTACGAGCTCCAGACCCTCTTTGGCATGGGCGATGCCATCCAGCGCGCCCTGGTCGATCGGGGCCATCGCGTGCGGGTCTACACGCCGTATGGGGCCCTCTTGCCGGGGATGGCCTACCTGGTGCGCCGGCTGCTGGAAAACACCTCGAACGAGTCGTTCCTCAAGAGGAGTTCCACCGCGGGCGCGGCAGTAGACGAGTTCCTGCGCGACCCCGAGGAGATTGGAGCCATGCTGATCCGGACGCGACGGACCACGGCACAGGCTCAGCCGGCTGCCGGCGAGCTACCACCGTTCCGCAACGAGCCGCCGACCGACTTCGCGCGGAGGGAGAACCGGGAAGCGATGTGCCGGGCGCTTGGGGAGGTCCGCTCCCAGCTTGGCCGGCACTACCCGCTGCTCATCGGCGGCGTGGAGGTCCGCACCGGTGATCGACGGCTGGTCTCGCTCAACCCGGGCCACAGCTCGCGCGCGGTCGGCGAGCTGGCCCTGGCCGGTGTCGAGCATGCCGGGCGGGCCGTCGCCGCGGCCCGGGCGGCGTTCCCCGCCTGGGCGGCCACGCCGGCGCGCGCCCGCGCCGCCGTCCTGGTCCGCGCCGCCGCGATCCTGCGAACGCGCCGGTTCGAGCTGGCCGCGTGGGAGGTCTACGAGTGCGGCAAGCCCTGGGCCGAGGCCGACGCCGACGTGGCCGAGGCGATCGACTTCTGCGAGTTCTACGCGCGGGAGATGATCCGGCTGGCCGAGCCCCGGCACCGGGACGTCCCCGGTGAGACGAACGTCTCCGAGCACCTGCCCCGCGGCGTGGCGGTCGTCATCCCTCCCTGGAACTTCCCGCTGGCCATCCCCACGGGGATGACCGTCGCCGCGCTGGTCGCGGGCAACCCGGTGATCCTCAAGCCGGCCGAGCAGTCCCCCGTGATCGCCTGGCACTTGAGCGAGATCCTCCATCGCGCCGGCTTGCCGCCGGGCGTGCTGAATTACCTGCCCGGCCTGGGCGAGGAGGCCGGCCAGGCGCTGGTCAATCATCCCGATGTCGCCGTCGTGGCTTTCACCGGCTCGCGCGATGTCGGCTTGCTGATCAACCGCCAGGCCGCCGACACCAAGCCGGGGCAGGACCACGTCAAGCGAGTGATCGCCGAGATGGGGGGCAAGAACGCGATCATCCTCGACGACGACGCCGACCTCGACGAGGCGGTCGTCGGGGTCATCCAGAGTGCCTTCGGCTACGCGGGGCAGAAGTGCTCGGCGTGCTCGCGGGTGATCGCGCTGGAGGGGATCTACCACGCATTTGTCGCCCGCTTGGTCGAGGCCGCCAAGGCGGTCAAGGTCGGCCCGGCCGACGATCCCGAGACCCTGGTCGGCCCGGTGATCGACGCCGAGGCGCGGCGGCGGATCCTCGACTACCATCGGGTCGCCGCGACCGAGGGCCGGATCGTCTTCCAGGCGGACCCAGGTCCGATCGCCGATCAAGGATATTACGTCGGCCCGATGATCGTTGCCGACGTGGCGCCGGAGGCGCGCATCGCCCAGGAGGAGATCTTCGGCCCCGTGCTGGCCGTCCTCAAGGCCAGGGACCTGGACGACGCCCTGCGGATCGCCAACGGCACCCCGTATGCCCTCACCGGCGGGCTGTATTCCCGCAGCCCGGCCCACATCGAGCGCGTCCGCCGCGAGTTCCGCGTGGGCAACCTCTACATCAACCGCGGGATCACCGGCGCCCTGGTGGACCGCCAGCCGTTCGGCGGCTTCAAGCTCTCCGGCATCGGCACCAAGGCCGGCGGACCGGACTACCTGCTCGAATTCCTCCTGACGCGGTGCGTGACCGAGAACACCATGCGCCGCGGGTTTGCCCCCGAGGACGCCGCCAAGGGAGAAGGCCCGGTGGTCGAAATGGCGCGGGGGATTTAGCAACGACGAATGCAGCGCGCGGGAGCTGCTGCGAGGATCAATCAAGCCTTGCTTGACGAAGGCGAAGATCCCCTCCTCCGGGAGGAGCGAGCGGGGGTTGTTGATCTGATGTAAGCCCTTGGCGTTCCAGCTCCCGCCCCCAATCACGTCGGTTCACACCCCCCAGGGACCGGACAGTTCCCCCGAACGGGGGCGTCCCCGAGTCTTGCTCATCGAGCCGGCCGAGGCGGTCTTGCAACGACTGCGATCCCGGTCCAAGCGCGCGCTCCACCCCGCGCTTACGCCTCTCTCTCGAGGCACGACTCACGAACCGTCCTCGGACTCTGAGGCTTCCTTGCCCTTGGGATCGGGGACGCCGAATTCCCAAAGTCCTTTTCAGGGAACAAGATCGCGCGACTGAGCCCTCCAGGAGCTGGGACCATGTTCGGACAGCATCGTGAACGTAACACGACGGGATCCTTCGGCTGGCAAGCGAGAAACCGCCTGCCGGGTTTGGCCATGTCCGCCTGGTTCTTCGGGTTGCGAGCCCAGGGCGATCTCGGAGCTGCGCGCCATCTGGCAGCGGAGCAATGACCTGGCCTGGAACGGGGCCGCGATCCGGGCGCTGGGACGCCTGGGGCAGTCGGACATCGCCTCGCGGCTGCTGGACCTGGCCCGAGAGCTGAAGGACCCGCTCACCGCTCCGGCCTTGCTCGCGCTGGGCGATCTCCACGAACCTCGCGCTCTGCCGTTGGTCCGCGCCGGGCTCGCTTCGCGCAGCGACGAGGTCGTCATCGCCTCGGCCCGGGCCGCGCGCAAGCTCCTGGCCCAGGCCGGCGCCCGCGGCGACGACGTCCGCGACGAGCTGGCCGCCCTGCTTGCCGACGTCCACGCCACCCAACCTGTCCGCGAAGCCGCCCTGGAGACACTCGTCGGCCTCGATGATCCCAGGCTCCCCCAGGCCCTCAGCAATGCCGTCCGCGACGCCGGACTCGAGGGAAACCCGCTCCTGCACGCCATCGAAGAACGACTCGCTGCACGCAAGGAACGGATCAAACTTTGATTTCAGATTGAGCGGCGGTGCCGTCTCGTGGTTCCCTCACTCCTGGTCGAATTCATCCAGGGAGATGGCGGGGCGGGCGGAGGGAGCTTTGGAGGCCGGGGCGGACGCCGCCGGCGTGCGGACGGTCTGGGGGATCAGCTCGTCGATGGCGACGTTCCAGGTGACGTGTCCGATGGCGACGACGGCGGTTTTCTTGCGCGGGTCGAGCTTGACGATCCGGCCCGGTCGATCGTAGCCGAGGCGGGGGACGACCACGCGGTCGCCGGGCTGGAGCCGGGCCCGGGCCTCGGCGACGGCATCGGCCTGGCGGGTCTCGTCCTGGAGCTCGGCCAGGCGCCGTGCCAGGGCCTCGCGCGTCCGATCGGCCTCGGCCTGGGCCTGGAGGGCGGCCTGCCGGGCGTCCTCGGCCTCCTTGCGGAGCTTCTGGAGGACCTCCCACTCCGGGATTCCCCCGCTGCGGCGCTGGGCGAGGTAGGACTCGGCCCGAGCGATCACCGGCTCGGGCAGGTGCAAGTGCCGGGCGATCTTCAGTGCGTTCGACTGGCCGATGTCGCCAATGTGAAGCCGGTAACGGGGCTGGAGGGTCTCGTCGTCGAACTCGACCGCGGCGTTCTCGGCCCCGGGCGAGGAGAGCGCATAGGTCTTCAGGTCGCCGATATGGGTCGTGACGATCGAGCGGCTGCCGATGCGGTCCAGCTCGTCGAGGATTGCCCGGCCCAGGGCTGCGCCGTCGGCCGGATCCGTCCCGGCGCCCAGCTCGTCGAGCAAGACCAGGGAGCGCGGCGTGGCCTTGCCGAGGATCTCCGTGATCCGCCGCACGTGGGAGGAGAACGTCGAGAGCGACTGCTCCAGGCTCTGCTCGTCGCCGATATCGGCCAGGACATCGTCGAAGACCGGAAAGTCCGAACCCTCGGCCACCGGGACGTGCAAGCCGGACTGGGCCATGATCGCCAGCAGGCCGACGGTCTTGAGCGCCACGGTCTTGCCGCCTGTGTTGGGACCGGTCACGACCAGGATGTGGAAGCGGACTCCCAGGTTGACGTCGATCGGGACCACCGTCCTGGGTTGGGCTGGTGGGGGCACGACCGGTGGAGTCGATGCGGGAAGATCTGGCTCGACGGCCGGTGAGGGGGATGACTCGGCGCTCGGGGCGGTGGGAGCCTCCGGGCGTGCTGGGGACGGATCCTTGGCCTCGGGTGGCCGGGCCAGCGCCGGATCGCCGCGGAAGAGGGCCTCGAGCAGGGGATGCCGCGCGCTGCGCAGCACCAGCCGTGCCTCCTGGTTGAAATGCGGGGCGGTCATCTGGTAATCGACGGCCAGCCGCGCCCGCGCGTGGATCAGGTCCAGTTCGGCCATGGTCTCCAGGGTGCCGAGCAGGCTCTCCGCGACCATGCCGACCTGGGCGCTGAGCCATCGGAGGATCCGCCGGACTTCCTTGGCTTCGCGCGCCCGCAGGAACGAGAGCTGGGCCGACCGCTCACCGATGGCGGTGGGCTCGATGTAGACCGTCTCATTGCTGGCGCTGGTGCGGAGGACCGAGCCGGAGACCTCCCCACGATGGTCCTTGGACACCGGCAAGACATAATGGTGGCCGACCATCGTGAAATTGGGGAAGCGGAGGACCCGGCGGATCTCGGGCGAGCGGAGCATCTGGCGGAGCGTCTCCTGGATGCGCTCCTCCACCTGGCCGATCTCCCGACGGATGGTGGAGAGCCGGCGGCTGGCGGTATCCAGGATCGTGCCGCGGTTGTCCAGGCACCCCTCGATGGCCACAACGATGCCGGCAAACTCGCCGACGCCCTGGCGGAGCCCGCCCAGGCGCGGGAACTGGTCGCCGATGCGGGCCAGCCAGCGGTCCAGCTCGCCGAGGGCGCGGAGGGTCTCGACCGTTTCGGCCAGTTCCGCGGCCTCGAGCACCCCGCCGACCTGCGCCCGACGCACCAGGTGGCGGATGTCGTGCAACCCGCCGAACGCGGGCCTCAACCCCGCGCGGAGAGCTTCGGTCATCTCCGTCGTCAGCGCTTGCTGGTGGTGGATTTCGCCCGGCTGGACGCTCGGCTCCAGACGATGGGCCGCGGCTTTACCCAGCGAACAGGCCGCCCGGGCGGCGACCAGGGCTCGAACTTTGTCGAACTCCAGGATGTCCAGCGTGTGCTTGTCCATGGCGGCGCGCAGCCCGCGACCCTCGGGACCCACAGCCGGAGAGGACCGCTCCGGCCCAAGCTCGTGCCCCTGACCGGACACGATCAGGCCGTGCCCGGTTCATGCGGGGGTGATCCCAATTATCGCAAGCCCCATGCCGACGAGGCTATGGCGCCACACCACGGAGGAGCCGTAGGACCTGATGGGGCGAATCGATCGCTCCGGAGTCGTCATGGAGCCGGGCGTGTCCGGGCCGTCGATGGCTGAGTTGGTGGTGCCGCACCCGGTTGACCCGACAACCCGGGCTGGGACTGGGCGGCGCGGCGCCAGTCCGCCGAGTTGCTCCCCAGGTCCTTGCCGGTGATCTTCCGCAGCGCGCGATAGCAGGCCAGCCGGATCGCCGGGTCGTCGTGGTCCATCCCCTCGATGAGCATCTGGGCGATGCGGGGATCCGCGGGTTTCAGCAAGCCGATGCCCTCGATCGCCGCGATCCGGCAATCCTCCAATCGGTCCACAGTCATGATGCGGGCGAGGATCGTCGCGTCCTCGGTGCGGCCGACCTTGCCCAGGGCGCGGCAGGCTTCCACCTTGAGGATCGGCTCGGTATTCGGATCATTCAGGACCCGCACGATGCTGTCCCGGGCACGGTGGTTGCCCAGATCGCCCAGGCTGCGGATCATCACGGCGCGGATGGCAACCGGCTCACGCCCCTCCTGGAGCTTGGCGATCAACGTCTGGACCACTTCGGCCTTCTCGGCCGGGTCATCGTACAGGTCAGGCGCACCCAGCTTGGCGTAGGCCCGGTAGCGGATATTCGGGTCGGGATTGGTGCGGACCTGTCGCAGGAAACTCTTGGGGGTGGTTCCGATGTACGTGGAACAGCCGGCCAGGACGGCACACGCCGCCAGAGCCAACCCCGCAGGCAGGCCAATCCGTCGCGCTTGTCGGAGTGACGCGCCATCCATGCCCGTCTCACCCCTCCGCGCCGAAGGCCCACAACCCGCTCATTCCCGCCCGGGGGTTGTGGCTGGGATGCCAGCCGCCGGCGAGCTCCTCGCCATGCCGAGAGAACCACCCTGGGCCGGGGCCTGACGGAATCAGCCCAGGGGATCGGCAGGATCTTAGCGAGAACGCCTTGATCCGCCAAGGGCAGCTCTTCAGGTCGTGGTCGGTCGGCGCTCGGGAGCTCCGAGCTTCCCGCGTGACCTCGGCCCAGGAAGCCCGGGGTCACGCGCGTGGGTCGACGATCAGGCCGGGGGCGCCGGCGACGGCGATGCGCCGGCCTCGGAGCTGGCCGCCGGCGCGCTCGGGGCCGGAGCGCTGGCGCTGGGGGCCGGGGTGCTGGGCGTCGCCAGATGCTTCTCGCCGGCCTTGGTCAACTGGTACCGGAAGAATCCGCCCTCCTTCTTCCCCCGCTTGATCAACTTCCTTTGAACCAGGGCATCCAGGGTCTTGGCCTGAGCCTTGTTCCCCAGGTACCCCGCGTCCTTGGCCTGCTGGACCGTCGAGAGAAGGCGACTTTGCGCGTCGCTCAACTTGACCGCCATGGCCTTCTTCACCGTGCCCTTCTTGGGGGCCTTCGGCGTGGCCTTGGGGGCCTTCTTGGGGGCCGCCTTCTTCGGCGCGGCCTTGGGGCTGCCCGCGGGTTTCGACGTGCCGCCCGTCTTCGTCCCAGCTTTCTTCACCGCCATGGGTCTGACCTCGCTCCAAGACATACTCGCCTGAGTCCGACCGGCATGAGTCGACCGGTCCCTAAGTTAATTGATACCAAATCTTTCAACTTATGGAAGGGGAGCTTCACCAGAAATGAGGGAATTCCATGAGGATGAGAGTGAATTGCGAGCAGTTGTATGAATCATAGGAGTCTGGAGGGGCCCGATCGGAGCCTTGGCGACCCGATCCGGCTCCCAGGACCGACCCTGATGAGGCGGTGGCGCACCCGGGCGGCCGGCTGGAGGAATTCGACCAAGTGGCCCTGGACCGATCCGACCCCGGGCCCTGTGCGACTGGCCGGTTGACAATCCTCCGGCAGACGTCATCATCCCGGTGGGGAGGTGGGCCAGCCACCCGCGGCTGGCCGGAAGCAGCCGAGGGCGGCTGGCCTACACTTCGGGAGGCAGCGCGGCCGTCCCGGCGCAGCTCGACTTGCAAATCCGCGCGCGTTCGGGCACAATATCTGAACAAAATGTCAGAGTCCGGCGTGGCCCGGCAGGAAAGGATGGTCGTTGCCGTGCTGACGAAAGTGCGAGGCATCGTCGAAGCGGTGGCCGACGAGTCGTTGACCGTGCGGGTCGATCCGTTCGCCATCGAGGTCCTGATCCCCGAACACACGCGTCGGATGGTCCAGTCCAAGGTGGGGGAGCCGATCGAGCTGCACACCATTTTTTATCTGGAAGGGGGGCCGATGGTTGGGCGGCTGGTGCCCCGGCTGATCGGCTTCCTGTCGGCGATCGACCGCGAGTTTTTCGACGTCTTCTGCTCGGTGGATGGGGTCGGGGTCCGCAAGGCATTGCGGGCCATGGTCCGGCCGGTCCGCGAGCTGGCCCGGTTGATTCAGGACCAGGACGTCAAGCTCCTCTCAACCTTCCCGGGAATCGGCGAGGCGACCGCCGAGCGGATCGTGGCCAAGCTGCGGCGCAAGGTCGGCAAGTACGCCTTGATCGTCGGGACCGAGCCGGCACTCGGGGCCGCGGCGGCCGAATCGAATGGGGCCGTGGAGAACGCCGAGCCGGACGTTATCCGGGACACCTATGCGGCGCTGCTCTCCGTCGGACACACGGAAAGCCAGGCGCGCCAGGCAATCGACCGTGTTCTGGCCGGCAAGAAGAAGTTCAAGTCGGTCGCCGATATGATTGAAGCGATCTATCTCCAGAGTCGATAAGGCCGCCGGGGGTCGAGACTTTTGTCGACCTGGAGGTTCCCAGCGACGAGGACCAAGCGATGCGCGAGCCGATCATCAAGGGGACTGCGGACAGCGGCGCGGACGGCAACCGTCGCCGGGGCGCGGCCTCCCATCCGACGGCCGAGAGCCGGGCGCCGGACCCGGTCGAGGAGAAGCTCCGACCGCAACGGCTCGCGGAGATCATCGGCCAGCGGGCCGTCGCCGAGCGGCTGACGATCAGCCTGGCCGCGGCCAAGAAGCGCGGCGAACCGCTGCCGCACATCCTCTTCGACGGACCGCCCGGGTTGGGCAAGACCACCTTCGCCACCGTCTTGCACAATGAGCTGGGGGTCGAGCTGAATCTCACCAGCGGGGCGGCCCTGGACAAGAAGATGGACGTCATGCCCTACCTGACCAACGCCACCGAAGGCTCGATCCTCTTCATCGATGAGATCCACCGCCTGCCCAGCACCGTCGAGGAATTCATCTACCCGGTGATGGAGGATTTCCGGGTCGATGTGGTGCTGGGTGAGGGGATGTCGGCGCGCACGATCAACTTGCCGCTCAAGAAGTTCACGATCATCGGGGCGACGACGCGCAGCGGCATGCTCTCCGGACCGCTGCGCGAGCGGTTCGGCATCCATGAGCATCTCGAGTTCTACGAGGTGGAGGACCTGGCCCGGATCATCACGGTCAATGCCGCCAAGCTCCGCTCGACGATCGCGCCCGAGGCCGCCTGGGAGCTGGCCGGGCGCAGCCGGGGGACGCCCCGCATCGCCAACGCGCGGCTGCGATGGGTCCGTGACTACTCCCTGGCCCGGGCCGACGGGCACATCAGCCTGTCCGTGGCTCGCGATGCGCTGGCCATGCAGGAAGTGGACGCGGAGGGACTGGACAAGCAGGACCGGCGCTACCTCGAGACGCTGATCCGCGTCTTCCGCGGCGGTCCGACGGGCGTCGATGCCCTGTCGGCCACCATGAACGTGGCCGTCGACACCTTGAAGGACGAGGTCGAGCCCTACTTGCTCCGCCGCGAATTCTTGATCCGCTCGCCGCGCGGGCGCGTGGCCACCTCCGCCGCGTATGTCCACCTGGGATTCCCGGAACCCCCGCCGCTGGAGCCCGAGTTCTCCTTGTTCGACCCGCAGCGCCGGCTCTTCCCCGAATAAGTGGGGATCGGCGAACGGAGCCGCCTCCTCCCACAAGTCACCGGATTGGGGACCTTGGTAGGAGCCGGTTCCGTCCGGCGACTCTGCGAGCGCGTTCCCCAGGGCCTGGACCGATTTGGCCACCAGCCACTATTCCGACGAAGCCACCGGCCGGGTGGCGCGCAGGAGACGGTCCCGGACGGCGTGCCACTCGGGGCGGTCCGGGGGCATGACCACGAGGATCGATCGCAGGCCCAGCGCGTCGCAGTGATGGAGCGTCTCGTAGAGGTGCCGGGACGCTTCGTCGGGGGTTTCCAGTCGGAAGACCGGCGTGAGGGGAGGGGCCAGCGGCACGGAGCCCGCACCGATGGCGATCACGGCCATTCCCTGACGGTCGGAGATCCGCGCCAGCTCCTCGGAGGAATCGACGCGGAACGACGGAGTCCGCGGCGCGTAGTGGACCGCCATCCGCCCGGGACTCGTTGGCCGCTCGACGGATTCGCCGGCCGCCGGAAGGACGAGCCCGCGGCCCGGCAGCGCCGACTCGAGTTCCCGGCTGGAGATCGGTCCCGGGCGAAGCAATCGCAAGGGCTCGCCGGTCAGGTCCAGCACGGTGGACTCCAGGCCCACGGCGGTCGGTCCGCTGTCGAGCACGAGGTCGATCTGACCCTCGAGATCGGCCAGCACATGGGCGCAACGGGTCGGCGAGAGCCGGTTCGACCGATTCGCGCTGGGCGCCGCGATCGGTTCGCCCGTTCGCTCGATCAAGCCGCGCGCCACGTTCCCCGCGGGCGCCCGCACCGCGACGGTCGGCTGGCCGGCCGAGACGATGTCCGGGATGCGCCCGGCGCGGTTCAGTACGAGTGTCAAGGGTCCCGGCCAGAACCGGCGAGCCAGCTCCTCCGCCACCTCGGGCCAAGCGACGACGCACGACCTGGCCTGGCCAATGTCCGCCACGTGGACGATCACCGGATTGCTGGCGGGCCGGCCCTTGGCTGCGAAGATCTGGGCGACCGCGCGCTCGTCGGTGGCCACAGCCCCCAGGCCATAAACCGTCTCGGTGGCGGACGCGACGAGCCCACCGCCCCGCAAGACCCGGGCGGCCTCCGCCAGCGCGGACGGGTCCGGTTGCTCCGGGTCCACAGTCAAGACGCGGGTCCTCGATCGGTGCGACATAGGAGCCAGGCAGGCACGTAGGTCAGGCTTTAGCCTGATAAGACTCGATCGGTTTCCTGTCAGGTTAAAGCCTGACCCACGTGCGCGCCTACCTTGCCGAAGTCCGATCAGCCAGGGCGCTTCCGGGGGGCCGGCTCTGCGGAATCGCTGCGAAGCCGCGCTTCATAGGCCGTGCGGAGCGCCTCGTAGTCCTGGCCGCGGCGGCGATAGAGCCGGCGCGGGGGCCGCGGTGACCGCCGGGCGAGGGCATAGGCCGTCAACAGCGGCAGTGCGATGGTGGAGTCGGTATAGCAGGTCACCGAGTCGGGCAGCCTGTCGGGGTCGACCTTGCCCCAGGTCATCGCCTCGCTGGCCGTCGCGCCCGAGAGTCCCCCGGTGTCGGGACGGGCGTCGGTGATCTGGAGGAAGTAGTCATGGCCGCTCTCGCTAAGCCCCAGCACTTCCTGGATCTGCGGCTCGGTCTGGAGGATGAAGTTCTTGGGGCTCCCCCCTCCCAGGATCAAGACCCCGGACTTGCCGCCGTCGCGCTTGGCTGCGTACACGATCGCCGCGGTTTCGTTCACATCGCGGAGCGTGTCGACCTGGAGCCGGCCCCCTTGCAGGCTCAGGGCCGCCAGGTTCATTCCGATCGAGCTATCGCCCGGACTCGACGTGTAGATCGGCACGTCGAACTCGAAGGCCGCGGCGAGCAAGCTTGGGGTGGGCCGCCCCAGGGCCCGGGCCCGGCCGTGGAGGTAGCGACCCACCTCGTGGTGAAATTCGGCGGTCCCCATCGGCCGCGCGAACGTCTGGTCCTGGATCAGCTCTCGATAAAAGGCATCGGTGTCGAGCAAGGTCCGGTAGTCGAACACGATGTCATAGATCCGGATGACGTCGTGTTCGCGCAGCGCGAAGTCATCGAGGTTGGGACGGCTCTGATGCAGCGGCAGGTCCAGCGCATAATGAGTGTCGTGATACAGGTTGGCGCCGGTCGAGACGATCCAGTCGACGAAGCCGGCCTGAATCAGGGGGATCAGGCAGCTCATCCCCAGCCCCGCCGGGGTCAGGGCCCCGGAGAGCGTCAGCCCGACCGTGCAATCCGGCTGGAGGAGCTTGTCGGTGAAGACGCGACACACCTCACGCAGCCGACCGGCGTTGTAACTGGAGAAGGCGCCGTCGATCAGCTCGGCGACCGTCTCGGTCCCGGTGACGCGTGGGGGCGCGATGCGATGGAGGCTGATCGATTCCAGGAAGCCCATGGTTGATGACTCGGGTCCGGTGACGGGACGGGACGAGGCGGGCTGACCAACCTCACGCCAGGAGGATGGCCGCGGCCACGACCGTGGTCCAGAGACCGTCCTTGTGGCCGACGGCGGTCTGGGTCACTTCTTTCGTCTTGTAAAACACGTCGGCGATCTTCCAGATCTCGCGCTTCTCGTCCCACGAGCTGTCGGGATTGAATTCGACGCCCAGGACGGTGGCGAGCATCTCGGCGGCGAGATCCTCGGCGTAATCCGCGGCGGTCTTGGCCGTCTGGCCGTAGGCATGATGCTCGGACAGGTAGCCGAAGAGGCTCCGATCGCGCGGGATGGCGACCCCGACACTGGCCGCGACCAGCCGATTGGGCTCGGCCGTGGCGCTCTCACTCATCACGACGTGGACGATCTGACCGGGCTGGAGCTGCTTCAACCCCTCGTCGATCGAGATTTCCTTGCAGTTGGGCGGGAAGATGCTCGAGACGCGCACCAGGTTGTAGCAGGCGATCCGGGCGTCACGCAGGGCCAGCTCGAAGCTCGTCAGCTTCTCGCGATGGATCCCGTGACCCTTGGTAAAGAACAATTTCGTGGGTACGTACATCGTGGGCCTGACACCTCCTGGACGGGCCGAGTTCCGCGATCCTGCCCTGTTTGGCTCCCCCACCGGACCAGCGTTGCGTCAACGCCGCGCGCCACGCCCGATGACAGAATGAATTATTATGGGATTTGCGATGTTACATCAAGATCACAAGGTCGGGGAGCCGGTCCAGGGACCGCGCGAGGATGGCGGCCTCGGTTCACCGCGCGAGCCGGGGGGCCAGCTCAGCCCGGGCCCAGGCTCGGAGCCGCCGGCCCCAGGCCGACTCATCGCGGGAGTCTTCCTCCACCACGCACCGCCGGATCTCCTCCGCCCGCACCGGCACGAGCGTGCTGACCTCGATGGGACGGTAGGTCCCATCCTCCCCCAGATGCTCGATGACAACCTGCTGGCTCTCGCCGTCGAACCGCCAGACCTCGGCGACCCTCAGCGCAGCATAAATCCCCGGCCGGTCGATCTTCGACGGTGAGATGTCCACTTCGATGCCCAGGTCGGGATTGGGATAGTCGGCGATCTTCTTCGATCGGCGTCCCTTCGCCGCGGCCACTGCCGCCAACTTCTCCACGCGGAAGAAATGGCTCTCGTCGGACTCCAGCCCCCGAGCGACCTCAGGCCGTTTCCAGGTCGTTTGACCGGCGCTCTTGTAGGGAATCGCTAACTCCTGGGCGACGGCCTCGACGAACTGGCCGAACAATTTCTTCTCTCCATCGTGAAGCGGGCTGAGGGTCATGATCTCGAGATCCTTCCCGTCATAATCGACGTGGAGATTGGCCCCCTCGGGGATCGAGTCGACGAGCTGCTCGTAGAACGCCCAGTCCACGTCGTGGATCAGAACCCGCTCGTCCGGCTCGGTTGTCATCGCGAAGAGTTCATCCAGGGAAGGAATCGAGCGCGGCGGAACATCGGCCGGCGGGGAAGGCATGACCGAAGCGACCGTCGTGACTGAGCTCACAGCGCCTCCTGTCCGTGGTGAGCCACTGTTCGTGCGCTGGCACCTCGAAGGGCCGCAGGGAAGCCGCCGGTTGCATCATCGCTTCGACTGCTGGCTCATAGGGACTTACGCCCAGGCGGCCGGTTGCGGATCTACCTGGATTGTACCAGGAAGTCGCGATGGTTCCAGGCGAGTCTCTGAGCCTGGTTGGTCATCGAGACGGCGATCACCGCCGTCGGTGGTCTGGCTGACCCGGCCAGCCTCCGGGAGGCTGGATCTCAACCCGGGGCTCCACAGGGTATAGAATCGGTATGCTGGGATGACCCGCCGTGAGGATGGGTCGATTTGCCGGCCCATGCGGTCGAAACTCGCGCGAGACGCCACAGCCAAGGGGGATCGAGGATGCGCCAACACTCAACGGTGCCCGTGGGTCGCCACCTGCTCGACCGCCGCGGCTTCCTGGCACATATGGCCACGGGCATCGGCGGGATCGCGCTGTCGGCGATGCTGGCCGAGGAAGGATTGCTGGCGGACGAGGCGGCAACCCCGGTCCCGAGCCCGGGTCACCCCCGTCCGGTCAGCCCGGTCGCGGCCCGGCCGCCGCATTTCGCCGGCAAGGCGAAGCGGGTCCTGCACATCTTCTGCACCGGCGCGGTCAGCCACCTCGACACCTGGGACTACAAGCCCGAACTGATCAAGCGTGATGGCCAGCCGATGCCGGGCGTCGAGAAGCTGATCACCTTTCAAGGTGAGAACGGCAACCTGGCGCGGAGCCCCTGGGCGTTCCGGCCGCGTGGGCAGTCTGGGAAGTTCCTCTCGGACCTGCTGCCTCACCTGGCCGCCTGCGCGGACGAGTTGTGTTTCATCCACTCGCTGACCTCGAAGACCAATACCCACGGACCCGGCGAGATGTTCCTGAGCACCGGGTTCACGCTGGAGGGGTTCCCGAGCATCGGCGCCTGGGTCAGTTACGCGCTGGGGACGGAAAACCAGGACCTGCCCGCCTACGTGGCGATCCCCGACCCGCGGGGCGATCCGCAGCAAGGGCCGGCGAACTGGACCAACGGTTTCTTGCCGGCGGCCTACCAGGGGACCTCATTCAACGCGGAGAAGCCGATCAACCACCTGGCACGGCCGCCTGCCATCGGTGCCGGCGACGACCGGGCGGCGCGGGACTTCCTCCGCCTGCTCAACGACGAGCACCTCCGCCGCCACCCCGGCGATACGGACCTCGCCGCGCGGATCGCCGCCTACGAGCTGGCCGCACGAATGCAAACAAGTGCCCCCGAAGTTGGGGACCTGTCGCGGGAAGGTCCGGCGACCCGGGCCCTCTATGGCCTGGATCATGACAACTCGCTGCTGGCCGCCTTCGGCCGCAACTGCTTGCTGGCCCGCCGGCTGCTGGAGCGGGGCGTCCGGTTCGTGACCCTCTTCAACGGAGCCTTCGCCATGGGCGAGGGTGCCCTGAACTGGGACGGGCATCGCCGCATTCGGTCCGACTATCTCCGGCACGGACCGATCCTGGACCAGCCGGCCGCCGCTCTGCTGCTCGACCTGAAATCGCGGGGACTCCTCGACGAGACGCTGGTGGTCTGGACCACCGAGTTCGGCCGCATGCCGACGTTCCAGAAAGGGACCCAGGGGCGCGACCACAATCCCAAGGGGTTCACCGCCTGGCTGGCCGGCGCCGGCGTCAAGCACGGGTTCAGCTTCGGGGCCACCGACGAGTTCGGCTACCAGGCGGTCGAGAAGGTCGTCGACGTCCATGACTTCCACGCGACGATCCTCCACCTGCTCGGCCTGGACCACCAACGACTCACGTACAACCACAACGGCACCTCGCGCCGGCTCACCGATGTCCACGGCCACGTGATCCGGGAAGTCCTGGCCTAAGAAACCGCAGGCTGGCACGTGATCGTTCTGGTGAGGAACGTCCCCCACGGAGGGACTCGTCGAAACCGAGCCACAAGATAGGAGACGGCCATGAAACCCAAGTCCGATTACGACCCGGAGCTTCCGTCGAACGTGCGGCCGTGGTACTGGCGGATCCGCGCGATTGGGCAGTTGGTGGTCGTGATCGTCCTGAGCGGGCTGCTGTTCTCCGCCATACCGTCCCGAGGGCAGGGCCCCGTGCGGAGCGCGCTCAGGTTCCAGAAGGTACCGGGCCAGCAGGCCGTGATACCCGGACCGATCGGCCGCCTTCGGACCCCGGTCCGTCCGCCGCGCGATCGGTTCGTCATCGTCGCCCCGGCGGCGATCGATCCCAAGATGGTGGTGCGGGCCGACCCGGATCTCGACGCGGAGATGGTCTTCAATCCGGAGACCGGCCGCCGCGGATCGTCGGGGTCCGCTCCGGCGCGCGCCGGCGTTCCCGTCGCGCCGCCGGCGGTTCCGCATCCGGCCCCGGCCGAGCCGCCGCCGCAGACCTGGACCCCACCGCCGTCGGTCGTCCCTCAACCCCAACCGCATTGAGAGGAGGACCAGACCCTGTCCGCTCCCTCGTGGGCTCCGCGCGGGTGATGGCCCCGGCGGATCGTCGGCGACGTCACAGCCTTCTTGACCGGTGCGCGGCTCTCACGGTAGGTTTCGAGGATGGGTGTGCACCGCATCGTGGGGAGACTTGCGCATGTCCATTTCGTGGCTGGTCGTGACGGCTGTGATCGGCTTTCCCCCGCCCGAATCGGGATCGACCAGCGTCGTCGCGCCCGGGGCCAAGCTGGAGAAAGTCTTCGAAGAAGGGGAATTCACCGAAGGAGGGGCCCTCTCGGCCGACGGCTCGATCCTCTTCTCGGACATCGGCAACCGGATCCTCCGCTTCGATCCGAAGACCGGCCGGACGACAGTTTTCCGCGAGCCGAGCGGTCGAGCCAACGGCATGGCCTTCAACCCGCGGGGTCAGTTGATCGTCGCCGAGGGGGCCAATAGCGGGGGCGGCCGCCGGGTCTCGATCACCGACCCGGACGGCACCGTCCGCACGCTGGCCGATAGCGTCGATGCGAAGCGGTTCAACAGCCCCAACGACGTCGCCATCGATCGCCAGGGGCGGGTGTACGTCTCCGATCCCCGCTATGTCGGCAATGAGCCCCGCGACCTCGATTTCGAGGGGGTCTTCCTCATCGAGCCGGAAGGCTTCGTCATCCCGCTGGACCTGCCGGTCACCAAGCCCAACGGGCTGGCGATCAGCCCCGACGGACGGACCCTCTACGTCTCGGACAACGGACGGCAGCGGCGGGCGCTGGTGGCCGCCGATATCGGCGCCCGCGGCAAAGTCAGCGGCGCGCGCGTCCTCCACGATTTCGGCAACGATCGCGGCATCGACGGTATGACCGTCACCACCGACGGCCGGATCGTCGCCGCCGCCGGCTCCGGCTCCAAGGCCGGTGTGTACATCTTCTCTCCCGAGGGGAAAATCCTGGAGGTCATCCCGACCCCCGAAGATCCCGCCAACGTCGAGTTCGGCGGCGATGACCGCAAGACCCTCTACATCTGCGCCGGCAAGAGCCTCTACCGCATCAAGACCACCATGACCGGCTTCCACCTCTGGCCGCCCGCGCCGCGGTTGGGCGCGCAGTAGCCAGTGCCCAGTGAAGACAAGGCCGGCTTTTCGCTTGCTGCGTACTGCCTACCGCGGACTGCGTGCTTCCAAGGACGGCCTCCTGCCCACCACATTGACGCCGCTGCCGACGATCAGGTCATGGTCGTAGGCCCAGTCGTAGAGCCTTCCGCGCTTGGCCGGCGGCAGTTCGAGGATGTCCGCGAACCCCTCCGCGGCGAACCAGTGCTTGAGTTCATCGAGGGTGTGATGCGACTGGTAGCGGGGGGCGTACCAGTCGAAGTTGTCGCAGACGCGGAGGGTCCAGTCGGGGTGGCTGGAAAAGTTGACGACCTTGCTGAGGGTGCGGTTGAGTAGAGGGATACTCCCGAGCGCTCCCAGGCCGGCGCAGAGGGGCTCGAGCAGGCGCGTGGGCAGGCGGGTCGTCAGGGCACGGATCCCGGTATTGATCCACTCCTGCGGGACCGTGTTGCGGCGGTAGAGCCAGACGGCCAGACGGCCGCCCGGCTTGACCCGCCGGGCGATCTGGGCGAAGGCGCGGCGGGGATCGGGCGTATGATGCAAGACGCCGATCGAGTAAACCAGGTCGAAAGCCCCCTCGGCGAGGGGCAGGTCCAGGAGGTCCGCCTGGGCGATCAGGACCTTGGG
>Ga0070738_10003862_pt1 | contig 18878 bp, 6 predicted proteins | sample Coa_R2_2_FD_66446 | JGI IMG/M metagenome (GOLD analysis project Ga0070738, IMG submission 66446) | Surface soil microbial communities from Centralia Pennsylvania, which are recovering from an underground coalmine fire - Coalmine... | ecosystem: Environmental > Terrestrial > Soil > Unclassified ... | reverse complement strand
TCGAATGGCAATCTATTTATTGCTTGGAAGGAGTTAAAATATGGTACCGGTTGCCAGGTCACGGCCTGCTATTTCAATGTTGCCGGAAATTCAATCGGTACGGCTGCGACGGTTGTGACGGTTCCGATCGGTAATCCAGGTGCTCTCGGAGATATTCACGAGCTTTCGTTAGCAACAGATGATGCCGGAGGTAATGTCGGTGCTGCCGTTCTTATTCGCAATAACCTCGGAGGCTTCACGAGTTACGATCAAATTTGGGCGTCGCATTTCAATACAGCGCTTGTTACCAATTGGCCGGCTGGCGGTCCTATGGCGCAGATCGATGCAGCGAGTTTGTCAAGCCATAAGTGGTGTCCCATCATTAAATGGAATGAGGATCTCCAGCAATACGACATGGCTTGGGGAGATGACTACACCTATTTAAGTACAGGCGGTGCAACTCCCGCGTGCATTACGGTACAGGGAAGCACCGCACTATATGTGTTGAGCCTTCCGCCCGGTGGCTCGCGGCTTTCTTCAGCACCCCTCGATCAAGCAACACATTGCGAATTTTACATGGAAGATTGCCGTGGTTACTCTAATTATATGTATCAGGGTGCAGCGGTATTTCTCTACCAGGATTATTCCGGAGGTGCCGATGTACCGCATTTGAATGGATATGTGCTGACATCAGGTGTCATGACGGCCTTTCTTCGATCGTTTCCAGGAACAACTACTCTCGGATATCCATGTTCACTGAGTAAGCGCCTTGTTTCTACTGGGCCGGCGCAGGAAGATGTTGTTGCTACATGGACTATGGATGCCGGTGGTGGCATCTACCATCTTAATGCAGATTACTTTACGACATTCTCCGCAGGCACCAGCGCAGTACAGCCTCCTGCCGCGACGCCGATACCGATCAACTCTCCAAACTTCAAAGGGTTCGGTAACGTAAATGGGAATTGGGAATATTTGGCGGTGCCGGATTATAGCGGTACGACTCCCATTAATGGAGTTCTGGATATTTTTGCGCTATCGTTATCTCCATTTACCTTTGCTGGTACTTCGCCAGTCGTGACGGAGAATGTTCGAGGATATAATGGAGCATATTTTACAGCTTCCGCAACATCGTCCAATTTCTGTGTTGTTAACTACCAGCAATTGATGGGAGCGGGAGTACCGTATACCTGGAGTGATCGCTACACCGATCTTGTCGATCCCGAAACCGATGAAAGCCGCTTAGCAGATATGGAGGATCAAACCTATGATTTCTCCTCCTGGACGATCGGTGGTATCTATCCGTATTTAACGTCACAAGTGAATGCACCTGTAGATAACAACACATGGGAAATCGACCCCTATACAGCTGCGTACGATTCAGTGACGGCTACCGTGTATAGTGAAATACAGGAGAATGGAACCTCCGATATTATACTAGGTCGTGGCGGTTCTTTCTTTGTTTCTGGTGCAAGCTGGAATCTCACGAGTTCGTTGCGCAGCGATCCGCGTGAATCATTTTATCAGCCGAAGTGTGCAATCTATTATGATGGTTCTACGGGCGATTACACCGCGCTGGTCACCTACATTCACGAATTTCCGGCGGGCGTCTCTACCTACCTGACAACTTACGAAGACGTTACCATCGATCTCTTTACGGGAACGATCACACCGGATCCCTGGGGGCCTATCGACTTTGAAAATAATGGGCCCGGTGCTGTAAATATGTGGTTCCGCAATTGGGCCGTCGTCCCCGATCCAGCGACCGGCAATAACGTGTTTGTCTACGGAAGCAATTACACTACTCCCGGACAGAATACCGCTGGACAGCTCGAAGCAATAGCATTTAGTGGCGCTTCACGCGTTTGGGCTACTACGGTTCAGCCTGCTAACACCAATCCTATGAGTGGATACTCGATCGATCAGGTTCGTGCTTGTTACGATCCCAATCCCGGTAATACAGGCGCGTATATAGTTTGGCGGGAAACACCGATCGCTAATACGCCTGGGAATCAATCGGGTATTGCACTTTCTGGTGTAAACTCTACTACAGGTGCGACCTGGAGTGGTAGCACAATGTGGCGATATGGGAATATCAATCATCGCGGCAATGCCTGTGTTGCTTCGGGTGGTGCTCCCAATTGGGTTTGTGTTGCTTGGGAAGACGAAGGCATTGGGACGCCGGCTCTACCGCGTCGTATCTATGCTACCGATTACATGGGAAGCGGTACGGTAATTACCGCACCTACCTGTGTTAGCCTCACTGGCACAAACGAAGAGGCACATCATCCGGATGCGATCGCTAATCCGGACAATACTAATCTGATTACGCTCGCATTCGATCACGATGCCACGACCACAAATGGATTACATCCGATCAGGCTTGAGAATTTAAATCTTAATCTCACAATTCCGCCTGTGACGATGGATATTCCTTCACCTGATCCGACCCCAACCCTCCCAACCTGTTCGGTTGCCTGGACTATGGACGATGCAAAGTGGAGCATGTATGGGTTCATGCAGCGCCGGCCAAAGCTTATATCGTTTGATGCAAAAGGCAGTGGCTACCCGTATGATAGCACATTCCATTACTCGAATCCGAATAATTGGATCATGTGCATTTATGAAGCGGAAGCTTATGACCTCTATCAGCCGACGCCGACTATTGGGGGTGCAACTCCTCCGACGTATGGTCTCACCGGGTATTATCAGACCATGTGGAGCTTAGAACAAATACGTACAGGCGGCAGTACGTCGCATGGTGGAAATAATACTTATTTGCAAAGCAATATTTATGCTCGAGTAATAAACCCTGCATTAGTGGCAGGTCCCGATCCGACGGAACCTCAGATCGCAGGTAAGCTCGCCGTCTTTGCAAATACGAATGCACAGGATCTTCGATGCGTCACTTATAATGATAAGCTTGGTCCAATTGCGACCTGTCTTGATTATGTCAATACGGCGCAGACGAGTGCGATCGCTCGCATTAATCGCGTGATACCACTCTATTATATGACGCCTGAATTGGCGAACATTATCGCCCAGGGAGGAACGCCTCCAGGAGATTGGGGGCCCGTGCCGGCTTTGACCTGGGACGATAAATCTGTTATGCCAATTTACATGAATTGGTCTTACATGCCATTGGTGCTTACTCCCGCTGCCGGTTCGATGGCAGCACCAACGACATTGCCCTTAGGTACATGGTCGATAACACCAGGGTACGCTACCGACATTCTCGATCCATACCTAATTGCGGGTACTGAAGTTCGTTATGTGGAACCGGCTTCGCCTACACAAATAGGTAGTGCGGTATTGCTGACCGCATTAGTGTCGAATATTGCAGGTCAGTGGCCTATTAACCTTCCGCATTGGTGGGGCAATAGCGGTACTTATGGAGGACCAGGTTGCGGCCTTAAAAAGAATCCGGGCTCGACAGCGATCGGTACTTTCGCAATCGAACTCACACAAAATCCAGCGGCCGCTTCAACGACAGCCATCGTTAATGGCCTCAGCGATGATATTCAACAGTTGAATGTCACAAACTTGCTGGGACAAACCTATCTGACCAGAACAGCAATAGCAAGTCAGGAGGCTTCGAACGGTCTTCCTCTTAATATCCAGAGTTGGCCGTCGGGAATCTATAATATCGATATTATAGACAATTCCGGCAATCATGCACATGCGGCATTGTCCGTATTGCACTAATCCTTCTTCGGTTTATCGAGCACCAATTCCCCTCCAAAAGGGGGAATTGGTGTTTCTATTAGATTAATTTTCAATTAAAATGTGGCAATTTGTGGGGAAAAGTGCGGACCTAATAAAATACTTTAAGTAACCTCTTGACTTCTCATATTTTTCATTGTATCTTTGTGTGGTACATTTGAAATGGACATGAATGCACTCTCGCCAGGAGGGCGGTTGATCGTCCGCCGGCATCTGTTAGGATGGCGGCAAGCCAGGGGTCAACGGGTAACCTTACCTCAGGTGCGATTCGGAGTTGCGATCGTGGCGCTCGTCGCCTTATCGTCTCTCGTCAGTTCATGTGCCGTTCGGCCGGTGATGACCACGCTGGCTACCGAAGAAGGGGTTGCGTCCTACTATTCTAACGATTTTCAGGGACGCCGCACCTCGGACGGGGAGATCTTTGACAACTCGAAGTTGACTGCAGCGCACCGTCATTTTCCGTTCGGGACGAAGGTCCGCGTAACGAATTTGGCAACACATGCAAGTGTGACGGTGCGCATCAATGATCGTGGGCCGGTAAAACCGGAGCGCATTATTGACTTGACCTACGCGGCCGCACGAGCTATTGGTATCGAGCGAGCCGGCCTCGGCCGTGTTCGATTAGAAGTAGTCGAATGGGGCAAAGGCAAAGTGTAATTAGGAATTAAGAATTAATAGAGGACTACGGGTCAGTCTATTCATTCTTAAGTCTTAATTATTAATTGAAGAGTGGGCATGCGGATGTCGAACGAAGAGCTGGCCGAAAGGTCAGGACGCTTTAGGTTGCCATAGGGGCAGGTCTCTAACGAGACAGGTGACTTAGGGTGACTCTTTGTTCGCTCCGCTCAATATATCCGCTGGCCAATAGCAAAGCTAAGGAGCCATCGGGGATATTGACTGGAGCAATCTGCATAACCCGAAAGTTCAGGAATTGGCGAATTGGGAGTGAAATCCAAAGAAATTCTTCGGATCGATCCTCAAAATCAGCATAATCCTGAGAATCCAGGTTCAGGTTGATAGTTTTCAGGAAGTCTCTAGAGTTTGAAAAAAGATTCAGACGAGGTGTAACAAAATTAGAAACGGGTAATTATTTCGGTGCTTCACACCGGATAGTCGAATTCGGCCGGGCGTGGCTGCAAACAAGTGTGGTTTCGAATGTTTCTGTTCGGAAGCTCATGCGTAAAGCAAACGTCGTTTTACGGATACTGCAAAATCCGTTCGTATATTTGCCGCAGTATCTTGTGCCGGATTTCCACTTTCGGTCATGGAGCGCTGAAAACAGCCTTCCAGCGCTTGCTTCTGAAGCAATCGTACTTTGAAAAAGCGGATGTCTGTTTCGAGAAAAAGATCGAAGCAGGCATTTTTCCGGCGTTCTGAAGTGTGACAGCGCTTAGCGCATTCACTTCTGGTGGATGCGGCAAATGGTTAGGCGCCCGTAGTTCAACTGGATAGAACGTTGGATTCCGGTTCCAAAGGCTGAGGGTTCGAGTCCTTCCGGGCGCGCTTCATTCGATCGTGAGCCCATGACTTGGGACCAGTGGAAATGGCCAGCGTGAAGCGTTTGCCGAGCAGTTGAATAAAGAAAGTTTTTTGATATAACGGATGATCCGTTCGCAACGAGAGATAGCAGAAATAAAACAACCAGGCGCAGAGCGGCTAAGCTCGACCGAGAAGCTGTTGCTGCGTTATGAGAATGGCCGGGAATGGGCTCGCAATAATCAGCGAGTGCTTTCCGGTGTTGCTGTCGTTATTGTTGCGATCGTGGTAGGGCTCTGGTGGTGGGCCGGTCAGCGTAAAGCGAATGCCGATCGTGCCGATACCTATCTCTCTCGCGTCGAAATGTATTATTTCGGTGGCGATTACCGCCATGCGATCGACGGAGATAAATCCCGCCGCATCGATGGCGAGCCGATCTTCGGTCTTCGTTATATCGCACAAGAGTTTGGATCGACGCCGGCCGGCAGTCAGGCGGCCCTGTTGCTCGGCAATTCCTACTATGCACTTGGTAAGTACGATAGTGCGAGTAAAGCTTTTGATAATGCGTCAAGCGATTATCCGATCATTCAGGCATCGATCGACGCAGGAAAAGCAGCAATTTTAGAACATAAAGGTAACAAACTCGAAGCAGCGAAGTTATTTGAGTCGGCAGCGAAACGTGATATGACCAATCCGTTGGCGGCCGATTATTTGCTAAGCGCTGCACGCGATGATGCTGCTGCCAAAAGCAACGACGATGCAATTCGCATCTATCGTCAGTTGGCAGCCGATTATCCGAATAGTCAGTTTGATGATGCCGCCAGGCGCGAGCTGCTAAAGTTTAACGTCGAGCTGTAACAGCGCTTGGTAATAGAAGAGTGTATTTGGAGAAGCTTTGGCAAATCTGCAAATAACAGTGCAGAGGCGTCGAAGCTATTGAAGTAGAAACCGAATTGGTTTTTTATAGATAACTGGACACATGCGACTAATTGACTTTGCCCCATCGGGAGCCCGCAACGAAAGGGGCGGCGACCAGGAAAGTTTATTTTCGTTTACGGACCGCGCGAATGGACCAGGAATGGCTCAGCGGCGCCGGTCTTCGTTCCTCACTTATGGAGGTAGTATGCATCGATACTTGACTGCTTTAATTGTGCTTCTCGGCCTTGCGGCATTCGTTGGCCAAACTCAGGCACAGACCCTGCAGCCCGTTTCCGGGTATTTGTCGGCCGGTAAGACGAAAGTCTTCTTTCCGCGTACCCCGGGTAACTCCGCAACTGACACGATCTATGAGATCGCTGGTAACTATGATGTTGCCGGTACGCTCCAGATCATGGAAGGTGCGGAAGTGTGGTTCTTGCCGAATAGCCGCATTATCGACTCGACCGGCGGTAAAATCATCGCCAACGGGTTCACTGGTTTTAACCGCCGGATCCTCTTCCGCGGTATGCCGATCAGTGATACATCCCATGAGTGGGGTCACTTCTTGATTCTTCCGAATTCGGACTCGGCGTTCTTCGCCAACGTCCGCTTCGTCAATTTCCGTAAACGGAATACGGTCGATCAGACGCTGTTATACAGCCCGTCGCTCGACCCGACCGATGCGGCCTTTGATGCGGCCATGAATAATGCCTTCAATGGTAACGGCGGCGTTATCGCAACGATGTCTCGTAAGACCTATATCTACGATGCTATCGTCGATAGCTGCCAGACGTCGTTCCGCGGTGGTGCGTTCGCATTCCTTCAGTCGCCGGTCGGCTTTACGCCTGCTGATGATGGTCGTCTCGCGCTCGCTAACGGCCAGGTATGCCGTCTTACCATTCGCGATACCCGAGCTTATAATAATGAAGTAGCTCCGCTTCCGACCGATGCAATGGCTCTCGGCGGTGCTATTTACATGGCGTCCAATGGTTCATCCTTTAATTCGGCTAACTTCATCACGGCGACGTTAGGTTATACCCCGTTCAGTGTCGGTACGACCTCCTTTACGGCGACGATGAACACAATGCTCTTCGAGCGTTGCACAGCGAACAATACGCTGGGACCGACATCGGGTACGAGCCCGAACTTCGCAAAGGGTGGTGCTATTTATGTTGGCAGCAACACGGCGCTTACGATCGCAAATTGTACATTCAACAATGACTCCGCGATTGCTAATACCGATGCTAATACATGGGGTGGTGCTATCGCAGTAAGCGCGACCTCCGGCAATCCGAGCCAGGTGCCTTCTGGTCCTGGTGCGAATGGCAACGATCGTCTTCCGGGTCTTACGATCCTCAAGATGGCCACCTTCGCCGGTAACGTAGCCGGTAAGGGCGGTGCGATCAATCTCGATTTCTTGTATGGCTCCAGTCCGGCGCTTGCTCCACGTCTTAATATCGACGCCGAGCACATCGTGCCGTTCATGCCTGGCTTCGTTGGCCCGGTACGCGATTCCGGACTTGTTCAGTTTAATGGTAACGTAGCGTATTTGGTCGGTGGTGCGATCTACTCGCCGAACCAGGTATTCATCACGGGCTATCTTGCTCCTCAGAATTTCCCGTGGCCGGGCGGTATCGACTCTGTCGAACTGCGCGTCCGTTTCTTCAATAACCTCGCGGGTGAGGGCGGCGGTAGTATCTATCTCGATGGTTTTGCCGGTGGCGCACCGGATCTTCAGGAGCGCCGTGCATTACACCTTCAGAACTCGGTCAATCCGTTCGACGCTCGTTTGAACCCAACGGGTGGTCCGAACCGTGGTAACCTTTACGGCATGACCGTACAGGGTGGCGGTGCTGAGTTCGTCGGTATGCGCGACTCGTCGTTTGCGGTCGAGTACAATAGCAATACGGTTGTCGGTGGTAATGGCGGTGCCGTTGCTATCGTCGATGCTATTTCGATCAACGGAACGGCCAATAACCGCTTCTTTGCTGAGAATGAGTACAATGCACAGAATGTAAAGATCGCTCGCGATACCGCAGCGACCCCATTCCCATATGATCCGCGCGAGCTTACCCGGTTCCTCGATAACCGCGTAATCCTCGGACCGGACTCTGCTCAGCTTTATAACTATTCCAATGGCGTTGCTCACGGCCGTGGTGGTGGTATCTTTATTCAGATCACGACCCCGCCGGACAACCCGCTTATTCCGCTCGATTCGACATTCTTTAGCCGCGTTCGTTTCGAAGGCAACGAGGCCTATTCCGGTTCGGCCATTTGGTCCGATCGCTATGACCTCAAGCTTATGTCGAACCAGTGCTTGATCGCGAACAACCATGCGTCATCGCAGTCATCGCTCCATGTCGATCTCGATGCTTCCGGTATCTCGAATCCTGGTGATGTCAATGCCGGTGCTACGATCTGGGCCGACTTCGAAGGTTCGCTCCCATCGTACGAGACGAACTCGCGTGGCGATGCTATCTATGATAACACAGCGCGTTACATCCTGCGCCTGCCGGTCTCTCCGATCGTAGGACGCAGCGGTGCTGATACGCTTCGCGGTAACTTCTGGGGCGAGACTGGACCGAGTGTGATCACGGAGATCCATCCGCCAACAGGTCCGCAGCAAGCAACCTTCTTTATCGATTATTATAAGGGTTGCTTCACGAATGTCTATGAGCCGAACCGTAATCCGCCGGCTGGTTACACACCAGTTCAGATCGGTACGATCCCGGATACGCTCCTCATGGAAGGCCGCGTCTATGACCTCTTCGATAAGGGCACAGACATGAAGGTCGCGGACTATGCGTTCCGACGCCTTGCTCCGGCTGAGGCATTCTCGCTCGGTATTCCGAACGATGTTGTAAAGCTCCATCGCTTTACCCGTAATATTTTCGATACCAATGCGACGTACGTCCAGAAGATCGATCTTAACCAGACCGATTTCGTTGGACCACATCCGATCGGATATCCGCTGTTCCTGCAGGCTGACGTCAGTGCTGCCGATTCGAACCGCGATGCGTACGCTCGTAACTACACCGTCTTCATGGTCTTCAATCAAAACACGAACGAGTTCGTCCGTGTGAACTTGAAGGAGACGATGGTTGATGAAGGCAATGGCCCGCAGCAGACCTATCAGGGACGTCTTGACTTTGTACCGGATTCGTCGATCGCGAAGCGCCATGCTAACTTCCGCCAGCAGACACTCTATACTCTGTCGCTTCTCCGTCCGTCGCAAATGACGTTCGATGAAGTGCAGCGTGCCTCGATGCTCGAAGATAGCGCAGCGTTGGCTGGCCGCGAGTATCAGTTGTCGCTTGCCGATATGCAGGGTACAACCTCCGGCGATACCGTCTGCACGCAGGGTGTCACTGGTACGACGACCTGGTACGCTGGTGAGCGTTATCATACGCTTCCAGTACGTCCTGGCGATCACATCCTTGTTATTAGCCGCACCCACCTGTGGAAATATGGTGCAGCCTATGCGATCACGCATGGTCTTCAGTTCACCATCGGTGACGTGCTTCCGCCGAGCTTCGTAGCGGATATCACGAACCTTCAGAACGATCCGTACAACCCGAACGTACGCTTTGTACACGAGGACGTTAACTACGATGCGAGCGATCCGGCACACACGCTCTTCCGCGTGGCGGGCTACGATCCGAATAATTTCTACGATCCGCGTTTCCTCTTTAACCAGGGTAACTATACGCAGCTTGCACTTAGCGTAACGCCAGACCTCATTGCAGGTGAGGCGGTACCGGCAAACGCACAGGGTCAATATCTTGCAGATACCTTGCGCGCGCTCCAGGCTCACATTCGTCTTAACCACTGGTTGAAAGCGACGACGATCTTTAATCAGAACATCACGGGCTCGAACGGGTATATCCTGCTCACCGGTCAGCCACACAATCCGGACGTAGTACCGGGTGGCGAGGCGCTAACGGTGACCGCGACCAACTTCCCGCCGAACTTCGCGTCCGAGCGTGGATTGCTCAATGCATTCCCAGGCTTACTTGGCCCGGATAGCGCAAGCCTTAGCATGTGGACATTCCCGCCGTACATGAACTGCACGACCGGTGGATTCCTCAGCGATACGCTGTGCGTCCGTTCGACCTCGAGCACCTATCATTTCCGCATCATCGTCATGGATAGCCTTCCGCGCTTCCTGAATGTCGATCAGCGTCCGTGCGCGGCGAACCTTACGGATTCGCTCCGCTACTCGTTCGATCTTCAGACGGATGATGAGCTCGAGGATTCGGCTGCCGCGGCAGAAATGATTCCGACGGCAAAGGATACCGGCCGTACAATGTCGCCAGCGTGGGACTTCCGCTTTGGCCGTACAAACTACAGCTTCCCGACGCGTCCGTCGTGGATGGTCTATCCGAGCGGTGGCAACTATGTGCCGGTTGATTCCAGCGCAGCATTCCAGCAGCGTGGTATCATCAACGTTCGTATTGACTCGGCTACCGCAGTGGGCTTGCTCACTCCGACCCCGCAGGTCAATGGCGAGTTGAACCTCGATACGATCGCAGCGGTCCAGGCGCATGACGGTCACACAGGCAAGGCGCTCCAGCGCTGGCCGGTACCGGTTAACTTTGCGCCGACGATCATTACGACTGCGCTTCCGAATGCTAAGGAAGGTGTTGATTACAGCCTGAACTTCCAGGATCCGCAGAAGATCAATCGTATTGCGATCACCGATCCGAACGTAGCTGACTACCACACCTATACGCTTCTCTATCAGGGGCAGTCAAAGGTAGTCTACCGTGACGGTCTTTATAAGGTTGGTCGTGACTCGCTGGTCGGTCATACGCCATCGTGGCTCAAGATCGATCCGTTCTCGGGTGTGCTCACTGGTATCCCGGGTATTACAGATGCTCCGCGCTTCGCGGGTGTCTGCGGCGACTCCGTCCAGGTTACGGTTATCGTCAGCGACCAGTGCCAGCTTACAACATGGAAGACGTTCAACATTGCTGTTGATTCGGTCGCTCATCTTCCGAGCTTCTTCCGTGGCCCAGGCCAGCTCTGCGTGATGAACCATCAGCAGTTCTGCGACAGTGTTAAGGTCTCCGATCTTGACCTGCTCCGTGACACGTGCGCGAAAGAGACGCTTACAGTCGTATCGCTCGATCCACGTATTACGGTAACACCTGGTACCATCAACGGACAGTTGAAGAACGACACGATCACACTGCAGGTCTGCGGACATTACGATGAAGACAATACGTACTTCTTCAATAATCCGCCGGCACCAGAGTACATCCGCCTCAAAGTAACGGATGCGACGGGTAACGTCGATACGCTTACCTACGCGGTACACGTCGGCAACACGCCGAAGTTCGAGTGCGCGATCACCGTATCGAATGCAGTAACGCAGCTCCATCCGTTGCAGGATGCTCAGATACTCTGCTTCGGTGCAGGACCGTTCGGACACGATTCGCTTGATATTCAGTATTGCGAATACGAAGTCGCTCCGGCTCCTCCGACCAGTGCATTCGATGCACGTTGGATACTACCGCTCGGTGGTAAACTCGAAGGTACTACCGTCGACGTACGCAGCGACACGAACCAGTCGTCGCTCATTACGTGGCAGGTCGTGTTCCAGGCCGGTAACGAGTCTGGCGGTGCGGGTAGTCTCTATCCGATCGAGATCTGCTGGAAGCCGTCGTGCCTCGATCCGAAGAACCTGACGACGCCGTTCAACACCGGCCGGTTCATGCTGAGAAATCCGCGTAACCGTGGTGAGTTCGACATCAACATGTTCAGCGGTGCACGTATCATCGACAACAGCTTGTACACGTGGCGCTCGATGGGCTCCGACTCGATGTGCTTGGAGATTCGCGATCAGGGCCTGACCAATGCACTTATCGTCTTCGTGCCGGCTGGTGCTGGCGTAGGCGATCAGGGTCAGAAGCCGACCTTCGCGCTCGAGCCGAACTATCCGAATCCGTTTGCCAGCGCAACGACCTTGAACTTCGCGGTCGCCGAGCGCTCGAACGTCCGGATCGATATCTATGACCTCAAGGGCACGCTGGTTCGTACCCTTGTCAACGAGCAGCTTGATCCGGGTTCTTATCCGGTGACGTGGGATGGTACGGACGCCAGTGGCGCGACCGTTCCGGAAGGCTCGTACATCGCTCACATGACGGCAGGTTCGTTTACCTCTTCGGTGAAGATGTCGTTCGAAAAGGTAGCGAAATAAGTGTAACGTTTGGCTGCTGCGGCGATTGTTTAGGCAGTCGTCGCGGCAGTCAGTACGAGACATAAGTCAGACGAACAAAATAAGTCAGACGAACAAGAGTGTTAATACGTCAACTTTCAAGGAGTATTAGACCCATGAAACTTTATCAACGGTTATTCGTCGCGCTGGCCGTCGTGACGGTGAGTGTTCTCGGCGTAACGCCGAAGGCACACGCTCAGCAGTTCGGCGTTCAGCCGCTCTGGGCGAATTATACAGTGCAGTACGTCAACGAGTTTTACAATCCACTCGCTGGTGCCACACTGATCTCGGCCGACCAGTTCTATAACTTTGCCGGCTTTATCGATCACGATGATGGCACAGCCAATGGAATCCCGGTCGGATTTACGTACAACTACAACGGGAATGACTACAACACAGTCAATGTGAACGTCAATGGTTGGGTTACCTGTGGTATTCAGCCGATCCCCGTTACCCCGGCCAACAATAATACTTTATTCAGCTCGATTACGCCGAATAATACGATCGCACCATACTGGGGCGACCACTATTATCGTACGCTCGAGCCGGGTTATCATCCGTCGCGCATCTCGTACCTGACCACGTCAGTACCGGATCCGAACCCGAATGCAAAGCCATTCTCGTTCATTCATACCTTTACGGTGGAATGGCGCGACCTCAACATCAACGATAAGACGAATCCGAATTCGATCGCATCGTTCCAGCTTCGGATCCTTGAGAACCCGATGGCGAACGATAAAGCGAATCCGGACGACCGTGCCACCTTCGAATTCCAGTACGGACCGATCGGTACCACCGGTACCGTTACGACGGTCGGTGCAGCCGTTGGTGCAGAAGACTCGGTTGGATTCACGCATATCAATGCGCTCTTCCCGACCTCCGCATTCAATGGTGATTCGACCCGCTTGAACGTTACGCGTCGTACGGATTGCTGGCCGCCGGCAACCTGCTTGCCAGGTCGTGCTATCCAGCTTGTACCGAACGGCCGCGCGATCTTCAGCCAGTGGGGTGATGGCGATGCTGACCTTACACAGGTGACCAGCAGCGATCCAAACGTACGTCGTTTCCAGAACCGCTTTGTTACGCTCGCAGACGCGAATCTTATTCTTACGTCGCGCGCCAATGGCATTCCGCTCGATAGCGTCGAAGGCCGCAACGCGTTCCACGGCGATGCGAACCACAACGGTCGCGTTTATAACCCGACCTATGGCGCATACTTCTACTATGTAACGTCGTACGACGCTGCTTATATCATGATGTACCTTGCAGGTAAGCTCGCGGTATTGCCGTGGCCGCTCCCGCTTCCGGTGCCCGGATATAAGTCGTCCGACATTCACTCGACCGACGTTTCGGGTATCGTTGCAGATCCATCGAACGCGCGTGTGAATGGTAACACGGTGCTCGTACCGCTTACGGTCCGCGGCAGTGTGAATGGCGCTCTTTCGGTAGAAATGAATTTGAAGGGTCTCGAAGCCAATGGCGTGCAGCTGGTCGGAACACGTTCTCCGGAAGGCACGATCATGGCGTCGAATGCTACGCTGGGCCGCGTTGCTCTTGCAACGAGCGGTAATTTCGAAAATGGCTCGACGATCGGATATCTCGAGTTCTCGAAGCCGGCGAATGGCAATCTCGAATTCGATATGACGGACGTTCAATCGAACGACGTCGATATGGCATCCTCGCATGTAGCACTCAAGCTTGGCGGCGAAAATGCAACGGCTGGTACGAGCTCGCTCGACCAGAACGTGCCGAATCCATTCGTCATCACGGCCGCTGGCCATACGACGATCGGCTTCGATCTCGCACAGTCTGAGAATGTTACGGTCCGCGTCTTTGATATGCTGGGCCATGAAGTTCGCACGCTCGTAGCCGACGAAGGCCGCGCAGCGGGCCACAACACAGTTGACTGGGATGGCCGCGATGCCTCCGGCAACTTGGTTGCAACCGGATTATACTACTATCAGCTGGTGACCCCGAGCTTCACGCAGACCGTGAAGATGCAGGTCGTCCGTTGATAATACTCGCTTGGGTGGCGCTCAGGAGTGCCACCCATTCACGTATCGTTCTTTGAAAAACTATGGCTAAGAATATGAGGCTGCTCATTCGAGTGGTTCTCATGACCCTGTTTCTGGTTAGTAGTGCCGAATCGGTGAAAGCGCAAAACGTCTTTCATATTCGCTTCGACACGGTAACGGCAAAGGCAGGTGATACGGTAGCCGTGAACGTGTATTACTCGTTTACTTCTACCCACGCTCACACTATCAATTACTTTCAGGCGCGATTCTCCTACGATACGACCGAGATCTATCCGGTCGAATACGATCTGGCGGGGACCGCTTCGGGAATGTTCTTCGATACGACGAGCAGTCATCTGGGAATTACCGCACGAGGGCAATCGGAGATCGACTTGTCGAATCCGGTTCTTTTCCGGATCAAATTCCGAGTCAATCACCAGCTTGCAGATACAGCATTCATTCACTGGGATTCATCCTTCGTCTTATTCGATGCTTCTGAAAACGTAGATCAAGTAACGACGCAGGATGGATGGATCAGAACAGCAACAGCCGCGGGACATGTGGTGCTAACAACACCATCCGTTGACGTAAAGGGTGTTACCCAAGGGTATAGCCCGGATTCAGTCCCCTTTAGGCTGCCGGTGATCGCGTCCAATCTTTCGGGTGCGAGGATGCGAAGTGCGGTACTGTCATTCACGTATGATAGCACAGTGCTTTCGTTATCTGGTGCACTTGCAGGAAAGGCAGCGGAGCTTGTGGTCGATAGCATGCATAGTACGGCCCTCATGGGTGGCCGTCGTGCAGTTTCGATCTCGGTTCATGCGGTATCAGATGTGCTATTCGGTGGTGACACGCTGATCGCACTTCCGTTTGTCGGGCTGGTCGGTTTAGATACTGTTTGCGAGACGCTGAGCGATGTTTCTCTTCGTCCGACAAACAGCGATGCACTGATCGGTAATACGGTGTATACTGCTGGTTCGATCTGCTTAAAAGGCAGCGCGCCCAGCAGTGTAGCGATCGAAGAGGGTCAGAGTACGAAGCTTGAGATCTATCCAAATCCGGCGACGAGTTCGGTGCGGATCGAAGCAAGCGGCTTCGAAGGAATGCTAACGATCGGTGTATTCGATGTACTGGGACGCCCGCTGTATTCGTGGGACGGGACATCGACGACATGGCAGGTGCCGGCTGATCTATCGCCTGGTGTTTATCAGGTGATCGCCGAAAGCGGAAGTCAGCACGAGAGGATCAGAGCGATGCTCGTGATCGAGCGGTAACTTGAACGATAGCGATAGCCATAGAAAGAACAAACATCCTTCAGCGAGGATGTAACAAAGTGTTTGAAAATGAATTAGTTGTCAGGTATGATGAACCCTAACAATTTTACAATTAAGGAGAATAAGGCCATGCGCAAGCTTTACAGCTCATGGGCAACGACCGTGATAGCGGTCCTCGTGCTGCTCGCGGGAGTGTCGTCGGTCCGAAGCCAACAACTTCGGATGTATCCGACGCTCTCCCTACGCAATTTCCATTGCATGCCGGATGGTATCGAACGGGTACCGGGTCCGGGAGCCGGTGGAGATCGGTACTTCCTCGTTCCAGTATGGATTTACAACGAGGCCGATACCAATTACAACCCAAACAATGATGGCCAGCACTTTGGCCAGCACCTGGAGCCGATCCGGAGCTTCGAGTTTCAGTTCTGGTACCTGACGCAAGCGATGGTGCTCGATACCGGCCACGGTTCACCGATCGTATTGACCGGCCCACAGGCGAAGGACACGGCGCTTGCCAAGACGTTCTTCGTACAGTGGAGCGATCAGCAAGCGAATGATCCGACGAATCCGTATCGTCATGTGATCCGTATCGCTGGTGCGAGTTCGGTGCCGCTTCCACTTAACAACTCGGCCGATTCGGGTTGCTCCGAGCACAATGGTGTTTTGCTCTGGCTTCGTTTCAAGGTCGTCGTAAGCGCGGTTAACGCGGGTGAAATTCACCTCGACTCCGCTCGCTTCAACGATCATGTTGGCGATTCGCTGATCAATGCTCCGGGTGGTCCGTCGCTGGATTATACGCACGGCAACTTTGGCGGTGGTATTGGTACGTTCGGTGCCTCGAAGAAGGGTTACGGTCTTGTACAGATTACGGCACAGCCGGCCTTCTTGCTCAAGCCGCTTTCACAGATCGGTCAGATCGATGACGCCAATGATTCGCTTCTCGTGGACCTCGTCTACGATCCAACGGTCTCTGGCGGTACGGTCACCCGTTCTATACAGGTCAGTGACGCTGTCGGTAATACCGAGATCGATAACGTACTAATATCGTCCGACCAGCAATGGCTTACGGTGAACGAGAATGCTCCGGGTGGAACAGATACCTTGTTCCTTCCGAACGACGCTATCGATTATACGACGAGCTTCGGTTCGCAGGTACGTAATATCTTTATGACGGTAGGCAATCCGCAGAACCTTGCTCCTGGAGTATACTACGCAACGGTAACCTTCCAGAGCTATGGCGCCTCGAATTCGCCACTCAAGCTTCATGTTCGTTTCGTCCGCTTGGCCGCTCCGAACGAGCCGACCGCAAGTGGTACGGGTATTCGTCTGAACATTTCGAATAGCTGCTCACCGGTTTGCACGAACGTTCTGACCTTCGGTACAGGCGCCGGTGCAACGGAAGGCATCGATGTTCTCTATGGCGAGAGCAAAGTAATGACGTCGGATATTACGAACTTCGATACTCTTGGCCGGTGCTATGCGTACTTCAAGCCGCTTAATCCGAGTGCTGACGTTCAATTCCAGGATCCGAACTTCGTTGGTCTTACCCGCGACATTCGTTCTCCAAACACGGACACGACCCTGATCTATCAGGTCAACTTCAACCCGGGCAATGTCAATTGCTATCCGGTGAAGGTCTGTGTCGATCCTTCGGACTTCCCGGCTGGCGGTCGCATCGTGCTCAAGTTCACACTCAATGGTGGCGAACAGGGTATCGATCTGCGTCAGGCCACGCTCGATCAGAACAACATGCGTTGCGTCACGATCAACGACCACCGCATCGATCACTTCTACATTTACTACACGCCGGCGACGATCGCAAACATTGCGACCTTCCTGAAGCCATTTAGCTGGACGCTCATTTCGCTTCCGGTCGTAGTACCGAACCCAGATGCAAGCATCATTTTCCCGAATGCGGTCACCCCGCCATTCGCGTATGGTTCACAGAGCGGCTGGTTCCAGCCTGCAGCTAATCTGCTCGAGTTCGGTCGTGGTTACATGATTCGTTACGGCGATTTCATCGGAAACGACGGTATCGTAGCCGGTACGTTATCATACCAAGTCAGCAATGTGAAGATCCAGCAGGGTTGGAACACGGTTGGCGCAACGAGCGGTGTTAGCACCGTAACTGATATCAACTTCACACCGAACCAGGGTTCGACCCAGGTACCGTCGCTCCTTACGAACGACTACGTGTGGGAGTTCACGCCGCAGCATGGTTATGACCAAACTGGCTTCCTTACACCTGGTAAGGGTTACTTTATCAAGGTTGACTACTCCGGTTATTACAACCTGACCGGTCACAAGGAGATCGCCAAAGGCGGTTCTTCCAACTGGGCAGGCAAGAGCAACGATCGCTCGAACGTGATCGGTCAGCTTACGAACGTCTATGTTCGCGATGCAGAGCAGAATGGTCAGAACCTTTACTTCGGTCATGTAACGACGTCGATTCCTGAGGGCCAGTTCGAAATGCCGAACCAGTTCCAGTCCTTCGATGCTCGCTTCGCGACCAACAGCGGTATGGCCAGCTACAACCATAGCTCGTATGTGGTCAACCTGCATGCTTCGAACTTCCCGGTCACGATGAACTTCACGAATCTCAGCGGTTCGGTCGAAGTCACCGATATGAACGGTAAGGTCATTGGCACGGCGACGAACAATGGTATCGTCACGATCTCCGATCCGACGACGACGCAGGTTCGCATTGCTGAGAAGCAGGAAGGCGTTGGCTCGAACATGGTTGGCTTCTCGCTCGAGCAGAACCAGCCGAATCCGTTCAATGCTACGTCGAAGATCACCTACACGCTCCCACAGGAGTCTGTAGTATCGCTCGTAGTCTACAACGCGCTTGGTGAGGTCGTCTCGACGCTCGTCAATGGCGTAGTTAGCGCGGGTCCGCACGAGGCTATCTTTGATGGCTCGAACCTGCCGGCCGGCACCTACTATTACACGCTGAAGGCTGGCAACTTCGTCCAGACCCAGCACATGACCCTTTCTCACTAAGTGAGAAAGGATGAGCCAACGGCGTAAGCCTTAGGCTCGGGGTTGAGGTGTAACAAGCCTCGACAACAGGAGTTATTCAGAGCGGAGACTGCTTCTATAAGTGGTCTCCGCTTTGAGCTTTTAGTAAAGGCTCAAAGCTCCGTATAAGCTATTTCAAAGGTTACATTTTACGGCCAGTAACTTTACTTATTAAGGCCAGGGATCTATGATGAAACGACTGCTGATTCTATCACTTCTTCTCGTCGCGCCGCTAATAGTGCATGCGCAGCACTT
>Ga0070738_10003858_pt1 | contig 18897 bp, 16 predicted proteins | sample Coa_R2_2_FD_66446 | JGI IMG/M metagenome (GOLD analysis project Ga0070738, IMG submission 66446) | Surface soil microbial communities from Centralia Pennsylvania, which are recovering from an underground coalmine fire - Coalmine... | ecosystem: Environmental > Terrestrial > Soil > Unclassified ... | reverse complement strand
GGCCATCCAGCGTGCGGCTTCCTTGAAGGCCGCCCCCTCGTTGGAGCCGAGCAGGATCATCGTCGGCATCTTCATGCGCTTGGCCTGCTCGCGCGCATCGACATGGGCCAGCCATTCGCAGCCCAGGGCGTAGCCTTCGCCCGAGCAGGACGCCCACTTCTCCTTCACGTGGCGAACGTTGGGCCCGTTCTCGTCGAGCGAGGCCTGGGTGAAGAACACCTTCTCCAGCGCAGGGATGAGGCTTGCCACACCCTTGGTGCGCGCCGCCTCGGCCCGCACCGGCCAGTTGGCGCGCATCTCGTCGTTGTAGCGCGGCGTGCAATCGCAAAGGATCACGCGGCCCACCATCTCGGGATAGGTGCCGGCGAAATGCTGGGCCATCGAGCCGCCCATCGAGATGCCGGCGATATGGGCACGGTCGATGCCTTCGCGCTTCATCAGGGCAAGCAACTGCTCGCTCAATTCGGCCTCGCCGTACTGCCCCTTCGGCAGCGGCGTGTCGTGGTGGCCGGGCAGGCTGTAGGCGATCAACTCGAATTCGTCGGTCAGCGGATCGAGCGCGTCCCAGAAGTGCCAGTCCATGCCGAGGCAATGCAGCAGGATCAGCGGCTGGCCTTTGCCGCGGCGATGGACCGTGACGTCGGCCGGGTCGAGGGGCTGGGGAGTCCAGGACCTGTGTGCGACGTCGTTCATTGCTTGGCCGGCCCCATGGGATAGCGCAGCTCGCCGGTGCGGTATTCGGCAGGGTGCAGAACCACTTCCGCCGCCGGATTCGCGAATTGATCCATGCCCTGGCCCTTCAGGCCACGGAACTGCACCCACAACATGCGCGAATGATCCCACTCGCCGTCGGGGCCGAACTTCACGTCGCCGACGATCGTCTTGAACGTGGTGGCGTGCATGTAGGCGGCAAGCTTGTCCTGGTCGAGCCCGCCCGAGCCGGTTACCGCCTGCTCGAGGATCTGCATGGTCGCATAGGTGAAGGGCGGCACGTAGTAGCCTTGCGGATCGATGCCCTTCTGCTTGGCGAGCGGCTGGTATTTCTTCAGCAGCGGTTCGACGCCGGGAAACTTGCTGGCCACCGCCGGACAATAAAGCTCGTAGCTCACAACATCGTTCAGCATCTCGCCGAGGTCGCCCTTCAGGGTCGCGGCTTGCGTGCCGACCATGCCTCCCCCAAACAACCTGGGGCGGAAGTTCTGCTCGCGGGCGGCGCGGATCACGCCCGAGGTATCGACCGGATAACTGCCGACATAGACGATTTCCGGGGTGCTGGCGGCGAGGCCGCGAACCACGGCGGAGAAGTCCACGGTGGTCGGCGGATAGGTGCGGTCATAGACGATCTTCAATCCGTGCTTCTTCGCCTCCTGGCGGGCGCCATCGAGCGCTTCTTCGCGAATTCGGCGTCCGCGCCGATCAGCGCCACGGTCGTCGGCTTGGGCTTCATTCCCATTGCCACCTCGAAGAAGCCCTCGCTGATCGACTGCTTGCCGTGCGGCCCGTATGGCATGGTCTGGAAATATCTCGGGTACTTGAACTCGTCATTGATGGCGAGCGCCAGCATGGTGAGCACGACCTTGCCGTGCTGCATGGCAACCGGCATCGCCGGCACGGTGAGGTTGGTGCCGTTGGTGACGAGAAGGTCGACGTTGTCGACGTCGAGCAGCTTTGTGTAGATCTGCGGGACGTTGGCGGGATTGGACTGGTCGTCGTAGGTGATGAGCTGCACCGGCCGGCCGAGGATGCCGCCCTTTGCGTTGACGTCCGCTGCCCAGATTTCCATCGTCAGCAGAGCCTGTTTGCCGATCGCCGCCAGTCCGCCTGTCTGGGGCATCGAAAAGCCGATTTTCACCGGAGTTGCAGCCTGCGCGGCCGGTGCCTGGGCGGCGAGGCCGCCCAGTATGCCGGCCAGGGTCGTGCGCCGGCTAATCGCCTTTGTGGTCATGAGCGTCCTTCCCTCGTGTCTGGCTTGGCCGGCAGCGTCATCAACCGCTGGCAGGTCCGACGATGCCACTGACTGAGAGCGCGATAAAGCGGCGAGGCCAAGGTTCGGGAGGCTGACCTATCGCGCCGTTGACAGCCGCGGGGACGAGTGCCTCAATTCGCTCATCTAAATCGAGCGCGGAGGTTTAGATGGTTCCACCGGACCAGAGTGCCGCGATAATTGCCGGCGCATGCCTTCGGGCTCCGGCATAGCGGCGCCACACGATCGACCCGGCGGGGCGGCCACAGCGGGCTGCATCAGTCAGGCAAAGCCCCACACTGGCCGTCCCCGACGCGGTACCCGCCTAAGACGACAAGGCCTGCATCCTGCGCGGATGCCGTTGCGTTGCTCCTGACCACTTCGGAGGTTGGGATGGCAAAGCGCCTATTTACTCTATCTGTATTGCTCGCAGGCGGCGTGGTCGCAGCCGGTTCGGCGCTTGCGCAGGGCGGCTCCGTCGCCTACTGCGCGGCGCTCGCCGACCGATATGCCCGATACGTCGGAACCTCGGAATTTTCGCCGCGAAACCAGGCGGACCGCCGCAGCGATCCGGAGGCCCGATTGGCCATGTCGCAATGCCATCAGGGCCAGGCCGCTGCCGCCATTCCCGTGCTCGAACGGCGGCTACGCGACGCCGGCGTCGGCTTGCCGACGGGCTATTGAGCAAAGAAAATGCCGCTTCGGCCCCACCGAAGCGGCATCTCCCCACTGTGCCTTCGGCAGACCTGCTTCCGCCGCAAATTGCCAATAGCCTCGGTCGAATGAGGCCGCATTGACCGCCGTCAATCGGCGCCAGCCTCTTTACCGGAAACGAGCAGGATCGCACCGGAGGCATGCACCTCGCCGGCCCAGTTCGGCGCGAGCAGGGTTGTTGCATCGAGTTGGGAGACGATTGCTGGACCCAGGATTCGATCGCCGGCACCCAAGGCCGCTCGCTCATAGAGAGGGACCTCCACGTTGCCCGACGCGAGATGCACCGGCACGTGCCGCTGCGGCGCGGCGCCTTTGCCAGCCGGCAGTTGCGGTCTGGGTGGCGGCGGCATGCGGCCCGTCGCCTCGACCCGCAGGGTGACGAGCTCGATGGCGGCATCGAGCGTGAAGCCATAGAGCGCCTGGTGCGCGTCGGCGAAGGCCTGCTCGACGCCTCGCGCGTCGTCGACCCAAGGCACACTCACTTCGCCGCCCTGGCCGTGATAGCGCATCAGCGCCGCGCGGCGAAACTGCCGGTCAGCGCGCGCCACTTTCTCGCTGGCAAGCCATTCCTCCGCCTGCTTCTCGAGCTCGGCATAGATGGCCCGCGCCACGTCGAGCTCGACTGCGCCTGCCTTGGGCAAGGTTCGGCTGAAGTCGGATTTGAGATCGGCCGCCAGCAGCCCGTCGGCGCAAAGGACGCCCGGCGCGGGCGGAATCAGCACGCGCCGGATGCCGAGAAGGTCGGCCAGGGCGCAGCCGTGCAACGGCCCCGCGCCGCCGAACGGCACCAAAGTGAAGTCGCGCGGGTCGTGGCCGCGCTCGACCGAAACGATGCGCAGCGCCCCCACCATGTTGTTGTCGATGATGGCGAGCACGCCGCGCGCGGCGGCCTCCACCGAAAGACCGAGCGGCCTGGCGACCGACTGCTCGATCGCCGCCCGCGCCGCGGCCGAGTCGAGTTCCATGCGTCCGCCCAGCAGCTTGGCCGGCAAGTGGCCAAGCACGACATGGGCGTCGGTCACCGTGGCGCAGGGGCTGCCCTTGCCGTACGCGGCCGGCCCCGGATCGGCGCCGGCACTTTGCGGGCCGACCGTGAGCGTGCCGTCCTCGACCTTGGCGATCGAGCCGCCGCCCGCGCCGATCGTCACCATGTCGACCATCGGCAAGGGCAGCGGCCATTCGCCGACATGGCCGCTCTGGGTGAGCTCGATGCGGCCGTTCTTCAGCAGGCAGATGTCGGCGCTGGTGCCGCCGATATCGACGGTGATGATGTCCTTGATCCCGCAGGCTGCCGCGACATCGCGCGCGCCGACGACGCCGGCAGCCGGACCCGAGAGGGCGGTGAGGGCAGGCGCGCGGCGAATGGCGCTGCCGCCCGCCACGCCGCCATTGGACTGCATCAGCAGGAGCGGCGCCGCGACCTTTTCGCCGGCGAGCCGGTCTTCGAGGCGCGAGACGTAGGTTGACACGCCGGGCATGACGATGGCGTTCAACACGGTGGCGAGCGAGCGCTCATACTCGCGCACCACCGGCAGCACGTCCGACGACGCCGTCACGGCGACGCCCGGCAAATTCTGGCGCAGGATCTCGGCGACGCGGCGTTCGTGCGCCGGGTTGGCGAACGAATGCAGCAGGCAGACAGCGATCGCCTCGACCTTGAGGGCGCGGCAGGCGTCTGCGGCCGCGAGCACGCTTGCTTCGTCGAGCGGCTCGATCACGACGCCGCCCGAGCCGATCCGCTCCTTCACTTCCAGCACGCGCGACGCCGGCACCGGCCGGGCGGGCTTCACCCAGGCGAGATAGTTGGCGCGGCGGGGAATGTCCTGCCGGCCGATGGTGAGCACGTGGCGAAAGCCCGCCGTGGTCACCAGAGCCGTGCGCGCCCCCTTGCCCTCCAGGATCATGTTGGTGGCGACGGTCGTGCCGTGCAGCACGCGCTCGAGCGCCGCCGCGCCGTGGCCCGCGTCGGCGAGCGCCATCTGCACGCCGGTCAGGAACGCCTGGCTGGGGTCGGCCGGCACCGACGGCGTCTTGGCGCGCCAGATCCTGCCGCTCTTGGCGTCGTGCAGGGCGATGTCGGTGAAGGTGCCGCCGATGTCGATGGCGATGGCGAGCGACGTGTCAGGCGAGGCTGTCGACATAACTATGACGATGGAACGCTTTTGTCTCGGGACGCCTGGCGCGGAGCTTGGTCGTGGCCGACCGGTCGATCGCGCCGTCGGCGATCGCGACGCCATATAGGCGCTTGGCACTGTCGACGCTGACGAAGCCGCCGGCCACGTCTTCCAGCACTCTTTCCGGCGGGCGGTCGAACGGATGGCCGTAACCGCCGCCGCCGCCGGTCTCGATGCGCAGCACGTCGCCGCGCTTCACGATATTGCCGTCGGACAGCGGCGGAAGCTGGCGCTCATGGTTGGTGCCGGGATTGACGACGATGCGGCCCGTGCCGCCGGCCATGCCGCCGGCGATGCCCCATGGCGGATTCTTCACGCTGTCGATGCGGAAGGCCAATACGGCCTCCTCGGCCAGCACGTCGTACTCGCGCACGATGCCGCAGCCGCCGCGCCAGCGGCCCGCACCGCAGGAGTCGGTCAGGATGCCGTAGGTGCGCAGCCGCACCGGATAGCCGTTTTCGAGGAATTCGACGGGGTAGTTCTCCTGCGCCACGAAATAGACCGCATCGGTGCCGTCGGCTGTAGCGCGCGCGCCCCAGCCGACGCCGATGCCGTCCGACATCAAAAAGCGCTCGAGCGCGCCTTCGTCCGTGCGGTAGGTCCCACGCAGGAAGGTGATGACATAGGCCGAGTGCGCCGCCGGCGCCTTGCCGCCCGCGACGTTGATAAGCCCGTTCACGGCGGCGAGGAAGCGCATCAGGGTGAGGCCGCGCATGCCAAGCGGCGCGGGGAATTTGGGCCACAGCAGCGAGCCTTCGCGCAAGCGCACCTCGTCGAGCGCCTGCGGGCCGCCTGCGTTGCAGACCTGCGCAGGATCGCCGCCGAGATAGAACATCGACAGCGCCGTGCCGGGCACGTCCGGGTTCAAAAGCAGGTTCACCGGCCCGGGCGACTGGTCATCGGTCGCGGTGGCGTCGAAGATGAAGCGATCCTGCCCGTCGGGACCCTTCTCGCGGGTCAGGGCCAGCCGGAGGTGGAAGGGTCCGTTGCCATGTCCATCCGAGTCGATTGCGTCAGTGAAGCGGTGCGTACCGTAGTCGAACGTCTCGGCAAGCTTGGCGCGCACCAGATTGCGCGTGCGGGCAAGCAGCTGGCGCAGGGCATCGGCCACCACGTCGTGGCCGAAGCGCGCCACGATCTCCTCGATGCGCTTCACCCCCAGGGCCGTCGCCGCCATCAGCGCCCGCATGTCGCCCTTGTTCTGTTCGGGGAAACGCGAATTGCGGAAGAAGATCTTGAGCGCGCCCTCGTTGGTGACGCCGGCATCGATCAGCTTGGTCGGCGGCACGATGATGCCTTCCTGGAAGATGTCCTGCGTGTCGGGGCTGATCGAGCCTGCCCGCATGCCGCCGATGTCCGAGAAGTGGGCCCAGCCCATGACGAAGCCGCAGCGCCGGCCGTCATGGAACACCGGGGCCACCAGCACCTGGTCGTTTGAGTGCGAGATGGCGCCGCGCGAGCCGTAGCAGTCATTGTACCAGTAGAGATCGCCCGCGCGCATGCTCTCGGGCGGGAAGTCGCGGAATACCGGCCCGCAGATATCGCCGAATACCGGCAGGTTGGAGCCCACCGCCATGACGCCGTCGGCGTCGAACAGGGCGGTGTAGAAGTCCTTCTTCTCGCGGATGAACGCCGAGATCGCCGTGCGCTCGATCAGCGCCTCCATCTCGGCCTGCGCCGCACGAACGGCGCCGCGCACGATCTCGAGCGTCACTGGATCGCAGGCGCGCGTTTCCCCCTTTCTCATGGCGATCGATCGTTGCGACTCAATCGAGTGGAGCATTCGTGCGATCCTTCATGATCAGCAGGGTAATCGTGCTGACGATTGCGGAAAAGATCAGGAAGAAAGCCGGCGCCACCGGGTTCTTGAGCGCCTCGATCAGCCAGGTGGAAATGAACGGGGCCAGGCCGCCGAACAAGGTCACGGACATGCCATAGCCGATCGAGAGGGCGGTGAAGCGTACCTTGGTCGGGAACAACTCGGCCAGGATGGCGCACAACGGACCCGCATACATCGCAAGCAGGACGGCGGAGACCGACTGCACGACCATCAGGCGCGTGCCGTCTGGCGCGCTGGAGAGGTAGCTGAACATCGGGAAGGAGATGATGCCGTAAGCGACCGCGGAGAAGAGCAGGATGGGCTTGCGACCGACCTTGTCCGACAGCCAGCCCATGACCGGCGTCAGCACCGTCAGCACCACGGCGGCGATCGTCGACGAGGTGTAGGCCATGCCCGCCGCGATCTTGAGCTGCCCGGCATAGGCCGGCAGGAAGATGTTGTAGGTGTAGTTGCCGACTGTGCCGATGGCCGAGAGACCGAAGGCAGCAAGCACCGGCCGGCGATGCGTCGTCAGAGCTTCGACGAACGGGTTCGCCGCGACCTGCTTGTGCTCGACGGTGCGGCTGTAGGCCGGGCTCTCCGCCACGCGCGAGCGCAGGTAGAGACCGATCGGCGCCAGCACGAAGCCGATCAGGAACGGAATGCGCCAGCCCCAGGCGATCATGTCGTCCTTGCTCAGCCAGCCGTTCAGCACGGCGGCGGTGAGGGTGCCAGCGATCAGCGCGAGCCCGACGCTGAACTGCTGCACCGAGCCGATGAGGCCGCGCTTGCCGGGCGGCGCGAACTCGACGAGGAAGGTCGCCGAGCCACCCCATTCGCCGCCGGTCGAGAAGCCTTGCACGAGGCGGCAGATCAGCAGCAGCAACGGCGCTGCGATGCCGAAACTGGTGTAAGAGGGAATGAGGCCGGTCAGCGCCGTCGCGCCGGCCATTAGGCCGACGGTGACGACCAGCGCGTTCTTGCGGCCGTGACGATCGCCGTAGGCGCCGATGACGATCGCGCCCACCGGCCGCATGAAGAAGCCGACGCCGTAGATCGCGAACGCCTGCAAGAGCGCGATCGTCGGATCGCCCTTGGGAAAGAAGTTGGCGGCGATCTGTGCGGCGAACAGGCCATAGATCAGGAAGTCGTAGAGCTCGACGAAGTTGCCGACGGAGCTCGAGATGATCGCCCGTCGACGAATGCGATCTCGCTCGAGTGAAGTACCGCCGCTTGCCGGAAATTCCATCGCTGCTTGCGTCATCTTCGTTCCCCTCGAAGTTGCAGGCGATGCAGTCTCGCACACCCTTACTCCCGGCTGACAAGTAAATTACGCGAACCTGACGCAACATTCCCGCAAGCGTGGGTTTATTCTGGCGCTACGGGGAGATGTGAGCAGAAGGAAACGCCTATGACCAAATCTCTCTTGTTCGCTGCGTGCGCGACGCTCGTCGCCTCCGCAGCTTTCGCGCAGTCTCCTGCAGTCACACGTAGCGGCGCACCAGGCTCGACGGCCGGCAACAACGTCGAATCGGTGTTCACCACGCCTCGTGCGTCGACGACACCGGCCAAGCCGGGAGACGACGGCAATCCTGCCGTCGATCGTTCCGGTGCATCCGGTTCAACCGCGGCGAACAATGTCGGCGCCGTCTTGGCGTCGAAGCCGACGACGCAGGCCGCCGCACCCAAGCCGGGCGCGGATGGCAATCCTGCCGTCGATCGTTCCGGTGCGTCCGGATCGACCGCCGCCAACAATGTCAGCGCGGTCGTGAACTCGATGCCGTCGGGCAGCGTCGCGCATTCGCCGAGCGCTCAGCCGACGAACCATCAGTAGTCGTTCGCGTCGTGGCGGCGCCGGAGCGCCGGCGCCGCGCACGCGCCCCCGATAACCATTCGGAGAGTGAAGCGCCTTTCCAACACGGGGAGTTGTCCTGAGGATCATCACCATGACAAAGACCCTGTTCATCGCAGCAATCGTGACATTCGTCGCCATCACTGCCTGGGCGCAGACTCCGTCGAGCGGCAACCCGGCCGTCGACCGTTCCGGCGCCAAGGGTTCGACCGGCGTGAACGACGTCCAAACCGATTTCGCGACGCGCCCGAAAGCGGAAGCTGCTTCCGAGCATCCGCTCATCGCCACCGTGCCCTACAGCAACAATGCGGCTGGCCTGGGCGCCGGTGGTTCGTCGCGCTGGCGCGGCCCCTACGAGCCGCGCTGACAGCTGACCGAATCCAGGTCGCGGTCACATAGGCAAGGCGGCCGGATCGAAGCCTGCCGGCGGTTTGGTGCCGCTCAGCGCCTTGAACTGCTGTGCCCAGCGGGCCTGCGCGATCCGCTGGGCGTCAGCCAGCAGCTTGTCCTCGTCGAGCACGAGCACCTCGTTGTCCTTCATCAGCCACTTGCCGTCGACCATGACGGACTGGACGTCGCGCGGCTGGCCGTTATGCACGAAGTCCGACACGACGCGCAGCACCGGCACCAGGTGGGCGCGGTGCAGGTCGACCACGATCAGGTCGGCCTTGTTGCCCGGCGCCAGCCAGCCGCCATCGGGCACGCCGAGCGCGCGGTAGCCGTTGCGCGTCGCCCAGCGCAGTGCCTGCTCGGGCGTCGGCTCGCGGCCGTTCTCGCGCCGCACCCTCTCCATGAAGAGGCCGGTGCGCATCACCTCGACCATGTCCTCGGCCATGTTGTCGCTGCCCATGGCGATCGTGCAGCCATGCGACTCGAGATCGGCGATGCGTGGGCTGAGACCGCGGCGCGCCGCGATCGCCGAGTTGAAGGAGACCGTGGCGCGCGCCTGGCCCAGCAGCTTCTCCTCGCGCGGATCCATGCAGCGGCAATGGGCGCAGATCACGCGCTCGTTGAGGAAGCCCAGATCGGCCAGATACTCGGTCGGCAGGCAGTTGCGGTGCGCCTGGATGGCGGCGACCTCGCCCCATATCTGGTTGAGGTGGATGGTGGCCCAGGTGCCGAGCTGCTTCTGCAGGGTGCTCAGTTCCCTGAGCAGCTCGGGCGAGCACATATCGGGCGCCCAGGCGGAGACGGCGATGCGCAGCCGGCCTTCGGCCTTGCCGTTCCATTGCTTGAAGGCGTCCTCGATCTTCTTGAGGTGGCGTTGCCCCAGCGCCCGGTCGAGCCGGTAGGGCGCGGGATCTCCGATCTCGGTGCCGGTGCGGTCCCAAGCACGCACGCCGAGCAGCAGACGGAGCCCGGTATCGGCCAGTGCATCGGCATAGTCGGGCGTGTCGGCGCCGTCCTCGAGCACAAGCGTCGTGCCCGAGCGCAGCGCCTCGAGCGCACCCAACAAGGCGAATGTGCGCTGTTCGTCCGGCGTGAGCTTGGGCATGGGGATCGGCGACAGACCGCCAGAGAAGGGCGGCTTGTGCGGCGGCGAGAGATCCTCGAACACGCCGCGTGCGAGCGTCATCGTGAGGTGCGTGTGCGCGTTGGCGAAGCCCGGCATCACCAGATTGCCGCTCCCGTTCACACGTTCTGCAGTCGGATAACGCGAGAGAATCTCGGCATTTCCGCCGATGGCGGCGATGCGATCGCCGTCGACCGCGATCGCGGCGTCGTAGCGGACCGTGTCGCTATCGTCGATCGTGGCGATAGCAGCGTTGTGAATGACAGTGGCCATGGTTCCCCTCACAATGGCGATGCCTCATCTTGAGGACGGCTGAACCTGCCATGCAATACTTGAGTGTGCGCCGTCGTCCTTCCGGCGACAGGACGGCGCACTTCGTCGGTGCGTTGCTTCTTGCGAGTGCGATTGGCGTTGTGCTGTGGCTGCATGCGGTCGGCGAACTCGCCTGGTCCGGACCGCGGGCGTCCTACTTCCTCTATGTCGGGCTTCTGCTCCTGGCGGCGCTCGTCACGGCGCGCTGGCCGCGTCTTTCCTGGACCTTGCTCGTGCTGGGACTCATCGAGCTTTGCTGGGGCGTCGGGTCGTTTGCCCTCGAACGCAGCGGCCGCGACATCGCCTCGCTCATGCCGCCCAATACCGAAGAGGTGCAGCGCTTCCGGTGGCATCCGCTGTTGCAGGCGGTGCTGATTCCCTCGATCAATGTCACGAGTCCGAATGGGCTCAGGTTCAGCCACACCTCGGCCGGTACGCGCGGCAGCGAACCCCGGCCGGCCGACATCGACGGGCACATCGTCGTCGCCACCTACGGTGGCTCGTCGACCTACGACATCGGCGTCGGCGAGGGCGGCACGTGGAGCGACCGGCTGGCTGACGGATTGGGACGTGGGCGCTACTTCGTCGTCAATCACGGGGTGCCGGGCTATACCACGGTCGAGCACGTTGCCCAGACCGCCTTCTACGAGGACAAGTTCGGCCGCTCGCCGCGCTGTGCCATCTACTATGTCGGCTGGAACGATCTGCGGAACGCCCATATTGCCCACCTCGACGCGGCCTATGCCGACTTCCACCTGATCAGCCAGGTCGACTCGCTGAAGCTTCGCCGCATTGGCGGCTCCAACATCACGATCTCGCCGGCGCTAACCTTGGTCACACGCTTTCTCGGCAATATCGTCGATACGGTGCACTATCCCGACGACGCCAACCCTTATTCGCAGCCGATCGGGCAGGGGGACGATCCGGTGCTGGCGGCCGACTTCGAGCGCAACCTGCGCACGATCTCGGCGATCAACCGTTCCCGCGGCGTGGCCACGATCTGGGTCGGCCAGCTCATCAATCGCGCCGCCTTCACCGGCGAGGGTCGCTACGGGTGGCTGCCGCTGGTGCGCGATCGCGATGTGCCGGCGGCATTGCAGCGGCTCAATGATCGGATGGCACTCGTCGCGCAAACGGCGGGCGACAGCTCCATCACGCTGCCACCCGAATCGTTCGGGCCGGCCGACTTCGTGGACAACGGCCATTTTTCCATCGAGGGCGCCCGCCGTTTTGCCCAGGCGATCTTGCCCACGGTGCGGGCCGCATGCCGCTAGGCTCGCCGTTTCCCATTTTTTGACGGGAATTAAACGGCGGACGGGTCTCATTTTCGAGTTCTGCCAGCATGGCCGGGATCATAACCCCGACCGCTAATAATCGACGATTCTGTCGTATAGAACTTAGCCGCCGCTCTTCTTGTTGAGCACGGCGAAACGGTCCTTCGGGTTCTTCTCGCGTGCTGCGGGGCCGTAGGTGCCCATCTCGATGCGGTGCGGGATCGTCATCATGTAGTTCTTGAACGCGCCGTGCAGCGCGTCACGGAAGCCTTGGGCGTCCATCATCTCGTTGACCGAGGCCTTGGCGAACTTGAGCGCGAACGGGTCGCGCTCGGCGATCTTCTGCGCCAGCGCCATGGTCTCCTCCTCAAGCTTGGCACGCGGCACGACGCGGTTCACTAGCCCGAGCCTCTCGGCTTCTGCCGCCGGAATGAAATCGCCGGTGAAGAGATATTCCTTGGCCTTGCGCGGCCCGAGATCCCACGGCATCGAAAAATACTGCACGTGGCTGCCGCCCCATTTGACGGCACGGTCGGCGAACAGCGCATCGTCGGATGCGATGATCAGATCGCAGGCCGAGGCGATCATCATGCCGCCCATGATGCAGTAACCCTGGACCTGGGCGATGGTGGGCTTGGGCAGGTCGCGCCAGCGCATGGTGTTTTCGAAGAAGCGATCGTAGAGGCGGCGATACTCGCCCTTGAAGCCGGGCTCGAGCGGCGTCTTCTTCTGGTCCGCCATTTCCTGCGGGCTGCCGAGATCGTGGCCGGCGGAAAAATGCTTGCCGGCACCGGCCAGGATGATGACCTTCACGGCGGCATCGTCGACGGCTCTGTTGAAAGCGTCGTCGAGTTCCTCGAGCAGGATGCGGCTCTGCGCGTTCAGCACTTCCGGCCGGTTGGTGGTGATCTTGCGGACCGCGCCGGTCTGCTCGATCAACAGCGTGGTGTAGCTCATGACGGGAGCCCCTTGCCCATGAGGTCGACGAAATTGTCGCAATAGAAACGCTGCTTCTGCGCCTCGCTGATGCCGGCCGCCGCCATCGACGCTTCGAAACGCTTGATCGGATTGCGTCCGCCTTCGACATGCGGATAGTCCGACGAGAAGAGGCAGACCTCGTCACCGGAGTTGGCGATGATCCAGCCGGTGTCTTCGTGCGGATAGGGCGTGACCCTCACTTGGCGCTTCACGAACTCACTGGGCTTGAGCGACATCTTCTGCAGCCGCTCTTCGTTCTTGTAGAAGGCGTTGTGCGCGCTATCCATGTTGCGCATCCAGCCGGGCAGCCACGACGCGCCTTGCTCGATGACGCCGAACTTCAAGCGTGGAAAGCGGTCGAGCACGCGATCGACGATCAATGCCGTCAGCGCCTTCATCGGCGGATAACCGATCGCCATGTAATCGATCGACTTGAAATTGTCGTCGCCGCCATGGAAGTCGGGCACCGGCGGCAGGCCGTTGTTGAAATAAGCCTTCTCGAGCAGCACGCCCCCGCCGCCGACGTGGAACACGATCGGCAGGCCGGCCTCCTCGGCCATCGCCCACAGCGGATCGAAGCCAATGTGGCTGGGCGAATGGCCGTTCGGGCAGCGCGACGGGATGAGCAGCGCCTTGGCGCCCAGCTCGATCGTCTCGCGCGCGGCCTTCCTGGTGCGCTCGAAGTCGAGCAGCGGCACGTATCCGGTCGGGATGAGGCGCCTGTCGACCGAGCAGAAATCGACCATGTGGCGCGTGTGGGCGCGCGCCACGGCATAGGCCAGCTCGTGATCGTCGCCGCTCTCCAGCAGGTTGGAGAAATTGAGGAGCGCCGTGGTGAACAGGAGCTGGCTCGAGAATCCAAGGAGGTCGATCGAGCGCGGCCGGTCCTGCTGGCGCCACGAGCCCAGCGCGCTCCAGTTCTTGGCCAGCATGATCTGCGAATCGTCGAAGACCTCGCTGCGGGCGCGATCAGCCTCGGCGATCCGGCTTTGGAAGCCGTCACGGCGCGGGAACAGGCGGGCATCGGTCACGACATCGCGGTACTTCGCCTCAAGGTGCTCGCTGAGGAAGCCCGGCAGTTCCATGATGTGGGCGTCGGCGTCGTGAATGACGCGACCGCTGGCATAGGGCATGTTTCCCTCCATTGTTCGTCTTTTGCCGGAGCTTAGCATGAGCCAGGATGTCGCCAACGCGGTGCAAAGCCTGTTGCAGGCGCGGCGTTCCGGCGTCCAGGTGCCGCCGCCCTTCAAGCTGCAGAATCGCGCGCAGGTCTATGCCATCCAGGATGGCGTGGCCAAGGCGACCGGCCCGGTCTCGGGCTGGAAAGTGGGTGCCCGCACGCCGACCGCCCAGCCCAATTGCGCACCGCTGCTGGCCGGCGCGCTGATGAAGTCGCCGGCCAAATTCGACGGCAAGGCGATGCACATGATTGGCGTCGAGATCGAAATTTCCTTCCATATCGCGAAGGACGTGGCGGCGCGCAAGGAGCCCGTGGGACGCGACGAGGCCCTGGCCGCGGTCGGCGATGCCTTCGTCGGCATGGAAGTGGTCGACACGCGACTCGCCAATTTCAAGGACTGCGATCCCGAGTGGCTGCTGGCCGACAACCAGATGAACCATGCCCTGGTGATCGGCACTTCCATCAAGGACTGGAAGAAGCTCGACTGGCCCAACCTGCAGGTGCGTCTGCTGGTCGACGGCAAGGTCGAGGTCGATCAGAAGGGCGGGCTGGGCGCCGTCGATCCGGTCCGTCCGCTTGCCTGGATGATCGATCACGCGGTGCGCCAGCGCGGCGGCATCCGCGCCGGCCTGGCGATCACCACCGGCTCATGGACCGGCCTGCGCTACTACCAGCCCGGGACCAGGGCACGCGGCGAGTTCGTCGGCCTAGGGGCGGTCGAGGCGAGCTTCTGAAGGCTGCTGTCGCTCCCTGTCAGCATCGACCGACTATTCGGCCGCGACCGTAGCAATCGCCTTTTGCCCTGGCGTTAAACCCTGACCATGATGAACGTTCTCAACGTGGCGGCAGCGCATGCCGCGAAATATCTGGAATCGCTGCCGGAGAGGCCGATCGCTCCGCAAGTCCCGCTGGCAGAGCTGCAGCGGCGGCTGGCGAAGCCACTGCCGGAACAGGGCGTGGCCGATGAGGCCGTGATCGACGAGTTGGTGCGCGATTGCGACGGCGGCCTAATGGGCTCGGCCGGCGGCCGCTTTTTCGGCTGGGTCATCGGCGGCACGCTGCCCGCCGCTCTGGCGGCCGACTGGCTGACCTCGACATGGGATCAGAACGCGGCGTCCAACGTCACCGCGCCGGCCGAGGCGGTCGTCGAGCAGGTGTGCGGCGAGTGGATCAAGCAATTGCTTGGCCTGCCGGATTCAGCCTCGTTCGCGCTCGTGACCGGCTGCCAGATGGCGCATACGACGGCGCTCGCGTCGGCGCGGCACAAGCTGCTGCGCGATCGCGGCTGGGACGTCGAAGCCAGGGGCGTGTCGGGTGCGCCGCCGATCCGGATCCTGACCACCGAGAACCGCCATGAATCGATCCTGCGTGCCGCACGTGTGCTCGGTATCGGCACCGACGCGGTGAAATATGTGCGCGCCGATAATTTAGGCCGGATCGACGTGGGCGCGCTCGAGACCGCGCTGAAGGAGAGCGGCGGAGGGCCGACGGTCGTACTGCTGCAGGCGGGCGATCTCAATACCGGGATGTTCGATCCGTTCGGGCCTGCGTGTGAGGCGGCGCACGCCGCCAAGGCGTGGGTGCATGTCGACGGCGCGATCGGTCTGTGGGTCGGCGCAAGCGCGCGCTATAGGAGCCTGCTGGACGGCGTCGAGCGTGCCGACTCGTGGGCGACCGACGGCCACAAATGGCTCAACCTGCCGTTCGATTCGGGGCTGGTGTTCGTGCGCGATGCCGCCGCGCACAAGGCGTCGTTCGCGCAGGACACCAGCTACTCCGTGCCGGTCGAGGCGGTGCGCAACCAGAAAGACTGGAATCCCGAATGGTCACGCCGCGGCCGCGGCTTCCCGCTCTATACCGCCCTGAGGTCGCTCGGCCGCGCCGGCATCGCCGACATGGTCGAGCGCTGTTCGGCCCACGCGACGCGGCTGGTGAGCGAGATCGGCGCGCTGCCGGGCGCTGAGATCGCCTCGATGCCGGTGATCAACCAGGGCCTGGTGCGCTTCTCTTCGAAGACGGGCGAGCACGACACATTCACCGACCGCGTCATCCGTCGCATCCAGGACGCGGGTGTCGCCTTCTTCGGCGGCTCGACCTGGCGCGGCATGCGGGTGATGCGCATCTCGGTGTGCAACTGGCGCACCACCGGCGACGACGTCACGGCGACGATTGCGAGTGTCGCCGAGGCGCTGGCAGCCGAGCGCGGTTAGGTTCCCGTCCATTTCGGCGGGCGCTTGTTCAGGAAGGCGTCCATGCCTTCGCGAAAATCGGCGCTGCCGTAGGTGTGGCGGACCAGGTCGTCGATATTCTCGTCGCCAAGCTTGGCCTGCAATCGCCGCAAGGCCTCCTTGGTGATCGACATCGTGATCGGCGCGTGGCTTGCCAGCGTCTTGGCCAACGCATCGGCGCGGGCGAGCAGTGCCGGCTGGTCGGCCAGCATCTCGCTCACCAGCCCGACCTGCTGCGCCGTCGGTGCGTCGATCAGCTTGGCGAGCAGCAGCATCTCCTTGACCCGCTGCGGGCCGATCAGGGCAGCGAGGCGGGCGTAGTTCGGCATGGAGAGGCAATTGCCGAGCGTGCGGGCGATCGGAAAGCCGAACTGGGCGCTTGCCGAGGCGATGCGGAAGTCGCAGACCGCCGCGATGGCCGCCCCGCCGCCGGTGCAGAAGCCGTTGACGGCGGCGATGGTCGGCACCGGGCAGCGCTCGATGCTGTCGAGGATGCGGTCCATCTTGCGCTCGTAGGCGATGCCGTCCTCGCCGTCCTTGAAGTCGCGGAACTGGGCGATATCGGTGCCCGCGGCGAAGGCCTTGTCGCCCGCGCCGCTGATCACCAGCGCCCGCACCTCGCGGCTTTCGGTCACCCGCCTGCAGATCTCGGCCAACCCTTCATACATCGCAAAGGTCAGCGCATTGCGGGCTTGCGGGCGGTTGAACGTGATCCAGCCCACTTTGTCGCGCTTGTCGTAGAGCAATTCTTGGGTCATTGCAGGGGGACCATGGCGCTGGAAAGACTCCTCAAGGGCTTCAGGGACTTTAGGCTGGGATACTACCGCGAGCATCTCGACCTGTTCGAGAAGCTCGCGACCGAGGGGCAAAGCCCCAAGATCCTGATCATCGGCTGCGCCGACGCCCGCGTCGATCCGGGCATTCTGACCCAGACCCAGCCCGGCGACATTTTCACCGTGCGCAACATCGGCGCCATCGTGCCGCCAGCCCAGATCCCGCCCGACACCCGCCAGCACGGCACGTCGGCGGCCATCGAGTTCGCCGTGCGCGGGCTCGAGGTCGAGCACATCGTGATCCTGGGCCATGCCCTGTGCGGCGGCATCGCGGCCCTGGTCGACGGCGACAAGAGCGCGTTCGCCGACTACGACTACCTCTCGACGTGGACCGCGGTGGCGCAGGATGTGCGCGAGCTTGCCCTGCGCGAGATGGCGGGCAGGCCGCGGACTGAGATCGTGCGCGCCGTCGAGCAGGCATCGGTCGTCAACAGCGTGCTCAACCTGATGGGCTTCCCGTGGATCGCCGAGCGGGTGGCGGCCGGCAAGCTGGTGCTGCACGCCTGGTGGTTCAATCTGACCGAGGGCCAGCTCTACGCCTTCAACCCTTCGACGTCGCGCTTCGATGCCGTGACCGGGCTTGAGGTGCGGCCGACGATCGACAAGTCGACCACCTTTGCCGGTGTCCGGCCTGAGCACCTGATCGCGACGTTCGCCAAGAAGCCGGCGTTCTAGTTCGCCAGCGATTCGATGGCGGCGTCGACGCCGCCCGGCGCGAACGGCACACCGACGGTCTTCATCGCGAGTTCGGTGGTGGCGAGGCAACCGAGCAGCATCGGCTCGTTGAGGTCGCCGAGATGGCCGATGCGGAACACCTTGCCCATCAGCGGGCCCAGGCCGCCGCCGAGCGACAGATTGAAGCGCTCGAGTGCCGCCTTGCGCATGGCGTCCGAGGTGTGGCCTTCCGGCATCATCACCGTCGTCACCGAGTTGGAGAGGCGGTCCTCGGTCTGGCCGAACAGCGAGGGGCCCTTGCCGTCGGCTCCCCAGGCCCGCACGCAGGCGCGCGTCGCTTCGGCGAGGCGGGCATGGCGGGCGAACACGCCTTCCAGCGTCTCTTCCTCGATCATCTTGATCGATTCCTGCAGGCCGTAGAAGAAATGCACCGGCACGGTGCCGTTGAAGCGCTGCGGCTTGCGCGAGGCCATCAGTTCCCAGTTGAAGTAGTATTTCGGCAGCTTGGCCTTGCGGGTGGCTTCCATCGCCTTGTTGCTGACGCCAGTCATGGCGAGACCCGTTGGCAGCATCAGGCCCTTCTGGCTGCCGGCAATCGTGACATCGATGCCCCAGGCATCCATCTTGTATTCCATGCTGCCGAGCGAGGAGATCGTGTCGCAGAGCAGCATCGCCGGATGCTTGGCCTGGTCGAGCGCGCGGCGCACCTCGGCCATCGGCAGCACCATGCCAGTCGCGGTCTCGTTGTGGACGGCGAGCACCGCCTTAATCTCGTGGTTCTTGTCGGCGGCGAGGCGCTCGGCCACGCGCGCGACATCGATGCCCTTGCGCCAGTCGGCGGGCACGACCTCGACCTTGAGTCCGATCGTTTCGGCGAGCTCCTTGAAACCCAGCGAGAAGTAGCCGGTCTCGATCACGAGCACGAGCTCGCCCGGCGAGAACAGGTTGGCGACGGCCGCTTCCCACGCGCCGTGACCGGTCGAGGCGTGGAAGAACAACTCCTGGTCGGTCTTGAAGATGCGCTTCACGCCGGCCGTGCACGCACGCTGGATCTCGAGGAATTCCGGCGAGAGGAAGTCCATGACAGGCCGGTCCATCGCCCGCAGGATGCGGTCGGGAATGTTGGTCGGACCGGGATTGTTGAAGAACTGGCGGCCACGCGGCTTCGCATTCACCTGGGCAGTCGAGGGGGCAGTCACTTTTGCGGGCTCCGGTCTGCGGAAAGTGGGGACGGGATTAGACCGCAGCCCTTGGCGATGCAAGCGAGGCTTGCGATGCTGCGGCATTAAAGAATCGAGGGCAAAATGAGCAGCGCGCCGGCACCCACCAATTCCGCGATCGTCACCGACTATCGCGCTCGCACGCCGGGGTCCGGTGCGCTG
>Ga0070738_10003855_pt1 | contig 18907 bp, 20 predicted proteins | sample Coa_R2_2_FD_66446 | JGI IMG/M metagenome (GOLD analysis project Ga0070738, IMG submission 66446) | Surface soil microbial communities from Centralia Pennsylvania, which are recovering from an underground coalmine fire - Coalmine... | ecosystem: Environmental > Terrestrial > Soil > Unclassified ... | reverse complement strand
GCGAAGTATTTGCGGAACATCACCTTCAGCTCGCGCGGCGGGTAGTGGTAGACCCAGCACTGGCGCGGTACGACGAACCGATAGCCCTCGCGCCGCACCCGGAAGAAGAAGTCCGTATCTTCGGGGCCGGTGGGCAGCGTCTCGTCGAAGCCTCCCATGGCCTCGAACAGCTCGCGCCGCAGCATGCAGCAGGTGGTAGTGATCCCGGTATGTCCGTAGTGATCCAGCGGCGGGTTGCTCTCGAGATCTTCCTGCTGCACCGGGAATTCCCAGCGCGGCGCCTGCTCGGCAAGCGTGCGCTGGAAGCTGTTCGCGTCGGGCGGCACCAGCATGGACGGGCCCACCACGCCGATGGTGTCGTCCGCTTCGAGCGCTTCGACCAGCCGTTCGACGACTCGTTCATGGCCAAGGTAAGCGTCGTCGTCCACGAACAGAATCAGCCTGCCGGAGGTCCTGCCGACGCCGATGTTCCTGGCCCTGGCGGCCGGGCTCACGCCCTTCACCACCTCCACCCGCAAGTCTTTGTAGGTCTGTGCTTCGACGCTCGCCACCACTCGCGCCACCTTGCCGGTCCACGACGGGATCACCACCGACACGGTCTCCGTTTGGTGCAAAACGGGCGTCAGACGCGTAGGCTCAGGCGGCACGCAGCGCTCCTCCATCTACTTCAGATGGCATGAGGCGCGAGCCCGAGTGAGCCAGCACCGACTCGTACAGGCTCAGCGTGAGCTCGGCGGTGTGCCTCCACGAGCGCTTCGCCGCGACGCCCTGCCCCAGCCGCCGCAGCCGTTCGGCCAGGCCCACATCGGTGAGCACCCGTTCCATAGCCCGGGCCAGTGCCGCCGTATCGCGCGGGCTCACCAGCAGGGCCGCGCCGCCTGCAGCCTCGGGAAGTGACGAGCAGTCGCTGGTGATGACCGGGCAGTTGCAGGCCATGGCCTCCTGGACGGGCGCACCGAAGCCCTCGACCAGGGACGGGAACACCAGGGCGGAGGCCGCGCTGTAGACGGCCGGCAGGTCCTCTTCGGCCACCTTGCCGATGGCCCGAGCGCGCGCCTGCAGTCCGGTCTCCTCCACCGCCTCCTGGAGCTCGTCCGGGAAGCGCGGATCAGACTCGCCCACACAGATCAGGCTGTGCGGCACGCGCTCGCGTATCGCCGACAGGGCCCGCACGATGGCGCCTACGTTCTTGTTCGGCCGGCGGGAGCCTACGTTCAATATGTAGTCCTCCGGCAGGTCATAGCGCCGGCGCACCTGCGCGATGGCCTCCGGGCCGGCAGGAAGGAAATGGTCGTCGGCGGCAAGTGGCGTGACCTGCACTCTCGCCCGCGAATGCCGGTAGAACCGGGCCAGATCGCGCTGCGTAGACTCCGATACCACCGCGATGGCACGGGCGCGAGCCACCCCGAGCTGCATCACCAGCCGGTAGTAGAGATACGCCCAGCGGATCGACATGTACTCCGGGTAGCGCTCGAAAATGAGGTCGTGGATGGTCAGCACCAGCGGGCACGGCGCCAACAGCGGAAAGCCGAAGAACGGACCGTGGAACAGGTCGAGCTGCGCCTTGGCGGCTAGAGCCGCCATAGCGGGCTGCGACTGCGGCGCGTACAGCGGCACGCGCGCGACCACCGCCTCTACCCGGTCGTGGCCGAGCGGCACGCCCATGTCGAAGCGGGTGTTGACGACGTCGGGGTTCCAGAACACCACGAACGTGTCCTCGCCGTCCACCTCGGGGAGGTGGCGCACCAGCTCGTAGGTATACCGGCCCACGCCATGATAGAAATCCTGGATGTAGCGGGCGTCGACGCCGATGCGCCTACGCGACACTGCGGCTCCGTGGAGGTTGGACTTCGTCGCGCATCCAGGCATCCGGCGGCGGGGGCGGGTTCAGCTCGCCCGGCAGACGGCCCGGCGGTGAAAACCCGTGCCGCACCAGCACCGAGCCCACCCGCTGCGCCAGCGACGTGAGCCACTGCGTCTCGAAGTCATTGAATTGGTGGTCGGCACGGCTGGAGACGGTGAGCACGCCGAGCAGCCCGCCGCGCGCGATGATCGGAACCGCCAGCGAGGAAGCCCTGTCCTGCGCCTCGTCTGACAGCTCGACGGTGGCTTCGACCACTTCGGCAGGAGCGCCGCCGGAGGAGATTCTGATCGACGCACTGACCACACCGATCGTCGAGAGGCTGTCCCACATCAGGCTTCGCAGCGCCAGGTGTACCGGCGTGTGGCGCAGCGCGCGCTCGAAGCGACGTAGGGCCAGCAGACGCTCGTAGATCGCCTTGTGCCAGAACACCATGCGCGGCCAGGTGAACAGCGCGCCGCGCTCTCGCGCCCGCTCGGCCAGTCGAAGCCGCAGCTGCCGGTCGTCGCGCAGCCGGACCAGCGTCTCGCGCAACGCCAGATCGTCGTCCACCGGGAACGTGAGGCCGGCATTGCCGACCACGTCGGTAACGCCCGGCAGCTGGGAGGCGACGGGCACACAACCGGCCACCATTCCCTCCAGCAGCACGATCCCGAACGCCTCGGCGCGGGTCTTGGAGGGCAGCACCAGCACGTGCGCCTGCTCGTACCAACGCCGGACGTCCTCGTCGCTCTGCCAGCCATGGAAGGTGACGTGGTCGAGGCCGCGCTCCTCCGCGAGCTGCCGGTAATAGTGCTCGCGGTGTCCCGTGCCCACCACGTGCAGGTCCACGTCTTCCAGTCCATCGATCGCGGCAAGCAGCGTGTCCAGTCCTTTGTAGGGGCGGATCTGGCCGACGAACAGGACGGTGAATCGATCCCGCTTACGGAACTCGGGAGGCGCCTGCTGCTCGTCGGTGCCCCATGGCACCACCGAGACGCGTTCAGAGGGGACGTACTGGCTGACCTCTTTGGCGTAGGCCGGGGTGGTCACAATGACTTCGTCGGCCAGGCGCGCCAGCAGCTTGTGGCTGCGGTTATAGAGCGCGCACAGCGGCCCGTAGCCGGGCAGATCGATCTCCGAGTGGTGGGTGTAAACGATCAGCGGCCGGCGATTCACTCCCCGCTTCGTCCGGCGGCCGAGCGCGGTGAACAGCAGCGACAGATCGCTGAAGGTAGGCACCGGCCCGTGAATGTGCACGATATCCCGCGATGTGGCGCGAGACAGCAGCTGGCGCGAGCCGCGCCACAGCATGCTCGAGATGCGCACTTCCCCCAGGCACACCCGGGGAACGTCGCTCAACGACAGTACCTCCACATCGAAGCCGGCCTGCTCCATACCCTCGCGCAGGTGGCCGGTCGAGCGGGCGATGCCGCTCGTCACGGGCGGAGCCTCGGACACGACGAACAGGATGCGTCCGCTGCGCCCACTCGCGCCTGGGGCCGCGGGCGCGATCAAGCCGCCTGCCCGACAGAAGTTGGTGCGAGCGGGTGCTTGTGCCCGGCCATGCCGGTCCGCTCGTGCACGGCCGATGCAAGCACCAGCCACCACGCCTCGAGGACGATCCGCAGCGACATCTTGGATTCGCCTTCCGCGCGGTCCGGGAAGGTGATGGGCACTTCCGCCAAGCGCAGTCCGTTGCGCCGGCAAAGGTAGTTCACCTCTACCTGGAAGGCATACCCGCTGGAGTGGATGGCATCCAGGTCCAGCGTTTCGAGCGCCGATCTGCGGAAGCATTTGAAGCCGCTGGTGCAGTCCAGCACAGGCAGGTCCAACAGCCACCTGGCGTACAGGCTGCCGCCTTCACTCAGAAGCCGCCGCAGCGGCGACCAGCCCACCGCCTTTCCGCCTCGCACCCAGCGCGAGCCGATGACCACGTCGGCCCCTCTGGCCGCGGCGATAAGCGCCGGAAGATCCTCCGGCCGGTGAGAGAAGTCAGCGTCCATCTCGACCACCAGGTCGTACCCGCGCCTCAGCGCGTATTGAAATCCCGCCAAGTAGGCCGTGCCGAGGCCCAGCTTGCCCTGGCGGTGTATGACGTGGACGGCCGGGTTGGCCTCGGCAAGCATTTCCGCGAGCTCACCGGTTCCGTCGGGAGAGGCGTCGTCCACCACCAGGACGTCGATGGTGGAGTCGACATTTGCGTCGAGGATGGCCGGGACGAGTCGGGCGAGGTTCGGCCTCTCGTTATACGTCGGTATGACGACGATCGTTCGCACTTGACCCCCTGGAGCCGAAAGGGCATTTCACGCGGAGGGCCAGCAGCCTTCGCGTGAGCATGCGGATGGTTCCGCGATCGATCAGCTCAATTTCAGGCAGCTCAAATTCAAGCCGCGCAGTGAGAGTAGCGCCCGCCAAGCGCCTGCCGCATGGGGCGCTTTGCCCTTTTTGGGTGCCGTTTTCCGCCCCGGCGACACCCCTCTGCACTAGGGCAAAGTGATATGAGTGCTCTCCTAAGAGCTTGCTGAGAAAGCAAGCATGCACCGCGCACGGTCGGTGCCCTGGCACGCGATTGGCGATAGACGGGCAAGCAGGTGGAGTAGTTGCCGGAGCCGCTCCCCCCCGGTGACGCTTCGCCCGAGCGGAACCATGGCGAACAGGCGACGCAGTCCACATCGACGCAAGGAGACGCGGCCGAGTGCTGCCTCCCCTTGGCAGCCGCTGCAAACCTCGTTCCAATCCGACAGGGTCAGCCAACCTGTCACCCTCATGCCAGAAGCGGCGGAGGCGTTCATCCAACTGGCCGCGCATGAGCTGCGAACGCCGCTCACGGTCCTGCTGGGCATGCTGCAGCTGATCCTGGCGAAGCAGGAGATCACCGACCGCGACTGCCGGCCGCTGGCCGAATCGGCGCTGACCGAGGCTCGCCGGATCCAGACCATCGTCGACGACCTGACCGAGGTCACACGCTTGCGCATCGGCGAGTTGAGCCTGGACCGGCAGACGGCCGACCTGAACGACCTCGCCGTTCAAGCAACCGAGGGGCTGCAAGGGCCTCTGACGGCGCAGCCGCTGCGCATCACCCGCCATCATGAGCCGCTGCCCGTTAGTGCGGACGGCGTCAGGCTGCGGCGGGCCATCCAGCACGCCATGAGCCACGTGGCCGAGCGAGCGCCCAGCCAGACCGGCGTACACATGCGGACGTCGCTCGACCCCGGCTGGGCACACCTATTGATTGAGGGCTACGGCGCGACCCTGCACCGTCCGCCAACCGCCAGCCTCGTCCGCGATCATCGGGAACCGGCCCTGGGGTCCAGCGCGTACCTCGGTCTGCGACTCTATCTTGCCGAACAGATGGCCCTGCTGCACGGCGGCCAGCTGCACATCCAGACCGAGCCGGAGTCCACCCTTCGCGTGCGCTTCTCCCTGCCGCTGGTGAACGGGCCCGAAGGCTAAAATGCCGCATTGAGCTTGCACCCGCCGCGCCCCCGCGTCCTCGCCGTCAACACCGATATCGGCGTGCTGGAGCTGCTGGCCGCCGCCTTAGGCGCCGCCGGCTATGAGCCCATCACCATGCGCCTGGCTGACCTGAACACGGAGGGCGGCCTGCTGCCGTATGCCATGCGGGTGCTGCCCGACGCCATCGTCTACGATGTGGGGCCGCCCTACGTCGAGAACTGGGAGCGCTTGCAGGGCGTCCTTGCTTCGGGCGCGATCAGCGTCCCGGTCATCGTCACCAGCACCGACCCTCAAGCCCTGGCGCCGCATGCCAAGACGAGCAGCGTCTTCGCCCTGGTGGGAAAGCCCTTCGAGCTGGAGCAGCTCACCGGCTGCCTCCGCGAAGCGCTCGACCACGCCGGCCCGCCAGTCGGTTAGTTACCTGCCCCGCGCGTCGCGGGGGAGGCCGTACGCGCGTAGGAATACCTCCACGCCCGACTCGGCCAGCGAATCGAGCTGCGCTGGGGAGAACTGGTCGTCACCGCAGACGAGCGCCCTATCAAGAGGGATCGCCAGCACCAGGAAGGCGTAGTGCTGCGCCGCCAGCAGCGGATCGCCGGCCCGCAGCAGGCCGCGCGCCATCAACTCCTCGAAGCAGGCGGCGATGGCCGCGATGACCCGCTCCGGGCCGCGCTCGTAATAGGCTCGCCCGAGCTCGGGAAACCGGCTTGCCTGCCCGATGAGCAGGCGCCGCAGCCGCAGCACGTCCGGCCGCACCACTGTTCGGACGTACGTGCGGGCCAGTTCGTGCAGGTCGTGTTCCACGTGCGCTGAGTGCCCGAGGGCCCGTTCCACGACGTCCACGAAGCCGTCCACCGTGCCCGTAACTCCCAGGACCACTTCGGCGAACAGCCGCTCCTTGTCCGCGAACTGCTTGTACCCGGTTTGCTTCGAGACCGCGGCTTGCGCCGCAATCTGGTCCATGCTCGTGCCGTCGTAGCCCTTGTGCGCGGCGGTCGGCTTCCTGGCGCTTGTCGGCGCATGCTTCGTCTTTGCCCGCCGGTTCGCAGCGGAGGGCAGGCCCGGCTGGGTGTGGTACTCGCGAGCTACCGGCAGCCTGTTCTTCGTCGCCTTCTTCGGCAGCGTCTTTCTCAGCAGCTCGCCTGCGACCTTTGGCTGGAGCGTCCTCGGACTATGGCTGGCGGTGCTGCTCGGCTGGACCTGGCTGTCGGCAGTCTCGGCCCGCGGCGTACGAAGCTAAAAGTCCGGGCGAGCCTGGGAGAGCGCGCCCAGTAGGTGCGCCCTATCCGGTGTTCATGGCCGTGCGCTGCCCGCGGAGCACCTCGGCCCAACTTCTACCCGGAGGCCTGCGCCAGCTCGTCGTGAATACGCGTGAGCCACTGCTGCTGGTGGGCGCGGTCGGTCCCGTGCTTCGTCTCGTCGTCGTAGAGCTGCTCCTCGCGGCTGAAAGCGGCCGTCACATCCTGCTCCAGGCTCTGAACGCGGCCATCGACCTCGGCCTTCAGCTTGGCCTGGGCGCTATCGGCGGTCGTGTCGGAGACGCTGAGCTGCTGCAGGCTCGCGGCATCCCGGAGCGTCGTATTCAATCGGGCGGCAAACACGGCGGCGATGTCGAAATGCCCCTGCTCATGGCGCAGCAGGTCGTCGCTCGCGTCCGAGGTAATCACCCACGATCTGGCCGGATCGAACTGGGCCTGGACGGGGTCTGTGCTGAACTGGGTGATGTGGCACGTGGCCGGCCCGGACGGTGGCGTCGTGCACTGGAAGGCGTAATGGCTGACGGCGCCTGGGATGATCGTCATCGTCTCGGCAGCTTCGTGCCCGCCGGAGCTCATGCCCGCGACTGCGGCCAGCCGATCGGTGAGGCTGGTCTTGAGGCGGTCGGGCGGGACCGGGCCCTGGAAGTCCTGCCACGTCAGCGGCCGGTCCTTGGCCCACACGATTGGTCCCGTCGCAGTCTGAGACTGCGTCGCGGCTGCCGGCTGGCTGGCCGTCACCGCGCAAGCTTGAAGCGCCACCGGCAGCAGGATGCTTGCCGCCAGGCAAACCCTCACCCAGTCCGTCATGCCAGCTTACGTCCGCAGTCCGGTCGATACATCGGCACACAGACTCACGCCAGAATTGCCGCTTTCACTCAGCCGTCCGCCGCCGTACACGCGTAGGACCGGGGCGCTCAGGAGTTTAGTAGCGCATACCGGATTCGAACCGGTGATCTCAGCCTTGAGAGGGCTGCGTCCTAGGCCGCTAGACGAATGCGCCGTTCAGGGAAAAACTATACAAGCCTGGCGGGCTAGCAGGCAAGTCCCAGGCCGGGGACGGAGTCGCGCGTGAGCACCATGATGCGGACCGGCTCCGTGCGGCCGTCGTCGAGCACCTGCACGCGGTTCTCGCGCAGGAACTCGGATGCCGCCAGCGGATCGTTCAGGAACCAGTCGATCATGTCGTCGTCGATGAACACTGGACGGCGCGCCCTCAGTGCTATAGCCTGCTTCTTCAATACCAAAACCCCGATGTGCCTCTGCTGCCATAACGTCCGGGCGAGGCCCCAAGTTACGGGACTAGCCGTTATACTCCGGCGCAAGGTAAGCGAGCAGTATGGCATCGATTGGTCCCATCCAACCGGGGGCGCCATATCTTCCGCCACCGCGTGACGCCAAGCTCGCCAAGCGTCGCAAGGCGTCCTACGACAAAACTTCGGACGACGCGGATCAGCTCGAAGGCTCAGCCGCGGGGAGCGACGATTACGAGGCCAACCTGCTGGTCCGCTTCCCGCCGGGCAGCGGGCCCATCAGCTGGATCGCTAGGCTGATTTACCAGACCTACCACTCGGTGCTGAAGCCTAAGTTGGGGCGAATCGTCGACATATTGGCGTAGCCGCTTACTTCAGCGTCTCGAGGAAGGCGACGAGCTGCTGAAGTTCCTGGTCGGTGATGTTGCCGCCGAAGGCGGGCATGTTGTTGCCGCCGTTGAGGATGCGCGTGATGAGCTGCTCGCGCGTGAGGCGGCCGGCCACGTTGGTCAGGTCAGGGCCCTTTTTGCCGCCCACACCGGCCACGGTATGGCAGGTGATGCAGCCCTTTTCGGAGAACAGCTGCACGCCTTGCGCCGCCTGGCCTGTCGCCTGTGAGGTAACGGACGCGGGCAAGCGCGCCGTCGAGGCGGCGCTGATGTCCGGCGACCAGTTGGCGGCCGCGCCCTGAAGCGTCAGCACCACCAGGCTCACCAGCAGGCCGCCCACCAGGAACACGGCCAGCGGGCGGCGGGCCGGATGGCGCTCGCCCCGATTGGAGATGAACGGCACGGCGATCACCAGGATGCCGATCAGCACCGGCACCGACAGGATCACCCAATCCTCCAGCGCCGGCGGGATCTCCGACAGCACGGCGAAGTACCACAGGAAGTACCAGTCCGGCCGGGGATTGGCCTGGATGATGGTTGGGTCGGCCGGCTTGCCCAGCTCGGGCGCGCCGACGATGGTGGCCAGCAGCATGATGGCCACCACGACGCACAGGGCGAACAGCGCGTCGCGCCAGGCTGCGTCGGGGAAGAACGGCACGCCGTCCCGCTCCAGCATGGCGTGGTAGCGCTCCTTGTAGGTCTTGGGGTCGACCTGCACGCCCGGCTCAGGAGGCTCGGAGATGCCGTCGAACACCACCAGCCACAGGTGGATGAGGATGAAGCCGGCGATCAGCGCCGGCAGCAGGAACACGTGGATGCCGAAGAAGCGCGTCAGCGTCGGCCCGCCCACCGTTGACCCGGCGACCACCAGCTGGGCGATGAGCCCGCCGATGACCGGCGTCTTGCCGGCCTGCTCGGCCATGACCACCACGCTCCAGTAGCCATCCTGGTCCCAGCGCAACAGCTGGCCGGTGAAGGCGATGGACGCCGTCAGCACCAGCAGGAAGGCCCCGGTGAGCCAGTTGAACTCGCGCGGGAACTTGTAGGAGCCCATCAGGAAGATGCGCAGCACGTGGATGGTGATGAGCACCACCATCGCGCTGGCGCCGAAGTAGTGCATGCCGCGCAGCAGCCAGCCGAACGGCGCCTGGTGGGTGATGTACTGCAGGCTGTCGTAGGCGTTGGCCGGAGCCGGCACGAAGCTCATAGCCAGGGCCACGCCGGTGATGACTTGAATAAGGAAGGCGGTGAGTGTGGCGCTGCCGAAGACGTACCACCAGCCAACCTTGCCCGTCTTGGGCACGGGATGCTGGACGATCGGCAGCAGCCCTTCGTAGATGTGGCTGCGGTCCTCGAACCAACCGCCGACCTTCAGCCAGATGTGCTTGGGCAGGTGCGGCAGGCGCACCGGCGTCGTCGCCATCTACCCGGACGTCGGTATGGGGAAGGTCAGCGCCTGGACCTCCCCGTTCTGGATTCGGACCTGGTGCCGGTACAGCGCGCGAGGCGGCGGGCCGGCCGCGACGTCGCCGCTGGCGTAATAGATGCCGCCGTGGCAGGGGCACTCGAACAGCCGCGCGCTCTGGATCCAGTTCACCGGGCAGCCCAGGTGCGTGCAGTTGACGGCGAACACGTCGAACTGGTCCGGGGCCTTGCGGCGCACCCACACGGACGTCTGGGAGGCCTGCCCGGCCCAAGGCACGCTGGACGAGTCGGTGAAGCTCACCAGCTTGGTGTCGCCCACCTGGAAGTCGTCCACCTTGCCCAGCGTCTCCCAGGTATTCGGCGCCTGCTTGATGAGGGGACCGAAGATGTAGCCGACCAGAGGTATGCCGATCAGCGCCCCGATCAGCCCACTGAAGCCGAAGGTCACGTTCGCCAGGAAGCGCCGGCGCGAGCCGATCTCGCCAAGCCCGTGCAACCTGATGAGATGCTTCGGCATCTACCGATCCTCCGGCGCGCGCGCCGCCTGGCGCGAGGCGGCGATCAGGTCCCTCATCCAGCCCCACACGGCGATGACCACCAGGATCAGGCCCGCATAGAAGAAGATGCCCACCGTGATCATGCCGAAGCAGGCGGCCACCAATCCGACGGCGAGCGCCGCCGGCCAGATGGTCGGCTTGGGCGTCTCCTCGTCGATGGCGGCCAGCTCTCGTTCGTCCATTTCAGCCTCCCAGGAACGCCGACCAGAAGTAGACGACGCCGTAAATGAGCACCCATAGGCCGTCGACGAAGTGCCAGTACAGGCTGATGAGCTCCAGGCTGGACTCGCCGCTGTGCGGGATGGGGTTGCGGAAGGAGGCGCCGAACAGGGCCAGCATCATCAGCAGGCCCACGATGACATGCATGCCATGGATACCGGTGAGGGTGAAGAAGGCGCTGGCCCACACGTTGCTCGCGGCCGTCACCTGCTCCCCGAACAGCTCCAGCCACTCGTTCAGCTCGCCCGCGAGGAAGATCGCGCCCAGCACCACAGTGACGCCGAGCCATAGGCGCATGCCGCGCTGGCTGCCCCGGCCAACGCTCACGCTGGCGCGCCAGATGGCCGCGCTGCTGAGCCACAGGGCGACGGAGAACGGGATCATCCGGCCCGCGCTCAGGCTCTCCTGCGGGTTGGGGTGCCCCTGGTGGTTGCCGCTCACGTACATGGCGATGACGGACAGGAACACCAGCGACTCCGACGAGACGAACAGCAGCAGGCCCAGCCGGCGCGGGCCGATCGAGTGCTCGGTGCGGAGTGCCGACTCCTGAGTGCCGATCACAGCTCGTGCTCGTGCTGCCAGTCCGGGTCCTCGGGGTGGGCGATATCCCACAGCGGGCGGCGGCTGGTGACGGTCGGGATTACGGCGAAGTTGTAGTCCGGGGGTGGGGAGGACGTGGACCACTCCAGCGTCCAAGCTTCCCAGGGGTTGTCGCCCGCGGGCACGCCGGAGCGTATCGAGCGGACCAGGTTCAAAAGGAACACGATCACCGATAGGCCGAGAATGTATGCGCCGACCGTCGACACCAGGTTGGAGTTATCCCAGCCCAAGCCAGCCGGATAGGTGTAGACACGGCGCGGCATGCCCTGAATGCCCAGCAGGTGCTGTGGGAAGAAGGTCAGGTTAAAGCCAATGAACATGAGCCAGAAGTGCGCCTTGCCCAAGCCCTCGTACATCATGCGGCCGCTCATCTTCGGGAACCAGTAGTACCAGGCGGCGAAGATGCCGAAGGCGGTTCCGCCGAACAGCACATAATGGAAGTGAGCTACCAGGTAGTAGCTGCCGTTCACCTGCCAATCGATCGGCACCACTGCCAGCGTGACACCGCTGAGGCCGCCGATCAGGAACATGGCAATAAACCCGAGCGCAAACAGCATGGGCGTGCGGAAGCGGATGGCGCCGCCATACAACGTCGCAAGCCAGGTGAATATCTTGACGCCAGTTGGGATGGCGATAGCCATGCTCGAGGCCGAGAACACAAGATCCTGCAGCGGCGTCATACCGGCCGCAAACATGTGATGCGCCCACACACCGAAGCTCAGGAAGCCGATGGCTACCCCGGAGCCGACGATGAAGCTGTAGCCGAAGATGGGCTTGCGTGAGAACACCGGCACGATCTCGGAGATGAAGCCGAACGCCGGGAGCGCCATGATGTACACCTCAGGGTGGCCGAACACCCAGAAGATGTGCTGCCACATGATCGGGATGCCGCCGCCGCCCGGATCGAAGAAGTGGGCGTTGAACAGACGATCCACCAACATCATCAGCAGGTCGCCGGTGAGCGAAGGCAGCGCGAACAGGGTGAGGATGGAGGTGACGATCATCATCCACACGAACACCGGCAAGCGGTTGTAGGTCATGCCCGGAGCGCGGTGGTGGATGACCGTGACCAGGAAGTTGATGGCGGTCGCGATCGTGCCGATACCGCTCAGGATCAATGCCAGGGCGTAGTAGCTGTCACCATTGCTGGTGGCGAAGGAGTGCTCGGTGAGCGGCGCATAGGCGTACCAGCCGGCATCCGGCCCGCCGCCGCCCAGCAGGCTGTAATAGAGGAACACGCCGGACGAGACGAGCATCCAATAGCTGAACGCGTTCAGCCGCGGATAGGCCACGTCGCGCGCGCCGATCATCAGCGGCAGCAGGAAGTTCGCGAAGCCGAAGAGCCACGGCATCACGACGAAGAAGATCATCGTCACGCCGTGCAGCGTGAACACCTGGTTGTAGGCCTGCGGGCCCAGAAAGTCGTTCTGCGGCACCGCCAGCTGGGTGCGGATCAGCAGCGACTCGATGCCGCCGACCGCGAAGAAGAAGACCGAGGTGGCGATGTACATGATGCCGATCCGCTTGTGATCGACCGTCACGATCCACTTCAGCAACCCGCGCGGCCAGACTACCTCCGGCTGCCCCGCCAGCGGCGCCGCTACCGCTGCCATACGGCTCCTCGGCAGGCGCAGGGCTGTCCGCCTGAGGCGGACCGGGGTTTGGGGTGTCCCCAAACTTTCATTTCAAATCCTCGAGCAGGGCCGCCATCTGCCGGGCCTGCTCCTGCGTGAAATGGAAATTCGGCATCAACGACCCCGGCTTGAACTCCTGAGGGTTGGCCATCCAGCGGGTCATGTTCTCCGGCGTGTTGGCCAGCACCCCGGCGCCGATCGTCGTCCGGCTGCCGATGTGCGTCAGATCCGGCGCCACCCGCCCATTGGACATGCCGTTCACCGTGTGGCAGCCGCCGCAGGCGTTGTCGTTGAACAGCTTGACAGCGTCGCTATCCGAGGACGGCAGGCTGGCCAGCGGCTGGCGCTGCGCGGCGAGCCAGCGGTCGAAGTCCGCCGGCTGGTCGGCGATCACCTTCAGGCGCATCCAGCCGTGCTGCGTGCCGCAGTATTCCGAGCAGGCGCCGTCGTAGTCGCCCGCCTTCTCGGCGGTGAACGTCCAGATGTTGTTCTGGCCGGGGATCGTCTGCTCCTTGCCGGCGAGGTCCGGCACCCAGAACGTGTGCACCACGTCCGCCGACTGCAGCGTCAGCCGCACCTGCCGGCCAACCGGCACGTGCAGCTCGTTAGCCGCCACGACGTTGTCCGGGTAGCGGTACTCCCACCACCACTGGTGGCCGATGACGGTTATGTCGAGAGCGTTGGAGGCGATCGTCGTCTCGGACCGGACCTCGCCCACCATGAAGGCGTAGACGCCCACCAGCAGCACGAACGGAATCGCCGTCCACCACAGCTCGAGGCGCATGTTGCCGTAGATGGGCCTCGGCTCGGCCGCGCCGGGCCGGGCGCGATACCGGATGATGAACAGCACCAGCGCGCCCAGAACGCCGAACAAGATCACGCCGGATACGGCGATGACGATCCAGAACAGGAAGGTGATGGACCGCGCCTGCGGCGTCTGCGGAGTAACCGGCCAGAAGCTGGCGGCGGATGCCGGAGCCGCCAGCAGCAGCGCCAGCAATACGCCACCGCCAAGTGCCCCGACCTTATGCCTCAGGAAGCCCTCCCCTTCTCAGACGCGTTCGCTGGCAGCCTAGCATAGTCGCCGGCACCCGAGAAGCAGGCAGTACTAGACGAGTGCTGAGTGCCGGCTCCGAGTTCCGAGATTCTGAGACACTGACGTCACGTGAACTCAGCACTCAGCACTCAGCACTCAGCACTTCGTGGCCTCTACGTCATCACCGACCGCGGGCTGTCGCGCGGGCGGACGCACCAGGAAGTGGTGGCCGCCGCGCTCGCGGGTGGCGCCCATATCATCCAGCTGCGGGACAAGGACGCTTCGCGAGACGAGCTGGTCCGTACGGGCCGCGAGCTGGCACGGATGTGCCGCGACGCCGGGGCACTGTTCATCGTCAACGACGACCCTGAGATCGCCGCGGAAGTGGGCGCGGACGGTGTCCACGTCGGGCCTACCGATATGCCGCCCGAACGGGCGAGGGCGATCGTCGGGCCGGCGGCCGTCGTAGGCTGGTCCGTTAAAGCCTCTCTGGACACCGCGAGCGAGGCCGAGCGGCTGGGCGTGAGCTACATAGCAGTAGGCAGCATCTACCCCACCACCACGAAAGCCGGCGCCAGCTCGGTCGGCCCCGAGACAATCGGCCGGATCAGGGCGGCGGTGAGCCTGCCCATCGCCGCGATCGGCGGGATCAACGCCGGCAACGTGGGCCCGGTCGCGGACGCCGGAGCGGACATGGTGTGCGTAATCAGCGCCGCCGTGGGGGCCGAAAATATAGCGCTTGCATGTTCTGAACTTGTGCGTATAATGGAGGAGCGCTGGGAGCGGGCCTCAGCCCACATGGGCGAGGCCGGAGGGTGAAGGATCCCCCCACCTAAGGGGTTTGAGAAGTGGAATCGGGGAACGCCCCAGTGCAGACTGTTCGGTCCAGGGCCTAGGCTGATCGTATGCCCGAGACGACCGCGCCCGATATCAGCTCCCTCAAGCTGACGTTTCTGCGCGACATAGTGCAGTCGGCGCGCGACCCCGAGGCCGAGAGCTTCCCGCTGATCGAGCTCGCCCAGGCCATCATCAACGCGGCCATGACCCCGGCCATGGTACGCGAGCGCCTCGGCATCGACATCGGCTGAGCCGCGCAGATCGACGCCAGGGCCCTGCTCCGCGAAACTGGCATCCTCCCCTAGAATTTCTGCGTATGCCTGAAGTCCTGTCGTTGATGTGCGTGCATGCCCACCCGGACGACGAGTCCAGCAGCACGGGCGGCACGCTGGCCAAGTACGCCGCCGAGAACGTGCTCACCTCGCTGATCACCGCCACCAAGGGCGAGGAGGGCGAGATCCGCGATCCCAACCTGCGGATGATGCCGTGGGAGACGCTGGGCATGGTTCGCCAGAAGGAGCTGACGCTGGCGACCGGCGTGCTCAAGGTCGGCTTCGTGAACTTCCTCGGCTACCGCGACTCGGGCATGGCCGGCACCGAGGCCAACCACCACTCGGACGCGTTCTGCAACGCGGACATCGAGTTCGCCACCCGGCTGCTGGTGCTGAACATCCGCAAGCTGCGCCCGCAGGTGCTGATCACCTACAACGAGAACGGCGGCTACGGCCATCCGGACCACATCATGTGCAACCGTGTGACGCAAGCCGCCTTCGAGCTGGCCGCCGATCCGGACTTCGCCTGGGACGACGGCGAGCAGCCCTGGCAGCCGCTGAAGCTGTACTACATCGCCCATTCGCGCGAGCGCCAGCAGGCGGCGGCCGACGCCCTCAAGGCGCGCGGGTTGGAGGACCTGATCCCCGGCCGCCGCAACTACGAGCGGCTGGGCTACTCCGACGCCGACATCACCACCAGGATCGACATCAGCGACTACCTGCAGATCAAGCGCAAGGCGCTGCTGTGCCATAAGAGCCAGATCACCGGCGGCCGCTGGGAGCGGATGCCGGACGACGTGATGCGCGAGTTCTACGCCGAGGAGACGTACATCCGGGCCATCAGCCTGGTGGACGCGCCGGCCAAGGAGACTGACCTGTTCGCCGGCCTACGCGACCGCGCCGTACCGGCCGACGACTACTCGCTGCTCTTCGCCCAGCCGGTCGGCACGCACTTCGTCGCCTAGGTCCTACGCGGACGGCGAGCCGCGTGAACCGCGCCGATCGGGACCGTCGCTGCCCGCGCCAGGGAGTCCAGCTCGTGGCAAGAAGGTCAGCAAGCTGGCGCGCCCTTTTTTGCTATAGTCCCACCTGTAGTTAAAGGTAAGAGTGCAGAGAAAGAGAGAAAGTAAGGAGAGCATTGCCCCCAGCAGTTGTTAAGCCGGAAATAGTCGCGAAATATCGCACCCATGAACGGGATACCGGCTCCTCCGAAGTGCAGATCGCGGTCCTGACGGCGCGCATCAATCACCTGAACGAGCACCTCAAGAGCAACATCCACGACCATCACTCTCGTCGTGGCCTGCTGAAAATGGTGGGTCGCCGCCGGCGCCTGCTGGCCTATCTGAGCCGCAAGGACGTCGACCGTTATCAGAAGCTCATCGCGAGCCTGGGCCTCAGAAAGTAAGTACTCGCTCATGACAGCCAGCCGAACGGGCTGGCTGTTGTGTTTGCGCATCCAATAAGGAGAACCTCCTCGATGACTCATCGCGTTAGCGCACGCATTGGCGCACACGATCTCGAATTCGAAACCGGCCGCCTGGCCGGGCTGGCCGACGGCGCCGTCCTGGTCCGTTACGGCGACTCGGTCGTCCTGGCCACGGTGGTCGGGGCCGACCATCCGCGAGAGGGAATCGACTTCTTCCCTCTGACTGTCGATTACGAAGAGCGCATGTACGCCGCCGGGAAGATCCCCGGCGGTTTTATTAAGCGGGAGGGGCGCGCCAGCCAGAACGCCATCCTCACCTGCCGCCTCACGGACCGGCCCATCCGGCCGCTGTTCCCTAAGGGCTACAAGAACGAAGTCCAGATCATCATCACCGTCATGTCGGCCGACCAGGAGAACGATCCCGACATCCTGGCCATGAACGGCGCCTCCGCGGCGCTGAGCATCTCCGACATCCCCTGGGCGGGGCCTATCGGCGCCGTCCGCGTCGGCTACATCGACGGGGAGTTCGTGGTCAACCCGACGTTCGAGCAGCTCAAGGAGAGCCGGCTGGACCTGGCCATCGCCGGCACGACCGATGCCGTGATGATGGTCGAAGCGGGCGCTCACGAGCTGCCGGAGGACGTCATGCTGCGCGCCGTCCAGTGGGGCCACGAGCAGCTGCAGGCCTCGATTCGCGCCCAGGAAGAGCTGGTCGGTCTGGCCGGCAAGCCCAAGCGCGAGTTTATGCCCGCGGCCGTGAACGAGGCGCTCCGCCAGGAGATCCGCGAGTGGCTGCGCCCTCGCCTGGAAGACGCCATGTTCAACGCCGATAAGGCCAGCCGCGAAGGCGCCACGGACGCCGTCGCCCGCCAGCTCCGCGAGACGTTCGCGCCGCGCATCGAGGCCGGCGAGACCACGGCCAAGGAAGTGGACGGCATCTTCGGCGAGGTCGAGAAGGCGGTTGTCCGCGGGGCCATCCTGGAGCGTCAGGCGCGCGTCGACGGCCGCACGCTCAGCGAGATCCGGCCTGTGTGGTGCGACGCCGGCATCCTGCCCCGCACCCACGGTTCCGGCCTGTTCACGCGCGGCCAGACACAGGTCCTCAGCGTGCTGACGCTGGGCTCGCCGGGCGACCGCCAGAACATCGACGACATCAGCCCGGAAGAGTACAAGCGCTTCATGCACCAGTACAACTTCCCGCCGTTCAGCACGGGCGAGATCAAGCGCCTGGGCGCGCCCGGCCGCCGCGAGGTTGGCCACGGCGCGCTGGTCGAGCGCTCGCTCCTGCCGGTCATCCCTCCCGAGGAGGAATTCCCCTACACCATCCGCATCGTGGCCGAGGTGCTGTCGTCCAACGGCTCCAGCTCGATGGGCTCGGTGTGCGGCGGGACGCTGGCGCTGATGGATGCCGGCGTGCCCATCAAGGCGCCCGTAGCCGGCGTGGCCATGGGCCTCATCACCGGCGAGAACGGCCAGTACTCGATCCTGACCGACATCCAAGGCGTCGAGGATGCCCTGGGCGACATGGACTTCAAGGTGGCGGGCACGGCCGAAGGCGTCACCGGCCTGCAGATGGACATCAAGGTCAAGGGCATCACCTACGAGATCATGGAGAAGGCGCTGGCTCAGGCTAAAGACGCCCGCGCCTTCATTATGGGCAAGATGCTCGAGGTCATCGACAAGCCGCGCGAGGACCTGAAGCCGTATGCGCCGCGCATCACCACCATCCAGATTCCGGTCGACAAGATCGGCGCGCTGATCGGCCCCGGCGGCAAGAACATCCGTGGCATCACCGAGCAGACTGGCGTCAGCATCGACATCGAGGACGACGGGCGCGTGCTCATCTCCTCGGCCGACGGCACGGCCAAGGACAAGGCCGTGGCCATGATCCAGGCCATCACCGAGGACGTAGAGGTCGGCCACGTGTACCACGGCAAGGTCACGCGGCTCATGAACTTCGGCGCGTTCGTCGAGATCGTGCCCGGCAAGGAAGGCATGGTCCACATCTCCGACCTGGCCAATGAGCGCGTCGGCAGCGTCGAGGATGTCGTCAAGGTCGGCGACGAGATCGACGTGAAGGTAAAGGAGATCGACGACAAGGGCCGGATCAATCTCTCGCGGCGCATGCTGCTGGAGGGCTACGACCCAGCGTCCGAGAGCGGTGGCGGCCGCGAGCGCGGCGGGTTCCGCGGCGGCGAGCGCGACCGTGGCGGGTTCCGCGGCGGCGATCGAGATCGCGGCGGCTTCCGCGGCGGTGATCGCGACCGTGGCGGCTTCCGCGGGGGCGGCGAGCGCGACCGTGGCGGCTTCCGTGGCGGCGGCGAGCGCCGCGAGGGTCCTATCCGCGACCGCGAGCGCGGCGGGTTCCGGCCGCGCTTCAGCGAGAGCCGCGAGGGCGGCGAGAACGGCGGCGGCAATGGCTTCCGCGAGCGCCGCGAAGGCGGCTTCCGGGAACGCTCCTTCGAGCGCCAGCCCGAGCACGCCGAGCCGCGGTCCGAGCACCACGAAGAGCACGGCGAGTAGCGAATGACGATGGGGAGAGGGTGTAACCTCTCCCCATGATTCGAGTGGCCGTCGCCGGCGCGCTGGGGCGCATGGGCTCGGAGGTGATCCGCGCCGTTAGCCTGGCCGAGGACATGGAGCTGGTAGCGGCGGTGGACGTGCCGCAGGCGGTCGAGAAGGCGCCGTCAGGCGTCGCCTACCT
>Ga0070738_10003853_pt1 | contig 18918 bp, 16 predicted proteins | sample Coa_R2_2_FD_66446 | JGI IMG/M metagenome (GOLD analysis project Ga0070738, IMG submission 66446) | Surface soil microbial communities from Centralia Pennsylvania, which are recovering from an underground coalmine fire - Coalmine... | ecosystem: Environmental > Terrestrial > Soil > Unclassified ... | reverse complement strand
CGTTCAAAGGCAATGCTAGAAGGCAAATTAGTAGGATGGCCACAACGTCCACAGTAGTGGTGATTTTTATCCCAGTTAAGAATGGCATAGGCTCTCACTAACATGTCGTACCAATCTGGTTCGAGGAGGTCCATGGCTTTTCTTAAGGGAAGAGTGGTCATTTCATCAGTAAGCACAGTGGTATCCAGGAGTTCTGCACAGTAAACATTTAGTTGATTGAATTGGCCGATAAAATGCTGGCGAGCAAATTCCGCTTTTAAGTGGAGAATAGCAGAAGATCCTGGTAACTGACTTTCTTCTTCTTTTAATACCACTAATTGGTCATCTTGGAAAATAAGCCAAACATCTAAATTCATACTGAATCCTTATTAGTCAGAATATATTTAACATTATTCGTTGATGAGCGCAAAGAGACTATGAGAAGATAACAAAATGATTAAAACTTCTAGTTTACCAGACATTGTGCGAGCTGTTGTTAAGGAGAAGGGCACAGAACGCCCTTTTTCAGGTGAATATGATGACTTCGGCGAAGAGGGCACTTATTTATGCCGACAATGCGGGTTGCCTTTATATCGATCTCATTCCAAATTTCATTCTGGCTGTGGTTGGCCCAGTTTTGATGAAGAAGTAAAAGGTGCGGTGGCTTATGAACCGGATGCAGACGGTAGACGTATGGAAATTTTATGTGCAAGATGTCATGCCCATTTAGGCCATGTATTTTCTGGTGAAGGATTTACCAATAAAAATGTACGCCATTGTGTCAATTCATTAAGTCTGGATTTTGTTCCTGATTTAACCGTGCAAGACACAGAGGAAGCCATTTTTGCCGCTGGTTGTTTTTGGGGTGTAGAACATTATCTCAAACAACTTCCCGGTGTATTAAAAACACAGGTAGGCTATACAGGTGGGCATCAAAAAAATCCTAGCTATCAAGCTGTTTGTACGGGGACCACAGGCCATTATGAAGCTGTACGTGTGCTCTATGATCCTACGAAGCTAAGCTATCAAGCATTAACAAAATATTTTTTTGAAATACATGACCCTACTCAAGCAAACGGACAAGGTCCTGATCATGGTGAACAATATCTTAGCGCTATTTTTTATTATGATGAGAAACAAAAACAAACAGCCTTAGAGTTAATTGCAGAATTAAAAAAATTAGGCTATGCCGTTGCCACTAAACTCTTACCGGTTAGCCCATTTTGGCGTGCTGAAACGTACCATCAAGATTATTATCAAAAAGCAGGAAAACAACCTTATTGTCATCAATATGTAAAGCGATTTAAGTAAGGAGTTATTATGAAACTGTATTATACCAAAGGAGCTTGTTCACTGGCGGTGAGAATTATTATTAATGAATTAGGATTGCCAAGCGAATATGAATCTGTTGATTTAAAAACAAAGCAGACAGCAACGGGTCAAGATTTTTTAAGTATCAATCCGAAGGGAGCCGTGCCCGTCTTATTGACGGATGATAATGAGTTTTTAACAGAAAATGCTGTGATTCAGCAGTATTTAGCTGAAAAATATCATGCACCTCAATTACTCCCACCCGTAGGTGATTTTAAACGATATCGGGTGTTGGAATGGCAAAATTATATTACAACCGAATTACATAAAGGATTTTCGCCACTCTTTAATCCCATTGTGCCGCAAGATATAAAAGAGCAAATTTTTATCCCATTAGTAAAAACGAAATTAAATTATGTGGACAAGCATCTTCATCCCAATAAATATTTAGCGGGAGAGAATTTTACTCTACCAGATGCTTATTTATTTGTGATAATTCGTTGGGCTTTATATTATAAATTTGATATGGATAAATGGCCTTATTTGTCGCGGTATCATGCAGAATTAAAGGAAAGAAAATCAATCAAACAATCCCTGGAAGAAGAGCATATTACCTAATTCTAAATGAATTTTTTCCCGAATATTGCCTGATTTTATCAGGCATTTTATTTTTTCAATATCCGGCGCAAAATAGCGATCTTTATCATAAAATGCTACTTGATCGCGAACAATGTGATGAATATTTTCGAGTATTGGTGAAGAACGTAAGGGTCGCAGCATATCAATGCCTTGGCAAGCTGCTAATAATTCAATAGCAAGAATGCCAGTCACATTTTCTATCATCTGTGACAAGCGGCGTGCTGCGAAAGTTGCCATACTAACGTGATCTTCTTGATTAGCAGACGTCGGTAAGCTATCTACACTCGCTGGATGCGCTAATAATTTATTTTCACTTGCCAGTGCAGCAGCCGTTACTTGTGCAAGCATGAAGCCTGAATTGACGCCAGGATTATTAACTAAAAAAGCAGGTAAGCCACTAAAATCTGGATCAATCAATAAAGCAATACGCCGTTCTGATAATGCTCCTATTTCAGCAAGACTAATAGCAAGTGCATCGGCAGCTAAGGCAATCGGTTCAGCATGAAAATTACCGCCGGAAACGATGTCATTTTGTTCGGTAAAGACAAGAGGATTATCAGAGACGGCATTTGATTCTCTCACAATAATCTCTGTATTAGCCCAAATTTGGTCTAAACACGCGCCCATCACTTGAGGTTGACAACGTAATGAATAGGGATCTTGGACTTTCCTGCAATCATGATGTGAGCGGCGTATTTCACTATTTTGCAATAATTCACGTAATACTTGTGCTACCTGAATTTGTCCTGCTTGACCTCGTATACGCTGAATTCGTTCATCAAATGGGTGATCACTTCCTCTTGCTGCATCCACCGATAAGGCCCCTGCTGCAAGCGCAGTCACAAATAAGTTTTCAATTGCTAATAAACCCAGAATAGCTAATGCTGTGGAAACTTGTGTTCCATTTAAAAGGGCTAAACCTTCTTTGGGTGCCAATTGGAGTGGTTTTAATCCTATGATGTTTAACGCTTCTTCTGCAGAAATTATTCTTCCTCGATAACGTGCCTGGCCAGTGCCTAATAAAATAATACTTAAATGAGCAAGGGGGGCTAAATCCCCCGATGCACCTACCGAGCCTTGGCATGGAATGCAAGGATAAATACCCGCATTGAACAATTTTATCAAAGCCTCAATTATTTCTAACCGTATACCGGAAAAACCGCGTGCTAAGCTATTTATTTTTAGTGCCAGAATAAGACGTACTACACTCTCATCTAATAATTCTCCTGTGCCTGCTGCATGAGATAGCACTAAGCTGCGTTGCAATAATTCCAGATCTTTCGTATCAATTTTAGTATGTGCTAATGCACCGAAGCCTGTATTCACGCCATACACTGTTTTTCCTGCGGCAATAACTTGTTGAATCATATTCGCTGATGCATGGATAGCGGCGTGTGAATCAGTAGATAATTCAAGGGTGGTAGCTTCATCCAATAAGAGGGGAAAATCAGATAATTTTAATTTGCTGGGATGTAAAGTGAATTTCATAGCTTAACCATAGGTAATTTTAAATGATGCTCTCTCGCACATTGAATAGCGGCTTCATAGCCTGCATCGGCATGACGCATGACACCTGAAGCAGGGTCATTAGTTAACACATGTTTTAAGCGTGTTGCTGCTGCTTCACTGCCATCAGCTACAATCACAACACCAGCATGTTGTGAGTAACCCATCCCAACACCGCCGCCATGATGAATACTGACCCACGTGGCGCCGCTTGCACAATTGAGAAGTGCATTTAGCAGCGGCCAATCTGAAACAGCATCAGAACCATCTTTCATACTTTCTGTTTCTCGATTGGGACTCGCAACGGAACCTGAATCGAGGTGGTCGCGTCCAATGACAATAGGTGCTTTTAATTCACCTTTTTTCACCATGTCATTAAATGCCAAACCAACCCGTGCACGGTCTCCTAATCCTAGCCAACAGATACGGGCAGGTAAGCCTTGAAAATGGATGCGTTGTCTTGCCATATCTAGCCATTGATGAAGATGAGCATCGTCTGGCAATAATTCTTTGATTTTTTCATCGGTGCGATAAATATCTTCCGGATCACCGGATAAAGCGACCCATCGAAATGGACCCATGCCGCGACAAAACAGAGGGCGGATATAAGCAGGAACAAAGCCGGGAAAATCAAATGCATTCATGACACCCATATCTTTTGCCATTTGCCGAATATTATTACCATAATCAAACACAGGAATACCTTGTTGATGAAATTCCAGCATCGCGCTCACTTGGATGGCCATCGATTGTTTAGCCAATTGAATTAGTTCTTTGGGATGGGTACGGCGCATTTCTGCTGCTTGTTCTAGTGTCATGTCACGTGGTAAATAACCGTTTAGAGGGTCATGGGCACTCGTTTGATCAGTTACTAAATCTGGTTTCATGCTACGCTGTACGATTTCAGGATAAATATTCGCTGCGTTGCCTAATAAACCGACGGAAACTGTTTTACCTTCAGCGCAATGTTGGCGAATAATAGCAAGTGCTTCATCTAATTTATCTGTGTGTTTATCAAGGTAGCCTGTTTCTAAGCGGCGTTGAATTCGATTAGGATCGCATTCTACTGCCAACATACAGGCGCCTGCCATGGTCGCAGCTAACGGTTGTGCTCCGCCCATACCGCCTAAACCGGCTGTTAGAATCCACTTTCCTTGCAAGTGACCGTTGTAGTGTTGTTGCGCGGCTGAGCAAAATGTTTCATAGGTTCCCTGCACAATGCCTTGGGTACCGATATAAATCCATGATCCTGCGGTCATTTGGCCATACATCATCAAGCCTTTTTTATCTAATTCATTAAAGTGGTCCCATGTGGCCCAATGAGGGACTAAATTAGAATTAGCGATTAATACGCGAGGCGCATTCGTATGCGTTTTAAAAACACCAACGGGTTTGCCAGATTGGATTAAGAGTGTTTCATCGTCATTTAAACTAGTAAGTGATTCAATAATTTTGTCGTAACAAGCCCAATTACGTGCAGCACGGCCGATACCGCCATATACCACTAAATCACTCGAAATTTCTGCGACATTGGGATCTAAATTGTTCATCAACATGCGTATGGGAGCTTCAGTGAGCCAACTTTTTGCAGTTAAACGTGTGCCGTGCGGGGCTCGAATTTGACGTGTAGGGTCATGTCGTGAAGAGTCCATATTAATTTCTTGCCTATTCCATTCAGATGAATAGTGGTATTCTCTTGCAGTTATTTCCTAATGGCAACTGGAATGTGAGTGTATGGAAAAAAATTGGGACGCGATTTGGATTAATGCATGTATTGCTACGTGTGAGCATGGTTATGGCTTATTAAAGCACGCTGCAATTGCTGTTCATGATCAGCATATTGCATGGGTGGGGCGAATGGATGAATTATCGGATGCTCCCGAAGTCTTAGCTGAATGTGTTCACAATGTAGAAGGTCGTTGTATTACGCCGGGATTTATAGATTGTCATACACATATTGTCTATGCGGGTGATCGTGCAAATGAATTTGAGATGCGATTACAAGGTGTTTCATATGAAGAAATTGCTCGCCGAGGTGGCGGGATACAATCTACTGTAGCAGCGACGCGGGCTGCTTCGGAAGAGATGTTGTTGGAACAAAGTATCAAACGGGTACGTGCCCTGATGGCATCAGGTGTGACGACAATAGAAATAAAATCAGGCTATGGGTTGGATTGGGCGACAGAATTAAAACTTTTACGTGTTGCGAAAAAAATAGAAGACAGTTTACCTATTAATGTTTATCGAACTTTTCTTGGTGCACATACTATTCCGCTTGAATATCGTGAAAATCCTGATCGCTATGTAGATCTGATTTGTGAAGAAATGATTCCAAAAGTCGCTGAAGATCATTTAGCGCAAGCAGTGGATGTGTTTTGTGAAAAAATTGCCTTTAATTTGCAACAAACTGAACGAATATTTCAGGCAGCAAAACAATATGGGTTGGCGATCAAATGTCATGCTGAGCAATTATCGGATAGTGGTGCCGCTAATATGGCTGCAAAATATCAGGCTTTGTCGGTGGATCATCTGGAGTATGTCTCGAAAGCAGGTGTGGAAGCTATTGGTGAAGCAGGTACAGTAGCAGTTTTATTACCGGGTGCATTTTATTTTTTACGTGAAACGAAATTGCCGCCTCTTGATTTGTTACGGCAATATCAGGTGCCGATTGCTATTGCGAGTGATAGTAATCCGGGGACGTCGCCGGTTTTGTCGTTGTTGTTGATAATGAATATGGCGTGTACGTTATTTAGGTTGACACCTGAAGAAGCGTTAATAGGGGTGACACGCCAGGCAGCAAAAGCGGTGGGTTTACAAGCGTCGCATGGAACGTTGGCGGCGGGTAAACGCGCGGATTTTGCTGTATGGAATGTAAGGCATCCTATGGTGTTGGCTTATGATATGGGAGCTCCTCATTCACTACACCAGCTGATCCGGGCTGGTGCTCCGGTGACTGATGAGGTGCTTCCACTATCCTTTTCTCTGTAAATGACCACATGTATGGTGTTACTGGGAGGTTGTTAGAGGTAACCTGAACTAGAGAAGTAGGATTTTTTGGCGGTAATTTTTTCAATTGTGAATTAATTCTGGCAATTGTGTGATTAATAACAGGTGATTCTTTTCGGCTGGAAAAGGCGGAAACTTTTTTAGAAATAAATGATTTTATTGTCTCCATCACATTAGAAATAAAATTTAAGAAATTTGGTTTTTGTAATACTATACCAAGCGCATTTTCGCCATTTTTAGTTGTTCTATATCTATCTGTAGCGTCAGCCTTTTTCTTTATATGTGCAATGTAACATTTTTTAAGTTCATTACGATAAACCATAGATTCTTCTATTACCATTAGCACTTTTTCATTGTTAGCGATGAGATCTGCTAATTCTTTTGTTTCAAGAGATTCTAATAAGATAGCTGCATCAGTTAGCCGCTTATTTTTTAAAGCTTCTTCAAGCACGATACTAATTTCCATTGATCCATTTATTTTCTTAAAGAAAGTAACCAAATTTTCATGGCCATACATAGCAGCTACTCGAATAAAATTATACGATCTTTTCTCACTATTTCTATCACATTTCACAATATTCTGACCACATTCTTCGACTAGTTTTGTTATAACTCTGTAATTACCAAATCGACATTGGTTTAAAAGATGGGTGTGAAGCAGATCTTGATATTGTTGAAGAAAATTAGGTGGAAGTATTGTTTGATTTTTATGCAGACTTATTATTATGTTACTAGCTATAGATGTAAGGTTACCTCTTATTGCTTGTCTTAATGTGTTAAGAGTTGCTTCTAAATTTGATTTGATGAAAATAGGAATTATCTTTTCTTGACCACACTTAGCAGCAATTATTATAGGATTTTGAGCACATTTTTCAACATCCACATGATATCTGCTTATTAAATTTTCTACTATTTCTGGATGATCTGACTTACAATGCTCAATGAGACATTCCTCGAGAAAGCCAGGCGTTAATTGGTTTTTTTCTGCCAAAACATTCAATATTACGTCAGTAACAGGTATAAGATTATGTGATATAGATTGTTTCAAGATGTTAAGAGTCTTCTCTAATCCATTTTCATTCATAAAATTGGTAATTAATTTTTTAATATCAGCTTTAGGTTTAGTAAGTAAATCCGATATTATTTTGTATTCACCCGCTTCATACGCTTTTTTTAAGGCTACATTTGCATCGTAGTGAAATAAAATGGCTTCCTTATTATTTTTTTCAGGTTATTTTTTAGAGTAGAATTAAATAATTTAATAGTGGTATTTAATTCATGCTTTGGATCGATAGGTTTAGTTAATTCTAACAAATAGTTATTTTTACTTAATAAAAATTTGATGATAGCAGTATGTTTATAGAAATGAGCGTATTGAATTAATTGAATATCAGTTCTTTTTTGTACATCCATGCTCTCTAGTTGTTTATATGCGCTGTAAAGTAATTCGCTATAGTTATTATTCTGAAATTGGGCGCCACATTCTAATAAGAAATTAGCAGAATCAGCATCACCAGATTTACATGCTTTTTCTAAAGCAACTGATAAATTATCGTTAAAAATTTGAGTTAATGCTGGATTTTGGTCTTTTATCTTTTTTGCAAGACTAAATTGATAATTGTCAAATGATTTTTTAATAATGGCTTCTCCGCCATTAGCAATTTTGGTTAGATTCGCTCCATGTTCCAACAGAATTTCAACTATTCCAAATTGGTTATGGTTACATGCATATTCGATTAATTGTATTTTAGAAGTATTACCCTGTACTTCTAGATCACAACTGACACCTTTTTTAAGGAGTTCTTTAACAATTTCAGCATCCCCATATCGGCAAGCGATCATCATTAAATGATGTAGATCATCTTGGGGTGGTGGCGCAGCATTTTGAAGTAACCATAATGCCATTTCAGGATTTTCTACTAGTGTATGTGTAATAAGTGGGAGTTTTTTGAAGCTATCATCTGACATTTTTATATCAATTAATTGATTAGGATCGATACCAGAGCTTATTAATGCTTGTGCTATTTCTTTATCACCATCCTGGCAAGCTTGAATCAATAACCTTGTAGCATTTTCGTCATTTTTAGCTAAAGTGACTTTTGAATGAGTAACCATTGCTTTGTTATGACTGAGAATGGCTATTAGCAATAAATTTCTTTGGAGGTCGAGATCATTATTTGTGGACTGAAATAATGCTTTGCAGCTTTCTTCATCTCCTGATAAGGATTTCTTTAATAAATTTATAAGATTTTCTTTTAAATATTCTTCTATTGGACCTTTTAGGAGTAATGTAAGCATAGAAACATCATTACAAGTGATGGCTTTTTGAATATGTTTCCATGAAACTTTTAAATTTTTATTTTTTATAAGATGCTCGGCTATCCTCAATTGACTATGTTTAATAGCATTCATTAATTGAATAGAAGTTGGAGCATGGTTTTTTTCAATATTTGCAAGATAATTATAGCAATTATATGCTCCCTGGGAAATGGCGTGTTCTATTAATACACTTAATTTTATTGGTACGTTATTATTTTTATAATAATTTATTAACAATGAAACACAGTCACTTTTATCAGAAGAAAAGGCTTCCTCTATGACATCACATGCGTTGATTTTTTTTGCTATCTCATTATTCTGATCCAGTGATAAAAACCATTCTATAACTTTTGGGTTTCCACTCTTACTTGCAACATAAATATCAGCTATATTTAAAAAATTAGGATAATTGAGTTTTGCATAATCCCAGAGATATTGAATTGTTTCGAAGTGGCCACCTAAAAGTGCTAATCTAAAAGCCTCTTTAAATTTTTCCTTAGCTGGAAGTTGTTTGCAATTTTTCAAACTTAAATCAAGTATATTTTTATGACCCATTCTACAAGCCATTTTAAAGGCTGAAACGTTGGGTTGAATTTCAACAAAAGGATCTGTTCCAAGTTTTAATAACTCAGCAAACATTTCTTCATCGTTTATAATAGATGAATCATATAAGGAAGTATTGTAATTAGTATCGAGGGGAGAAATATATTTAATAAGATCAGCCTTCTTTGGATCGGGCTGTCGTGTGATATTACTTTTCGAATTAAGTCTAAATTTTTTCACTTTTAATTCTAAAGTTTGATCTTTATTTTTGACAAATAAATACTTTAGACATTCTTTGTATAGTTCCTCAATAGTAGAAAATACTTTTTCTCCATCTTCACTATTGGGATCATATAAAAAATATTGTTCGCCCCTCTGAAAGATAGCTATCGCATGACCTGATCCACCAAGATAGATCATTTCTTCTTTATGGATAATAGAAGTAAATAAATCATTTAAATTCTGTTTGCTAAGATGAATTTTGATATAAAATTGATACGTACTTTCAATTTTATCTTTTTCATTTGGGAAAATTTTATCTAAGTCACCTTGGTGTATTTCTCGCGTATATGCTTGAGGAGCAAAGGCTAATTCAGCTTGTTGGCAGAAGTGAGCAACCCATTCAGCGTTTTTCTCATACTCTTCTTCTTTCAGGTTGACAATCTTTTCTAAATCCAGAAAGAATTTTTTTTCTTCACCTTTTGCTTTTGCCTTTAGATAAAGAGCTGTTAAACCTGCGCATATGCCTTCCGGATTAAGAATTAAACCAGTGGACTTAAGAGATGTATTTTTTATAAATCGATTTAAAGAATCAATAACCTTACCTTGATCAATAGGAATACGTCGGCGGCTCTCACTCATCGTTTAACCCTCTCTCGTTATTAAATTATATTTTTATCCTCTCAGTGTATAGAAAAATTCTGAACAAAATCTTAACTATATGAAAATTATTGTTTTCTATTTAATCGATATCGCAATCTCTATTCCTTTATTTAATTATTTGAAAGTTAAATAAATTTTCCTCTATTTCCTATTTAATAATTCCTTACCCAGAAAGGTATATAGTTAAAATAAGAGCTTCAGTAAGGACGCATATTTATGAAACTACAAACCTTTCAATATAAAAAAGGATCAGGTTGGTCAATCCGAGAATTTCCAAATATGGATTCCGAGAACACATTAATTATGGTTTTCTCTGCACCTGAATTTATCGATGATCCAACCCCTATCAAAGAACTCGCAAAATATTACCCAAAATCAAAAATCATCGGCTGTTCGAGCGCGGGAGAAATTTCAGGTGCACATATTCTTGATAATAGTATCTCGGTTGCTGTTGCTCAATTTGAAAAAACACCTATTCGAGTCGTGCGAACAGAAATTAAATCTGCAGAGGAGTCTTATAAAGCAGGAGAAACGATTGCCAATGAATTATATAAAAACGATTTGCACGGCATCTTCGTGTTATCTGATGGTTTAAAAGTAAATGGTTCTGAACTCGTAAAAGGATTAAATACCATTCAAAATGGCGCATTAGTGATTACTGGTGGTTTAGCTGGTGATGGAAGCCGCTTTAAACAAACATGGTCAATATTTAACGGCGAAATTCTTACTAATAATATCATTGGCGTGGGGTTTTATGGGAATCATATTCAAATCGGTCATGGCTCGCGTGGAGGTTGGGATATCTTTGGACCAGAACGACTCATCACGCGATCAAAAAATAATATATTGTATGAATTGGATGGGCAACCCGCATTAGGATTATATAAAGAATATTTAGGAGAAAGAGCAGCAGGATTACCTGCAACAGGTCTTTTGTTTCCGTTGGCAATTCGTAAAGATGAAAATGATACCAGACAATTAGTCCGAACTATTTTGGCTATTAATGAAGAAGAGCAATCATTGACATTTGCCGGAGATGTGCCTGTTGGTTATCTCGCACAATTAATGCGCGCTAATTTCGATCGCTTAATTACTGCAGCAGATGAAGCCGGCGAATTAGCGACGAAACGAATGCTAGGAACGGAAAAAAATAGCGTTAAACCTGTATTAGCGATTGCCATTAGCTGTGTGGGACGTCGTTTATTATTAGGTGAACGAACTGAAGAAGAAACAGAATCGACCTTAGAATCATTACCTGCGGGCGCACAGCAAGTTGGTTTTTATTCGTATGGTGAATTATCGCCTTATACGACAGGTACGTGTGATTTGCATAACCAAACCATGACATTAACCACTTTATGCGAGACGGAATAATAGCGACTATGGAGCTGCATAAGTTATTAGCACGACAATTAAGTCGTTGTGAATTGAGCGATACTGTCGTTCCGCAGAATTTGCAGAAGTGGCAAGAATTTCTTGAAAGAATTAGTAAAGGATATATAGAAAATGACCAAGAACGTTATCTATTAGAGCGTTCGATGGAAGTTTCATCCCGTGAGTTACATGAGTTAAATAAAAAATTAGAAGATGCGCAACGTATTGCTAAATTAGGTTATTGGTTCCATGATTTTTCAACTGTACCAGAGAAAATAATATGGTCTAAAGAAATTTATCGAATGTTAGATTGGGATGCAGGGAAACCACTTCCTTCATTGAAGGATGTTTTTTTACTCTTTCATCCAGAAGACCAAAGCAAAGCAAGGTATATTATCGAGAAGGCCTTATCAGAAGGAAGAGAATTTGATTACGAAGTTCGGATAAAAGGAGCGGATGAAAAATATAAATGGTATTACACTATTGGGCGTCCAATTGTCGAACCAGGCAAGCCGATTAGTAAAATAACCGGTATAACGATGGATATTAGCAGACATAAACAAGTTGAAGAAGAAGTTGTCTTATTGCACCAACAACTAATGTCATCTGCTCGACGTGCCGGCATGGCTGATGTAGCAACTTCTATTTTACATAATGTGGGAAATATTTTAAATAGTGTAAATGTTTCGGTTAGCCTCATTCAAGAAAATATCAATAATGCTTATTCAAAAAAGCTATTTTCTATAGGAGATATTCTCAGTGAGCATACTTCAGATATGGAGGATTATTTAACACAAGATCCAAAAGGTAAATTGATTTTGCCTTATTTAACCGAATTATTAAAGAAAATAAAAGAAAATAATGAAATGCTAACAAAAGAAATATCTAGTTTAAGAGAACATGTGATTCACATAAAAGATATTACTGAAATGCAAAAATCATTAAGTGGTGTTTCCGGTATACTGGAAAACACATCTTTATCAGAAATAATAAATGCGGCAATAAGAATGTGTAGTAATCTAGAGAAGAAAAATATTTCAATCATAAAGAATTTTGATGAAAAAATCACCATAAAAACTGATAAATCAAAATTACTCCAAATTTTAATAAATTTGATCCAAAATGCTAAAGATGCACTTTTATCGTCTGAAAATTACAAAAAAACGAAAAAAATTCACATTACTGCTAATCAAGAAAATTCAGATACTATCCAGATTATTGTCGAAGATAATGGTATAGGAATTAAACCAGAAAATATTATCAAAATTTTTTCTTTTGGATTTACTACAAAACAAAACGGCCATGGATTTGGGTTACACAGCAGTGCTTTAGCAGCAAATGAATTAGGCGGTATGTTAGAAGCTGTGAGTGAGGGAGAAGATTGTGGAGCTAAGTTTATTTTAACTTTACCGACTTCTTCATCTATCAATAAAGAAGAGGATAAAATATATGAGTAATAATTTACGAATTATTGTTATTGATGATAATCCGGCAATCCATCAGGATTTTATCAAGATATTGACAGCTAATAAAGAAGAAAATAAAGCTGATACTCATATAATAGCCATGGAGAGAGAGATTTTTGGCGAACCAGAAAAAGAAGAAGGATTACCTGAATTTGAGATTGAAACTGCTTCTCAAGGAAAGGAAGGGGTGCAGAAAATTAAAAAAGCTCTGGAGGAAGGCCGCCCTTACTCGCTCGCCTTTGTGGACATTCGTATGCCACCGGGATGGGACGGGATAGAAACAATTAAGCATATCTGGGAATTGGATCAAACGGTACAAGTCGTTATCTGTACAGCTTATTCTGATTATACTTGGGAAGAAACTATCGAACAGCTAGGACAACGGGATAATTTACTTATATTGAAAAAACCGTTTGATAATATTGCTGTTAGACAGCTTGCTTGTGCACTTACCAAAAAATGGCAATTAGCAAAAGAAGCTAAACAATATACCTCTGAATTAGAAGAAAAAGTACATGAAAGAACTGAAAAATTAAAATATCAAGCAACGCATGATTTATTAACTGATTTACCTAATCGAGTTTTATTATTAGAAGAGATAAAAAATGCAATTGAGAGATCAAAGAAAAATAATAAATTATTCAGTGTCTTATTTTTTGATCTTGATAGATTTAAATTAATCAATGATAGCTTAAGCCACGAAGCAGGGGATGAAGTGCTTTGTGCTGTGGCTAAGCGATTAAAATCTGCCATACGAGAAGATGATATGGTTGCTCGCTTGGGTGGTGATGAATTCGTGATTATAATGAAAGATATTAGAAATGAAGAAGATTTTATTAAATTAATAGATAAATTATTAGTAGTGTTTGATAAACCATTTAGAATAAAAAACCATGATATCAAGTTAACAACTAGTATTGGTGTAGCTGTGTATCCAAAAGATGGTAAGAATTTTGAATTATTATTGCGTAATGCTGATACTGCAATGTATAGAGCTAAAGAGTTAGGTGCTAATCAATTTCAATTTTATACAGATGAATTAAATAAACGTAATTTAGAAAGATTAGAAAAAGAAGCAGAATTAAGACGCGCTTTATCGAATGAAGAGTTCTTTTTATATTATCAACCACAGTTTGATTTGAAATCCGAAACATTAGTTTCAGTCGAGGCATTAATTCGTTGGCAACATCCTACTAAGGGGGTCATTTACCCTATGGATTTTATTCCTTTGGCTGAAGAGAGTGGCTTAATTGTTCCTATTGGTGAATGGGTTTTGCGTACTGCTTGTAAACAAAATAAAAAATGGCAGGATGCAGGCTTTATACCAATACGTGTAGCGGTAAATGTGACGACCAAACAATTTAGACTCTATAATTTGGTAGATATCGTTGCGAAAATTCTCAATGAAACTGGATTAGAGGCTAAATATCTAGAATTAGAATTAACCGAGAATACCATTGTTAATAATATCGATATTATTAACACTATTCATGATTTGAAGAAAATGGGTATTCAAATTGTGCTAGATGATTTTGGAACAGGGTATTCCAGTTTGAATTATTTACGAGAGTTACCCGTTGATCGTCTGAAGATTGACCAATCCTATGTTCAAAATATTGATACTAATCGCGGGGATGATTTCATTATTCAAGCGATTATTGCAATGGCTCATAGTTTAAATTTAGAAGTATTGGCAGAAGGGGTGGAATCAGAGAAGCAATTGGAATTTTTGAAGAAACATAAATGCAGCGAAGTGCAAGGATTTTATTTTAGTAAGCCTATTCCCCCAGAATTATGTGAGGAATTGCTAAAAGATCCGCATAATTTAAAATTAGCAGAAGAAATCGAAGGGAAAATCGAAGATTGAGGTGGAGATGCTCTTAAGCATCTACCACAACCTTTTCAATAATCACTTGTTCCACAGGCACATTTTGGTGGCCCATACGCGTGGTAGTAGGTGCTTTTTTGATCTTGTCTACTACTTCCATACCTTCTACTACTTCTCCAAATACACAATAACCCCAACCATTCAGTGATTCCGAGGTGAAATTTAAGAAGTCGTTATCGACGACATTGATAAAGAATTGTGCGGTTGCAGAATGAGGATCTGAAGTACGCGCCATAGCGATAGTGCCTCTTTTATTAGGCTTACTTTTATTCGCTTCATTCTGAATCGGCGGTTTAGTTGGTTTTTGACGCATCGTGGTATCAAAGCCACCACCTTGAATCATGAAGCCATCAATAACGCGATGGAAAATAGTACCATCGTAAAAACCACTGTTGGCATAAGCGAGGAAATTTTCAGCTGTTTTGGGAGTATTGTCTGAATCTAACTTCAGCGTAATGTTGCCATAATTTGTTTGTAGTGTAATCACAGAGGATTCCTTTTTCGCTAATTAAAAAACAGGAAGTATATCGTGTTACTAAGCAGAATTACTAGCCAAGTGGTGACTATATTTTATCCGCTATTTCCACCATTGTCAGGGCAACATTAGCTGCGTCCACTCCTTTATGCCCTTCTTTTCCCCCTACTCTTTCTTCCGCTTGCTCGATAGTGTCCGTCGTTAAAACACCAAAAATCACAGGGATATCATAATCCAACATGACTCGCTGGCAACCTTGACTGACTTGCTGGCAAACATAATCATAATGATCCGTATCACCTCGTATCACCGCCCCTAAGCAAATAATAGCTTTATGCTTATGAGCTTTCGCGAGCCGCTGAGTAACAAATGGGATCTCAACTGCACCGGGAACATGGATCACCGTAATATTTTTCTCAGCGATACCAGCTTCCATTAAACGATTTAATGCGCCCGTTAATAATTTATCTGTGATAGATGAATTAAATTGACTAACCACAATAGCAAACGTGTGCTTCATGAAGAGGACCTCTTGGCATCTGAAAAATCAATAGGAATAGATTGATTTAACTTTTCTTTTTTACTGAGCAAATAACGTAAATTATTTTGGTGATATATAATCGGCATGGGTTCTCTTTCAACCTGCATAATGCCATATTTCTTTAAGTCTTCTATTTTATGTGGATTATTTGTTAATAATTTAACTTGATGAATATTCAAATTTCTTAAAATATTTGCAGCAATGTAATATTTTCTTGCATCGACAGGTAATCCTAATGCTTTATTTGCCTCCACTGTATCTAAGCCTTTTTCTTGCAGGGCATATGCCTTAATTTTATTAAGTAAGCCAATGCCTCGTCCTTCCTGGTCAAGATAAATTAAGAGACCACCTTCTTGGCTAATGCGTTTGAGTGAGTAACGTAATTGCTGATTACAATCACAACGGCTAGATGAAAATAAATCACCCGTCATACAAGATGAATGAATACGGACTAAGACGGGGGAAGAAGTATCTATTTTTTCTTTCATTAAGAGAATATGTTCATGCTCGCTAAATTTTTCTTTAATTACGGTCATTTTAAATAAATTACCATCTTCTAATGGGAGCATCGTTGATGCTTCATCGGTAATTAAATTTTCTTTAGCCAAGCGATAAGTGATAAGGTCATCAATGGATAGCATTTCGATGTGATGTTCGGCTGCAAAAGCATTTAATTGTTCACCTTGCGCCATGGTTCCATCAGGATTCATGATTTCGCATAATACAGCAGCAGGTTGATAACCGGCTAAGCGAGCTAGATCGACCGCACCTTCAGTGTGACCTTCTCTTTCTAGGACGCCTCCTTCTCTCGCTTGCAAAGGAAAGATATGGCCGGGTTTGACAAGGTCCTCTGGTTGTACATCCGGTTTCATAACTGTTTGAATGGTAATGGTACGATCAAGAGCAGAGACACCCGTGGTAATACCTTGTTTAGCATCAATAGAAATAGTAAATGGCGTACCTCGTGCGCTACTATTTTCTTGTCTACTCACCATTAATGGTAAATGGAGTTGGTTAAGTTTTTCTTTAGTCAGTGAAAGACAGACAATTCCACTTGTATGGCGAATAATAAAATTCATGATATCGGGAGTAATATTTTCTGCAGGAATAATTAAATCGCCTTCATTCTCCCGATCAGGACGATCCGTTAAAATGATCATTTTTCCTTGTTTAATTGCTTGAATAGCCCGTTCTACTCGTTCAATTGCTGATAGCATGGAGGTGTGCTCCTATAATTTTTTCAATATATTTACCCATGATGTCTACCTCAATATTGACCCAACTGTCTGGACGATAATGAGGCACAATAGTAGCGGTTTGCGTATGTGGAACAAACGTCACTGTAAACCATTCAGACGTGACATCAATGACAGTAATACTCATGCCGTCAATGCCGATATAACCTTTTTTGACAATATAACGAGAAAGCGTTGGCGGAATGCTAATCTTAACCAACCATGCATCGCTGTCGTCGTTGGTTATAGCTAAAATTTGTCCCATTCCATCCACATGACCTTGGACATAATGTCCTCCTATCCGGCCTTCTGCTTTTAAAGACCGTTCCAAATTAACTTGATCGCCCACTGTTAATTGATGAAGATTAGTGAGACGCAATGTTTCCGGTACAACCGTGACAGTAAAGTGCTCTTCCGTAAATTGGGTTACGGTTAAACAAGCCCCATTCACAGCAATACTGTCCCCTATAGATAAATCATTAAACAGCTGATGGGGTGAAATGGTTAAAGCCATGCATCCTGATTGATGTTTGATGCTGATGATACTGCCAATGGTTTCGACGATTCCGCTGAACATGTCCCGCCCTCTTGTTACTATCATTTATTTCAGGGCATGGAAGGGAAGAAATGAAGAAATAGCAATAAAAATTGCGTATAATACCTATTTGTCTTCTTTCATCCGGACTTTACCGTCGGCTTTGGATTTTCACCAAATCTGCTAGACCTTTTCCCTGTTAGGAAAAGCGCTCGCGGGCTCTTTTACGTTACCAGTAAAATTACCGCCGGTAGGGAATTTCACCCTGCCCCGAAGATACGTCAGAAAAATAGTCCTAAATATCTTTCTTGTCAATAAGGCAATCTCGATTAGTTCAGGATAGAATCTCCTCCCAATGGATTAGGTTAAGGGCATGTACGCATGAAAAATATCTTTACTGAGCATCCCCAGCGTATGGGCGAGACGTATTTTCAACATCTTAAATTTGCACTGGCTTTTGGCGGTAATATGATCATAGGGGGAATAGCTTGCGTGATACATGCTTTTTTACCCTTTCTCTTTTCTAACACAGGGAGTCACTTTTTACTAAAAATGACCAAGCATTTTGTTGAGCGGATGCCAGAACCAGAAGAGCGGGTCATAGCCATTTCGCAAGCTATTGAGAAAAAAAGAAAAAAAGCAGCCATCTAAGGATGCCTCTGCCTCCTCCGCTTAATGTTAAAATAAGATATTAAGAAGAAAAAAGAGGAGGCAGCTTGTGAAAATTATCCCTCTCATGTGGGTCTTATTCAGTGTGCTTTTTATCACCTCTATCGCTTATGCAGGCGAATGTAAGCATTATAGACATATTTATCATCATAAATGCCAACATTGTAATTTTTCTATTCACTATATTTCTGTGCTACCGGCTTGTGGTTGCAATCGTGCGTGGACGGTGGTTTATCCTGCCTCCGGTGATGTAGTGACATTCTCCGCACGACCCCCTCGTCATGATGGAAAATATGTAGAAGATGAGAATGCTAATTATGATCCTGATATGAGTACAGGGGATGATAATGCCGTCGTGCATCCAGGTATGGACATCGATTATTGATTAGTGAAGAATAAAATAAAACAGAAAATAAAAAACAGGAATCACGGCGATGCGATGGACGTATCTTGTAATGATTTGTGTTTTCTTGCTGTTTTGTGGGTTAATGACAAGTTGTGCGAATTTGTCATTTCAATCAGATACAGAAAAAGTAAATATAGAAAAAAT
>Ga0070738_10003852_pt1 | contig 18922 bp, 14 predicted proteins | sample Coa_R2_2_FD_66446 | JGI IMG/M metagenome (GOLD analysis project Ga0070738, IMG submission 66446) | Surface soil microbial communities from Centralia Pennsylvania, which are recovering from an underground coalmine fire - Coalmine... | ecosystem: Environmental > Terrestrial > Soil > Unclassified ... | reverse complement strand
TTGCGAGCACCGTAGTCATTGCGGGCACCGTAGCGGTTATCGTCGCGACTGCTGTAGCCGCTGCCGCCATAGCTGCCACTGCCGTACCCACTACTGCCGCCATAGCTGCTTCTGCCATAGCCACCGTAGCTATCGTAGCTGCGGCGATCGTCCTCGTAGTAGTCATCATCATCGGTGAAAAAGCTCTTAATCGCGCCAAACAGGCTATCGTTCTCCTCTTCTTCTTTGTTCCGAAGCTCAACCTCGCGGCGCAGGTCATACAGGGCATCGTCCAGATCCGCCTGGGCCTGGTCAATGGCGCGATCGTTTTGCTGCGTCAGCGCTTCCCGCAACTGCTGAATCGCCCGCTCAATGCGAGTGCGGTAGCTGCTGACAAACTGCATTCCATAGTCCAGCGTCGCTTCGCGCAGCAACCGCTCGGCACGAAAGATCAAAGTTTCAGCCTGATTACGCTTCTCCACCTTTTCCTTCTTCTGGCGATCGACGTCCGCATACTCCTGGGCTTCGCGTATCATGCGCTTGACCTCTTCCTCATTCAAGGTCGAAGCCCCCTGCACCGTAATGCTCTGCTCCCGTCCCGTTGTCCGCTCCATTGCAGCCACTTGCAGGATGCCGTTGGCGTCAATGTCGAACGAAACTTGAATTTGGGGAATCCCGCGAGGAGCGGGGGGAATGCCAGTGAGCTTAAAACGCCCCAACGATTTGTTACCCGACGCGATGTCCCGCTCGCCCTGAAGGACATGCACCTCAACGAGCGTCTGGTTATCTTCTCCCGTTGAGAAAATATCAGAACGGCGCACCGGAATCGTCGTATTACGGGGGATCAGCTTTTTCATTACGCCGCCAACCGTTTCCAGCCCCAGCGACAGCGGTGTGACATCCAGCAGCAGAATATCTTTGACATCGCCCGCCAAGATGCCAGCCTGGATCGCCGCGCCAACCGCGACCACTTCATCCGGGTTGACGTTCTGGTTCGGTTCGCGATCGATCAAACTACGCACGAGCTGTTGAATCACAGGGATCCGCGTAGACCCGCCCACCAGCACCACTTCATCAATCTGGGTCGGACTGAGATTGGCATCTCGAATCGCCTGCTTTACCGGATTTCGCACCCGGCTGATCAAGTCACCGCACAGCCCTTCAAACTGCGATCGCGTCAGGCGCGTCTCCAGGTGTTTGGGGCCATCTTCCGTCGCCGTAATAAACGGCAGGTTGATGTCTGTCACCGTCACGCCAGATAGCTCGATCTTGGCTTTTTCGGCGGCCTCACTCAGTCGTTGAAGCGCCTGGCGATCGCGGCGCAGATCCACACCCTCTGCTTCCAAAAACTGCTCTGCCAGCCAATCAACGATTTTCTTGTCAAAATCATTGCCACCCAGTTGCGTATCGCCACTTGTCGCCTTCACCTCAAATACGCCATCGCCCACGTCCAAAATGGACACGTCAAACGTACCGCCGCCCAGGTCAAACACCAGAATTGTCTGGCTATCGCGACGATCCAGACCATAGGCCAGCGATGCAGCGGTTGGCTCATTGAGAATCCGCTTCACCTCCAGTCCAGCAATCCGACCAGCATCGCGGGTTGCCTGCCGCTGAGAGTCATTGAAATAGGCAGGAACGGTAATGACGGCTTCGGTCACCGGCTGCCCCAGATAGCGACTGGCCTCATCCACCAGCTTCTTCAAAATCATGGCGGCGATCTCTTCCGGCGCAAACTCTTTCTGTAAGCGGGGGCATCGGAGTTTGATGTTGCCAATGTCGTCTTTACGGATGGTGTAGGGTACCCGCTTTGACTCTGGACTCAGTTCGGCATACTTCCGTCCGATGTAACGCTTGACGGCATAAAACGTGTTTTGCGGGTCCGAAATTGCCTGCCGTCTTGCCAGTTGCCCCACCAGGCGTTCGCCATCCTTGCTAAAGCCCACTACCGATGGAGTCGTTCGCATTCCCTCAGCATTCGCGATGACAACGGGTTTGCCCCCCTCCATAACCGCGACGACTGAGTTGGTTGTCCCCAGGTCAATACCGACTACCTTGCCCATGCGTATCTGATCTCCCGTAAGCGGCTTGAGCGATGTACTCTTGTTAAGTTTAGTTGATTGGATTTATTCTATCGTGCTACAGCCGTAGCCCCGGTAAATGCTGGGATGAGTGATGTCTCGCCCCAGCATCACGTTATCTTTGATTTTGGTCGATTTCCTCCGATCCAGCATAGACATCGGGGAATTTTTGACGGCAGTGCCGGATCGGAACGGTTTAGACCGCACCGTAAACCCGGTGAGCCGCAAAAACTTTAATTATTCTTAACCTTGTGTTTCAGGAAATGCGGGAGTTCCCGGTGATGTTCCCGCCAAGACGATCTAGCTAGAACGGCATCCCATGCTTCAAGCGCAACAGATTTTGCAGGAGCGCTACCAGCTCCAAACCTGCCTGGGACACAATGCCGGGCGGGAAACCTGGCTTGCGATCGATTGTCAGACGCAGGCTCCAGTGGTGACGAAGCTACTGACCTTTAGCGATCGCGTGCACTGGGAGCAACTGCGCTTATTCGAACGCGAAGCGCAAGTCCTCAAACAACTGACCCATCCTCAAATTCCCCGATATCACGATTTTTTCTGCCTGGACGATCGCCTGTTCTGGTTTGCCCTGGTTCAGAGCCACATTCCTGGCCGATCGTTAAAGCAAATGCTGGAGCAAGGCCACGTATTTTCGGAATCAGAAGTCCGCCGGATAGCGAAACAGTTATTGCAGATCTTGATCTACCTGCACGAGTTGAGTCCCCCCGTCCTGCACCGCGATATCAAGCCCAGTAACCTCATTCTGGCCGAAGATCACAATATCTACCTGGTTGACTTTGGCACCGTCCAGGATCGAGCGGCCAAAGAAGGGGCGACGTTTACTGTTGTCGGCACCTACGGCTATGCACCGCTAGAGCAGTTGGGTGGACGGGCAACTCCTGCCTCCGACCTGTATGCCCTGGGTGCCACGCTGATCCATTTGCTAACCGGCGTTGCGCCCGCCGATCTGCCGCAGGCGGACGGACGGCTCCAGTTTACAGCCGGGTTAACGCTCAACCCTGGCCTGGTTCGCTGGCTGTGGCGGCTCACGGAGATCAATGCCACCTCACGATTCGCGACCGCCCGTGCAGCGCTACAAAGTCTGCTCACCAATGAAGCCGCGATCGCCAACATGGCGACGGAGCCAAACGACCTGGTTCAGCATCCGTCTGCCCCTGCAATCCTGCAACCGCAGTCCCGTAACGTCAGTCATCCGGCGATCGCGCCTGAGCCAGTCGCGGTTAACCCCAGAACAGAGAATGGCAAACGGCGCTCCAAACGAGGCGAAAAGGCCTGTGACCTGCACCTGCAAAAATCACCCCAGCGGTTAGAACTCGCCATCAACACAAAGCGGTTCAATCTGCGTACCTTTGCGACAGAAGCGCGCTTTGACAGCCAGCAGTTTGAAATTTGCTGGCGCTGGTTTGGCCTGAGTCGGCGACAACAAGGGTTAATCACCGACATTGACCATGTCTCAAAGGGCGAGCTGCAAGGGGCCCAAAAAGTCTTCCCTGCCGTAAAGCTCACCGTGGGGGTGCATGAATATCTCATTACCTCAGTTAAACCGCCGCTCACCGAAGCGGATCGTGATTGGCTGCTGCAAGCGATCCAGCAGTGGTTAGGACTCGAATAAATCCGGTTACGCCCGATTCCAACCGAACTTAACGTATCGCAGGTGATACACGATGCCTCAGTCAGGACAAATTCTCCATCACCGTTACGAGCTCAGCCAGCCGTTTAGTGAAAACGCCGACCAGCAGACCTGGCTAGCGATCGACCGTGCCAGCCCATCCCAGCCAACCGTGGTGATCAAACTACTGGCCATGAGTCCCCAGATGCCGTGGGACGCGGCCAAACTGCTGGAACGAGAAGCGCAACTCCTACAAAAGCTCAACCATCCCCGCATTCCCCGCTATGGCGATTACTTTCTGGTCGATCAACTCCCCGACTCGCGCTTTTCCTGGTTCTGCCTGGTACAAAGCCATGTTCCGGGCCACTCGTTGCAGCAGCTTTTAGACCAGGGACGACGTTTTACGGAAGCGGAAGTCGAAAAAGTCGCGATCGAGCTGCTCTCGATCCTGGTCTACCTGCATGAGTTTGTGCCCCCCATTCTGCACCGCGATATCAAGCCCAGCAATGTGATCTGGGGCGAGGACGATCGCCTGTATCTGATCGACTTTGGTTCCGTCCAGGATCAGGCCGCGTTAGAAGGGGCAACCTTTACCGTCGTCGGCACCTATGGCTATGTGCCAATGGAACAGTTCGGTGGACAGGCGGTGCCGGCCTCTGACCTCTATGCGCTGGGGGCCACGCTCATCCACCTGCTAACGGGCACAGCACCCGCCGACCTACCGCATCAAAATGCTCGCATCCAGTTTGCCCAGCAGGTGAGCATCGATCCAGCGTTTGTCAACTGGGTGGGTAAACTGACCGAACCCGACATTGCCGACCGATTGCCTACAGCTCGTCAGGCACTGGCGGCCCTGGAGCAGCGCCAGCATCTCACCCTGCCGATCATTAACCGTAAGCCCAAGGGCAGCCAGATCCGGCTCCAGAAAACGATCAATCAACTGGAGCTTAAAATTCCGCCACGGGGCTGGCAATCTGTTAGCTGGCTGTACTGCCTCAGTGCCCTTGGTGGGATGTGGTACATCCTGTTTCAGATTCCCAATATGCTGTTTAACCCCGGTCTTGCATTGTTGTATCTGCCAATCATAGCGGGCTCGATACTCGTTATTCTTGTCCCCGCCTTCACCCAAACGACCATTCGTGGCGATCGCACCCACCTCACCTTCGCCTGGACACTGTTTGGCATCACCGTCCGAAAAAAGCTGGCGATCGCGGACATTCAGGCGTTCGTGGACGTTTACGAACAGGAGAAAATTGGCAGCAAAGGGATTGTGATGCAATTTGGCACCACGGCCCTGGCAACCAATCCCATGGCTGAAGTCGAGCGACACTGGGTGATTCAGGAGATCAAAGACTGGCTGCACCCTGGTCAATCTCAAAGTAGTCTGGCCGAAAGCGCTACGACGGCATCCATTCGTGGTAGTCAGATCGCGATCAATGCGTCAGCCGATGAATTGGTCATTCGCTATCCCGGCACCGAAAAATATTGGGTCACGGCAAGAATCCCCCTGCTCCTGCTCTGGGTATGGTTAACGTGGGTGATGTTTCCCAGCATTGGACTGGGTGCCCCGTTTGCCAGCCTGCTTCCAATCCTGATTGTGGGCATCATCGTGGGGCGGATATATACAAAGCAATTTCCCACGGTACTGCATTTCGACCAAGACCGCTTCGTGGCGTATAAATCGATATTGGGACGACCCCGGAAGCTGTTCAGCGCTGCCAGTGCCGACATTCGCGAAACCACGCTAGACACGCTCAAAAAACAGCAGTTGGGAATCATCCGGCGATATTTAACGCTCAGAACGAATACCGAAACAACCTATACCTTTGGCCTGGGTTGGACAAAGCCAGAATTGGAATGGGTGAGCCAGTCAATCAACCAATGGCTGCAACAGCAGCGTCACGAGACTTAAACTTCCCCACCACAGAACCAGCAGCCATTCCTTGCGGCTCTTCTCAAAACTCCGTTCAAGCGCAATACTTACGAGAGACTGATTAATTTTTCTCTGAAGCGCCGTGAATGAACTGGAGTCACAACTTCGCCTGCTGGTGACAGAGGCTTGCAAGCATCCGCCGGGAAGCCCCCACCGGCAGAAAAATCTGACCCGGATTATTCGACTCACATCGAGCAAGCTGTGGCGCGAGAATGTGCCCTATTACCAGGATGCCTTGCAGCAGACGTGGGTTTATTTTTGCCAGAATATTTGCGAGCGATCGACCGGCGAACGCTACGACCCTAACCGCAGTACAGTGATTACCTGGCTCAACTATTACTTACGGCGACGACTCCAGGACTTTTACATCGATACCCAGAAGCAGCAATCCCGCACCGCCTCAACGCGCGTCATCACCTCGCGATCGGGAGAGCCTGAAGACCAGCTTGATCCGATCGACAACCTGCCCGCAACACCTGCCGCCCCGCCCATCCTGGACGACGTGCGCACCTGGGTTGAAGCCGATGCCGACGGCGAACTGCGGCGAGTGCATGTTGACGGTCATCCCCACGTCAACTGCCAGACGTTAATTCTCCGCCGACTGCCCCCAGAAACAGGCTGGAAAGAACTGGCGGCGGAATTTGGCCTCGCCGTGTCAACCCTGAGCAGCTTTTATCAACGTCAATGTTTGCCTCGTTTGCGTAAATTTGGTGCGTCGCAAGGATATATATAAAGCACAGGAGGGCGCACCCATGACTTACAGTACGCACGATGTTGATGAAACTGCCTTACCGCTGCCGATCGTGCAGGCAGCCCGTACCACCGCCCAGGAATTTGCCAGCCAGCAGCCAACCCCGGCCAAAGCCGCGCAAGTCCGGCTCAATACACTGGCGGTGTGGGTGGTCAACGACTACTTACAGCTAATGGGCATAGCCACCAATCTGACCGCAGGCGATAGCTGGAACCCCCTGATACGTCTCTGCGCGGATGTCGCCGACCTGGACGTAACGGATGTTGGGCGGTTGGAATGTCGTCCTGTCCAGTCCCAAACCCAACCCTGCTCCATTCCACCCGACGTGTGGCAAGACCGAATTGGTTACGTTGTGGTGTATGTGGATGAGTCGCTCCAGGAAGCAAAAATTCTGGGATCCACAGAAATGCCATCAGCCGCGATCGCGCTGCACCACTTGCGATCGCCCGAAGACCTCATCGACCATCTCGCCGCACAGCGTACCACCGTTGCTCAGATCGATCGTCCCACCATTCGTCTGAGCGATTGGATACAGGGCATTGTGGATGCAGGCTGGCAGACCGTAGACGCACTTTTAAATCCAGCCCAGCCAGAATTTGCCTTTCGTGGACTGGACACCACAGCCCAGTCGTCATCCAGTGCGGGTACACAGCGAGCAAAGTTACTGCATTTTGGCCGCCAGTCAGACGATTCATTGCCGGAGGCACAGCGGGAAGTCACAATCGCCCTCCTTCTCGACATTAGCCCCGTCGCCGATCGCAATCAACCCGACGAACGGATCATCCGCCTGCAGGTGCACCCGATCAATCAGCCTTACCTGCCGCCAAATCTCCAGTTAACTGTACTGGACGCAACCGGCATCGTCTTTTTAGACGCCCAATCCAGAGATGCTGATAACTACATTCAACTAGAATTCAGCGGTGAACCCGAAGAGCTTTTCACCGTGCAGGTTACTTTCGAGGGCGATCGCGTCACCGAAACCTTTGTCATTTGAAAAACGAAGCGTAAGCGGTGAGGGAAGAGTGCTTTGCCTCAAGGCCGTGACCAGTGACCAGTGAAGAAGTCCTTGACTATTGATCAAAAACCCTTAACTGTTCTCCCTCTGATCCCTCATCCTTTATCCTTTCCTCCTCCTCTCTCCTTCATCCTTTCTTCCTCTTCCTCTTCCTCCCCCTCCCGCCCTCAAAGGAGCACGTATGAGCAAACTAGTCATTCTGCGGTTGGGCGACGGCAGCATTGAGCAAGGCTTTTCCGTCACGCTTCAGATTGGGGATGACGGTGCGCGTCCCACGACCGAAGTGACTGGTAAATTACCGCCCAATGCGACGTTACGTGAGTGCTACCAGCAATGGCAGACCGCCTATCGCGGGTTAGGGCTGTCCTCCCGCCTCCATAGCAAGCCCAACCAGGTGAAAAATGTCTCGAAGCGCAAAGACTGCGATACCGCTGCGGCTGTGCTACGCGATCGCTTTAACCAATGGCTACAAGCCGAGTCCTTCCGACCCATTCGGGAAAAATGGCTAGAAAAGTTGCTGCCGGACGCTGTCGTGCGGGTCATCCTGCAAGTTGACGATGCGTTAATCCCCAAATTGCCCTGGCATCTGTGGGATGTGCTCGATCGCTATCCCAATGCTGAAATTGCCCTCAGTGCACCAGTTTACGAGCAAATCACGCGACCCGCCACTGCTGCGGGAGCGGTTGCCATTCTCGCTATTCTGGGCAACAGCAACGGGCTGGATACGCAAGCCGATCGCGCCTTGCTGGAACGACTCCCTGGCGCGCATATTCGCTGGCTAGTCGAACCACAGCGTCAGGAATTGACCGATCGCCTCTGGGAGCAGCCCTGGGATGTCCTATTCTTTGCGGGACACAGCGAACAGGCCGTTGACGAAGGACGCATCTACATCAATCAGACCGATAGTTTATCGATCGCCGAACTCAGGTATGGGTTAAGAAAAGCGCTGGATCGCGGCTTAAAGCTGGCAATTTTCAACTCATGTGACGGTCTGGGACTGGCGCGGGCACTGGCCGACCTGCACATTCCCCAGATTATCGTGATGCGAGAGCCTGTCCCCGATCAGGTTGCCCAGTCCTTTCTCAAATACTTTCTGGAGGCATTTTCGCAAAATGAACCCCTGTATTTAGCCGTACGACAGGCCCGCGAACGGCTGCAAGCGTTGGAAGACCAGTTCCCCTGCGCAACCTGGCTACCGCTGATTTGTCAAAATCCGGCAGAAACACCCCCTGGCTGGCAGGGAATGCAGGGCCAGCCGAAATCAGCCGCCTCGTTGCGGTGGGGGCTGGCGCGTGTAATAGGGGCCAGCATTCTCGTGACGGCACTGCTGGCAGGCGTACGCTATTTCGGCGGGTTGCAGCCGATCGAACTTCAGGCGTTTGACCAGCTCCAGCAGCTCCAGCCCCAGGAGCCAATCGATCCACGGCTGCTCGTGATCACCATCGACGATGACACCATCCGTCAGCAAAAACGGGGGCGCGGCTCCCTGGCTGATGGCCTGCTGAGTCAACTGCTGACCAGGCTAGAGGCCAGTCATCCACGAGCGATCGGGCTGGACATTTACCGCGATTTTCCAGTCGAGCCAGGTCAGCCTGAATTAGCCAAACAGCTCAAACAGAACCAGAAACTTATTTCCATTTGCAAAGTCAGTGATCCTGACAGTGCCGCAACAGGCGTAGCACCGCCCCCAGAAATTCCCGTCGATCGCCTCGGCTTTAGCGATTTTCTGGAAGATAGTGACGGCGTCCTGCGTCGGCATCTGCTGTTTATGAACGCCGATCCATCCTCTGCCTGCACCACGCCCTATGCTTTTAGTGTGCAGCTTGCTTTCCGCTACCTTGACGCTGAAGGCATTACGCCCAGCTTTACGACCGATGGAAATTTGCAGCTTGGTAAAACGGTATTGCCCAGACTGCAGCCGCATACGGGTGGCTACCAAAAAATCGACGCGCGGGGTGGGCAAATCTTATTGCGCTACCGTCATGCCCAACGCCCGATCGCCCAGGTCAGCCTCAACCAGTTTTTGACCACACCCATGAACACCAGTGCCTTAAAGAATCGCATCATTGTAATTGGGGTCATCGCCAGAAGTGCCGGTGATTACTGGATGACACCCGCTGGCAAAGGCCCCACCGAGAAGGTTCCAGGTGTCCTCATCCAGGCGGAAATGGTCAGTCAGTTGCTCAGTGCCGTACTGGATCAGCGATCGCTCCTTTGGGTCTGGCCACAGTCAGCCGAAATTGCCTGGATTTGGCTGTGGTCTTTGATGGGCGGTCTATTGGGCTGGCGTATCCGTTCGCTTCGCTGGCTCATTCTCGCCACGTTCACCACGATCGGGATGCTAGGCTTCCTCTGCTTCGGCTTGTTGATTCAGGGCGGTTGGGTGCCGCTAGTGCCGCCCCTGCTGGCGATTGTTGGCACACTGAGTGCTATTCGCCTCTACCAGACCTACCGTAGCCAGCGGCTACCCACCCAATTCGCTCAACCGCTTGCATTACATCATCAGGAGTAGTGGTATGCAATGGTCCCGTTTTGCTTTCACCGTTTCCCTCGCAATCGCGCTTGCTATAGTCAGTGCAGGCCATCTGCCGCTGCTCGCACAGGCATCTCGTCCGACAGCGACAACTGAATTGGCGCTACCCGGCCCGACTGCTGGTGAACCATCCAGCAATTCACTCATCGGTGGTGTTCGCTTTTCGCCACCACCTATTCCACCTGGTGAAGGGCCTGGTGGTCGTCCTCGGGGTGGTGCCAGCCGAGACATTTGCCCACGATCGCCCATCCCCTTGACGGCCCTGGTGCCCTGGATGCAACGCACCAGCAGCGGGCAGGCAGAACCCGTCTATGATGTTTGGGGACAAACCACCGCCGACCATCCAACCGTCTGGTTCTATATACCCTACGCTCAAAAACCGGACTACTCCGCCGAATTTATCTTGCAGGATGATGCTGAGAACGATATCTATCGCGGTGCTGTGCCCCTGCCGGCGGCTCCGGGAATTGTTGGCGTCACGGTGCCCTCGTCTGCGGCTGCGCTAGAAACCGGCAAAACCTACCACTGGTACCTATACTTCTACTGCGACAAGAAGAAAACGCCGCCACCCGTCTTTGTCCACGGACTCATCCAGCGCATCCACCCAGACGCGCAACTGGCCTCCCAGTTAGCCCGTGCGACCCCTATGGAACAGGTCAAACTCTACGCCGATCGCGGCATCTGGTTTAATGCTGTGACCACGCTAGCAGACCTCTATCGCGCTAACCCCAACGATCGCACCCTCAAAACAAACTGGCAGAGCCTATTGCAGTCAATTGGAGTCGAAGCGGCGATCGTCACCGCCCCACTCGCCAAGTAAACCAGAGCGATAATCCTTCCCCGTCTGTCTTTCCAATCCCTACTCATGCACCGTACCATCGGGCATGATCGCTTCCTTCAAATAAGCGCCCGCAAGATTTGTTTCCTTCAAATTGGCATCCTTCAAGTTTGCCCGATGCAAATTGGCTTCTTGCAAATTGGCGAGCGTCAGATTTGCTCTACTCAAATTCGCGCCCTGCAAATTCGCCATTGTTAGATTGGTGTCGTGTAAATTAGCCTCCTGCAAATTTGCGATGCTCAACGTCGCCTCCCGCAGATCTGCCTCCCGCAGGTTGGCACCAACCAGCGTGGCTTTATACAAATTCACCCCAATCAGAGTCGCGCCCACCAGGTTTGCTTTGTCCAGCGTGGCCCCAATGAGATTGGCCATACACAGGTTTGCCAGACTGAGATTAGCCTGTCGCAAATTGCTTTCATAGAGGGTCGCCCCAATGAGATTGGCCATGCACAGGTTGGCCATACTCAGATTGGTCATGCTCATGTTGGCTTCCCGCAAATTCGCCATACTGAAGTCTGATTCCCGTAAATCAGCTTTGTAGAAACTGGCTTCCCGGAGATTGGCCTTGTAGAGGATTGCCGTGTATAGAGTAGCGCCTTCCAAAATAGCGGTGCTGAGGTTGGCCTCGCGTAAATTTGCCATGCTGAGGTCAACCTGACTTAAATCGGCCTCGCGTAAGTCTGCCCGATAGAGATTGGCTTCCCGAAGATTGGCCTTGTAGAGAATCGCGGTGTATAAAGTGGCACCTTCAAGCATCGCAATCCCAAGGTTTGCTCCCTCAAGATTCGCCATGCTCAGATCAACATCGCGGAAACTCACTTCCCGCAGGTCGGCCTTATAAAAATTGGCTTCGCGCAGGTTGGTGTCTTTGAGGTTTGCCCCCTCAAGATTAGGAATGATCTTGGGATTGTTCTGCCACCAGTTATTCCAGGCGATTACTCCTTGCTTGAGCAGAGCAAGGTGCCCCTCATTAGCCATTTAGTCATCCTCTCGTGCTATGGCCATAGTCAGTTGATGAAGACCAAAAGAACTGGAACTTTGACTGGGAGCCGCGTTCCAGATACTCTTTAAAATCAGCGTCTTAACGATCCAGCAACAGCGATAAAACTTGGCAGCATCACCAGGGCTGCTAGGATTAGTATTCCCACGGAAGGGGTGATTTGTTGCAGTCACCAGGAGGGATGAACGATCGCACCCATTGGCACAAGCAATCGACTAAAAATCGGCATTGAGCAGTGTCCGGGCGGTATCGCAATCGGCTTGAATTTGTGCCTTGAGCGCAGCCAGCGAAGCGAATTTTTGTTCTGGGCGGAGAAAACGCTCTAGGGCAACAATCAGCGTGCGCTCATACAGGTCATCAGCCCAGTCAAGCAGATGAACTTCTACAGTCTGCACCGTGCCATCCACGGTTGGACGACAGCCAATATTCATCACACCCAAAATATGCGGCACCGCCGATAGGTCAACCTCACTCCCGCGATCGCAAGCATACACACGTACCGCGTACACCCCAAACCGAGGCAAAAATTTATCGGTCGGGAGCTGAAGATTCGCTGTTGGGAACCCGATCGTGCGTCCTAGCTGTTGTCCCTGCACAACCTTTCCAATGAGCCGATAGGGACGCCCCAGCAAACGGTTCGCAAGATCCAAATCGCCGTCGTGTAGCGCCTGGCGAATCGCCGAGCTGCTAATACGCGCCTCGCCCATCGTTTTTAGTGGGGTAATAGTGACCGTTATTCCATATTGGGCCGCGAGCGCCTGCAAATCTTTGGCCGTGCCCGCTCGTCGCTGGCCAAAACAAAAATCTAAGCCAACACTGATGCTCCTTGCTTTAAGCTGCTGCACCAGAACCTGCTCCACGAACTGTTCGGGCGTCAGTGCTGCGAGTGTCTGGTCAAACGGCAGCAGCACTAGCTGCTCTACCCCAATCGCGCTGAGTTGTGCCGCTTTTTCAATTAAAGGCGTCAGCAACAGGCGCGATTGCCCTGTAAAAAATTCCTGGGGATGAGGATGAAACGTCACCACAGTTGCATAAATGCGGTCAACAGCCTGTACTTGTCCTACTGCATCCAGGACAGGCTGAATAACCTGCCGATGCCCCTGATGTACACCATCAAAGTTTCCTAGAGCAACAGCAGTTGGAGTTAGAACGGTCGTTGGCGATGAAGTAACCCACACGCTTCACATTTTGACATATAAGGGGACGCAGTAGTAAAGCGGACGCGTGAAGTGACGGCAACAGCCGGAAGCGATCGAAGAGTCACCTTGCAGCCCCAGTCGTGGACTTTGCCCACACTTGACTGAATTTGTGCAGCCCTGACGCTACGTTTACCACGTCCTCTAGACCGAAGCGCCAACTTCAGCACCCGCTTCGATCGCCCCTAACTCCTCCACGGATGGCGGTGGGGCAATTCGAATCACCATTCCTTCACGGGCCATAAAGCTGTTGGGGAAAGCGGCGGCCACCTGCTCACCGACGTGATCCAGAAAATCATCGCTGTGAAGCGGGTCATGATGGAAAATGACCAGTGTTTTGACATTGGCCGCCTCTGCGATCTTGACGGCCTCCTGCCAGGTTGAATGCCCCCAACCAACCTTGCTTGAATGCTCGGCGTAATACTCTTCGTCGGTATAGGTGGCATCGTAGATCAGCAGGTCGGCCTGACGCGCCAAAAAGAGGACATTTTCATCAAGACGGTCTGAAAAGTGCTCTGTATCAGTCACGTAAGCAGCGGCATGTCCCCGCCAATTCACCCGGTAGCCCACAGCCTGCCCAGGGTGATTGAGCAACGCATTCTCAACCACGACATCGTTAATTTGAACCGATTGCCCAACGGCAATGTCATTAAACTTCAAGTCCGCACCCATAATTTGCAGCGGGACAGGAAAGTTAGGGTGCAGCATCTGGTCATTGAGACGCTGTTCCATCGTTGAGCCGTTGGGCGCGATCGCGCCGTAGATATGAAACCGATTACCAGGGACAAAAGCAGGGACAAAAAAGGGAAATCCCTGAATATGATCCCAGTGCGAATGGGTGAAAAACATGTGGGCTTCAATGGGCATTTGCGCCAACATGGCCTGTCCCAGAACTCGAATGCCCGTTCCGCCGTCAAAAATCAGTCGATCGCGGCCCACTCGCATCTCAACGCAGGGCGTATTGCCTCCGTAGCGAACTGTGGCAGAGCCTGGACTGGCAATACTTCCCCGAACGCCCCAGAAGGTGGCGGTAAACTGATTTTCTGTGTTGGACATGGGTTGTTTCTTGCAAGATTGATCAAGCCTCCAGGCTTAGCACCATCCTTTGGTAGCGAGAAAGCTCAGCCTGGACTAATGTGACGGTAAATCAGTACTCAAACATGCCCCTCAAGGAAGCTTTATAAAAATCTGCCGCTGTGTCAGTGATCGCGATCGCACAGCTCCGTGATCTCAACAGTTAAGTGGTATCGTTTTGCCTTTTCAAACTTTACAGCAGTTTCAGATTTCACAGGAATGTTGGAGGGCTTTGAGTTAAAGTGCCCATCCGATCGCTGACACGCACAAAAGTCCCGCGATCATTTCTACCAGTAAGGTATTCATAGTGCGTCTCACGGTTGCTAATCATCTGAAGTGAACGTTGATCCCCCAGCGAATGACTGGCCGCACAAATTGAACAGAGGCTGGTGGTAACGCGGCCAATGAGGGCATACCGTGACGCCATACTCATTACGCCGTGGCATCACCCGGAAAGTTAAACGTCCAATTTTGCAAGCAGGTCAGTCCGGTCGTCGCTGTCAGGTTGTACTGCAACGGGGTCAACGTAATGTAGTTGTCGCGGATTGCCTGGACATCCGTCAGGGGTTGATCAGGTTGATTGGTCGTATCCGCAACCTCCTCAAGCAGTTCACCCGCCAGCCAGTAGTACGTTTTACCCCGAGGGTCAAGCCGCTTTTCAAACACATCGATATAGCGGCGAATTCCCTGGCGCGTCACCATTACGCCCGCGATCGCGGCTGACTCTACAGGCGGGACATTGACGTTCAGCAGCAGCAGTTCTGGTAAGGGTTGCTTCGCGAGTTGTGCCACCAGCGATTGGGCAAACGCCGCGGCTGGCTGAAACTCGGATGACGAAAAGCTGGCCAGGCTCAACGCAATGCTGGGAATGCCCTCAATCACACCCTCCATCGCTGCGGATACCGTACCGGAATACAGGACATCTGTGCCGAGATTCGACCCGTGATTAATGCCCGAAAGCACGAAGTCTGGGGGGCTGTCCAGCAACGCCCACAGCGCCAGCTTGACACAATCTGATGGTGTTCCAGAACAGGCCCAGGCCTTAACGGCAGGGTGAAATACCGATTCAACCATTTCAGCCCGAATCGGCTGGTGCAACGTCAGGCCGTGTCCCGTGGCCGATCGCTCCCGGTCAGGACATACCACTGTGACATCATGGCCTGCCTCTGCCAGACGATTGGCGAGCGTGCGGATACCCAGAGCGAAAATGCCGTCATCGTTGCTGATGAGTAGTTTCATTGATTCAATCTGTCGGAGGATAGGGAGTAGGAGTGCGGAGGGTAGGAACTTTGACGCTCGATCGCGCGTGTGCATCCATTCAGCCTATACACTGAAGAGGAACCGCGATCACGCGGCGCGGTTGATGCAGCGGCATCAAAACCGATCAGTCTCAACTCAGAGGCTCACCGGGCTAAGTGGTGGTGAGCGGCTAGTAGTTGTTAGACCAACTAGAAACTAGACCAACAACCAAAAACTGACAACTTCATTAGTATGACTGCTCAGACTCAAGAACTCGCAGCACAATTAGAATCGATTCGACAGGAAGCACAGCAAGCGCTGGCCGCAACAGACTCCCTCGAGCAGCTTGAGCAGTTGCGGGTAAAATACTTGGGCAAAAAAGGCCCGATTCCGCAAGTCCTGGGTGGAATGGGCAAACTGGATGCCAGCGATCGCCCCCGCATTGGTGCCCTGGCTAACGAAGTAAAAGAGGCAATACAGGCGGATCTCGATCGACGTCGCATAGCGCTACAGACCGCGCAGATTCAGGCACAGCTAGAAGCAGAAACGATTGATGTCACCATGCCGGGGGTCTATCGCCCGCAGGGGCAAATTCACCCCATCAACGGCATGATGGATCGAGTCACCGATATCTTTGTCGGCCTGGGTTACACCGTTGCCGAAGGGCCAGAGATGGAAACCGACTATTACAACTTTGAGGCGTTAAACTTTCTGCCCGACCATCCGGCTCGGGACATGCAAGATACGCTGTTCCTCCCCGATGGCAATATCTTGCGGACACATACCTCGTCGGTGCAAATTCGCTACATGGAAACCAACGACCCACCCGTGCGCATTGTCATGCCAGGACGCTGCTATCGGCGCGATACGGTCGATGCAACCCACTCAGCAGTCTTTCACCAGGTGGAAATTCTGGCGGTCGATGAAGGACTCACCTTTACCGATCTAAAAGGCACGATTAAGGTATTTTTGGAGCAACTGTTTGGCGAAGTGCCAATTCGGTTTCGCCCCAGCTTCTTCCCCTTCACTGAACCGTCGGCCGAAGTTGACGTGCAGTGGAAGGGGCGTTGGCTGGAGATTATGGGTTGCGGGATGGTAGATCCCAACGTACTGAAGGCCGTTGGGTATGACCCGGAAGTGTATACAGGGTTTGCGGCTGGCATGGGCGTTGAACGCCTCGCCATGGTGCTACACCAGATCGATGATATCCGTCGCCTTTATTCCAGCGATTTACGCTTTTTGCAGCAGTTTTAGCTGGCAAGATCAGGACGTACCTGACGGCGATCGACCATCGCTTGCAGGCGCTCTAGGGGGTAATCAGCGATAAAGCTATCCCACGTTCTAGACTGTCCGGCAGCGTTGTAGACATATAAGGTGCCACTCATTATCCGGCTAGATACGATCAGGTCGAGTGCTCTAGCAAGATTGAGGCACTGTGTTAATTCATGCTGGGTCATAGGGTTCATCAAGGAACAATGCCTTTAAAGCAGGTTTTTTACATCAATTAACCTCTCTACGGTGGGACTGGAGAGCACCTTCAACGACTCTAGACCCATCGTCTACAGCGTCAAAGTGCAACGAGCAGTCCTGATACCGTATTGAGTATGCCTATCCTAGTCATGTGTCTTGGCAAACACCTGTGACTTCGCACCAGATGACACGAAAATTATCAGAGCTGGTTGATACGTGTTCACTGGTCGTTGAAGCTGTAATTCATCCAGTCAGACACTGGGCGAAAGCCAATTGCCTGATAAATCTTATTTGAGGTTGAATTTGCCAAATCAGTGAACAAAAAGCAGGAGCGATTGCCTTGATCGAGCAGTCGTTGACAGAGGGCGGCAACGCACGCGCTGGCGTAGCCTTTTTTTCGTTCCTGCGGGGGAGTATAGACCAGGTTAATCGCCACGGCACCGGGGGACGTGGAACCATAACAGGCGAGTGATACCGGCGCTCCATTGTGCCAGAGGTAAGCGGTTCCGTGTTTCAAATGATGTTCAAACCAGTGATCCCCACCGTTAGACGGTTGGCCCAGGGCTTCCAGAGAGAAGTCATCGTGCCATTGCAGCAGCAACGCGCGATCGTCCGCAGTTGCAACGCGAAGCTGCCCCGGGGATCGCGACTGTAACTGTACAGCATCCAGTTGATGTACCTTGAGCGCCATGCTGAGGTGATAGGGCTTGCCGGTTCTGGATTGCCAGAGCTGAGCAAAATGCTGCGATTCCACAGCTGGCCCGCTCACAGCCGTTAAAGACTGCTGCCTGGCATCAAAGCTATGCGCGATGAGCACCAGCGCGTCCATGTCAGCTACCCTGGACAAAACCAGCGGGTGCTGTGGTGTTTTTAGCGCTACAGCAACAGGAGTGTCATCGGTTTCCACCACGGCCATATACGAACCAGGGTAGCGATCGCGATCGTACATCAAGGTTTGGCAGAGTCGCAGCAAGAGATTGTGAACAGCCTCATTTTCCAGCAAGTAGTCCCGTGCCCATGCGTAAAACTCGAATGGGTCGTCAAACTGACAGAGTTGCATGGTTCTCTCCCTCTGCTCTTGCCATCAACTACCTGCTAATCACAAAAATGTGGAACTTCGATGAATTTTAGCGTAGCGGCGTAAGGCAGTACAGCAAGGGATTTGGAATCAGCTGTAAAAAAATGCGGCACTGAGCGACCCGATTTGAACTCCCAGTGCTCACGATGCGGCCATTTTGAACTCAATTAATTGAAGGCGGCGCTTGCCTGCTGCTGTGAAAGAGCCAGCAGGCGTTGGATCTGCTCTTCGGTTGTCAGGTGAGCGCAAACCAGTGAGTTCAGTCCTTCTATAGAAAGCGGATGCACAATCAAGCGCAGCGACATGGCAGGGTTGCCATGTATGGGAATTTGACGTCCGACAGCTTCCAGCGTTTCAAGTGAATGAACGTTTACTCCATCAATGGTTTAATCGGCAGTACCGCAATTCGCTAAACTTGTAGCTCAGATAGCTTGTTCGTGATAATAAGTGAGGCACCAGCGACACGCTGTATGACGCATACGAGTACTCATGCAGGTACAGCCGTTGCGACAAGTGTTATACTACATATACTACAAGTTAAGTCGATCCCTATCCCCCTACTCCCGACTTCCGCTTTATGACAGCGACAGAACCCGGCTCCTACAAAGATACCGTTAACCTGCCGAAAACTAGCTTTGATATGCGTGCCAACGCGGTCAAGCGGGAACCGGAATTGCAGGCATTCTGGACCGAACAGCAAATTTACGAGCATCTATCGCAAAGAAATCCGGGCGATCGCTTTGTGCTGCATGACGGCCCACCCTATGCCAACGGGTCGCTGCACATGGGACATGCCCTGAATAAAGTGTTGAAGGACATTATCAATAAATACAACCTGCTGCAGGGACGTAAAGTTCACTACGTACCCGGTTGGGACTGTCACGGACTGCCGATCGAGCTAAAAGTGTTGCAAACGCTCAAGTCCGACGAGCGCCGCGATCTCACGCCACTCAAGCTGCGGCAGAAGGCCAAAGATTTTGCCCTCAAGACCGTCGATCAACAGCGAGAAAACTTTAAGCGCTATGGCGTATGGGGCGATTGGGCGCATCCCTACCTGACCTTGAAACCGGCCTACGAAGCCGCGCAGATTGGGGTATTTGGCCAAATG
>Ga0070738_10003851_pt1 | contig 18923 bp, 18 predicted proteins | sample Coa_R2_2_FD_66446 | JGI IMG/M metagenome (GOLD analysis project Ga0070738, IMG submission 66446) | Surface soil microbial communities from Centralia Pennsylvania, which are recovering from an underground coalmine fire - Coalmine... | ecosystem: Environmental > Terrestrial > Soil > Unclassified ... | reverse complement strand
CAGCTTTTTCAGCAGTTGCCTGATCCTTAAAGCAGATGTCTGGCTTCTTACTTGCATAGTCTGGTGACTTAGGACCATGATAAACATTGCCCCGTTTTGCTGTGACTAAGCCCTTAACAGGAGCATTTTTAGGACAAGCGGTTCCCTGAGGTGCGACACCTAACTTCTGAGCTGCATCTGGGATGGTCTTCGTTGTTGTTTTTTCTGAACCAGGTGAGGCTTGTCCTCCAGGAGAAGCTGTCGGTGATGTTGTTTCTCCACCACTAGGGGTGTTACCGGAATTGTCAGACTTCTGGCTACAACCTGAAATTGCAATGACAGCCAATAGTACAATAGTCAGAGTCCATCGATGTTGCAATAGATATTTCATACTCTTTTCACGCTTTTACGGCTTTTTGTTATTGCTCTATTTAACCAACACTTACGCCGTCTGTCGAAACATCTGTTGCACCGTTCACGCCTCTGGCAACCTCTACCAATTGGTCAAGAATATCTTGGCTAGGAGCTTCCCCTTTAAGCACAACTGTGCTACCAGTTTGGGCTACATACACGCTATCAAGATCATCGAATCGACCATCTTCATCAAAAGCTAAGGCTACTCGCTTAGCAAGACCGCTTTGATCATACTCTCCATTTAGCCCTACTCGTTCTGGTGGCGTTCCTCCATCTCCACTACCAGTTTCATCACTGCCAGTATCAGTGGGGGTAGGATTAACCTGAGCATCTTCAGGCTTTTCTAGACCAAACAGTCGCTGTAACCAACCCATAAGCTTTTTCTCCAAATACAGTAACTTAAATCTTTCGAGGAATTTACTTGATTCCTCAATGGATAAATCTGGAGGCTTGTAATCTTTGTAATCTTAGAAGCCACCCAGTTAGAAAGAGCTTACACACTCATTCTGTTGTCTGAGCTTTCTGTTTTTTCTTAGTCAGGCTTGCATCTGACTTTAAACACTTTCTTTTTGAAAGATGACCAAGTAATTTGTAATTATCCTACACAACTGTCAACTAGGAAATAACAATTACGAATTGAGTTGCTGCGGTTGAGAAGTATTCATTACAAATGATATGAATCTTTGTAAACTCACAGCAGATAATTACAAAAAATCCTAAAGACAAAATGAAGTTTACCTATGAAACCTCTTCAAATAAATTAAGAAAAGATTAAATTTAATGAGTCGTCTGTATAAAATAAAGGTTGCAGACAATTCCCCACAAATACATGACAAATGTCATTGAACGGATTCAACACTTCAATCAAGGACGCATCCCTGAACTTCTACAGTTGAAGTATAAAAACATGCAGGCTGATCCGTTTGCTTTCTTTCGAGGTACCTGTCATTTATTCTACGAAGATTGGCCAAAAGAGTCAGTCTTAAATACTGCACCTGCAGTTTGGGTCTGTGGGGATTTGCACTTGGAGAACTTTGGTAGCTATAAGGGAGACAATCGACTGGTTTACTTCGATATCAATGATTTTGATGAAGCTGTCTTAGCTCCTTGTACGTGGGATTTGGCACGTTTGCTGACCAGCATTTTAGTTGGTGCACGTTCACTAAATGTGAATGAATCAGAAGCCTTATGTCTATGCAATTGTTTTCTTTTGAAATACACTGATGCTTTGCAACAAGGACAGGCACGTACAGTTGAAAGAGACACTGCCATTGGAATGGTCAAGGATTTACTTGCTAGTCTCAAGCAACGCGATCGCAAAAAGTTTTTGGATAATAGAACTGAGGAAAACGCAGGAAAACGCAAGCTGCTGATTGACAGAAAACGCACTCTCCCGGTTACCAAGGCAGAACGAGTCAAAGTCACAAATCTATTAGAACATTGGGCAGATCAGCAACCAAACCCCCAATTCTTCAAACTTTTAGATGTTGCTCATCGCATCGCAGGGACAGGCAGTTTAGGTGTTGAGCGTTATGTGATTTTGATTGAAGGCAAAGGTTCCCCTAACCGCAATTATCTTTTAGACCTCAAGGCTGAATTCGCTTCTTCTTTACAACCTTACCTCAATCTGCCTCAACCACACTGGAGTCATCAAGCCCAAAGAGTTGTAGCCATTCAAAGTCGGGTACAAGGAACCCCACCTGCATTATTGACCGCATTAGAATTTGAAGGTCAGACTTATGCTTTACGTGAACTGCAACCAATCCAAGATAGAGTGAACCTAAAGCAGTGGAACGGAAAATTAAGGCGTTTGGAAAAGGTCATCGAGACCATGGCCAAGCTCGTTGCTTGGGGACAGCTACGCAGCAGTGGTCGCCAAGGGTCAGCGATCGCAGATGAACTCATAGACTTTGCCAGCACTACTGAGTGGCATCAGCCCTTGCTAGACTATGCTCATGCTTATTCTGCTCAAGTAGAGAAAGATTACACTACTTTTTGTGCAGCTTTTAAAAATTAATCATCATGAACTGGGCATAGGGCATAGGGCATAGGATAACTTCCCTTGTCCTCCTTGTCCTCCTTGTCCTCCTTGTCCTCCTTGTCCTCCTTGTCCTCCTTGTTCTCCTTGTTCTCCTTGTTCTCCTTGTCCTCCTTGTCCTCCTTGTCTCCCTAAGAATGCACTCTTCTCGCTGGAGTTGTTCTGACCTTCGACTCTTGCCTCTTGATCTGATCGACTAAATCTGCGCCTACAACAATAGTGATATCAGAAAGAATGTCTCCAATCGAAGCTACCTGTACCTGACCTGTACCTAGTATGCTACTAACAGCATTAGCTGAGTCTGGGTTGCCATGTTGGGCAATAATTTGCGTCTTTTGCGGATCTGCTATTGTATCAATATTGGTAATGTAGGCATTCCTAAAACCATGTTTTCTGAGAAAGGAAACGACCATTTCTCTATCTCTAGGTTGTTTTGTAGCATTTGCTACAGCAATTTTTAGGGTTTTGGGATCAGTGACATGAGCAGCATTTTCTTCCGCTTTAGCAGTCTTGACATCAAAATACTGGGATAAAATACCAGCGGCAGCTTTGGGATTGTAAATCCAGTAGCTGAGTTTGTATTCATCTTTACGACTGAAGCGTCCTGGAAGCATCATTAAGTGCATCTGGTGGCGATCGCTCTTCACTAAAGTCTGAGCCACTGCCAGTATTTCCTGCAGTGATAAGTCCGTTTCTACATTATCTTTCACTACCTGAAGAATCTGAGGTAGCTTGCCAATACTCTCAGGCTGCAGTAGAGTGTGTAGAATTTCTTTGAGCACTTCCTGCTGTCGTTGGACACGACCAATATCACCCAACCTATCATGACGAAAGCGAACATATTCTTGTAGATGCAGCCCATCAAGCTTCTGCCGTCCTGGGGAAATGTGAATGTTGAGGTGCTGTGTTTTGTCTGTATAGTCCATTTGTTTGGGAACAGTCACTTCTACTCCCCCCAAGGCATCCACCAGATGAATAAACCCTTCTGTATCAAGTCTGACGTAGCGATCTATACTAACACCTTCTAATAATTGACTGACAGCCTCAGCTGCTAGCTTTGGTCCACCCCGTACATTCGCATCGTTGAGCTTATCAATGCCAATTTTGGGTAAACTCACCAAGGTATCTCGTGGAATAGACAGGACACTAATTTGATTGTTGTTTGGCTGCAGTCGCACCACAAGCATTGTATCGCTGTTGCCTGCAAGTGCCTCAGCAGGTGTGTAGTTCCCTTTGTGTGGATGTCCTGAATTATCAATGCCGAGAATCAAAATATTGACAGGATGTTCTAGGTTAGTGGGTATCAAACCTGTCAGGCTTTTGGAACTATGGGGCAAGTGGGAAGAGGCAAAATTCTTGAGGGGGGTTAGAGTCATCAGAGCCAAAAAAGCTGCTCCAGAGGTTACAAACACTAGCGCCATCATTCCCCAAAAGAATGGCTGTTGCAATCGCTTAAATCGTGGGGTCTTGTTTTTTTGCGTCACTTCTCACCTACACACTCTAAAAAAACTAACAGCAACAATGGGCCATAGATACTCTTGGACTCAATGGTAACCACCATGACCTAGACTCTCATCAGAGTTTTCGCCCTCTTGAGCATAAAGCATAGAGATTTCCGGGCATAGGGCATAAGATGTGGAATAAGTAGGCATGTGGTATAAGGAAGGCTGTGGTTCTCTCCTTAGCCAGAAGCATAGAACTTCACTGCCAACTCTGTATGAAAAATGGTCTCATTTTAGTATTGCAAAAATATTAAAGGAAGAGTATCCTCTCAAGACACTCCGGCACCTGGCGGTAAGCTGTGCTAAAAGTAACGAGGTAATTATTTTGAGCATTGTTGCAGACACTATAGAATTTCTATCGTTAAAGTGGTCATGTTTACTTGTAAAAGCTTGTTCAAACCGTAAAAATTATTTATGATGAGTGACATTTTTTTGGCTGCTTCGACGACTTGCTCTAGTGATGTAGACTTGGGTTTTGTCGAATTAGGTTGGTTGAAAGTCATTGTTTTGGGTATTGTCCAAGGCATTACTGAATTACTACCAATCAGTAGTACTGCCCATTTGCGCATAGTACCAGGTTTGTTGGGATGGCAAGATCCCGGTTCCGCTTTTTCAGCCGCGATGCAACTTGCTAGTCTCGCTGCTGTCATTAGTTATTTTTGGAAAGATATCAAGCACTTAACAGGTGAAACGATTAGAGCGATCGCCGACCAAAATTTTCAGTCAAACTCCTTTCGGTTAGTGCTGGGAGTCGTGCTAGGTACACTCCCTCTTGCTGTAGCAGGTCTTCTGCTGCATAAAATCATCAATGCTTGCAATTCTCCATTCCGGGCTTTAACAGTCATTGGCATAGCTTCGATTGTCATGTCTATACTGCTAGCTCTAGCAGAAAAACAGGGTAATCACGAGCGAGATTTTAACCAGTTGACTATGAAAGATGCAATTTTGGTGGGAATTGCTCAAGCATTTGCTTTAGTTCCAGGAGTTTCTCGCTCTGGTTCGACTTTAACAGCCGCACTATTTTTGAAAATGGAGCGAGAAACAGCAGCCAGATTTTCGTTTTTACTAGGTATCCCAGCAGTTTTGCTAGCAGGGGCCAAAGAACTACACGTCCTCTTCAAAGCGGGTCTTGATGCCAATGGTTGGTTGGTTCTATTAATTGGCTTAACCTCTGCCAGTATTTCCGCCTTCGTGGCGATTTACGGTCTATTACACTACCTAGAAAAACACAATACTTTTATTTTCGTCTTCTACCGCTTGGCAATGGGGATATTTTTGATAGTTGCTGTGATGACAAATTTATTGCCAAATTGAACAGAACTCAGAACTCGGAATTTCTTGTGTTTCAGTACGACTGGGTGACAAAGATAAGTGCATTCTGAGTTCTGCATTCTTTATTCCAAATCCTTCTAATGCCCAGCTAAATACACTTCCCCGTACTCTTTGCCTCCCAAAGGAATACTTTGGTAGCTAATTTGACCTTTAATCATAACTTGATCTCCTACTTGCAAACCTGTTTGATGGGTAATGACCCAAATTTTTCCTGTCGAATCATTGATTTGATAAGCCCGTTTTTGCAAAAGTGGAACTTGCCTTTCAACTTTCCCCCGAATGTAAACAGTGGCATTATGATCTTGTTGAGATTGTTGTTTAAGTTCCCTAATGGGAGTGACATTGACACCTATAGTGTTCATGCCATAAAGACTCAAGTTGCCACAACTAGACAGTCCAACTGAAAGAAAAAAGGTTAATCCTAGTGGAATAAATGTTGGGATTCGTCCTTTGTTTGTTACAATCTTCATCTAAAGAATTTCCATCAAAGATTCTTTTCTATCGACCACAACAACGAGTATTTGTGCCATTTGACTGCGCATCAGCTTAACATTTATCGTTGTTAGTGTCAGTCATCTGTAATGCATTTAGAGTTGTGCATCTATCAAGTTCCCACAGGCTACCATTGGTCATTAAGCACACGTATTAACCTAAAACAGCACATCTAGTGAGCACAGTTATCAAAATTCTTTAAAAGCAGGCACAATTGGTTCACTTCATGTGTAGAATCAGTGACTAGGTTTAACGATGTGCCACTTGAATAAGTGTATAAGTCGTATATATACGGATTGTTTTAAGGTAGCAAAAAAAAGAAATGGTCACCTCTATTGAGTAAATTCAAATGTAAAACCAATCTGAGAAAATAGAAGAATAAAGAATGGGTCTTGCTGTCTGTGGATTGTTGATGAATGAGTGTCACCTATTCAATAGATAACAACTAACCACTCCCATTATTTGGACAGTAACATCAAGGCGTAGCGTACTTTGGTTAATTTCTAATGGAAACAAAAACTGCCAAACTTCTTGATGGTAAAGCTCTAGCGGCAAAAATACAGCAGGAGCTATCTGCTAATATTACAGAATTACAACCCCAAATAGGACGCCCGCCAGGTTTAGCAGTGTTGATGGTTGGTGATAATCCTGCTTCAGCTGCTTATGTACGTGGTAAGGAACGAGCCTGTACAAAAGTAGGTATTGCTTCCTTTGGCAAGCATTTTCCTACTGAAACCACTCAAGCAGAACTAGAAGACGTCATTGCTGCATTAAATCAAGATGATCGGGTGGATGGTATTCTTGTACAACTCCCCTTACCCAACCACTTAGATGCTGTAACTCTGTTGTATCAAATTCATCCTGATAAAGATGCTGATGGATTGCACCCGATAAACTTAGGACGGCTAGTACGTGGAGAGCCAGGTTTACGTAGCTGTACTCCAGCTGGAATCATCCGGCTGTTGCAGGAATACAAAATTCCGCTACAGGGAAAACATGCTGTGGTCGTAGGACGTAGTATTTTGGTAGGTAAGCCAATGGCATTAATGTTACTAGAGGCTAATGCCACGGTTACCATTGCTCATTCGCGATCGCACGCTTTAGAAGAGATCACCAAAAATGCTGATATTCTCATTGCAGCAGTAGGTCGTCCAGGACTCATCACTGGCGACATGGTAAAACCAGGTGCTGTTGTGGTAGATGTGGGAATGAATCGTGTCACTCATGCTGATGGCAACAGTTCTCTAGTAGGAGATGTGAACTTTGACTCAGTCAAAGGTGTGGCAGAGTTTCTCACCCCAGTTCCTGGCGGTGTTGGTCCTATGACTGTCGCCATGTTATTGCAAAATACAGTGAATAGCTACAGTCAAAAGCTCAAAAATTAGGAATTGTTTTTTGTCATTTGTTCTTTACAAATCACTAACGATGAATGACAAATGACTCTTTCCTCTAAAATTGTTACTTAGATAACAGAACATTAGGGAAATTAAGGATGGTAGCAGCGGATAATCTTCAAAAGACTCAACAAGAAGCTCAATTTGACCTATTAGCCTACCTAAAAGAGCGCCAAAAGCTGTGTGATGCAGCTTTAGAACAGGCTATTTCCATACGTTATCCAGAAAAGATTTACGAAGCAATGCGCTACTCCCTATTAGCAGGAGGTAAGCGTCTGCGTCCTATTCTTTCTCTTGCTACCTGTGAAATGGTTGGTGGCACAATAGCCATGGCATTACCAACCGCTTGTGCTGTGGAGATGATCCACACAATGTCATTAATTCATGACGACCTCCCAGCCATGGATAATGATGATTACCGTCGCGGTAAGCTGACTAATCACAAGGTCTATGGGGAAGATATTGCAATTTTGGCAGGAGATGGCTTGTTGGCTTATGCATTCGAGTTTGTTGCAACTCAAACACAGAATGTACCGGCAGAGCGAGTATTGCAAGTCATTGCCCGTTTAGGACGTGCCACAGGAGCTGCAGGTTTGGTCGGTGGTCAAGTACTTGATTTAGAATCAGAAGGAAAGAAGGATATTTCTGTCGAAACCCTCAATTTCATTCACAACCACAAAACCGCTGCCCTTTTAGAAGCATGTGTCGTTTGTGGTGGTATTGTAGCAGGAGCAACCTCCGAAGACTCACAACGCTTGTCTCGCTATTCTCAAAATATAGGACTGGCTTTTCAAATTGTGGATGATATCTTGGATGTCACTGCTACTCAAGAACAATTGGGTAAAACCGCCGGTAAAGATCAAAAAGCTCAAAAAGCAACTTATCCTAGTCTTTGGGGGCTAGAAGAATCTCGTCATCGTGCTCAACAACTCATTGAGTCTGCATGTGCGGAATTGGAACCATTTGGCAAGGCTGCTTTGCCTTTAATAGCGATCGCGCAATTTATTACCAGTCGCAATCACTAAACAATGAATAATGAATGATAAATCCCAAGCAACTTAACAATTTATAATTTATCATTCATAATTCATAATCTATTGTCATAATTCATCATTCATAATTCATTATTTTCTGACCTAAACCAAAGACCATGCAGGACGTAGGCAACATCTTAGACAACCGGGTGCTGCTGGTTGCTCTGTTAGCTTGTTTGATTGCTCAAGCATTGAAACTCGTAGTTGAGCTCATCAGAAATCGTAAATTAAATATCAGTGTTTTATTTACAACTGGAGGGATGCCCAGTGCCCATTCCGCGCTAGTGACTGCCTTAGCAGCTGGTGTTGGGCAAACTCTTGGTTGGGCCTCTTCTGAATTTGCCGTTGCTATGGTTTTTGCCATTATAGTTATGTATGACGCTGCTGGAGTTCGCCAAGCTGCTGGCAAGCAAGCTCGTATTCTTAATCAAATGATTGATGAATTATTTCACGAACACCCAGAGATTAGCCAAGATCGCCTCAAGGAATTGCTAGGACACACACCCTTTCAAGTCATTGCGGGATCGGCGTTAGGTATAACCGTCTTTTGGTTAGCTAGAGCAGCGTATTGAAATTTTGTCCTTTTTCCTCTGTCATTAGTCACTGGTCATTTGTTCTCATAACCAATGACCAGTGACTAACTACTGTAAATGTACAACTGAGCGAAGCAGCAAGACTTTCCGACTATCTACGAGGATGGCGTAAAAACCGTGATCGCTCAATGTTTGTAACGTCCTGTACGCTTCTTTTTGGTTAGTTGTGTAAACTGCTAACAAGTAAGGACGTTGGCCATAGGAAACAAAACCTACATCACCGCCAACAACTTGCTGCACTTGATCTGCAATTTCTGGATGGTTGAAATAGTCTACCAATACAGCAAAACCGTCTCCCAGTTTTTGGGGTTTATTGCTCGTTGTTGGAGGTGTTGATGCAACGCCTTTTGGTCGAGTCGTGATGATAGCAGTTAATCCAACAACGTTATTAATATATCTCGCCCAACGATTGGCATCGTCTATCTTGCTAAACCCACCTATCCGTGTCACAGTATCTTTGAGATATTTACAGGTCGTAATCTTCAGCTCATTTGGTAAGGCACGACGCAGCTGACTTTGCTTATCTGGTGTAGGACTGATTACCAATAAAAGATACTCACCAGCACTTGGAGGTTGACAAACAGAAATTTCTTGTTGGGCGCTCACAGAATTTACTCCTCCAATTAACCCTATAAGGGTTAGCACCAAAGCACTTGATAAAGTCGGAAATTGTTTGACAACGCTCTTATACATAGATAACTTGTCTGGTAAAAATTTTATTTAGTCATGAGTCTTTTGTCCCTAGTCGTTTGTCATTTGTGAGCTAGCGCAAATGATAGCTTTACGTTTATTTACGCACACCTACTTAGTCATTAGAACTTATACAAAAGACTCATGACTAATGACTATACCTCAAGACACAGTCGCAAGAGATGCTAGAGGATCGGGAATTGTATCAGAAGGAGCCTGAAATTCACCAGTAAGAACGTATTCTAACCGCAACTTTAACCAGGTGATAAATTGGGAATTTGTAGAAATAATCGCTACTGCTGGTTGAGGACACTTTGCCTTTTGCTGTGCCATTTGGGGAACTTCAAGAAAAGCTGGCTGCTTAACCACCCAAAAATCAATTTCTTTTTCTTGTTCATGGTAGTGACGAGTGCGCTCTCTGAGCACTTCTTCTAAGGGTTCTTCTTCAAGTAGAAAACGTTGACTGGCTAAAACGTAATAGTATGTTTGCATTTTCATCCTTTGCTTCATAAACAATGGGAAAGGCACAGTTTTGCCACTGTGCCCATACCAAATTACCAAACTTTAATTAACTAATCAAAGCACTGAAGGGACAACGACTAGCTTGCTTTTTAGCAATTGCTAATTTTTTATCACGATTCCATAATTGTCTGATAAAACCCAAAAAAGTTCCTTCCTGTTCAGTACTTGCTGGTTTTTCTACACGATTCCATAATTGTCTAATCAAACCCAAAAAAGTTCCTTCCTGTTTTATGGTTGAGCGTTTTCCCCCTGCTGTAAGCTTGGTTAAAAACAGGGTGTTGTCAAAATAATGTTCCACAGCAAGAATTTTTAAGTCATCTGTGACGCGTGCAACGCTCATGCCGATCACCTCCACCGTCTCTCCTGTTGGTGTATAGTCTTTGTATGAGCCACTAAAAGTTCCCCAATGACGCCATTTGAAAGTAACATTCGGTGGACCTGAATAAACCTCTAACACCTCCCATGGAAATCCCTTAGGAAAGCATGTGTGGAAGAGTTTTGCTGATGATTCAAAGGTTTCTTCTGAGGCTTTGTAATGTTTTGAATCTGCCATGAATAGATTGTAAGTACCTTGTGCTGACAGGTCTGCTGCTGTGTACTCAGGACCACCATTGGTACTGATGCGAAACTTGTCATTAACAATAGATAACCACTGTTGGGGATTGCTTTTAAAAGACGCCTCCATCTCAAAGGTTCTCACCAAGTTTTGCACGATCGCTTCCAGAGACCCCTCCAGATGATTGTGTATACTCTCCTTTGCTAGATTTTCGTTTGAACGAGTGTAGTCTGGAGGTGACCCATAACGCCATTCAATGTTAGTACTCTGCTCAATAACTTTGTCTCTATGCTGTACCCAAAGTGGAAGATCGTTCGATTGTGTTGCACTCATAAAAAAAGCCTCTGCGCTTGGATTTGACTTGTTGTATCACTCAAGATCAGCAAGTTCTTGGATTTCGCAGAAGCCTTCCCCTCTTTCTTCAATGATCAGTTATCAGTTATCAGTAAAGGAGATGATTACTGTTCACTGATAACTGTACATAGCTTGTTTCATCTCACGGACTGCTCTTTCCATACCAACTAATGCAGCCCGACTAACGATGGTATGGCCAATGTTGAGTTCCTCCATACCTGGAAGACAAGCAACAGGATAAACGTTCCAGTAGGTAAGTCCATGACCTGCGTTCACACGTAATCCTGCTTGAATTGCTTCTTCACAACCTGCTGCAAGTATGGCTAGTTCTTGCTGACGATTTGCTTCATTTTTAGCCTCCGCATATCGCCCAGTGTGCAGTTCAATGAACTTTGCCTTTACATTGACAGAAGCTTCAATCTGTGCTGTTTCAGCATCAATAAACAGACTAACTGGAATGTCCGCACCCTGCAATTCATGAACTACGTCTTTAATTCTAGCAATTTGCCCGAGAACATCCAGTCCGCCTTCTGTGGTCACTTCTTCGCGCTTTTCAGGAACTAAAGTCACGTAGTCTGGTTTAATGTCAAGGGCGATCGCTACCATTTCATCAGTAGCCGCCATCTCTAAATTCAAATGTGTTCTCACAGTTTGTCGCAACAGACGCACATCCCGTTCTTGAATATGCCGCCGATCTTCCCGTAAATGTACGGTGATCCCATCTGCACCGCCCAATTCTGCCAGTACCGCTGCCGCCACCGGATCGGGTTCTACCGTCCGCCTTGCTTGGCGGATAGTGGCAATGTGGTCTATATTCACGCCGAGTGTAGGCACAGCCCCTGTGTCTCCCTATCCAAATTTCTCAGGATTTGATTGTAGCGGAAATACTCATTGAGAGGGGAGGCTAGTGCAAATTTTATAGTTTAAATGTGTTTTTAGCTCGAAGCACTCGTATAAAATCGCAATGCAAACCGCCAAAACCAAGTAGAAACAAAAAACAACACCAGCGCTAACACTCCCGCACCTATCATCCAATTGATTTGACTGCGACCTAGCATGGCTTCTGCGGGTATGGTAGTTAAAAAAGCTACTGGTACCACGAAGGTGAAGAAAAATCGGTAAGCAGTGGGATATGCCACTATCGGATAGCGACCTGCTTCCAGCAAGCCCCGTAATACTTCTGTGACATTGTAAATTTTGACAAACCAGATGCTAGTTGCCCCTAGCATAAACCATAAGCTATACAAAATGACTAGACCAAAACACAGAGGAACTGCACTCAAGAGGTAGTCCTCTGCTCCTAAGCCAAGTTTTGTTCCGGCATAACCAATGATTGCGCTGCCAAAAATTAAATCAGGCAATCCCCAAGGTGAAAGAGTGTGTGCAGAAAGCCAAAACTGACTACGGATAGGTTTAAGTAACACAAAGTCTAATGTTCCCTCTTGCACATGGCGGACAATGCGATTGAGGTTGGAGGCTAGAAACGTTGCGGAAAAGCCTTGTAGCAGGGTAAAAATTCCTAAAACAATCAAAGCTGCTTCCCATGACCACCCTTTGAAGGTATAGCCTTTGCTGTAGAACAAGAATAATCCAAAAATGCTGCCAGCAAGATTACCCACGCTGCTTAGAGTTGCTAACAGGAAGTTAACTCGATACTCTAGCTCAGATGCTATGGCAGCCTTCCAGAATAAGATGAGTACTTTGAGATATCTCACTGGTTAAACCTACGCTTTTTCTCCATACCCTGACCCGTTCTCCACAAAAAAGCAACCAATGCGGCTGCAGCTAGTAAAAGGAGTGCTGCTATCCGAAAAGTTGTATGGAAACCAAAAACAAGTGCTTCAGTCGGGGCGCTAGTGACGTCAGCAGCAGAGGCTACCGAGAGAGTCAGGACTGCAAACAGAGTACCCATCACTGCTAGTCCGGTGCTTTGCCCCAAAGTCCGAGACAAAGACAATAACCCGGAAGCAATACCTAAACGCTGTGGAGGAACCTCTCCTAAAATTGCACTATTGTTGGGTGACTGAAACATTCCTATCCCCATGCCAAAGGGAGCCACCCGTATAATATAGCCTAGTTCAGTCAGCTGGGCATCAAAGGTACTGAGAGCAAGACAACCTATCGTCATCAGTACTAAGCCAGTTAGGCTGATAATACGAGGTCCAAAACGATCAGATAAATTCCCAGAAAAGGGGGCGACAATACCACCCAATATAGGTGACACAGCTAATAATAAGCCCACCTTTTGGGTGGGATAGTGAAGAACCAATTCTAGAAAGAATGGAGTGATAAAAATCACTCCGGCAACAACAATATATACCAGTACTGCTGTTAATAAACTCAGGCTAAACTGCAGATTGTTGAACATGTGTAAGTCGAGCATTGGTTGTTTCATGCGTGCTTCGACTTGTAAAAAAATTATCAAACCAAAGGTAGCGATCGCCAAGAGTGCCAACGTTGGAGTACTACCAAATCCATAATTTTGTCCATTTGTCATTCCCAGGGCAAAGCAAACCAACGTCACAGTCATAATCAGTGCCCCCAGCCAATCGAACTTTTGCTTGATAGGGTCAATAGCACAAGGTGGAACACTATGAGCGACCACAAAGCTAGCAAATATTCCAATCGGCACGTTTACTAAAAAGATGGCGCGCCAGTCAGAAATCTCAATTAGCATTCCTCCCACTGTGGGACCAAGAGCAATACCGAGAGAAACAACCGCGCCGATAATACCTAGCGCCCGTCCTCGTTCGGAATGAGGGAAAACCTCTGTAACAATTGCTGCTCCTAGCCCCGAAATCATCACAGCACCCAGTCCTTGCAATCCACGAAACCCAATCAGCCAAATGACTCCAGGTGCAAGTCCACACAATAGCGAGCTAAAGGTAAACAGTATCAATCCCCCCACATACAACTGTTTTTTCCCAACCATATCGCCCAGACGAGCTGCACTCAACACTAAAGCAGTGATAACGAGTAGGTAACTTAGAACAACCCATTGGATTGTGGCAAAGCTTGTATGAAAGACCTGCACTAGAGTAGGCAAAACGATGTTAACAATACTAGTGTCAAGAGTAAACATGAGTACACCCAATCCTACTCCTAACATTACCCACCATTTTGTTGAAGAATGTGGCGCTTGAGGATGCGATTGTACTGGGTCACTCTCTGTACTCATACTGGTGCCTCAATGATAGGACTTGTCAAAATTGATTCTGATTTGGTCAAAAACCTGATTGAGATGAGCAACCTGCACATCTGTGAGATTCTCAATGAGCTGTGCTTCAAAACGCTCGGCTACTGCTAAGAGTTCACTGTGTAAACTACAACCTTTTGCAGTCAAATAAATACGTGTAATACGACGATCTTCAGGATCGTTGCGGCGCTCAATCAAATCGCTGGCTTCTAAGCGATCTAGGTGACGAGTAAGTGTTGGACATTCAATATGGATACGCTCTGCCAACTGGGTTTGAGTCATACCTTCTGAATCTTGGAGGGTGTTGAGAACCAACCAAATCGGAACAGAACCACCTGCTTCGGCTAATTTTGCTTCAAACCGCAGTCGCACTTGTTTAGCTGTCGATAAAAAATTATGGAGTATTTTTTTCATAGCTTACTAATTATTAGCATACTAATAGTTAGCCGTCAATATATTTTGTTACAGAAACTAAAGACAAAGCCAACTAAGTACAACTTGGCTGTGTGTGGCGATAGTCTTAGTAAATTTTGGGTTTGCACCTGCTAGCATGAAGAACCATTGCAGGCAGTGTAGTAGTGTAATAAAGTTGGAAAGAACCTTACAATGTTATAATGTGATGAACTTTATATTAAGAAATGTTAAATAAATTCTAGCTTAATTTATATTTATTTATTAACTATTGACCTAAAGGATTCCTATGCATTTTGATTTACGAGAACTTATTGACCTTGGTCAGTTACAAGAGCTTATTAATTCCTATGGCTATTGGCCTGTCTGGGGAATAATTTTTGCGGAATCTGGATTGCTTATAGGTTTTTTCCTTCCAGGAGATAGCTTATTGTTCTTAGCTGGATTTGTTGCATCTCTTCCTCAATCCCAGATGAACATTGCAGTTCTTATTTTTGGCTCATTTGTTTGTGCAGTCCTTGGTGATAACGTTGGCTATGCTACTGGCTATAGATTAGGTCGCAGATTATTTCAAAAGCAAGATTCGTGGTTGTTTAAGAAAAAAAATCTAGAAAAGACACAAGACTTTTATCAAAAGCATGGAAATAAAACGATTGTTATAGCAAGGTTTACACCTCTGATTCGTACTTTTGCTCCGATTGTTGCTGGTGTAGCTGCTATGCGATATCGGACATTTATGTTTTACAACATAATAGGTGGTTTTCTTTGGACGTTTGGGATCACCCTTTTAGGATTTTTCTTAGGAAAATTTATTCCTGCAGAACAATTAGATAAATATTTGTTACCAATAATTGGTTTAATTGTAGTTATTTCTTTGCTTCCATCTGTCATTCATATCATTCAAGATAAGAAGGGAAGTAAAAGTTAACCATGTATATTTTTTGTCAATGGTCCTTTAATACCGATGACCATAGACCAATGATGAGTTTTTATTTGTACCGATTTACTCAGCCAGAAACTCAGAACAACTTATATTAGTCAAACAAGGGAAAATCTCGTTTTGGACGTGACAGGTTGAAAAAGCGTTCTAATTACTGGCAACTTCTACCGTATATCCAACCTCAGTGGCTTAACCTCGTTAAGGGGTGTGTTGGCATTTTAGGATATGTGCTAGCAACTTTAGCACTAATCACACTTGTCAACCAATTGTCAACGGCTTTTGGGAAAGACGATGTTATTGCGATCACTGAAGTTCTTGGGATTTTAGCGGGAGTCTTTCTTGCAAGAGGCTTTTTTCAGTCTGTGCAAGATATATATATGGCAAAAGCCTCTCTCAGAGTCGCTTTTGCGCTTCGTAAGCAAGTCTACTCACACCTCCAAAAGCTTAATCTTAGTTACTTTGAAACAGCAAAAGCAGGCGATTTGTCTTACCGCCTTACAGAAGATGTGGATCGGGTGGGAGAAGTGGTGCATAAATTTTTTCACGACTTTATCCCCTGTACTTTGCAGTTGGTGGCAATTCCCGTATACATGATTTATGTAAATTGGCAACTGACGCTAGCCACGGTGATTGTTGCGCCACTGATGGGTATTTTGATTGGCTGGTTTGGCGAACGATTGCAAAAGTATTCTCGTCATAGTCAAAATCGTGTCTCAGATTTATCAGCAATCCTGACAGAGGTTTTTAGTGGTATCCGCCTGGTACAAGCTTTTGCCGCAGAAAATTACGAAATTGCTAGGTTTAGCAAAGAAGCAGAACATGCGTTTAAAGCAAAGTACTCGGCTGAAAGGCTCAAAGCAATTCAAATCCCGATTGTGGGATTTTTGCAGGCAATGAGTTTTTTGTCACTCCTATTTGTCAGCGCCTGGCAAATTTCCCAACACAACTTGACAGTGGGAGGGTTTTTCAGCTACCTTGCCGCAGCAGCGTCATTAATTGACCCTGTGAGTCACACAACTAATAACTACAACGAGTTTAAACAAGCTGAGGCTTCTGTTGATCGCGTTTTTGAGCTGTTAGCAATTAGACCAACAGTGGAGGAAAAAACAAACGCGATCACCCTTCCTTTGGTTGATGGCAAAGTAGAATATCGCCATGTGTCCTTTGCTTATCAGCCTGGAGAACCAGTATTACAAGATATTAGCTTAATGGCTTTTCCTGGAGAAGCGATCGCGCTTGTCGGTGCTTCTGGTGCAGGAAAAACAACTTTTGTGAATCTCCTACCACGGTTTTATGATCCCATAACTGGTCAAATTTTGATTGACGGGGTAGATATCCGAGATGTAACGCTGCATAGTTTACGGCGACAAATTGGCATTGTTCCCCAAGAAACCACTATGTTTTCTGGAACAATTGCTCAAAATATTGCTTTTGGACAAGACTCGTTTGACATGGAGGCTGTCGAAAAGGCGGCAAAAATTGCTAATGCTGATCAGTTTATCATCCAACTTCCCAATGGTTATGATACCTGGGTGGGTGAGCGGGGGGTGAATTTATCCGGTGGACAAAGGCAAAGAATTGCGATCGCGCGTGCTGTTCTCCTAAACCCTAGAATTTTGATTCTGGATGAAGCGACATCTGCACTAGATTCTGAGTCGGAAGCACTAGTACAGGAAGCACTAGAAAGACTGATGCAAAACCGTACCGTCTTCATTATTGCCCATCGTCTAAGTACAGTGCGCCGTTGCGATCGCATTTTGGTTTTAGAAAAAGGTCAGATTGTGGAGTCAGGAACTCATAAAGAATTGCTTACACTTGAGGGTCGTTATGCCAGATTTTATACTCAGCAATTTAGTCATCAGTAGTAAGTTTGTTATAAGCACGGAAGTGTTTATAACAATTCTCTTATTTGGGCTTTCTTAAGTTATAAGTGAATAAACAGTATTCCCACTCTTAACTCCCAAGTGCAAGGCTTCCTAAATCTCAACAAACCATTTGATTGGACTTCTCATGACTGTGTGGCGCGGACACGAAAACTATTGCGCCTCAAGCGGGTGGGACACGCCGGTACTTTAGACCCTGCAGCTACTGGGGTGTTACCAATAGCAGTTGGTAAAGCAACAAGGTTATTGCAATACCTTCCGGGAGAAAAAGCTTATAAAGCGACGATTCGCTTTGGTGTCCAGACCACAACAGATGACTTGCAAGGTGAGGTCATTGCTTCTTTGGCTTGTCCTAGTTTAAGTTTAGGAACTGTGAAAACAGCACTAGCACAATTTCAAGGCAAGATTTCCCAAATTCCACCAAGTTACAGTGCTATTCAAGTTCAGGGAAAACGCCTGTATGACCTGGCGCGCAAGGGAGAAAATGTGGAAGTCCCAGCACGGGTGGTAGAAGTTTTCCACATTGAGGTTTTGGATTGGCGAGAAGGAGAATTTCCGGAATTGGATGTGGCGATCGCCTGTGGTGCGGGTACATATATTCGAGCGATCGCGCGCGATTTGGGTGCAGTTCTACAGACTGGTGGAACTCTCGCAGCTTTGATGCGGACGAAAAGTAGTGGCTTTGACATAGCAGATAGTGTGACCTTCAGTGATCTTGAAGCACAACTGCAAGCCGCAACGTTTCAACTAGTTCCCCCAGACGCACCACTTTATCATCTTGCACAGATGACTTTACCAGCAACCACTGCTCACAAATGGTGCCAAGGTCAGCGTATTCCTGTCACTCTTGATACTGCAGATATCTTACGAGTTTACGATGAAGATAGGCGCTTTTTGGGAATTGGTAAATTAGGGTATTCTGATAACGGTCAGGTGCTGATTCCGGAAATGGTATTTGAGCCTGCTTGATCTATGACTTCTTCTAATATAAAAGGGTGCAAGGTCTAGCAGACTGTCTCAAATCAGGAGGTATAAAGAATTTGTTGCTGAATTTTAGCTAACTGGTGTTATACCAACAGGAGTAGAGGAGCAGAATTAGTTACAATTTATTAAGTAACACCAGAGAGTTCATAATAACTACTGAAACCATGCTGCAAGAAAATATCAATAACATAATTTTGTCAGAGAGCTTAACCAATGAGAACTTGAAGACAGAAGAAGGAGTGTTTTCATGGACAAAGCAGTGGTATCCAGTAGCTGTGGTGGAATTTCTTGATCCTGGACGACCTCATGCCATGCAATTACTGGGGAAAGATCTTGTTTTGTGGCGTGACGGTTCTGGGAAATGGTGTTGCTTTGAAGACTTTTGTCCTCATCGACTGGTTCCGCTTTCTGAAGGTAGAGTTGAGTCCGATGGTACACTTGCATGTGCTTACCATGCTTGGCGCTTTGATGGTCAAGGACACTGTGTCAGTATTCCCCAGTCTATAGACAAACAGACTGCAGCTAAGCACTGTGAAAACGAGAAATCATGTGCAGTTGTGTATCCTACTCAAGAACGCCAAGGGATAGTATGGGTATGGGCTGAGTCTG
>Ga0070738_10003850_pt1 | contig 18926 bp, 17 predicted proteins | sample Coa_R2_2_FD_66446 | JGI IMG/M metagenome (GOLD analysis project Ga0070738, IMG submission 66446) | Surface soil microbial communities from Centralia Pennsylvania, which are recovering from an underground coalmine fire - Coalmine... | ecosystem: Environmental > Terrestrial > Soil > Unclassified ... | reverse complement strand
AGGCGAGATGTGGCTGTTTCGGCCATGCAGCGAGTGGTTTACGGAGTTAGAAATTCGGCTGGTGCAGCAGGTCGCCAACCAGTGCGCGATCGCCGTGCGGCAGTCGCGCCTGTATCAAGCAGCGCAGGCCCAGGTGAACGAGCTTGAACAGTTGAACTATCTGAAAGATGATTTCCTCAGTTCGGTGTCCCATGAGCTGAGAACGCCGATGTCCAATATCAAAATGGCGACGCAAATGCTGGAGATTATTCTCAAACAGGCGGGCGTTTTCATGCAGGAGCCAGACCGTGTATCACGATATTTCAAGGTCTTACAAGATGAATGCCAGCGTGAAATCAATCTCATCAATGACCTGCTGGACTTGTCGCGGGTAGAGTCCGGCTCTGATCCATTGACGATAACGACCCAGGCGTTGCATCACTGGCTGCCCAAGATTGTTGAAGCGTTTGTCGATCGCATCCATAACCAGCAGCAACGGCTGGTGCTACACGTACCGGATGACTTGTCCCCGCTCACGACGGATTTCTCCTATCTGGAGCGCGCCATCACGGAACTCGTGCAAAATGCGTGCAAGTACACGCCACCGGGCGAGACAATTCGAGTGTTTGCTAATGCGACGGCGGCGGGTTTACAGATCCACGTCAGCAATACAGGCGTTGAAATTGCCGCTGGCGAGCTGGAGCGCATTTTCGACAAGTTCTACCGCATTCCCAATAGCGACCCCTGGAAGCATGGTGGCACAGGGTTGGGATTGGCGCTGGTAAAACGACTGCTCGATCGCCTGGGTGCAGAAATTACTGTGGAAAGTGTGAACCATCAAACGACGTTCACGATTCAATGCAACACCGCACACTGACTCTCCGTATTGGACGCAGCCTGGGGCTGGACTTCAATAACTGTAGCGGCCTCCAAACCATGGCACCATTGCCGTCATCGTCGCCCATTGCGTCAGCGGCTCCAACCGGCATTATTTCTGGATCGCCAGCCGGTAGCAAGGTCAACTGCCGTCGTCAGGCACAGTAAAAAGCGACAGATTCCCTCCGGATCAAGCACGACATCTTAAAGATGATTTCCGGCAAGTGCAGTTAGGATGGGCATATTTCCCACGATTACGGGAACCATACGGCCCCAAATGCTATGGTCAATGCTTCAAACGCTGAGTCCGCTTCCGATCGCACCAATTCTCGTCTCACGAGTGACGCTGATCGAGAACAGCGGTTAACCCCCAACGCGATCGGCAACCACTCACCCTCGTCTACGTCAGAACCGCGCTGGGCGTCTCCCCCAGAACCCATCAACCAGATTCTAGACGCGCCTAGCGCACCGGGCGTATCGATCGCGCCAGACAACCAGTGGCTGGTGGAGTTGGAGCAACCGTCTCTCCCGCCGATCGCCGAGCTGGCAGACCCCGAAATCGGGCTGGCTGGACTCCGTCTTAATCCCCACACCAACGCCCCTTCTCGGCATCATACCTATCGCGGACTGCGGTTCAAAGCGCTGCAAGCGACCACTAGCACGCCTGTCCCCTTACCCGATGGGGCGCGGATCAGCTACATCCGCTGGTCTCCGACGGGACAGAAGCTTGCCTTTACGCTCACGCAATCGAACGGGTTAGCGCTCTGGGTGCTGGATCTTGCAAATGGCAAACCCTACCAGCTAACGGATCCGATTTTGAATGCAACCTACGGTACGCCGTATCGGTGGGATGCTGACGAGTCCTTACTGTGCAAGGTGATCGTGGGCGATCGCGGCGACCCACCGCCACGGTCAACGGTGCCCCTCGGCCCCCTCATTCAGGAAAATCTGGGGCGCAAAACAGCCAGCCGCACCTATACGAACCTGCTACAAACGCCGCACGATGAGCAGCTATTTGAGTATTACCTGACGTCTACCCTGGAGCGAGTCACCCTGGATGGGCAACGATCGCGACTGGTCAATCCGTGCCTCATCTCCAGTGCGATCGCATCCCCCGACGGCAACTACATTCTGCTGACAACGCTGCATCGTCCGTTCTCCTACAAACTGCCAAGCTCATACTTCCCCCTGCAAATTCAAGTGCTGAACCGGCTGGGGCAGCCTGTGTACGAATTAGCTGATTTGCCCCTGGCCGACAACCTCTCGACCAAATTTGATGCTGTCGTTGTCGGGCCAAGGCGAGTTTGCTGGCGCAACGATCGCCCCGCTACCCTCTACTGGGTCGAAGCGCTGGACGGTGGCGACCCAGAGCAACCTGCACCCGAACGGGACGCCCTATTTGAACTGGATGCCCCATTCACGACTGCCCCCCGGCAGCTCTGGCGATCGCAGTACCGCTTTCGACGGGTGCGCTGGGGACGGGCAGATACGGCACTGGTTTGGGAACGATGGTACGACAACCGCCAACTGCGGCTCTGGCAAATTAACCCCGCTCAGCCAGAGGTTTCGCCGCGGCTCCTGGTTGAGCGCAGCTACGAAGACCACTACAGTGATCCAGGGATGCCGCTATCAGTCCGGGGGCCGTTTCAGCGCGATGTCCTCCGGTTTACCCCCGACGGTAACGGCCTTTATTTCACTGGACGCGGCGCGTCACCGGATGGGGTCTATCCATTTCTCGATCGCCTGGATCTCACGACAGCGAAGACGGAGCGGCTCTGGCAGTGCCAGCCGCCCTATCTAGAATCGGTGGTTGAACTGCTCGATGATGAGGCCCAACAGCTCTTGACCATGCGCCAGTCACAAACAGCACCGCCCAATTTTTTCCGCCATCGGCGATCGGACAACAATGTGATCCCGTTGACGGACTATGCCGACCCGGCCCCTCAGTTTGCTGGGATTCACAAAGAGATTGTGCGCTACCAGCGAGCCGATGGCGTACAGCTTTCAGCCAAACTGTATCTCCCCGCAGACTACCAGCCCGACCGCGATGGGCCACTGCCAACCCTTTTCTGGGTTTATCCAGAAGAGTTCAAAGACCGTGATTTAGCAGGCCAGGTTACCACGGCTGCACATGCATTCAGCCGTCCGCGCGGGACATCTGCCCTCTTTCTGCTGACCCAGGGGTATGCCATTCTGGATGGCCCCAGTTTGCCCATCATTGGCGAGGGCGATGCCGAACCGAACGATACCTATGTCGAACAGCTCCTGGCCGGCATTCAGGCCGCGATCGAGTATGTCGTCGATCGCGGAGTAGCCGATCGCGACCGACTGGCCATTGGCGGCCACTCCTACGGTGCGTTTACAACGGCAAACGTTCTGGCCCATAGCAATGCATTTCGCGCTGGTATTGCCCGCAGCGGTGCGTACAATCGCACACTGACCCCCTTTGGTTTTCAAGGCGAGCAGCGCCACTTTTGGGAAGCCGCCGACACCTATATGCGCATGTCGCCATTCACGCATGTCAGCAAAATCACCGCCCCGCTACTGCTGATTCATGGGGTCAACGACAGTAACGCGGGCACGTATCCGTTACAGACCGAACGATTTTACGAAGCGCTGAAGGGGCTGGGCGCAACGGTACGCCAGGTCATGCTGCCGCTGGAAGACCACGGCTATTACTCCCGTGAAGCGGTTGGACATGTGTTGTGGGAGATGGTGCAATGGTGCGATCGCTACGTTAAAGGAGTTGGTGCTTAGCGGACAGATAGGGTAGGATTGTATGTCTGTGGGTTTTTAAAACTTGGAATGATTGTGGCGAAGGAACGATTATGGCGAAGCGTGTGCAGTTAGTGCTCAGTCAAGATGTGAGCAAGTTAGGCAAAGCGGGCGATTTGGTCGAAGTGGCTCCAGGTTACGCGCGCAACTATTTGATTCCGCAGGGATTTGGCGCTCGCACCACGCCGGGGCTATTGCGGCAGGTCGAACGGCGCAAAGAGCTTGAGCGGCAGCGCTTGCTGGCCGAAAAGCAGGAGGCCGAAACGCGCAAACAGGCACTCGAAACGGTCGGACGCTACACGATCGCCAAGCAGGCTGGGGAAAAGGATGCCATTTTTGGTACGGTGACGCATCAGGATGTGGCCGATGCGATCCTGGAAGCAACCAAGCAAGAAGTCGATCGCCGGGGCATTACGCTGCCTGAGATCCATAAGCTTGGCTCCTACAAAGCCGACATTAAACTCCACCCCGATGTGACCGCAACGGTTGAGATCCAGGTGGTCGCCAGCTAAGGACGCTGACGGTTAGACAACTCGGCACGGTTGAGCGATCCCTCTATCCTTCGACCAAGGTGGTACAATAGAACTACTTTGGTCGAATAACTGTATTTAAAAGCTGCACTCACACAGGCGCTGGCTCTATCGATAGCGTTACAAAGTTTAAAGAAGCCATAAGTGGCGCTAAATCTAGTAGGAGCAGAGGCGAACTTACCTGTATATTGGGGTGAGTCGAACCGCAGGGTGCGGATCGATCTTTCTATCGTACCGTTGCCGTCTCCTAACCTATGGTCCAGGAACTCAATTTCCAAGCCTTCAGCGATCGCCTGCCGCCCCAAAACGTGGATGCAGAAGAGTCCATTTTGGGCGGCATTCTGCTAGACCCGGAGGCCATTAATCGCGTTGCCGATTTGTTAGCCCCTGATGCCTTCTACTTGAGTGCTCACCGGGAAATTTATCGTGCTGCGCTGGTGTTGCAAGGTCAGGGTAGCCCAACTGATCTCATGAGCGTGACCTCCTGGCTAATCGATCGCGGGTTGCTGGAAAAGGTCGGCGGCCAAAGCAAACTGGCGCAGCTTGTCGATCGGACGGTCAGCGCCGTCAACATCGACCAGTACGCTCAACTGGTGATGGACAAGTACATGCGCCGCAAGCTGATCAAGGCAGGCAACGAAATCGCCCAGCTTGGGCATGACACCACCAGCGACCTAGAAAACGTCCTGGATCAGTCCGAGCAGAAGTTGTTTGGCGTGACGCAAGACCGTCCCCAGCAGGGACTGATGGCCGCATCTGATATTTTGACGCACACGTTTTCAGATATCGAGAGCCGATCGCTGGGCATGGTGCTGCCCGGTCTGTCCTGTGGCTTTTACGACCTGGACGCCATGACGCAGGGGTTTCAACGTTCCGATCTGGTGATTGTGGCGGGGCGGCCATCCATGGGTAAAACGTCCTTCACCATGAACATTGCTCGCAACATTGCGGCGTTTCACAAGCTGCCGGTGGCGATCTTTAGCCTGGAAATGTCGAAGGAACAGCTTGTCCAACGGCTGTTAGCCAGTGAAGTCCGGATCGAGAGTGGACGGCTCCGCGCCGGACGTGTGAGCCAGAATGAATGGGAACCGTTGGGGCACGCAATCAGCACCCTGTCGCAACTCCCCATGTTTATCGACGATACGCCTAACATCAGCATTACCGAGATGCGATCGAAGGCAAGACGGCTGCAGGCAGAGCAGGGCGGGGCTTTGGGCTTGATCCTGCTGGACTATTTGCAATTGATGGAAGGCGGCGGTGATAACCGTGTCCAGGAGCTATCGCGCATCACACGGGCACTCAAAGGGCTGGCGCGCGAACTGAGTGTGCCGGTCATCGCCCTCTCGCAGTTGAGCCGTAGCGTGGAGTCCCGCACCAACAAGCGCCCGATGATGTCTGACCTGCGTGAATCAGGCGCGATCGAGCAAGACGCTGACCTGATCATGATGCTGTATCGCGATGAATACTACACTCCTGATACGCCCGATCGCGGCATCGCGGAGGTCATCATCGCCAAACATCGAAATGGGCCGACGGGTACTGTCAAGCTGTTGTTTGAATCGCAATTTACGCAATTCCGCAATCTGGCTGCGCCTAATCGGCTGTAATGTGGCGGCGTTAGAACTCAGTGCCAGAAATACCGACCCTCCAGGCAAAACGCGCTGCGTTTGCGCTCTAAATTAATCTGGGTCAGCGAATGATTCACATTTTTTAGCGTCTTATGTCTAGCGTTGTACAGAATTTTTCAGGTACGCTCACTTATCCTGGAGAAAACACTTGAGACAGCAAAGGTTCGCCAGCGACCGCTTTGCTCCAACTGGTTTTACGAAACAATGCCGCGGTGATCACGGGTTTCCAGCATTGTGCGGTCTTGTCCTATTCCTGATGGGTTGTGGCAGCCTCTACGCTTTCAAGCAATGGACTTGATCGGACGGCCTTGAGGTTCGATGCTGCTGCTTGACCAAAAGGCGGCCAACACCTAACCGCTGAGCTTGGTAATTTGAACGTTCGTGATCACGCACGTACTATCGCGCCAATTTGGAGAGACCAATGGAACTGGTAGTCGATACAGCTTGCTACTGTTGTGATTCACCTATGTCTACTCCCTTAAAAGGGTTGCAAATACTGATTGTCGATGACGATCCAGATACGCTCGTTCTTTTCGATATGGCGCTTGCGCAAGCCGGTGCGACCGTACTGATGGCTGATTCTGTGGGTATCGCCTTACAAATGCTCGATCAACACCCACCAAACGTAGTAATTAGCGACATCCAGATGCCACACGCCAGTGGACACACGTTGATCCAGATCATCCGATCGCGCGCAACCGATGGGCAGCCGCAACTCCCCGCGATCGCGGTGACTGCCCATGCCAGGGACAGTGATCGCCTTGAGGCCATTGCCGCCGGGTTCGATCGCTTCCTCACAAAGCCCGTTGATCCAGATATGTTAGTCAATGCCGTCGTCGAGCTGCTTTGTAGTCATGGCCTCATGACCGGGGACGCGGGGCAACGGTGACTTCATAAGCCCTGACGCACCCCGCTGGCCCTTTTCATTCCTGTCTACCCGGCCTTTAAGCGGCGACTTTCTCCATGTCAGGCTGATACTGACCCAGAGACGCCGCGCTGTTCAGCTTGGCCCGATGGTAAAGTTCTTTCTGCGCGGCAGCGACCGTGGCATCCTGCCCGCGCCAGGTTTGCATGGCCGCCTGCTGGAGGGCCCGACCGTAAGAGAAAGTGAGCGCCCACGGCAACTCGTCCTTAAACAACCGATTCATCGCATTCAGGTGCGCCGTAGCTAACTCATCGCTCTGTCCGCCCGAGAGAAAAGCACAGCCGGGAACCGCAGCGGGCACCCGTTCACGCAGACATTTCACCGTCCATTGCGCCACCTCTTCGATACTCGCCTGCTGGGGGCAATCGATACCAGAAATGACCATACTGGGCTTGAGCACCATTTGATCTGGTTCCACACCCTGAACGTAAAGTGCATCAAACACCGCTTTGAGCACGTCGTGATGGACAGCGTAGCTGCGCTCTAGCGTATGATTGCCATCCATCAGTACTTCTGGCTCGACGATCGGAGTGAGGCCACCTTCCTGACAAAGCGCCGCATAGCGGGCCAGGGCATGGGCATTGGTATCAATACAGCGATGAGAAGGTATACCGTCACCAATGGTAATCACAGCACGCCATTTGGCAAACCGCGCGCCCATTTTGTAGTACTCGGCAATGCGATCGCGTAAACCATCGAGTCCCTCGGTCACCAGTTCACCAGGTGCTTTAGCTAACGGTTTCGCCCCAGCATCCAGCTTGATACCGGGAATAATTCCGGCATCCTGGAGGACTTTTGTGAATGGTCTGCCGTCTCTGGTTGACTGCCGAATGGTTTCATCAAACAGGATGACACCACTAAAAAATTCGCCAATTCCAGGTGTGGTGAACAGCATTTCGCGGTACGCCTGCCGCATTTCGGCAGTGGTGGGAATCCCCAGCTTCTGAAACCGTTTGTTCGCCGTGCTATAGCTCTCATCGGCGGCCAAGATCCCCTTACCGGGAGCAACCATCGCTTTAGCGGTAGCGGCTAACTCTTGTTCGTACATACCTTAGATGTCTCCTTAGGGGCTGGTTAACAAGCGATCGCGGTTATCTACTCTTTTGTAGCGTACTGCGATCGTCAAAGTTTGTGCCCCGCCTGTCATCCCCCTAGAGGATCAAAAATCGTTACCAGTCCCACGTTCATTCACACCGGGTGCGCCAGCTTCCAGCTCACCATGACCAGCAGCGCATACACCCCAAACCGCAGGACACGCTGCGGCGCAATTTTGCAGAGCTTTGCACCCAACAGGACGCCCGGTACGGAACCCAGCCAGATCGGTAGCACAATGCTCCAATCCACCGTGCCCAGGCTCAGGTGCCCCAGCGACGTGAAACCCAGTAAAATGGCTGCCTGAGCAATATCAGTCCCAACCAACTTTTGGGTATCGAGCTGAAAGAAGGCAATCAGCACCAGGGCAAACATCGAGCCAGACGAAACGCTGGTCAACCCTACAATGCAGCCCAACAGCGCTCCAATACTGACGGTCAAGGCCCGCCCGGATCGCGTGCTTAAGTCAAACTTGGGCAGAGACGGCAGCTTCACATTGGGGGCCACGGTTGGCAGCAGCAACTGCACCAGCGCGATCGCCGTTACCAGCAGAATGGCAAACCCAATCAACCGCAACAGCACCGCGTCCAGATTGTATTCTCCCGTTCGCCGGATGAGATGCAAGATGCCAACGCCCACGAGTGCACCGGGCACGCTGCCAAAGGCCAACCACTTCACCACGCGCGGCTCAAGGGTTCGTTGTCGCCAGTGCTTAACGCCACCCACCACTTTCATGAGTGTGGCAGCCATCACATCGGAACTGACCGCAATCGCGGGTGGCACTTGAAATACCAGGATCAGCATGGGTGTGATCAACGATGCGCCCCCCACACCGGTCAACCCCACAACAATCCCCACCAAAAAACTCAGGGATGATAACAATACATAGTTCATATAGCTGTCATGGCGGTGGTAGGTAGGCAAAACACGCGATCGAACGAGTGGCCAGACCATTGGACTTGCAGCAATGCTCGATCGAGTCAGCCACAGTCTGGTCAAGGTGAGTATGGGGTGTGACGAGCTTTAGTGATGCTCAGCCAGACGGTGGGTGAATGTGGTGGATGAATGAACTGATCCGGCCAGAGGGGACAACGCTGTATTAAGCATCCTGAAGCACAAACGCCTTTGCTTTCTTCGGCTTCACATAAACACGCTGGTCGGGCTGTAGATTGAGTCGATCAAACTCATCGCGCGTGATGTACACAGTAAATTCTTGTCCATCGTCCAGCAACAGTTCGGCCTGAATCTCCCAGCCCAGATGCACCAGGCGTCGAACCGTAGCCGGAGCCGATGCGCCTTCCGCCGTGAGGCTGATGATGACATCGTGAGGACGCAAAAAGATTTCTGGCTGTGTCGCGTCAAACCCGTTGTTTTGGAAAATGCGCGCATGGCTGGGCAACACATTCACGGGGCCGATAAACCCCATCACAAACGGTGTTGCCGGATGATCGTAAATCTCAGCCGGACTCCCAATTTGCTCAACCTTCCCCTGATTCATCACGACCAGTTCATCCGATACTTCCATCGCTTCTTCCTGGTCATGCGTGACAAAGACCGTGGTGACATTCACCTGGTCGTGCAGGTTACGAAGCCAGCTACGCAAATCTTTTCTGACCTTGGCATCCAGCGCACCAAACGGTTCATCGAGCAGCAAAACGTTGGGTTCGACCGCCAGCGATCGCGCCAGTGCGACCCGCTGCCGCTGGCCACCCGAAAGCTGCGATGGGTAGCGATCGCCCAGTCCTTGCAGCTGCACCAGATCCAGCAGTTCATTCACCCGTGCTTTGATGCGATTCTTATTCCACTTGGCAATTTCCAGGCCAAAGGCGATGTTTTGTCGAATCGTCAGGTGCTTGAATAGGGCATAGTGTTGAAAGACAAACCCAACCTGGCGTTCCTGAACGCTCGCATGAGTTGTATCCTGTCCAGAGATCACAATCCGACCGCTATCGGGTTTCTCTAACCCAGCGATTAATCGGAGGAGCGTTGATTTTCCTGAACCAGATGGCCCGAGCAAGGCAACCAGGGAGCCGGTTTTGATCGCCACACTAACCTGATCAACGGCCTTGAAACTGCCAAACTGCTTCGATACATTTTCAACGGTGATCCCCACGGTGTGAACTCCTAATCACTAAGAATCGAATCCCGGACAAAACAAATACAGCAAAAAGCACGGATTTTTGATTGGGATACCGTAGTTCTACCACAATTTGACGTGGGTTAGTGATCAATCATCCAATTTCTCCCTCAAAGGTTGAACGATCGAGGAGGCAGACGAAGGTGATTGATGTAATTGCCTATGAAGGGGTCAGGCTTTGAGACGATTCTGATGGCAGTGAATCGGAGCTGTCTGTTAGAGACGATGGCGGCGTATGACCATTGGTGGGCAGAGTGTCATCGGCGGGTGGCAGGTTGAGATCGGTCAAGACATCCTGAATAAAGCCCGCGATCGGTACGGCTGTCAGCAACCCCGATAATCCGGCAATCTTGGTGCCGACCACCAGCGAAATGACGACCCAGATGGGTTTGAGTCCCGTGAAGCCGCCCAGGACACGAGGCGCGATCGCCTGATCCACCAACTGATCGACGACAGCGGCAACGGCTAACGTTCGCACACCCAGTCCGACATCATGGGTCGCGACAGCCAGACTGATGATGACAAAACTGAGCACATCGCCAAACGGAATGAGGGTCATCACGCCGACTAAAAGACCCAACAGCAAGCTGTAGGGAACGTTAAGCAGAAAAAAGGCCAGCGTGAGCGCACTCCCCATGATCAGGCCCATTGCCGCCTGACCAATAAAGTAGCGGTGGAAGTTGCCTTCTAGCTGCTGGCAAACCTGCTCACGATACTTGAGTGGCACCCACCGAAAGACGCTGTCCCACACCCGCCGACCATCCAGCAACAGGTAAAGTGTCAGTACCAGCCCAAGCACCGCTTCAGACAGGCTGCCGATCGCGTCCAGCGTGAGCGATACCGTCTGGTCAGTGATTGCTTGAACCTCGCTTGGAAGGCGATCGGACAGTTGGGCAACCACACGGCTGATGTTCACCGGCAGTCGATGGCTCACGGCCCAGGCTTCGAGCAACTGCAGCTTCTGGCTGACCGCATTCACCCAGTCTGGCAAGAGCGTCACCACCTCAGTCAACTGCGTCACAACCGTCGGTAAGAGCGTCACGCCCAGCGCAATCAAAATCAGCAGGCTCACTACCAGCACGATCAGCACAGCGTACCCGCGATCGAGCCCACGGCCATACAAAAACTGCACCGGATAGTTCAGCACGTACGCAAAGACCGCCGCCAGGATGAAAATCGTAACCAGGGGTTCAAAGTACTGGACAAGCTGGAGTAATACCCAGGCATTGAGCACAATGAGCGGCAGAGCAAGCCGTGGCTTGAGCCATTGATACCATTCATTAGACAGAGCAGGCATGGGGCAAAGAGGGCAGCGAGGAGGATAGGGTGAGAGGCCACAATGAAGCGTAACCTGTTCTCTTCTTTACCCTACACCCTACACCCCATCCCCTACACCCCCATTCGCCAACGCGTCAGGTGTCCCGGCTTTCCGATCGCGGATCCAGGCCATCGCGAAGACCATCGCCTAAGAGATTGAAGGCAAGCACCGTCAGCGTAATGAAGAGGCCCGGAAACAGCGTCGTCCAGGGGGATGACAGCGAGTACCCGCCCTTAAACGCATCAGATAACATCGTGCCCAGTTCGGGGGTCGGTGGTTGCGCCCCCAATCCCAGAAAGCCCAGTCCAGCCGCTTCCAGGGTGGCCGTTCCAATCGCGAGCGTTGCCTGCACCACAACAGGCGCAATGCTGGCAGGCAGGATGTGTCTCATGAGAATACGATCGGTCGTTGCGCCCAGTGCCCGTACCGCTTCGATAAATTCTTGCTCGCGTAGCGACAGCACCATCGCCCGCGCCAGTCGCGTAAAGATAGGCACCTGGACGATACCCACCGCGATCATCACGTTTTGGATATTGGGCTGGGTCACAGATACCAGCGCGATCGCCAGCAGAATCGACGGAAACGCCAGCAGGATGTCTGTCAGCCAGCCAACCGCCAGTTCAACGATCCCCCGCAAGTAACCTGCTACCAGACCCAAAACGAGTCCGATCGCGACTCCCAGCGCCACCGAGACGAGGCTGATCTGCAACGATGTCCGGACACCGTACCAGACCAGGATCAACACATCGCGTCCCAGCGCATCGGTACCAAACCAGTGATGGCTGGATGGGGGTAACAGCCGCGCCAGGTAATCGCGATCGGTCGTTGGATCGTAGGGGTGGAGCAAGGGCGCTAAGATCGCCAGCAGCACGAGCGCGATCGTCAGCGCCAGCCCTGTCCGGCCCGCGGTCGATTGCCAAAATCGTTGAAATGCACGTTGCTGTAGAGTCATGGATGGGTAAGAGGCGTGAGAAATCAGCAGTCAGGCGTAACGAGTCAGGCGTAACGAGTCAGGAGCCAGAAGGCAAGAATGGGTAGTAGATTGGCCGAGATGTAGATTAGCCGAGATGTAGATTGGCCGACATTGAAAGCGTTTGCAGCCGCTGATTGCTGTTGCCATACAGGGTGTAGCAGCGGTGAGTCAAAACGCTTATCCAGCCTACGATTACAGCCGTTGGCCACTTCAGCGTTCTGACCAACACGCTATCGTCTCTGCCCCTGTTGCCCCTTCACCGGAACCGAATTCTGGGATCAAAAACCGCGTAGGACAGATCCACCAGCAGGTTAATGAGGACAAACGCGATCGCAACGGTCAGCACGCCACCCTGCACGACAGGATAATCGCGGGCCAAAATCCCCTCGTAGATCCAGGAGCCCATCCCCGACCAGGAAAAGATGGTTTCAGTCAGAATGGCCCCCGTCAATAAGGTGCCAAACTGCAATCCTGCGATCGTGCTGATAGGCAGCAGTGCATTCTTAAACGCATGCCGTGCAATCACCCAGCGTTCCGGGACACCTTTGGCGCGGGCCGTCCGGATGTAGTCCTGCGAAAGAATTTCCAGCATGGCACTGCGCGTGATGCGGGCCAAAATAGCCAGCGGAATGGTGCTCAGCGCCAGGGCTGGCAGAATGAGGTGCGCCAGTACATCCTTAAGCGCAACGCCATTCAATGACAGCAGAGCATCCAGCACATAAAACCCCGTAACGGGCTGAAAGTTTAACCCCGTATCCACGCTGATGCGTCCGCTGGGCGGCAGCCAGTGCAGGTTGACGGCAAACAAGTAGATCAACAGGAGTCCCAACCAGTAAACCGGTAACGAAACGCCCAGTAAGGAGCCGCTCATCGTCACGTGGTCAAGCCAACGATTTTTACGCGTCGCCGCCAGGACACCCGCCGGAATTCCCAGCAGCAGTCCCACCAGCATGGCCGCCAGGGACAGTTCCAGCGTGGCAGGAAATCGGCTGCGAATTTCATCGGCCACAGGAATGCCACTAATGATGCTATTGCCCAGGTTGAACTGGAGCAGATGCGTGAGAAAGGTGAGGTACTGGTCAACCAGAGAATGGTCTAGTCCAAGCTGGGTTCTCAGTGCTGCAATCTGCTCAGGGGTCGCGTGCTCACCCAAAATGACGGTCGCTGGATCACCGGGAATGAGATGTAAAAAGCCAAAGACCAGCAGCGTAATCCCAAATAACACGGGCAAAAGACTAAGCAAACGGAGGGTCACGTAAATCCACACAACTGGTTCACCACAGAGAGAGCACGACCAATGATGTTACTGTCTAATGTTTGTGACCGAATTTCAAGGCGATCGACACGATCGCGCCAGCCCACGACGAGATCCCATCGCGGCTACCAGATCTTGTGTGGCACAATGAAACGATGCCACGTAAACAAAAGTTTCCACATTTAGTGAACTCCAAGTGGACGGCCCGTCAGAAGATCGATGGCTGGCGTCACTTTCAAGTCACTAATCGTAAAAATCAGGGGCAGTGGGTATTTGCCGAACTGGTGGCGGCGTGTGATCCCAGCGTGCGGTTCTGGATCAACGCGCGGTTGTTGAAGGACCAATCGCTCTGGCAGGCCGGTTGGCAATCACTACAAGAAACTGAACCAACTCCAGGTGCCATTGCATCTACCGTCGGTATGAGTGAGCGGTAGCTGATGGATGGTGGAGGGCAGCGCAGATTTAACCGCACTCAATTTCTACCCAAAAGGGGTAGTTTGGGGAACCGATGCTGCGATAGTTCAGTCAGTAGCCTCGATCGTGAGGCTGCTTTACCAAACCAAAGAGGTTTTTATGATGAACTGGCTGGGAAAAACGATGACCGTTGGCGCGATCGTCTGCTTGAGTCTGCCTGCTCATGCTCAAAGCTGCAGGCTACTGCACGTTGTCGAAGGCAAAGGCGCATATTCTGTCCAGAAAAAAGTTTCGGCTGCCAGTACGCCAGTCAGCCCCAGTAACTGGAACACTGACTTCGCTGTGCCCGGTGGACAAAGCTTCCGACGCTACACGGCAACCGTTCGCGCCAAAAACGGTGGGAAGTACAGTATTCAGATGAACCTGAAATACGCCAACGGCACATCCGACAAGGTCTTTGACGAAAAGGTTTCGCTGAAAGACAACCAGGTATTGAATCTCTCCGGGGCACCGCGCCTGAATGCGGAACCCTATCAGGTGAACGTTGTCGTCGGTGGCATCCCAGTTACTGGAAACGCTTATAGCGTCTCTGCTGCCGGTTGCCCCTGACAATTCCCCTGTCTTTAGAAGGATGCTTTATCGTCCGTGAGGTGAGCTACGGTTAGAGGCAAGCACCGTTCGGATTGTTTCATTGCCCGATCGCCAGTCATGGCATCAACCCGTACGTCGGCACTACAGAACCTTTTGCTGAAGGAGTGCCGCGATGAGCAGTTGGCAACAGGCAGACAGTAGATGCAAGGGGTGATCACTGCCTCAAAAGCCCTACTGGACTACCGTTGGTGATCGGGGACGATTAAGGACAATCCGCACGATGTCCGCTCTCAACCGTAGTTCTCTCAGGCAAGCACGACATGGAAACCACACAACTGGGCAACACCAATATCCAGGTCAGCGCGATCGGCTTGGGTGGGATGCCCATGTCCTTGAGCAGTCGTCCCCCAGAAGCACAGGCGATCGCCACCATTCATCAGGCGCTTGATCATGGCGTCACGATTATCGATACGGCCGATTCCTACTGTAAGGATGAATCTGATAAGCATCACAACGAATGGCTCATCCATAAAGCGCTGCAGCAGTACAGCGGCGACACCAGCAACGTGGTGATTGCAACCAAGGGGGGCCTGATGCGCCCCAACGGTTCCTGGACGCGCAACGGCGACCCTGAGCACCTCCGGCAAACCATTCACGATAGCTTTGCAGCCCTGGGCAGCGAGCGCGCGATCGACCTCTGGCAGTACCACGCCCCCGACCCCGACTACTCCATTGAAGCCTCCCTTAAACCAGCCAAAGAAGCGGTAGCCGAAGGCATTGTCCGGTTTGTCGGCGTTTCTAATTTCTCTGTCGATCAGATCAAGCGTGCCCGCGATGTCGTCGATATTGTCTCTGTGCAAAACCAGTACAACCCCTGGCATCGCCAACCCGAAACCGATGGCGTCTTAGAGTATTGCGATCGCGAAGGACTCACCTTCTTTCCCTGGAGCCCGTTAGGGGGCAGTCGACGGTTTAGTCAAATTAAAGACATTCCCGCGATCGCCCAGTTGGCACAGGCCAAAGGCGTTTCTGTCTATAGCATTGTGCTGGCGTGGCTGCGTGCAAAATCACCGCGCGTGTTGCCCATTCCCGGTGCCAGTAAGCCAGAAAGTATTCTCGACTCCCTAACGGCCGCCAATGTCACCCTCTCGCAGGCTGACGTGGAGCAGATTGACCAGGCCACGGGGCCGCAGTAACGCCAAACGGTAGGGGTAAGCACGCTGTAGCACCTCATTCATACCGTTCATTACTCTCGATCGGTCGCTGTCAGCCAGCTTAGGACAGGGCCAGTCGCCGGATAGTCGATTCTGGATAGGCTTGCCGACCCACCGCCATCCTGAATATGGCTACGCTCTAGCAGTCCGAAATCATGCGCGAGATGGAGGGCTGTGTGACAAGGAATTCCGGCGACATCCCTTTGCACACGCCAGACCGGATTGCGATCCCAACAAACCACGGAATGACGGGTGGCTGATGCTGGCCTGTCGTCTGACGCGCGATCGCCCATCGTTGTCGAATCACAGACAAGGGCTGTTGCTGTCACCGTCTCATTTGGTACGGGTCACGAATTTACGGGCACACTAGTCACTGCTCTATCAGCGCACAATCACGTTCGGGCGACCGCGCTATCACCACCGCCATCGGGCGATCGCGGCATAGTAGAACTATCAAACGCTGACCCTCAAGTTCGTTGCCACCGCCCGGTAAGAACGGATTGCATGGAGTACCTGAATCATGTTTAACGCCACCGAGATCCTGACAAACGCATTCGTGCAGCAGCTTAAAGCAGGCTACCGCCGCACTTACGGCAACCTTAAAGCGGACTATGCCGATATTATTGCCTGGGCGGGCGGGATGGCGTTAGAAAATATTGCCAACAGTGATGCCCTTTATCACGACATTGAACACACCATTCTGGTCACACTCGTCGGGCAAGAAATCTTGCGGGGCAAACATATCCGGGAAGGCGGGACTTCGCCTGAAGACTGGCTGCACTGTATCATTTCCCTCGTCTGTCATGACATTGGCTACGTGCGTGGCGTTTGCCGTGACGATCGTGGAAACCTTTGCGCTACTGGCATTGGGGACACCATGATTGAGCTACCGCCGGGTGCCAGTGACGCCAGCCTGACGCCCTATCACGTCGATCGCGGCAAGCTCTTCATCGACGAACGGTTTGGCGGCCACCGCTTGCTGGATACTGAACTCATCAAGCAAAATATCGAACTGACTCGGTTCCCAGTCCCTACGGCTGAAGACCATCAAGATACGATCCACTATCCCGGCCTGGTTCGTGCGGCTGACCTCATTGGACAGCTCAGCGACCCGCGCTACCTGAAGAAGATCGCCCGACTCTTTTATGAATTTGAAGAAACAGGCGTCAATAAAGCGCTGGGGTACAGGACACCCGGAGATCTCCGTCAAAGCTACTCCCAATTTTACTGGAAGGGCGTCTACCCCTATATTCAAAACGCACTCCGGCATCTTGCAGTCACGCAACAGGGGCAGCAGATTACGGCCAGTCTGTACTCCAATGTGTTCGTCGTGGAGCACGGCGGGCTGTAGAACGGGACAAAGACCCAGCGTGATGCATGATGTGATGCTTACCGCTTCCGGCTGGTAGCACGTTCTGCCGCATAGTGTTCAACCGACACTCCACGCGATCGACGACGGGTTTCACTCTACAATCAGAAATCGACTGGCTAAAAATCGTCCTCTTACCCTTCACCGCCAGCAGAAATCCATGTCACTGATCGCCGTTATCGAAGAAGTATTTAGTCGTCCGCCCATTCCCTTTCGACCAGAGCAACAGTCGCTCAAAGGGTGGATCACGTTTTGCCTGCGCGATCGCGGCTTCAAGGTGATCTACGCTCAGAACGCTGACTTTGCCATCGAATCGCGCACGAACGGCAAAATCTACTTTAACGTGACCGAAGACGCGACCAACCTCGATGGCAAGGTGGGCTGGATTGTCCGCAATCCCGACACTGACAAAATCACGGTCATTGCGCCCCAGGATTAGACGCTGGTGGGCTGCATCTGCTGTCCTTACGAAACTCGCGCTTTGGAAGACGGCTTCAAGCGAGACGCCTGCCCACGGATAAAGCGATCCGCCACCTTCGACCGTTGCCGCCATTCGATGCGCGCCAAATCATCCGTTCGACTGGCACCGAGCAGGGTTGTGATCTCGTCCCACAGAGAACGATCGGCTGTGTGAAGGTCAACCAGCATCAGGCCGACGCTCAGCAACAGCAATGCAACACCCACGACAAACAGACCCAGCGAAATGGGGATCAACCACTCCAGGTTGAGCAGCGTTCTCAGCGCCAGCAGTAGAGTACTCGCGATCGCCCCAAATAGCGCATAGTGACCGGCCATGAGGCTGTATTGCACCAGCCGGTAGCGGTGTTGAAGCTGGCGCAACTGTTTTCGCGCTTGCAGTAACCGGCTGGTAAGCGGACGATCGCCCCCAACCCCCTCGCCCCGACTGTCGTTACTCGACTCCAGCAAATCAAGGCATTGACGGTTAAGCACCTGTAAACGCTCCTCGATCGCGACCTGACGAAGGTTTATGCGATTAAACAACAGGGCACAGGCCACCGTCATCAATACCGAATTCAAAATTAGCTGGATCAGCTGGGTCGTCTGCTCAACGCTCATGGAATGTCCTCAGCAATGTGGGCAGTGTAGGCAAATCATACGGGCTGTTTGCCAACGAAACAATCAATGGACATCAAAAATCATACACCAAGTTAGTACATTTGAACTATTTGTCATAACTGGTAATCACCACGGTGGCTGACTCGACTGAAAACCGCTGTTCGGCACCGTTATGCCGGCGACGTTGGGACACAGGCCAAAACCAGTGTACGGGCCGCGAACCTGAATAAGAACGTCACCGATCCCCATGGTGGCCAACCGCCTGGCGATCTGGGAGTAGCATAGTTGTGGCAACGGCCAATCCAGGTTGAAAGATGGGAGAAAGATTACCATGAGCAACGCTGGTAGTGAAGATGATTTCATACTGGCCCGTGTCAAAGCGGCCACAACCTTACCAACGCTGTTAGAAGAACTGCAGCGATGGTACAACTGGGGCGAATACGACACCACTGGCGCGACGATCCTGACCAAGATCGGCGAGCTTAGCCAGGGCGATCCCAGCGCGATCGCGGCGCTTGAGCGGAGCGCGAAGGGAAACATTGCGAGAACAAATAGTGCGGCGACGCAAGCGCTATCCCGGCTTGCGAGCTGTGGAGACTCGCTGGCCATTGCAGCACTGGCACGATGCCGTGAGTACTGGCAGCAGCATAGAAGCTAGTAGTCTGCCACGAAGGTTTTGACAGGTAGGCTGGGAACAGAGAAACTGGGAAAAACCCAGAACTCTTATGCCAGAAAAGTACCTTGTGACGCTGACTGCTGAGGAGCGTCAGCAA
>Ga0070738_10003849_pt1 | contig 18927 bp, 14 predicted proteins | sample Coa_R2_2_FD_66446 | JGI IMG/M metagenome (GOLD analysis project Ga0070738, IMG submission 66446) | Surface soil microbial communities from Centralia Pennsylvania, which are recovering from an underground coalmine fire - Coalmine... | ecosystem: Environmental > Terrestrial > Soil > Unclassified ... | reverse complement strand
CGACGCGCGACGGGTCCAGGGAGAGCGCGCGCTCGCAGTCGAGGCGGAGGGCGCTCACGTCCTTCGGGTCGATCGTGTCGGCCTTGTGGAGGACGACGATCGCCCGGTTCGCGATCCGCGCCCAGAGCGCGTCCTCGCCCGAGGGCTCGTCCGTCTCGGCCGGCGACGAGAACATGGCGCTCATCGAGTGCAGGAACGCCCGGAGCCCGATCAGGTCGTTCAGCTGCGTCGGGTCCGTCCGGAGGCCGCGCCCGAGGAGGCACCACGGGTCGCCCGTGATTCCGGCGTCCGCTCCCTTGAAGAAGACGTTCTTCGCCAGGTTGACGCTCGTGTAGGCGTCGAACGGGTCGAGCTCGCGCCGCCGCTTGAGCGGCGCGAGGTACGCCGTCCGGTCCTCGGCGCCGATGCTGAGCGGGTCGTCGAGGTTCGCGCCCTCGTTCTTCGTCTTGCAGTCCGGGGCCGAGAGGCGGTCCGGGAGCGCGCGCGCCTGCGCCTCGACGTGCGCGCGTCCGGCCTCGTCGCTCTTCCCCAGGGCCGCGAGGTCCTTCGCCTTCTGCTCCCAGGCGCGGACCTCGAGGGCGTCCTGGCCGCGGTTGCGCTCGAGCTCACGCCAGAGGGCGATCGCCTTCTCGAGCTCGTCGAGGCTCGTCCGCGGGTCCGACTCGCCCACGGCGATCCCCGCGACGGCGTGCGCCGCGGCCTCGACCTCGCGCTCGGGCTTCGCGCCGATGGCGCGGAGGGCGAGGTCGCGCGCCCGCGGCGCCTCGTTCCCGTCGAGGCACACGAGAGCGACGAGGAGCATCGCCACGGGGTCCGCGAGGTCCCGGAGCGTCGCCACGAAGGGCGGGTCGAGCCGCTCGCCCGACTCCCAGGCCTGGCGCGCGCGCTCGAGGCGGACCGTCGTCGCGTCGGAGGCGAGCCGCTCGGCGAGGTCGAGGAGCGCCCGGGCGAGCGCGCCGTCCACCTCGCGGCCGTGACGGACGAAGCGCCGGAACGCGACGCGCGAAGCCCGGACGAGCCGCGGCGCGTCGGCCCGATCGCGTGCCGCTCCCTCCCGTCGCAGCATGGCGACGCGGAGCCGCGCCCTCCGCTCGACGAAGTCGCCCCGGAGGTCCGGGTCCGCCTCGAGCAGGCGGATCGCCTCCTCGAGGCAGCCCCGCGCCTCGTCGTCGCGCGCGAGGAGGAGGAGCGCCTCGGCCTTCCCGGCGAGCGCCTCGGCGCGTCCGAGCCCGCGCGCTCCGTGGAGGACGCGATCGAAGTCGGCGAGGGCCTCCTCGCCGCGCTCGGCCCGGAGGAGCGTCCACGCGAGCTCGGGCGTCGCGCCGTCCCGGGCGGCCGTCCGGAGCGCGTGGATGACCGCCCCCGGGTCGGTCTCGAACCGCGGGTCGTGCGTGGCGCGGATGAGGCGGTCGTCCTCGAGGTCGCCCCGCAGGCGCGTCGCGGTCGCGGAGTCCACGTAGGCGAGCGCGCGGTCCGGCGAGCCCCGGGCGAGGAACCTCTCGGCGATGGCCTTCCGGAGCGCGGGCTGCTCGGGCGCGAACGTCTCGGCCGCGAGGAGGTCCGGGAGGTCGGCGTCCACCGGGGCCGTCGCCGAGGCCGCCACGCTCGCGCCCCGGAGCGCGTGCGCGAGCCGGTCCACGGGGTCGGCGACGCCCTCGTGCGAGCGGGGAAGCGCCTCGTTCTCCCGCTCGGGCGTGGTGATGGGCTCGCCCGCGATCTCGCGCGCGTGGAGGACGAGCGTCGGCGCCGGCGCTTCTCCGGTCCGGGCGAACCGCTGGAGGGCGAGCTCCGCCTCGTTCGCCGTGGCCGCGAAGTCCTTCGCGCGGAGCGCGGCGTCGCGGCCCCGGACCGACAGGATCGAGATCGCGGCGGCCGTGACCGCGACGAGCACGATCGCCCCGGCCACGAGCGAGCTCTTGCGGCGCCTCAGGAACCGCGACCAGGCGCTCCGGGCGCGCGTCTCGACCTCGCCCACCGCGAGCCAGCGCGCGAGCTCGTCCGCGAGCCCGTTCGCGTCCCGGAAGCGGAGCGCCGGCTCCTTCTCGAGCGCCCGGAGGGCGACCGCGGCGAGCGGCGCCGGGCAGGCCTGCGAGAGCGCGCACGGGTCGCGCGCGTCCTCGTTGAGGATCCGGGCGAGGAGCGCCACGTGCGAGTCCGCTTTGAAGGGGAGGGCTCCCGTCAGCGTCTCGTAGAGGATCGCCCCGAGCGCCCAGACGTCCGTCGCGGCCGAGATGGAGTCGTGCCGCCCGTCCGCCTGCTCGGGCGCCATGTAGGCGAAGGTGCCGAGGATCGCCCCGTCCTGCGTGAGGAGGCTCTCCTTGTCGAGCGACTTCGCGAGCCCGAAGTCCAGCACCTTCGGCTCGCCCCCGCGCGTCACGAGGATGTTCGGCGGCTTCAGGTCGCGGTGGACGAACCCACGCTCGTGCGCGTGGCCGACGGCGCGGCAGACCTTCTCGAGGATCCGGATCCTCTGCTCGAGGGGGAGCGTGAGCGCGCCGAAGGGCTGCCCCTCGACGAGCTCCATGGCGAAGTAGAGCTTGCCGTCCACGTTGCCCGCGTCGAGGACCTTGACGATCCCCGGGTGATCGAGGGCGCGCCCGGTCCGCACCTCGCGCTCGAAGCGGCGGATCATCTCCGGCGTGGCGCGGTCCAGCTTGAGGAGGACCTTGAGCGCCACGTCGCTCTCGCCCGCCCGGCGGGCGCGGTAGACGGCGCCCATGCCGCCCCGCGCGATCTCGCCGAGGATCGCGTAGTGCCCGAGGAACGCGCCGAGGAGCGGGCCGCCGTCGCTCGACGCCATGGGGCCCCGCGTCCGCTCGTGGGCGCGGGTGCGCGGGTCCTCGCTCGGGTCCTGGGCCACGAGTCCGAGTCTAACTGTTGATCAGCGCGCGAGCAGAGCCTTGAGCTCGTCGTAGTCGAGCGCCTTGTCGCCCATGGAGGGCTCCTTCTCGCAGGCCTTCTGGAGCTCCGCCCTCGCCTCCTTGACGCGGCCGGCCCGCGCGTCGGCCATGGCGAGGACGAAATGAGCGAACGGGCTCCCGTCGAAGTACTCGAGGACGCGGTTCTCGGCCTGGATCGCGAGCTCGTACTGCCCGTCCAGGGCCCGGAGGTACCCGAGGTACTCGTGGCAGGCTATGGCCGTCGGGTCGGCGCAGAGGACGCGCTCGAACGCGACCCGGGCGCGTCCCCGGTAGTCCGCGCGGACGTGGAAGCACTCGACCGCGAGCTCGAGCCAGAAGGCCGCCTGGAAGAGGTCCTCCGCCTTGCCGGTCTCGGCGGCCTTCGCGTCGAGCTCGTCCGCCGTGCCGGGGACGTCCGCCGCCGCGACGAGGTTCTTGGCGATGCTCCCCTCGACGACCGTGATCCCGGGGTCCCAGTACGCCCCCTGGCTCAGCCGGAAGAGCGCCTCGCGGGGCCACTCCTCGCCGCCGATGATGAGCTGGCCGCCGAACCTCGAGCTCGAGAGCCCCTTCGTCGGGTCGAGGTCGAGGCAGCGGCGGTAGGCGGCGCAGCCCTCGGTCAGCCGCGGCTGCGAGTTGAGGCAGAGGCGGTCGCCCTGCGCGCCATAGAAGCTCGCCCGCTCGCTCGCGTGGGTCCGCTCGCCGTACTCGAAGCGCGCCTTCTCGGCCTCGTCCTTCTTGCCGAGCGCCTCGAGCGCCCTGGCCTTCCAGAGCCACGCGTCCGCGAAGCGGCGGTCGAGCGCGAGCGAGCGGTCGAGCTCGGGGAGAGCGTCCCACGGCCGCTCGAGCGCGAGGAGCGCGCGCCCGCGCGCCGCGAGCGCCATCGACTGCCGCGCATCGAGCGCCAGGGCGCGCGCCGCCAGGTCGAGGGCGCGCGAGGCGTTCGCCTTCTCGTCCTTCTCGAGGAGGAGGAGAGCGAGGAGCGCGCAGCCCGCCGCATCGTCGCCCGCGACGGGGAGCGCCGCCTCGAGGAGAGCGCGCGCCTCGTCGCCGTGACCCGCGCGGGCGAGCCTCCGCGCCCGCTCGATGCGCGGAGCCGCCGCCCACGGCGCGAGCTTCTCGCTCAGGGCGAGGAGGAGCTCCGCCGCGCGAGCGTCGGTCTCGTGGTGGCGCCACGCGTCGAGGCGGTCCCGGACGATCGACGCGCGGAGGAGGCGCGGCGCATCGCCGCCAGCCTGCAAGAACGCGACGTGCGCGGCGTGGCGCGCGGCCGCGTCTCCGAGCGCGCCGAGGGCCGTGAGGGCCCGGGGGTCCCGGGGGACGATCGCGAGCGCGCTCTGCGCCGCCCGGGTCGCCGCGGCGGGGTCGCCGCGCGCGATCTCGCGCCAGGCGAGGAGCGACCACGCGCGCGCGGCGGATCGCCGCGTGCCGAGGGCGTTCGCGACCCGCTCGATGTCGCGCTCCTTCTGCTCGGGCTCGACCTCGAGCGCCGCGAGCTCGATGAGCGGGTCGGCTCTCTCCGAGAACGCCTCGGCGAGGACCTGCGACGGCTTCGTCTCGCCGCGCGGTGCGTCGAGGAGCGCGCGCAGCTCTCCCTCCCGCGCCCGCACGCGCGCCCGGGCGAGGCTCCCCGGGGCGGAACGCTCGCCGGCCGCGGTCAGGTCCTTGAGCGCCTCGGCGGGCGACGCGTCGAGGAGCGCGGCCTCGGCGCGCCCGGCGAGGGGGCGCACGTCCTTCGGCGCGAGCTCGGCCGCGCGGTCGAAGGCGGCCCGCGCCTCCCCCGGACGCTCGGTGCGGAGGAGGAGCTCCGCCATGCGGAGGGCGATCGAGGCGTCGTTCACGCGCTCCCTCTCGGCCGAGCGCATGAGGTCGATCCCGACCGCGCGGTCGCGGAGCCAGGTCGCCTCGGCGCGGAGGACGCGCTCGTCCTTCGCGTTCTCCTCGAGCGGGGAGAGCGCGTCGGGGTCGCCGAGCTCGCAGAGCGCGCGCGAGAGCCCGTGGCGGGCGCTCCGGCGCGCCGGCTCGAGGGCGAGCGCCTTCCGGTAGGACTGCGCGGCGCCGCGCGGATCGTCGATCTCGAGGGCCAGCTCGCCCGCGAGGTCGAACGCGGCCGCCGAGGACGCGCTCGCGACGAGCGCGATCGCGTCGACGGGCGATCCCTGCTTCGCGATCACCCGCGCGAGCGCGACGAGGAGCTCCTCCTGGCCCGGGCTCCGCGCGAGCGCCTTCTCGATGCGGGTCTTCAGGCTCGAGAGCTCGGCGTCGCGGGCCTCGGCGGCGTCGTTCGCGAGCACGAGCCCCTCGAGGCTCCGGCGCCTCCCCTCGAGCTCGTCGAGCATCCTCTCCAGGACCGGCCGGTTCTCCGGGAACGGCGTGTCCTGGGGAGCGCGGAAGGCCAGGTCGACCTCGCCGAGGGCCTCCCTCAGCTCCGAGAGCTCGAGCTTGGGCTTCCTGCCGAGGGCCGTGTCCGCGAGCTTCGCCGCATTGTCGATCGCCTGGCGCCACTTCGCCTCGTCCCCGGCCCGCCGCTTCTCGTTGTCGGCCCTACGTCCGATGATGATGCGCGAGGTGACGAAGGCTCCGGGCAACCCCGCGCCGAGGACTCCCGCGGCGACGAGGAGGATCGAACGCCGCGAGCGCCGCGCCCGGCGGAAGAGCCGTCGGAGGGTCGACTCCGACGCCGTCGAGACCTTCACCCCGTCGAGCCAGCGGCGGAGCTCGTCCGCGAGCGCACCCGCCGTCGCGAAGCGCGCGGTCCGCTCCTTCTCGAGCGCCTTGAGCGCGATCGCGGCGAGCTCGGGCGGGCAGCTCGGGTCGATCGTGCGCGGGTCCTTGGCGTCCTCGTTCACGATCTTGCCGATCAGGCCGAGCGCGCTGTCGGCCGTGAACGGGAGCTGGCCCGCGATCACCTGGTAGAGCACCGCGCCGAGCGCGTAGACGTCGGTCCGCGCATCCACGCTGTCATGGTCGCCCTGCGCGAGCTCCGGGGACATGTAGTAGGGCGTCCCGACCATGGCCCCCGTCTTCGTGAGGTGGCTCTGGCGGTCGATCGAGCGCGCGAGGCCGAAGTCCGCGACCTTCGGCTCGCCCTCCGCGGAGACGAGGATGTTCTGGGGCTTCAAGTCCCTGTGGATGAACCCGCGCTCGTGCGCGTGCTGCACGGCGCGCGCGACCTTCTCGAGGACCTCGATCTTGGCGCGGAGGTCCAGCGTCCCGCGGAGCTTGTCGAGCGAGCTCCCCGAGATCAGCTCCATCGTGAAGTAGAGCTTGCCCTCGGCGCGGCCGCCCTCGAAGACCTTCACGATCCCGGGATGGTCGAGCTCGAGGCCCGTCTTGATCTCGCGCTCGAAGCGGCGGACCTGGTCCTCGCTCGCGTTCCCGCCCTCGAGGAGGACCTTGAGCGCGACCTCGCGCCCCCCGCCGCGCGCCCGATAGACGACTCCCATGCCGCCGCGCGCGATCTCGCCCAGGATCTCGTAGGCGCCGAACCGCTCGGGCGCCTTGAGCGCCTTCTTGGTGCCGCTCGACGCCGCGTTCGCCGCCCGGAGCGGCGCGACCTGGCGGGTGAATCCCATGTCGGAGTCGAGGAGGAGGTCGGCGTCGGGGTCGCCCTCGGTCGTCGTCAGTCCCTTCGGAGGAGGCTGCGCGCGCGCGAACTCGAACGTCCGGGCGACCGCCGCCTGGTCGAGGATCCGTATCCTCATGGCGTAGACCTCGATCGGCTCGGACGAGGACACGGCGCGCCGCGCCTCGAGGAGGCGGTTCGCCGTCGCCGGGTCCAGGACGCCGGCGGCGAGCGCGCTCTGCACGAAACGGAGGTCGCGGCCTTCCACGATCGGAGTTTAGTCAGCGAGCACGGGATTCGCGAAAGAAGGAAGTTGACAGCGGTCGATGGGTCAGGGTAAAATGGTATGGTTCATTTTCTGGCGTAACCTCGGCTCCAAGGAACTGCTCACGTGACGAACTGGTGCAACAACACGACGCGCGCTCACACGGCCCAGCCGTGTGTCGCGGTTTCGTTTGTGCACCCGGTCATGATGAAGCGCCTTCCGAAGATTTGTGGAGGGTCCTGGGGCTAGAAGCGCCGAGCACGAGTCGAGTGCGAACGCTTTGAGAGCCCCGGGATCCGAAAGGACCTCGGGGCTCTCTCGCTTTCCGGTGTTCTCAACCAACCCGAAAGGAGAGTCGTCCGTGATCCAGGTCATGATGTGCGAGCGCTGCAAGTCGAAGCCGGTCATCAACCTCCGCGTCTCGTTCGAGGGCGCCTCCCGCCGACTCTGCCCGGACTGCGTCCACGCGTTCGCGCTCTGGTTTCATGGAGCGCGTGCGACCCGCACCGGCCCCTACGAATCCGGGGTGGCATCATGAGCGCGCAAAGAACCCGGTGCCCCGCGTGCGAGACGCCTCTTTACGTCAAGCTCACGCGCAACTCACTGGGAAAGCTCGTGCGGACGACGTACTGTGACTCGTGCGAGCGGTCGCTCGACGTGACGAGCAACCTCGCCCGGCGCGCCGCGCTCGTCGCGGTCGCCACCGGCCGAGAGGTCGCCTGAGAGAAGTCAACTAAGGGGCAGGGAGCCCGGGAGGGCCATCGCGATGGACTCTCCTGGGCTCCCCGTCGATTCCTTGCTACGTTCTCGGAGCATGGAATCGACCTCATCCGACGAGACGGTCCCCGCGATCGAGCGCGCCGCGCGCCTCGTCGAGGACTACCTCCGCGACTTCGGCGACGCCTTCTCCAAGGTGGACGCCTGCTCCTACTTCGCCAAGAAGGGGAGCGCGCTCGTCTCGATCCGGATCCTCCCGTTCGCCGACGACGCGATCGTGGAGGTCGGCGCCAACGTCGTCGAGGGCGCCACGCTCAGCCAGGAGCTCCTCGTCGAGCTCCTCGAGCAGAACCACTCCATGGTCTTCGGCAAGTTCGGCCTCGCCAAGAACGGGACGATCACGCTCCAGCACGCCCTGTTCGGATCGACGCTCGACCGGCCCGAGCTCGTGAACGCGATCAAGGCCGTCGCGCGGGCGGCCGACGAGTGGGACGACAAGATCGTCGCCAGGGCCGGCGGCCAGACGGCGCTCGCCCGGCTCAGGGACGACGCTCGCCGCAAGGCCTGACCACTTCCTCGAGGGTCAAGGGCTTTCCTTATACTGGGACGCGTGAAGGGCACGCTCGCCGATCTGGCGTCGATCCTGCGGCTCCACATCGTCACGATCGCGGCGCTCGCGACGCTCGTCTTCGGGTGGCTCCTCACCGGCAGCTACCCCTGGCCGCTCGCGCTCGTCGTCGCCCTCGACTGGCTCCTCATCAACCTGTTCAACCGCGTGACCGACCTCCTCGAGGACGCGGCCAACGGGATCCAGGGCACGGCCCTCATCGCGAGGCGCCCGCGCGCCTTCGCCGCCTTCGCCTGGGCGCTCCTCGCGTCATCGTTCGCGGTCACGCACGTCCTCTGGCCGGCTCTCACGCCGTGGCGCGCTGCCGTGCAGGCGATCGGACTCGGCTACAGCTACCGGATCGTCCCGACCCCGCGCGGCTGGAGACGGTTCAAGGACCTCTACGTCCTCAAGAACGGCATGTCCGCCGTCCTCTTCGTACTGACCGTCCTCGCGTACCCGCTCGTCGTCGCGGGCGGCCCGACCGGGGCGCTCGCCGGTTGGAGGACGGCCGCGGCTCTCGCGGTCTTCTTCTTCCTGTTCGAGCAGACCTACGAGATCCTCTACGACCTCCGCGACCTCGAGGGCGACCGGCTCGCCGGTATCCCGACCTACCCCGTCGTCCACGGCCCCGAGGTCGCCCGGCGGATCATCGACGGGCTCCTCGTCGCGTGCGCGGCGCCGCTCGTCCTCGCTTTCGCGACGGGAGCGATCGGAGTACGAGAGGCGCTCCTCCTCGCCGCGCCTCCCGCGCAGCTCGCGCTCTACCGGCCACGTTACCGGCGCGGCCTCACGTCCGCGGACTGCAAGCTCCTCACGCACGCAGGCTCGTGCCTCCTCCTCGCGTACCTCGTCGGCACGCGGGCGTGGCTCGCCCTCGGGCTGCCGCCCAACATCGTCCTCGGCCACCCCGCGTGATCCCCGCCTGGTTCCAGCCGGCCGCCGCGATCGTCCTCGTGCTCGCCTACGCGCTCTCTCTCCGCGCTCACCCGGGACGCGCGCTCGAGTGCCTCGCCATCGCCGTCGGCGCCTGGGCGGGCGAGGAGAGCTGCATCCGTCTCTACGGCTTCTACTCGTACTCGCCCGACTGGTGGCCCTTCGTGTCGCGCGTCCCGCTCCTCATCGTCGCGATCTGGCCCATGATCGTGGAGAGCGCCCGCGACGTCGCGAGCGAGCTCTGGCCCGGCGCGACTCGCCTCGGACACGCCGCGCTCGTCGCCGTCGTCGTCACCGTGGACGCCTCGCTCATGGAGGTCGTCGCGACGGCGAACGGCCTCTGGAGCTGGGCGGAGCCGGGCTACCTCGGCGTCCCTCTCATCGGGATCCTCGGCTGGGTCTTCTTCGCCGCACCTCTCGCCTTCGGTCTCGAGGGCTCCGGGCGCCGTCCCCTCCGGGCGATCGCGTGGAGCCTGGGCTCCGTGCTCGTGACGCACGCGCTCCTGATCGGAGCCTGGTGGGGAGGACTCCGCTGGGTCCTGCGAGGCGACCTCGGCCCGCGAGCGGTCGCCGGGTTCGCGCCCCTCGCGGCCGGCCTCCTCGTCCTCGTCCTCCGGAGCGGACGTGGCCTCCGCGTCTCGACGATCCTCGCGCGGGTCGCCGCGGCGAGCATGTTCTTCGCGCTCCTCGCGCGCACGAGGACCATGCCGCTCGTCGCGCACGTCGCGCTCGTCGCCGTGCCCTACATCGTGGCGAGCGCGCGCTCCCTACGCAGCGGGCGGCAGGCTCCACCGTTTGCGGACGAGAAGCTCGGTGCCGCATGAGCGAACGCGCTCTCGTCGACGTCCTCGAGGAGCTGATCCACGCCGAGCAGGGCGCTCAGTCCGTGCTCGATGCCGCGGTCGCGCGCCTCGCGCAGGACGAGGTCGCACGGCGCGAGCTTCGCGGTTTCCGTGACGACCACGCCCGCCACCTCCAGCAGCTCATGGCGCTCGCGAACAAGCTCGGTCGAGACCCACGGCTCGGACGGCCGCGGCGACGTCGCTTCCGGATGCTCCTCGCGTCCGCCTTCGGGGACGCGCGCATCCTGAGAGTCGCGGAGAAGAGCGAAGCCCTCGCGAACCGCATCTACGAGCGCGCCCTCGCCGAGCCCGGCGTCTCCGACGAGCTTCGTCAGGCCCTCGAGCGCGGCTTCGAGGACGAGCGGCGGCATCGCGCCTGGCTCCGGACGCGCCTGAGGAGCCTCAGGGACGCCGCCTGATCGCGATCCGCGCGCGGCTCCGCTATCGTGCCCGTCATGCGACGAGCGATCCCCTGGATCTTCGGGCTCCTCCTCGTCCTCGGCATCGGCGGGTGGACGCTCCGCGCGTATCTCCACGAGGTCGCCCAGAGCGGCGAGGCCGCTCCGATCGGCGCCTTGAAGTCGATCGCGACGGCCGAGTCGATCTTCCGCGAGAGACCCGGGAACGGGCGCTACGGGACGCTCGCGCAGCTCCGCGACTCGAAGCTCGTGGACCCGGTCCTCGGCTCGGGCACGAAGCAGGGCTACATCTTCGAGGCGCACGCCTCGACGACGACGCCCGAGTTCCTCTGGTGGGCGCTCGCGCGTCCCCGCTCACGGGAGGAGGGCGACCGCGTCTTCTTCGTCAACCAGGCCGGCCCTTCGTTCTACCGGATCGTCACGAGGCCCGAGGACCTCGCCGTCGCGATCGACCCCGAGACGGCCGCCGTTCCCTCGGAGTTCATGCCCGTCGGGAAGTGAGCCGTCGGAGCGCCAGGCCACCGAGGAGGGCGAGACCCGCCACGACGGCCGCGCTCCTGAGGCGCGAGCGTCGTGAGTCGAACGGCCGCCTCGCGGCCGCGACGTAGTCCCGCTCGGGGTAGGGGCCATGGAGAGCGCGCGGTCCACCGACGAGCGCGAGGTGGACGACCTCGGCCAGGTGGAGGGCGCGACGGTCCGTCGCCTCGCGGATCTGGTGCTTGCACGAGAAGCCGTCGGCGACGAGGAGCGTGCTCGTCGCCTCCCCCTTCACGCGCGGGAAGAGAGCCCGCTCGCCGCACTTCTGCGAGATCTCGTAGTGCTCCTCCTCGAAACCGAACGAGCCCGCCATGCCGCAGCACCCCGACTCGAGGAGCTCGGCGTCGAGACCCATCTTCTTCAGCACCTCGAGCTCGGGCTTCATGCCCATGACCGCCGTCTGGTGGCAGTGGCCGTGGACGATCGCCCTGCCCGAGAGCCTCGGAGCCTCCCAGCCCTCGGTCCGCATGAGGAGCTCGCCCAGGTCGAACGCTTGCTTGTTCAGCCTCAGCGCGTCCTGGTCGTGCGGGAAGAGGTTCCGGAGCTCGTCGCGGAACGTCGCCACGCAGCTCGGTTCGAGGCCCACGAGCGGAACCCCGGCCCGGATCTCCGGCCGCAGCGCATCGAGGATGTCGAGCAGGTGCTTCTTCGCGAGCCCGAGCATGCCGTAGTCGTAGAGCGGCCGCCCGCAGCAGAGCCCGCCGCGAGGGACCGACACCGAGTACCCCGCCTCTTCGAGCACGATCGTCGCGGCGCGCGCGACCTCGGGGTGGAACTGGTCGTTGAAGGTGTCCGCCCAGAGGACGACCGGGCCACGTCGCCCCTCGGTCCGTGCCGGCCGACGGGCGAACCACTCCCTGAAGCTCTCGGGCGCGAAGTCGGGCGCGGACCGCTGCCGCGCGATCCCGGCCACCTTCTTCGCCAGATCTCCGAGGAGGGGAGCGTGCGTCACGAAGTTCGCGAGCTGCGGCGCGAAGCGCGCGATCCTCGCCCAGTACATGATCAGGCCCATCGCGTAGGCCGACCGCGGCCGCAGGCGCCCCTCGTAGTAGTGCGAGAGGAACTCGGCCTTGTAGGTCGCCATGTCGACGTTGACGGGGCACTCGCCCTTGCAGCCCTTGCAGGCGAGGCAGAGGTCGAGCGCCTCGCGGACGTGCTCGTCCTTCCAGCCGGAGACGACGTCCCCCTCCAGCATCTCGAACAGGAGCCGCGCCCTCCCGCGGGTCGAGTGCATCTCGTCCTTCGTCACCATGTAGCTCGGGCACATGACGCCGCCCTCGGTGCGACGGCACTTCGCGACGCCGACGCACCGCTTGGCGGCTCGCCCGAAGCTGAAGGCGTCGTCCGGGAACCGGAAGTGCGTCTCGAGCCGGGGCGGGTTGTAGTCGGTGCCGAGCCTCAGGTTCTCGTCCACGCGGTAGGCGTCGATCTTCTTCCCCGGGTTCATGCGCCACTCGGGGTCCCAGATCGACTTGAACTCGCGGAAGGCCTGGATCAGCTCGGGACCGAACATCTTCTCGAGGAGCTCGCCGCGCGCTTGCCCGTCGCCGTGCTCGCCCGAGAGCGAGCCGCCGACGCTCACGACGAGGTCGGCCGCCTCGTGCAGGAAGCGCCGGAACTTCGCGATCCCCTCCGCCGTCACGAGGTCGAAGTTGATCCGCGTGTGGACGCACCCCTGTCCGAAGTGGCCGTAGAGAGCGCCGTAGTAGCCGAACCGCTCGAACAGCTTCTGGAGGCCTCGCAGGTACTCGCCCATGCGCTCGGGCGGAGCCGCCGAGTCTTCCCAGCCCTCCCAGGTGTCGGGCTCTCCGGGGACGATCGCGGTCGCGCCGAGACCTGACTCGCGGAGCTCCCAGATCTCGGCGACGCGCTTCTTGTCCTCGATGAGCTCCATCGACGGCGCGGAAGGCGCCTCCGCGAGGTCCCGCATGAGGTCGCGGGCGCGCTCGTCGGCCTCCTCCTGCGTCTCGCCGCCGAACTCGACGAGGAGCCAGCCGTGACCCGGGACCAGGAGGTCGAGCGCCTCGATGTGCTTCCCGAGCTTCCTGTTGTTGTCCACGAGCCGCTGGTCGAGCGCCTCGAGCGCGATCGGCGCGTGGGCGAGCACGTCGAGCAGGTGGTCGGCGGCCTGGAAGATGCTCGGGTAACCGAGGAGGACGACGGCGCGGGCCGGCGGGCTCCGCACGAGGTCGACCGTCGCCTCGAGGATCGTGACGCACGTCCCTTCGCTCCCGACGAGGGCGCGCGCGACGTTGAAGCCTCGCTCCGGGAGGAGCTCGTCGAGGTTGTAGCCGGAGACCCTCCGAGGGATCCGTGGATACCGAGCGCGCACGAGATCGGAGTAACGGTCGCGGAGGCTCCTGAGCCCCCGATAGATCTCGCCCTTCCGCCCGCCCTCGGCGCAGAGCGCCTCGAGCTGCGCCTCGCTCGTCGGGCCGACCCGGAGCCTCAGCCCGTCGTAGGTGAGCACGTCCATCGACTCGACGTTGTCGGCGCAACGCCCGGCCATCTGGGCATGCGTCCCGCAGGAGTCGTTGCCGAGCATTCCCCCGAACGTGCACGAGACGTGCGTCGAGGGGTCGGGGCCGAAGGTGAGGCGATACTTCTTCTCGGCCTCCTGGCGAAGGTGGTCGAGGACCGTCCCCGGAGAGACCCGCGCGAGGCGCCTCACCGGGTCGATCTCGTGGATCGCTCGCAGGTTCTTCGAGCAGTCGATGACGACGGCGACGTTGCAGACCTGGCCGCCGAGGCTGGTCCCGTTGCCGCGCGGGAGCACGGGCGCCCCGTGGGCGTGACACGCGGCGACCGCGGCGATCACGTCCTCCACGTCGAGCGGCACCACGACGCCGATCGGGATCTGCCGGTAATTGCCGCCGCCGGCCGCGTAGAGGGCCTTGAAGCCGCCGTCGAAGCGGACCTCGCCCCGCACCGTCTTCCTCAGGTCGGCCTCGAGAGCGCGCTCGTCCACGGGTCTCGCGACCGGATGGAAGACGCGCTCGCGCGCGGCCTCGCCGAGCACCTGGGTCCTCGTGACGCTCATGAGCGACCGTCTCTGCAACGGAGAGACCGGCCCGCCGGTGTCCGGGCACTCACCTTGCGGCGCCCCGAGGACATGGCGCGGAGTCTTCGTGGAAAGGTCGTCGTCGTGACGGGCGCCTCGGCGGGCGTGGGGCGCGCCGCCGTCCGCCGGTTCGCCCGCGAGGGAGCGAAGCTCGCCCTCATCGCGCGCGGCCGCGACGGCCTCGAAGGAGCCCGTCGGGAGGTCGAGGCGTGCGGGTCGCGAGCGCTCGTCCTCCCTCTCGACGTGTCCGATGCCGACGCGGTCGAGGACGCCGCGTCGCTCGTCGAGCAGTACCTCGGTCCGATCGACGTCTGGGTGAACGACGCCATGGTCTCCGTCTTCGCGCCCGTGATCGAGACGACGGCCGAGGAGTTCCGCCGGGTGACCGAGGTCACCTACCTCGGTTACGTCCACGGGACGCTCGCGGCCCTGCGGCGGATGAAGCCGCGCGACCGGGGAACGATCGTCCAGGTCGGCTCGGCGCTCGCGATCCGCTCGATTCCGCTCCAGGCCGCCTACTGTGCGGCCAAGCACGCGATCCACGGCCTCACGGAGTCGCTCCGGAGCGAGCTCCTCCACGACCGGAGCCGCGTCCACGTGACCGAGGTCCAGCTCCCGGCCGTGAACACGCCCCAGTTCGGCTGGTCGCGGGCGAAGCTCCCGCGCGAGCCGCAGCCGGTCCCGCCGATCTACCAGCCCGAGGTGGCGGCGCGCGCGATCGTCTTCGCCGCCAAGGTACGCCGTCGAGAAGTCTGGGTCGCCTACCCCGTCGCGACGGCGATCTGGGCCGAGCGGGTCGCTCCCGGCATCGCCGACCGCTACCTCGCTCGCTTCGGCTACCGCGGTCAGCAGACGGAGCGGCCGATCGATCCCGGCCGCCGCGACAACCTCGAATCGCCCCTCCCCGGCGACCACGGAGCGCACGGCTCCTTCGACGCGCGGGCCCGGACGCGGAGCATCGAGCTCTGGGCGACGAGGCACCGCCGCCTCCTCCTCGGTGGCCTCGCGTGCGCCGCGGGCGCGGTCGTCCGGAAGCTGGCTTCCTCGGGGAGCTCGCGGGACTCGCGGCGGTGACGGCGCTTCGAAATGCAAGGGTCCCGGCCTGGTGACCGGGACCCTCGCTCACTCACGTCGGGGTGAGAGTCCGACTACTTCTTGTCCTTGTCGCAGACCGGGCACTTCGCGAAGCACGCCGCGATCGCGTCGCGCTGCTCCTTGCACTTCTTGCAGTTCGCGGCCTTCTCCTCGCCCGCCGCCTGGCACTTGTCGCAGCAGTACGTGTGCTCGATGATCGCCTTCTTGGCGGCGCACTCCTTGCACTTCGCGGAGGCGATCTCCTTGCAGACCGGGCACTCGCCGTCCTTGCAGCACTTGGCCATCTTCTCTTCGAGGGCCTTGATGTGCTTCTGGCACTCGGCGCAGGCCTTGTCGTCCTTCTTGCACTTCTCACAGCGCATGGACTCGACGACCTTCTTCGCGACCGCACAACCCTCGCACTTCTTGTCGTCGGCCGTGGCGCGCGAGGTGAACATGAGCATGAGGCCGAACGCCGCGACGAGAGCGACGAGGGCCAGCTTGATTCGAACAGCCATCCTGGAACGACCTCCAATGACAAAAGGTGGGTTGAAGAGCGACGCTTCGAGTCTACCGACGTCGTATCGACACTACGAATTCAACGCTGACGGAGATTTTCTTGTTCCCGGCGGCATGGCAACATAAGCGCATGCCCGCCTTCGACCTGTCGCACAGCGTCAAGATCGGTGAGCCCGGCCGGCTGTTCCTCTTCGCCGGTCCCTGCGTGATCCAGGATGCCGACCTCTGCGTGAGGATCGGCAAGCGCGCCAAGGAGATAGCGACGGGCCTCGGCGTGCCCTACGTCTTCAAGGCGAGCTTCGACAAGGCGAACCGCTCGAGCGCCGAAGCCTTCCGCGGTCCCGGCCTCAAGGAGGGCCTCGCCGTCCTCCGCCACGTGAAGGAGACGCTCCGCGTCCCCATCCTCACCGATGTGCACGAGGTCGCGCAGTGCGCCGAGGCGGCCGAGGTCGTGGACGTCCTCCAGATCCCCGCCTTCCTCTGCCGCCAGACGGACCTCGTCGTCGCCGCCGCGAAGACCGGGCGCGTCGTCAACATCAAGAAGGGGCAGTTCCTCGCGCCCTGGGACATGCGCCACCCGCTCGAGAAGTGCCGCAAGGCCGGCAACCCCAAGGTCGTCCTGACCGAGCGCGGGGCGAGCTTCGGCTACAACAACCTCGTCTCCGACATGCGGGCGCTCCCGATCATGCGCGCCTGGGGCGTGCCGGTCGTCTTCGACGCGACCCACTCGCTCCAGCTCCCGGGGGGCGCCGGAGACCGGACCTCGGGGCAGCGGCAGTTCATCCCCAACCTCGCGCGCGCGGCCGTCGCGACCGGCGTGGACGGGATCTTCGCCGAGGTCCATGAGGATCCGAAGAGCTCGCCCTCCGACGCCGACAACATGCTCCACCTGGACGAGCTGGAGCCGCTCCTCCGCGACCTCGTCGCGATCAAGAAGATCGTCCCGTAGCTCCGGGGCTCAGTGGAAGAGGAGCAGGAGCCCGCAGATGAAGAGGAGAGCGGGCCCGGCGAGGACGAGGAGGTTGTTGCTCCCCTCCTGCGAGGGACGCTTCTTGATCCGCTTCGAGATCGGCTTCTGATCGACCGGCTTCAAGCGCTTCTCGGTCGAGCGCCTCGGCTTCTCGGCCGCGGCCACGAGAGCGGCGCGCTCCGCCGAGTCCGGGACGAGCTCGAGCGTCTGAGCGAGGGCGGGGTTGCCGGCGTTCGACGTGCCGAGGTTCGACCAGCCCGTCGCGACCTTGGGCCCGTCCTGGAGCGTCGCGGTGGCGTCGAGGTTCACCTCGGGGCGCGAGGACGTGCGCGACGAGGTCTTCGAGCTCGTCTTCGAACCCGTCTTGGCGCGGAGGATCGGCGAGGTCTCGTCGACCATGACCGACTCGAGGGCCTCGAGGTCGGCGACCCGGTCCTCGACGCTCTCGACGGCGAGCGACGGGAGCGAGGCGAGCGACTCGGCGGCCTTGGCGAGCGCGTCCGCGAACTCGAGCGCCGAGTCGAAGCGCGCGTCCCGGTTCTTCGCGATCCCCCGCATGATGACGCGGTCGATCGCTTCCGGGCACTCCGGGCGGCTGTAGCGGACGGTCTCGGCGATCTTCGTCTTCAAGTTCTTGAAGATCTGCTTCGTGTTCCCGGCGCCGTAGGGCGGCGTCCCGGCGATCGCCTCGTAGAGGACAGCCGCGAGGGAGTAGACGTCGGCGCGCGCGTCCACGTTCGACGCCTCGCCCTGAGCCTGCTCCGGCGGGATGTAGGCCGGGGTCCCGAGCCAGACGCCTTCCTGGGTGATCCGGGGGTCGATCCCGGCCGCGTCGCGCGCGAGGCCGAAGTCGATGATCACGACCGAGTGGTCCTTGCGGACGAGGATGTTCTGCGGCTTCAAGTCGCGGTGAATCACGCCCTTCTGGTGGATGTGGTGCACGGCGCGGGCGGCGCTCTCGATGATCTTGCAGGCGTCGGAGATCTCCATGACGCCCGAGAACATGAGCTCCGAGAAGGGGATCCCGTCCACGAGCTCCATCGTGAAGTAGGGGAGACCGTCTTCCTGCCCGACCTCGACGACCTTCGCGACGCCCGGGTGATCCATGCGCTGCGAGAGGCGGACTTCGCGGAGGAAGCGGCGGAGCCGGTGGGTGAACGTCCCGCCGCGGCCCTCGGGGAGCGGCGCCTTCAAGGCGAGCTCGCGGTCGGTGTTCCGGTCCTTGACCTTGAAGACGGCGCCCATGCCGCCCTCGGCCAGGTTCTCCTTGATCTCGTAGCCGTCGAGCTTGTGGCCGACGCGGACGGGGGCGAAGTCATCGACGCGCGCGGTGCCGAGCGCCTGGAAGGTGCCGGTGGGGGCGGCTTCCTTCTTCGCTTCCGGCTCGTGATGGAGGATCACGGTCCGCTTGAGCATTCCTGCATCCAGGCGATCCGGTCCGATCTCGAACACGGCTACCCCCTTGACTCGTGGGGGCTTATTGCACATGCCTGACCGAAACGTGTGGAAAGAGTCTTCCTGCGTCAAGAGACTCCCGGACGGGCGCTTACGTCTTTCGGCCCCGGGGGGTGGGAGCGTCAAGTTCTCTTCGTTTCGGTGCGTCGAGACGTAAAGGAGACGAAGCGGCGCGCACGGTGTTCACGTGCGGACGTCGCCTTCGTTATCACCCGCCGGCAGAGCGAGTGCGGCGACCGCGTCCTCGAGGGTGCGCGCCCGGCAGAGGAGCTCGCGCAGCTCGGGCTTCCGCATCTGGCGCGCGATCGACGCCAGGTTCGCGACGTGGCGGTAACGCTTGAGCTCCGGGGTGATGAGGAGGATCACGATCCGGGCCGGGAGCCCGTCCGCCGCGTCGAACGGGACGCCCTGGGGGAAGATCCCGACGGCGGCGACCTCCTCCTCGATCGCGTTCGTGATCCCGTGCGGGATCGCGACGCCGTGCTCGAGGCCGGTCGAGAGCCGCCGCTCGCGCGTGAAGATCGCCTGGAGGATCGAGTCGCGCGCGTCCTTGGGGACCGCGGTCTCGCTGACGAGGAAGTCGAGGAGGACCTCGATCGCGCGCTCCTTCGCCGGGGCGTCGAGCCCGAGGCGGACGAGGCGGCGACGGGTGAGCGTGAGGAGGTCCACGCTCTGAGTTTCCCAGCAACTCGGGCGCTCGAAAAGGGGGTTCCGGTCAGAGGATGTGGAAACGCGAAGTCTCGAAGACGCAAAGCGCCTCTCAGGAGCCGCTTGGCGCGTTCGCGTCTCCGCGGTTCCTACTCCAGCTCCCGGTGCTCCCCGGCAGCTTCCCGATGCTCTCCGGGAGCTACTGACCCCAGCCCAAAGGCCTAAAGACGCCCGACGAGACAGGCCTCGGAGGTGGTGGCGCGAGATCTCTTTACCGCCAAGGCGCAAAGACGCCAAGGCGTTGTCAGCCGGCTCTTTGCGTCCTTGGCGTCTTCGCGGTGAAGAGTCTTCGCGCCGCTACCTTCAAGGTCGCCTGCCGGTGGCGCGGCTTGAGAGGTTTGTGCTTGGGTCA
>Ga0070738_10003846_pt1 | contig 18951 bp, 18 predicted proteins | sample Coa_R2_2_FD_66446 | JGI IMG/M metagenome (GOLD analysis project Ga0070738, IMG submission 66446) | Surface soil microbial communities from Centralia Pennsylvania, which are recovering from an underground coalmine fire - Coalmine... | ecosystem: Environmental > Terrestrial > Soil > Unclassified ... | reverse complement strand
GGGGGGCGGCGTGATAGCCCATCTCGGCAAACAGTTGCACGGCAGCGGCGCGAATCTTCTCGCGCACCGAACGCGTATCAGGCTGCATGTCTCTCTCCTCTTGTTCTGCTCTCCAAATTTGCGTTTCACTCTCCCCGCATTCTACCAGAAAAGCCGCCATGCGCCTAGTTCGTGCCCCCTTGCCTGCTGGTCCTGCGCGAAAACGCCAGGTCGTGTTCTTGCCCTACAATGAGGAAAACCGCTGGGGAAGAGATCGTTCACCCGCTTTCTGCCGTGCGCTCTTTGCGCTGGAGATGCGCCTTGACGACCGTTGTCCCTACGGCGCGCCCGACGAGCACTGGCTGGTCGAGGATATCTGCCGCCGAGTCGTTCAGGTCGCGCCGCACGGCGATCACTTTGTATGCCTCGAATTCAATGCGGCGCGAGGTCCGACCAATCCTGGTGATGCGCCCCCTCGCTTCAATAAAGTCTCCGGCATAGATCGGGGCCAGAAATTCAATCTGCTCATATCCCGCGAGCAGCCCCTCATCCCCATCGCACTGAATGGCTAGCTCGGTCGCAACATCCCCAAAAAGCGAGAGCAGGTGCGCGCCGTTGACTAGAAAGCCGCCATAGTGGGCGTCGCTGGCACTCATCCGCAGGCGAATGGTGGAGGTGTATACTCTCTCTTCAGACATGGTTTCGCTGTTCTCCCGGTCAGTTTTTCAGTGTAGGAAGAGCCTAACAAACGTTAGTTCAACTCTATTATATCATAGAGGGCCTATGGGGGAGGAAGAGCCTGGCGAGCGGTTCCTCCCATAAATCGCTGGCGAATGTCAGCAGAATATACGTTGTGAACGCGCCTCTCTCTATGATATACTTGAGATATTACCCCGCGATTTTTCGCTTCTGGCCGGCCTTCTCGCTGAAGAAAGGAGGTGAACCAGGTTTCCTTTTCCGGTAGAGGGTGCTGTGCGGCACTTATCGTTTCTCATTGTCATTCAGGAGGATCGATTCATGGCAACTAGAACAGAAGAGGCCCAGGGATATCTCCCGCGTTGGACGCTCAAAAGCGAGGGAATCATTGCGCCCGAAGAGCGGCTTCCCTGGGGGCAAACGATTTTTCTGGGCCTCCAGCACGTGCTGGCTATGTTTGGCTCAACCGTTCTGGCTCCTATTCTTATGGGCTTTGACCCAAACACTGCAATTTTCTTTTCCGGTATAGGCACGCTGGTCTTTTTCCTGGTCGTGGGGGGACGCGTCCCCAGCTATCTTGGCTCGAGCTTTTCGTTTATTGCGGTCGTTCTTGCTGCCACTGGCTTTGCCAGCGGCTTTCACGGCCCTGGCCTCAACCCGAACATTCCGGTGGCCCTGGGCGGGATCATCGCTTGCGGCGTCCTCTATGCAATCATTGGGCTGATCGTCATGTTCACGGGCTACCACTGGATCGAGGTTATCATGCCCCCGGCAGTTACCGGCGCGATCGTCGCGGTCATCGGTCTCAACCTCGCGCCGGTCGCCATTGGCGATATTGGCACCGATACCTTTGGGATCATCATGGCTATCATCACGGTGCTGGCGATTGCCTTGATCGCCATCTACGCTCCCAGCTTCCTCAAACGCCTGCCTATCCTGCTGGGCGGGATCATTGGCTACCTGCTCTATCTGATTGGCGCGAACGGCTTTGGCTGGGGGAAGCCGATCGATTTTAGCAATGTGGCTAAGGCGGCCTGGATCGGGCTGCCGAATTTTACGGGGCCGGTCTTCCATACCGATGCTATGATCCTGATTGCGCCGGTGGCGATTATTCTGGTGGCGGAGAATCTCGGCCATGTCAAGGCGGTCGCGGCGATGACGGGACAGAATCTCGATAGGTATCTGGGACGCGCCTTCCTGGGCGATGGTCTCTCGACTATTCTGGCGGGATTCGGCGGCGGAACCGGAGTCACAACTTACGCAGAAAACATTGGCGTCATGGCAGTGACGCGCATCTACTCAACCCTGCTCTTTATTGTTGCGGCAGTCGTGGCCCTGATCCTGGGCTTCTGCCCGAAATTTGGGCAGCTTATCTATACGATCCCCTCCAGTGTGCTCGGCGGCCTGGCGATTGTGCTCTTTGGCCTGATCGCGGCGACCGGCGCACGCATCTGGGTGCAGAATCGCGTGGACTTCTCCAGAACGCGCAATCTGATCCCGGTGGCGGTCGCTTTGACGATCGGGGCTGGCAATTTCCAGATTGCTATGGGGAGCTTTACGCTCAGCGCGATTGGCGTTGCAACGATTGCGGCCATTGTGCTGTACCAGATTCTGCGCGAGCGCGCGCCTGAGGAGCAGACTGTGGAGACGGGGCCGGAAGCATAAGCTTGTGGCGCTGGCCTGCTGGTCGGGTTCTCTCTCCTGTCTCCGATCAGCAGGCGAGGCCACGCTCACGCTCAATCTCTGCCTGCCTGCCTCCTGCTGCCTCGCTTCGCTCTCTTCCTCCCGGACTCCCTCCTCCACGCTCTCGCCTGCCGGTGTTCGCGGAAACGATGGTACAATACAACTATCTGCCCTGATGAACATTTTTTGGGGGGTTGTAACGCATGCCAAACTATAGAACTGCGCCGGAGTTGACCCCGCAGTATCTCGATACGGTCTGGGAGACGTTGCCGCGCCATGTGCGTCCTACGCTGCTCTTACCGGCTCCCACCCTCTCTGCGCGTCTGGGTTGCCATCTGACCATCGCGAGCGAGACTTTTCAGTATACCGGCAGCTTCAAGTTTCGCGCCGCCTATACGCTGCTCTCCAGCATTGCGCAGCAACGCATAGTGGCCGCCTCGTCCGGTAACTTCGGCCAGGCGGTAGCCTATGCGAGTAAGCTTCTGGGCAAGAGCTGCACAATTGTCATGCCTGCGACTTCGGCCCGTGTGAAGATCGCGGCGGTCCAGGCGTTTGGGGGTGTGGCTGATTTGATCGATACTCGCCAGATCAGCCGGGCTGAGCGCGTGCGACAATTGCTGGCGGAGCAGGAAGGGGCGTTCCAGGCCCACGCGTATGACGATTACCGCGTGGTAGCGGGTAACTCAACGCTGGGCAGGGAGATTTTAGAGGCGGACGAGTTCGATATCCTGGTCGTGCCGGTCGGCGGCGGCGGCCTCTCGGCAGGCCAGGTGCTTGCGCGCGACCATCTGAACGCGCGCACAGAGATCGTCGGTGCGGAGCCGCAGTTGGCCAACGATGCCGCGCGTTCGCTGCGCTGCGGCCAGCTTGTGCGCAATGAGCAGGAGCCCCCGACGGTTGCCGATGGGGCCAGGACGCTCAGTCTCGGCGAACTGAACTGGGAGATTTTGCGCACGGGCATTGCCGATATTCTTGAGGTACGCGATGAGGTGACGCTGGCGGCGCTGCGCGAGTATTTTGCGCTTAACCTCAAGGTCGAGCCAACGGGGGCGCTGGCCCTGGGCGCTGTGCTGAGCCATCCCGCACGCTTCGCCGGCAAACGCGTTTGTTGCATTGTCAGTGGCGGCAACGTTGATCCGCTGGTCTACGCCAGGGCTTTGCAGGAGGAGGAGTGAGCGATGACATTGACTCCCGCTCTTTTAGAGCAAGTACGCACGGCTGCTGCCACACATGTTGAGGCGGTTGCCAGCCTGGCCGCGCGCATCTGCGAGGTGCCAGCCCCTACCGGGCAGGAGTTTGCGCGCGCTCGCCTGGTGGCCTCGCTCTGGCGAGAACGCGGGTATGCCCCTGACGTCGATGCGGTGGGGAATGTGTATGTCAGAAGGCCAGGCGCGGACAGCACCCGCCCGCTGCTGATGCTTCTGGCCCATACCGATACGGTCTTTCCTGCTTCGACGCCCATTGTGGTCAGGCGCGAGGGAGAGAGGGTGTACGGCCCCGGCAGCGGCGATAATAGCGTGAGCGTGGCTGCCATGCTCCACACGTTCGATCTGCTGGATGAACTGCACATTGAGACGGCGACCGATCTTCTGGCGGTGGCAAACGTGGGTGAGGAGGGCCTGGGCAATTTGCTGGGCGCTCGCACGGCGGTTGAACGCTATCGCGAGCAACTGGGCGGCGTGCTGGCTGTCGATGGTAGCCTGGGCCACGTCACGCATGGGGCGGTCGGCTCGAAACGCTGGCGCATCACGGTGCGCGGACCCGGCGGGCATTCCTATGGCTCGTTTGGTACTCCCAGCGCAATTCACGGTCTGGGCCGCATCATCGCTGCGATCGCCGATCTCCCAGTGCCAACGCACCCTAAAACGACCTTTAACGTCGGGGTTATCGAGGGGGGGACGAGTGTGAATACGATCGCTGCCGAGGCGTCGGCACAGCTTGATATGCGCTCCATCGATGTTGAGTCCCTCAATGCGCTGGCGGAACAGGTGCGGCAGGTGGTTGAGCAGCAGGCAGGGCCGGGCCTGCTGACGGAAATCGAGGTCCTGGGAGAGAGGCCGGCGGGTGCGCGTAGCCTGGATGATCCCCTGGTAAGGCTCGCCGGGGAAACATTGCGCTGGCTGGGCATCGAGCCTCGCTATGGCTCGTCGAGCACCGATGCCAATGTGCCCATCAGCCTGAATATTCCCGCCGTCTGTGTCGGTGTCACGCGCGGCGAACACGCTCATACGCTCCAGGAGTTTTTCTTGATCCCACCTCTGCGCCAGGGATTGGCCCAGCTTGCTCGCCTCTGTATCGAGGCCAGCCAGATGCTGAGCGGGCAGTAGGTCCCCCTGGCCCCTTAAAAAGCCTGGAAAATCTTCCCCTCTGGCCGAAGCCTGCGGGGCGGCCTCCCTTTGTCTCGCAATCCTCCCTTGACAACCGCTGGCTCCCCAGGTATCATCTGGTTAGGTCATCTTACCAATTTGAGGTTACAACTCATGGTATTTGAGTCGATGGCAAAACAGAAGTTGCCAGAAGATATCGTGCGCCGGCTTTTGCTGATGATTGAGAAAGGCAAACTCCGGCCAGGCGAGAAGCTGCCGCCGGAACGCGAACTCGCTGCACTTCTGCAAGTCAGCCGCCCGTCTTTGCGCGAAGCGCTGCGCGCGCTCTCGATCATGAATGTTGTCGAAATTCGCCAGGGGGCGGGGACGTATATTACCGCTTTGGAACCGGATCTGCTGGTTGAACACCTGGATTTTGTCTTCGCGCTCTCTGACGCGACGTATCTCGATCTGCTGGAGGCTCGGAAGATTGTTGAGGTGGGACTGTGCGGGCTGGCCGCGCAGCGGATCACCGATGAAGAGCTGGCGGAGCTCGATCTCTGCCTGAAGGAAGCGCTTGAAAACGTGGGTGATTCCTCGCTTTTCTTCCAGGCAGATCTGCGCTTGCACGAAACCATCGCCGGGGCCGCGCGCAATATGAGCCTGAGCCGCTTTATGGCAAGCATGCGCCGTCTTGGGAGCGCCAGCCGCCAGCGCACGACTGATTTGCCGGGCATGAAGGAGCAGGTTGTCGCCGATCACCGGGCCATTGTCGAAGCCTTGCGCGCGCGCGATCCAGAGGCCGCGCAAGAGGCGATGCTGAAGCATTTGCAGAATGTCGAGCGTGCACTCCGTGCGTCCGGCGCTCAGGAGCAGATCTCTCGCGTGTCGGAAACGCATTGATGCACGTGCTTACTGAATGTGTCTATTTCTTGGGAAGGATCGATCGCGTTATGCCGTATCATGTACCGATGCCGGGGGCAGGGCGATCTGCTCTTGTTGAGCAGATCAGGGCCCGGGGCCTCGCCGGCATTCTGTTGACCTCGCCGGAAAATGTGTATTATACCTCGGGGTTGCCCACGCTCCCCGGCTGCGGAAATCCCATCCTCTTCAGTCTCAGGAATCAGTTGCCGTTCTTTGTCTTTATCGGGGCCGATGGCAAAACGACGCTGCTCTGCTGGATCGGCGCAACTCTGGGCTTCTCCTTCGAGGTCGATGAGGTGCGCAGTTTCTTCAACCGGGAGAGCGCCCTCGATGAATTGCAGGAGGTTCTCGCGGCGACGCTTCAGTCCGGGGCAATGCTTGGCGTGGAGAGCTCCTGCCAGCTGGATGTCCTCTCTCGATTGCAAAGGCTCGTCGAGCCGTCCTCTCTCATTGTTATTGACGAGCTCCTCCTGCAACAGCGCTTGTGCAAGACGGAGATGGAACTGGCGCTGCTGCGCCGGGCTACCGCGATCGTTGAGCAGACGGTCGCTGAACTACGGAAGCAGGTCGCGCCGGGCATTTCTCGTCTGGCGCTGATCAATACAGCCAAACGGCTCCTGCTCGAGCACGGGGCGACCGGGATCGGGCACACGACGATCGCCTTTGGGGCTGCAAATCCAGAGATCGCTTTCGATGAAGTGCTCGCCCCAGGGCAGGTGGTCACGCTTGACCTGGGGGCGGTGGTTGACGGCTATACCTCGGATAACAGAAGGCTCCTCTATACGGGACCGGTCCCCGACGACTTGCATGCGCTTCATCAGACAATGTGCAGCATTGTCGAGCGGCTTGGACGGGCGCTTGTGCCCGGCACGCCTTTCGCCGATCTCTATAACCTGGCAACGGAGCTTTACGCGGCTCATGATCTGCCTCCCTATTTTATGAGCGTCGGCCATAGCATTGGCCTGCAAACCGAGGAGACCTGGATCACGTTCGATAGTCCCTATACGGTGCAGCCGGGTATGGTGCTCAACATTGAACTGTATACCGCTTATCACGATGGGTCTAACATCGGGGATGAGGAGACCTTCCTGGTGACTGAGCACGGAGCGGTCAGGCTTACGCAAACCGATCCCGCTATTCAGAGCATTTGAAGGAGAGGTGTTATGAGCAGCAAACAGGTCCGGGTCGGGATGGTCGGCACGGGTGGGATCGCCTATGTCCACGAAGCTGGCTATAGCGAGTGCGGCGATCTCGCCCAGATTGTCGCGGTCTGCGATGTCGATGAGCAGGTGGCGCGCGAGCGGGCAGCTCCCTATGAGGCAAGGGTCTATGGAGATTACCGCGCGCTGATTGCCGATGCCGGGATCGATCTGGTGGATATCACCGTGCCCCACCGCTGGCACTATGAAATCGCCCTGGCGGCCCTGGAGCAGGGCAAGCATGTGCTGGTCGAGAAGCCGATGGCGATGACCTCGGAGCAGGCCCTGCACTTGATTCAGACGGCGCAGGCAAAGGGCGTGAAGTTTACGGTCGCGGAGAACACGCACTTTGTTGCAGCCTATCGTGAAGTGGAGCGGCTGCTGGCCGCCGGGGCGGTGGGCGAGATCCGCTTTGTCCGCACGTATATTGCGGGAAGCGAGGTCGCGCGGATTAAAAGCGAGGCGAGTTGGATCGGCAGCCTTGAGAATAAGGGGGTGATCCTCGATTCAGGCGTGCATTCGTTCTATTTGATGCGCTGGCTCTTTGGGGGCGTGCGCGATATCCAGGCCGCTGCCTACAGGATTCTGCCGGAGAGCCAGGTGGATGACAACACCATTGCCTTTGGCCACCTGGCCAACGGCGCGGTCTTTGAAACGACGCAGAGTTGCATCGTTGAGGCCCCCTGGACCGAACGCCTGGAGGTTCATGGCAGCAAAGGATCGTTGATTGTCGATCACCTGGTCAATCCAACGCTTGTCTATTTCAAGGGGGCAGATGATGTCGAGGGAACGCCGATCGTATCCGTTCCCTATGAGCCGCTGGCCTGGAAATATCTGTCGATCATCGCGGAGGTCCGGGACGTTGTGCAGGCTATTCTCGACGATCGTCCCCCGCTCATCGATCCGCTGTATGGCTATCACGCTATTCAGGTCGTTGAGGCGGCCTACCTGTCTATCGCCGAAGGCAGGGTTGTCTCTCTCTGACTTCCCTCCCTTGTTCGCTCCTGTCGACAGGAAAATCTGGTGAGGCTGCCAGAGTTGATGGCGGGCATGTGCCCGTCAACTCCCTCTTTTTCAGGAAGAGCAGCAGCCCGATCTCAGGCACGAGCAGACGCCCTGTGGACCTGTGAGGCACTCCCGAAGGAGGCATTGATGTCCGCTCTTTCAGAACTGGCGCTCCCGACGCGAAAGCTCTCTTTCCCAATGCTTATCCTTACAAGCACCTATGCTCTGGGGGTCAATGTTGTCTGGCTCGCGTACAATATTTTCATCCTGCCCTTGCAGGTGCAGTCTGTCACCTCTGAAGCTACCAAAGGCATCGCGGTCGGCGTTCTGGCAGGGGTGGCGATCGGTGTGGCGGTCATCGTCAATATCGTCGCCGGCATTATCAGCGATCACTCCAACAGCCGTTTTGGGCGGCGCAGGCCCATGATGTTCTGGGGAATGATTCTGACGCTGCCGTTTATCCTTCTGCCACTGTTTACGTCTCTTTCCCTCTTTACCGTTGCACTGGCTTATCTGGGCATGCAGATCTTCACCAACGTCTCCTCTGGTGCGTGGCAGCCGACGCTGGCCGACTTTGTCCCGGTGGAGCAGCGGGGGATAAGCGCAGGCATTAAAGGGGTGTTCACGCTCCTTGGTTCGGCGGTTGGGGTTGGTGGGATCACAGCGCTGTTCGCAGCCCATCTGCAACGGGTTGCCTTCCTGGTTATCGCAGGCTTTTTCCTGGTTGCGACTATCACGAATGTGCTGGCGATGTGGAGGCTGGATAAACCGATGACGGATGTGAGGGCCTTGAACCTGCAAGAGATTCTGACAGACATGATGCGTATCCAGCATCGACCTGGCATCGCTGTCTTCTGGTGGTTTGTCCTGGGCAGTTTCTTGATCTATCTGGGGGTTTCCGGCTTTCAGTTCTTTGGGGTCTATTATGTCGAGGGGATTCTCCATATCACTGCCCCGGATGCGGTTGCGCAAGCTATTCAGATCTCAGGGCTGCTCAATCTGGTGATTGGCGTGGTTTTCTCACTGCTGGCCGGCTTTCTCTCTGATAAATTCGGGCGGCGGAACATTATTATTCTCTCGGTGGTCATTGCCAGTGCAGTCGGTCTTCTCTTCCCTTTTGCACGTACCTTCGCGATGTTTCTCGGCTTCTCTGCGCTCTATGGCGCGGCCAACGGCGTGATTCTCAGCGTTGATACGGCGCTGACCAGTGATCTTGTTCCACGCGAGGAGGCGGGAAAGTATATGGCGTATGCGAACCTGGCGGTCGGGGTGGCTAATGGCGTTGCGCCGCCGATTTTTGGCGTGATCCTCAACTTCCAGGGCGCTCCGACGCTCACCAGCTTTATCTTGTTTTTTGTGGTTTCAGCCGTCTTCTTTGTGGCCAGTGCAATCCTGCTGGCCCTGAAAGTTCCCAACAGGTGAAAATGCGATATGATGAAGCGGGACGGAGCTACGACACGCTCTGGTGCTTCATTACCTCTGTCAGGAGAGAGTTTCATGGATCCGCTGATTATTACGACCACGCCGAATATCTGCTGGTTGGTCCCCGCTGTGCCTTATCCGCGCACGGTCGAGGAGATTATCGCCGAGGCTGAGCTCTGCGAGCGAGCCGGGGCGAGTATCCTGCATACCCATGCTGAGGGCCACTGGGCGGAAGTTATTCGCGGCGCCCGCCAGCGAACCTCGCTGATCGTGCAGTGTGGGATGTCTAGCCTGCCGATCTCCGCGCGCATGGAGGTCTGGACCGAGCGCGCGGAGATGATCTCGATGATCGTGAGCCACCATGATGAGGCTTTCGCCGGGCTGGATGTCCATGTGCTGCATCCCCGCGAGGAGTTGGAGGAGTATATGCACCTCTGCAATCAGTATCGGGTGAAGCCGGAACTCGAAATCTGGCATGGCGGCTCGATCTGGAATATGCGCTATCTGATCGACAAGGGCCTGCTGGTGGCCCCCTATTTCACGACGCTCTTCTTCGGCTGGCCTGGCGGCTCCTGGTCTCCCCCGACGCTGGAGGAGTATCTGTATCGCCGGCGCTTGCTGCCGCCGGGGAGCGTGGTCAATGTGAGTATCATGGGCGCTGAGCAGAGGACCATTCTGGCGGCGGCGATTCTGCAAGGGGATCATGTGCGCGTTGGGACAGAGGATTATCCTTATCTCACGAATGGCAAGATGGCGGCGGCCCACGAGCTGGTCGCGGAGGTTGTTGAGCTGGCGCAGCGTCTGGGACGAGCAATCGCTACGCCCGCCGAGGCCCGCCAAATCATTGGACTGGAGGGACGCCATGAGTGAGAGCCTGCCAACAAAACGGGTCGCCCTGCTCACGGGCGCGGCGCAGGGTATTGGCGAGGCAACGGCCCGCCTCTTTGCCGAACGCGGCTATGCCGTCGCCGCTCTCGATGTGCTCGACTCCGGCCAGCGCGTGTGCGACGAGATCAGGCAGGCCGGGGGCGACTGCCATTTTTATCGCTGCGACATCGCCGATGAGGCCGCTGTCCAGGAGACGGTTGCGTCCGTCCATGCGCGCTTCGGACGCATTGATACGCTCTTAAATATCGCAGGGGTCGTGCTTGTTAAGCCGCTGGCCGAGACGAGTTGGGACGAGTTTCGCAGGCTGGTGGACGTGAACCTGGGTGGAACATTCCTGCTCTGCAAGTATGTCCTGCCCTTTATGCGTGCACAGCAGAACGGAAGCATTGTTATCATGGCCTCCGTCTCGGGCCATGTCGGACAGATCAATCACGCGCTGTACGGGGCCTCGAAGGGGGCGCTGCTCTCGTTCACACGCGCCCTCGCCTGGGAGGTGGCGCAGGATCATATTCGCGTCAACTCGCTGAGTCCTGGCTCGGTCGATACTCCAATGCTGCGCTCCGATGTCGCTCTGGAGGCGCAGCGCAGCGGCCAAAGCTTCGCCCAGGTCAAACGCTTGCGCGAGGAGGAGCAGGCGTTCAAGCGTTGGGCCGATCCGCGCGAGATTGCAGAGGCGGTCTATTTCCTGGCCAGCGACGCTGCCTCGTTTATCACCGGCAGCGACCTGCTGGTGGACGGCGGCTGGGTGGCCAAATAGCGCGGCCACCCCCAGGGTGTTCGCAGAAAGGATTGGTGCGCCCAGGGAAGCAGTAGCCGGTAGCGCTGTTTCTCGCCTGTGGCTCGTTGACGGCGATTATTCTTCACAACAAACACTATGAGTTTGCGTCAACGCAGCGCGCGTTCCAGGCCCTCGCATCGCCCGGGCGGAAATGGCGTTCTGAACTCAGAGATGCTGGTTGGCGCTAAATCTGTACGTGCCAGAGCCAATCTCGATCGATGTTGCTACCTTGCGTCCCCTCCGCGCAATCTCTCCGCTCGGTCTGTCCAAAAAAGCCATTCGCCAAACCATGCCCAGATACTTGTTAAGAAAGATGAGTTTCTGGGGATAATGAGCGTCGCCGAGGCCATGAAACAGACAGGGTTTCGCAGTCGAACCACGTTTCATATAGGTCGTCAATGGAGAGAAACAGCCATAAAACAAGCACATCCCTTGCTAACTCTTCCATACTCAACTATACACTCCACGATTCCCCAGGAACAACGACTTGATGGTCTAAAAATGAGCCTGGGAAGCGGCTTCGCGGCCTGGCGTTGTTTTTTCGTTCCCTTCGTACTTACGGACATGTATCAGGAGAAAGCTACGCTCATCCCTTGACATATATATCTTTTTGATATACAATTTGGTATATCAAAAAGATATAGGAGGCAACGCGTGACACCTGAACCGAGTGGAACAGACCAGACAGATGAAGCGATTCACAATCAGGACAAAGAAGAGGGGAGTCGTGGGCATAAGCATCTCATCTATGAACTGTTCGTACTTGGAGAACTGATGGATGGACCCTCTTACGGCTATAAGCTGCGCGAAATTCTCATCAGCCTCTTTGGGCCATTTCGCCAGATTAGTTGGGGCATCCTCTATCCTCTGATCCGCCAGCTTGAACGCGAGGGCTTTATTGCCTCTGAGCGTGAGATCATGATGGAAGCACGTGAGCAAGCGGCATCCAGCATCCGACAAAGGCGGCACTACACCATCACCGCAGCTGGGCGAGCGCGCTTTTATGCCCTGATGCTCGAACAGGGTGAGTACAACGCTGACTATCGTGAACTTTTCATCGCCAAGCTCAATAACTTTGATCATCTCTCTCCTGAACAACAACTGGTTGTGCTCTCACACTATCGTGGGTATCTCCAGATTGAGGCTCTCTACCTGGAAGGCGGGAAGCAGCTTGCTTCAACGGATGACGCTATCCCGGAGAGCCAGCGCGCGCATATTCACCGCAACATCAGCTTCAAGGAGAGTGGCCTTAGTGCGGAAATCCAATGGATTGAACACTCCATCAGATTGTTAGAGGATGCACAAGAGGAACAGGCATAAAGAGGAGCATGGCCGCAGCGGCTCCCTCCTCTTCGGACATTGAATACATCAAAGGAGAACTGTTTTAATGCAAGTCATTCGTATTCATACCTATGGCGGTCCCGAAGTGATGCACCTGGAAGAGGTGTCTCTCCCAGAGCCAGGACCCAATCAGATACGTGTTCGCGTCGTGGTAGCAGGTGTCAATTTTTCTGATGCTTCCACGCGTCGTGCACCTCACCCATTTTTTCCGAGCGAACTCCCCCTGACGTTAGGCAATGAAGGAGCTGGATTTGTGGAAGCCGTTGGACCTGGTGTGACAACCATTCAGGTGGGAGATCGCGTGGTATGGGCATGGGTTCACGGCTCGTATGCGACCCACGTTCTTGCTCCGGTGCAGCAGGTGTTTCCCATTCCCGAGGCAATTACGTTTGAGCAGGCGGTCGCGTTGATCATGCAAGGCACCATGGCGCATGTCTTGTCCCGTTCCGTTTATCCCCTCAAGCCAACCGACATTTGCCTGATCCAGAGCGTCTCTGGTGGAGTTGGTTTGCTCTTGTGCCAGTTGGCAAAAATCAGTGGCGCACACGTCATTGGAGTCACTTCCACTGCTGAAAAGGCTCAGGTGGCCCGTGAAGTGGGGGCAGATCATGTGCTTCTGTATTCGCAGGAGGACGTGAAGACGCGTGTACGATCGCTCACGCAGGAACGAGGAGTCAATGTTGTCTACGATGCCGTTGGGAAAGCGACCTTTGAGACGAATCTCGATTGTCTGGCTATCCGAGGTACTTTTGTCCTGTATGGAGCAGCCAGTGGGCCAGTTCCTCCATTCCAGGTGTACACGCTCGCCGAGAAAGGCTCACTGTTTCTGACACAGGTCGCGCTCGTACATTATATCCGCTCAGGAGAACTCCCCCATATACTCCAGGACCTGTTCAGGCTCGTGCATGAAGGAAGCCTGCATCTTCACATCGGAGCGACCTTTCCTCTGGCTGATGCAGCCAAAGCTCATGAAGTTTTGGAGCAGGGGCAAACGATCGGGAAAGTGCTCCTGTATCCTTAAGGCAGAGCAGAAGCTCCTCCTCTGACGGAAAGGCAGGAACGCCTGGCAACCATGGCATATCTCCTGGGACAGCTCATGCGCTATTCGCTAGAACCACGAACGCTGGTGGAATTGCACCTTTTCGCGATTTTGACTATGCCCGCCAGGCGTTACATACATAGTGTTCTGTCTATCCCGCCGAAGGCGTGGCCAGATCGCTACTGTGCTGGGAAGACCGCCAGGTTCTGGAACGTGGCAATCGCGCCGGGCTGCACATTGGCGACGTTGGAGACGAACAGCGCCATGGTACCGCTTTTGTAGCTGTCATCAGTGATGGTGGCCACCGTCGTTCCGTTGATAATCCAGGTCAGCTTTGGACCCTGCGCGATGATCGTCAGGTGGTTCATCTGGCCCTTGAGGTTGACGGCGTTGCTTGGCTGCTGCGATTGCGCGATAGGCTGCACTTGCAGATTGCCATTCGTATCCAGGCTCCCCTTATAGATGTAGAAATAGCCGTCGCCATAGACCTCGAAGCGGTAGAAGAGGCCCAGCGGGTCGTTCTGTGCCGAGGCCCCGCGTACATAGACGCCATAGCCGTTCTTGGCATCGCCGCCGGTTAGGCCAGCATCGACGTCCAGGCGAAAATCTCCATAGGTTTTTCCGCCGGGGAACAGTTCCTGGTAGAGCTTGTTGTTGTCGGATTCGAGCACCATCTTCCCGCCCGAGAGGGTGATTTTCGCACCGCTGGGGGCAGTCAGGTCCCAGTTTGCGCTGTTATTCTGAAAGGTATCGTGAAAGAGCGGAGTCACGCTGGGCGTGACGATCGTTGGCCCGCTTGAGGTAGTCGTGGAGGCGGTGCGAGATTTGAAGATTTTGTACCCGGCAAAGGCCCCACCGCCGATGAGCGCCACCAGCAGCACGACAATGACGATAACGACTCCCGCACCGGGTCTCTTTTTGCCGGTGTCCTCGTCCTCGTCGTCCTCACTCCCCTGTTTCATCCACGCCGGACGGGCCTGTGGATTGTTCAGCGTCGCCCAGGGCGCAGGTTTGGGATAGCCATTGTGCCGGGGGGCGTTGAAGAAGGAGCCATTTGCCGATTGCGCGGGCTGTTGCTGAAAGCCGCCGAAGGTGTTATTCGACGAGGACTGATGCGGTCCGAGGAAGCTGTTGCCTGGGGGAGCGCCAAAGAGGTTCTGCTGGAGAGGCTGGGAGGGGCCAGAGCGTTGTCCCTGCTCGGCAAAGAGGCTGTTTTGTGGCCATCCATCGGCCTGCCCCGGTGATCCCCAGGCGTTGCCAGAAGCGCCTGGCCAGGTGCCAGTGCCCGGCTGCTGAAATTGCGACTGCGCCCCCCAGAGCGGCCCGGATGTCCCCTGCCCGGAACTCTGTTGAAATGCGCCGAACTGCTGCCCCTGGGGAGGTGGGTTATATGTTCCGCACCTGGAGCACTGGCTCTCATTCATCGCCAGTGGTGTACCACACCGCATACAAGACCGGGCTGCGGCTCCGCCAAACGGATACATCGAAGACATACAAAAACCTCCAGTACATGGGGCACTATCGCTACGCTAGTATCCCATATTTACGGCTTGCTTGTCTAGCAACTAGTAGATTTGGGAGGGGGTGGCACATTTTTCCCCTCCCAGGAAGACTGCTAGCTCTGCTGTCGCTCTCTCGCCTCCTGCAGCAGTTCGTGGAGCCGGCAGGGATGCAGCGGCATCTCGCGAATACGCAGACCAAAGGGCGCGAGCGCGTCATCGAGCGCCGAGGCGAAGAGGGCAGGCACGGGAATCACGCCCGCCTCGCCAGCTCCCTTGACGCCTAAGGGACTGAGCGGCGACGGCGTCTCCACATGGTCAACCAGGATGGGCGGGACCTCTGCTGCCGTTGGCAGGAGGTAGTCCATAAAGCTGGCGTTCAAAAGCTGTCCCTCTGTATCATACACCAGACGTTCAAAAAACGCGCCCCCGATCCCCTGAGCAACCCCGCCGTGAACCTGGCCCTCGACAACCGTTGGGTTGATGACGCGTCCGCAGTCATGCACCGCTGCGTATTTGAGGAAAGTAACCATACCGGTCGTCGGATCGACCTCGACAATGGCCCCGTGAATGCCACTGGCGAAGCTGCCGTGCGGTGGGCTATAGAATTCGCTGGCTTCCAGGCCGGGTCCTCCGCGATCCGCCGGGAGCGCCGGCCCCGGACGCGGCCCCGCTAACTTCATGCTCATCAGTTTGCGTGCGTTCTCTCCATAGGAGTAGCGCAGGGGGTTGGCCGAGATCGCAACCTGGCCAAGCGTCAGGGCTTTCTGGGGAGAGTCGCGCACAAAGACTTTGCCGTCAGCCAGCTCGATATCATCTGGCGATGCCTCGAAAAGCTCTGCTGCGATCCGCTTGGCCTTCTCGCGCACTTTCACTGCCGCCAGATACATGGCCGACCCGGCAACCGTTGCGGCCCGGCTGGCGTATGTTCCCACCCCCCAGGGAAAAGCCTGGGTATCGCCTGTCGTCACCATGACATCGTGGATATCGACCCCCAGCTGCTCGGCGACAATCTGCGCCAGCGTGGTTGCGTGGGCCTGCCCCTGTGTGGTCACACCGGTAGCGGCGTAGACGCGCCCATCGGATTCGACGCTCACCTTCGCGCCCTCGTATGGTCCGATGCCTGTGCCTTCGACGTAGCAGCCGATGCCAAGCCCCAGGTAGCGCCCCTCCCGGCGCGCGGCCTCCTGCTTCTCGCGAAAGTGGTCATAGTCCAGCAAGCCTTTGAGCTTCTCCAGCCCTGCCTGGTAGTTGCCACTGTCGTATTTCGTCGGGCCGCCATCCTGGTAGACCAGGCCCACATCCCAGGGGAACTCGTCGGGCGCGATAAAATTGCGCGAGCGCACCTCCAGGCGGTCCAGGTGCAATTCGTTGGCAATGCGGTCCATGATGCGCTCCATGACAAAGACGGCATGCGGCCTGCCGGCTCCCCGGTACGGGCTGACCGGCACTTTGTTGGTGTAGAGGACCGTGAACTCGCTGGCATAGTGGCGCAGGCGATAGGGACCCGGCAGCGTGCAAGCGGTGATGATCGGCACAATGATGCCATAGGGGGTATAGGCTCCCGTGTCATGCCAGAAGCGATCGCGCACCGCCAGCAGGATGCCCTGGTCGTCGAAGGCGTAGGCGACCTCATGGAACTGGCTGCGTTCCTGGTTAGCGGAGATAAAGTGCTCGCGCCGGTCCTCAATCCATTTCACCGGACGCCCCAGTTTCCTGGCGGCAAAGGGCGTCAGGATCTCCTCGGGATAGAACATCATGATCTTTGTGCCGAAGCCACCCCCGACATCCGGGGCCACCACGCGCACTTTATGTTCCGGCAACCCAAAGATCGCGGCCAGGCCGTTCCTGATTGGAATTGGCCCCTGGGTCGAGATCCAGCAAGTCAAGGTCTCTTCAAACGGGTCCCAGTTGGCAACGATGCCTCGGCACTCCATCGGCATGGCGGCCCCGCGATCGATCAGGAAGGTCTCTTCAATCACATGAGGCGCAGAGGCGAAGACCTCATCAGGATTTCCGACCTGCTGGACCAGGTGCGCTGCAACATTGCCCGGGACGTCGGCATGGACCAGGGGGGCGTCCGGCGCGCGCGCGACATCCAGGCTGTGGACTACTGGCAGCGGCTCGTAATCGACATCGATCAGGTCGAGCGCATCCTCGGCCAGGTAGCGGCTCTCCGCGACGACCATTGCTACGGCCTCTCCCACGTAGTGGACCTCGTCGCGCGCCAGGGGAAGCTGGGTACGCGGGTGCGTGAGGGCGGCATGGGGAACGAGCAAGGGGGACGGCTCCAGCACGTCGCCCAGGTCCTCGGCGGTGAGGACCAGGGACACGCCCGGCAGCGCGCGTGCTGCGCTCGCATCGATGCTGACAATGCGGGCACGGGCGTGCGTGCTGCGCAGGATCGCGGCATGCAGCATGCCCGGCAGGTCGATATCATCGACGTAGGTTCCTTTGCCACGTAACAGGCGGGGATCTTCAAGGCGCTGCACTGATGCGCCAAACCAGCGGGTAGCCATTACTCCACCTCCTGGCGGCCTGCGCGCAGACGCTCAGCCGCGAGTTTGACTGCCTCAACGATATTCTGGTAGCCGGTGCAGCGGCAAATGTTGCCCGAGAGTCCTTCGCGAATCTCTTCCTCGCTTGGATCAGGATGCTCGTGGAGCAAGGCATGCACTGACATGATAATGCCCGGCGTGCAGAAGCCGCATTGCAGGCCGTGCTTCTCCATAAAAGCCTGCTGGATGGGATGGAGCTCGCTCTGCGTGCCGGCCATGCCTTCAATCGTGGTGAGAAAGAGATTGTCCGCCTGCACCGCGAACATCAGGCAGGAGCGCACCGCCTCCCCGTTGAGCAGGACGGTGCAGCAGCCGCAGACGCCGTGTTCGCAGCCGACGTGCGTGCCGGTCAGGCGCAGATCGTGGCGCAGAAAGTCGGAAAGCAGCAGGCGCACGGGGACCCGCCGCTCGTAACGCTGGCCGTTCACGGTTACGGCAATCTCGCACTCTTCGGTAAATATCGGGGTTTCTTCCTTGTTTTGCATGATGTCGCGCCTTTCTATCCCCTGCGCCGCGCCCAGGCTGTCTGCAGGACACGCCTGGTCAATTCGGCCACCAAAACCCGGCGGTAGTCCGCCGTGGCGTGAATGTCGCTCATGTCCTCGCTGACAATGGCCTGTGCCAGTTGCGCGGCCTCGTCCAGCGTTCGCTCATCCAGGACACTGCCAACTAACAGGCGTTCTATGTTCCGCGCTCTGACCGGCGCGCCCGCTACGCCGGAGTAGGCAAGCTGAGCCCGCTGGCACGTGCCGTCCTCGCCAGGCGTGAGCACCGCTGCTGCTCCAACCAGGGCGTAATCCCCCGCACGGCGGGCGAACTCCAGAAAGGCCCAGCCTGCACGCACGTCAATCCAGGGGAAATGTACCTCCACCGCCATCTCTTGCGGCTCCAGGGCGGTCTCCAGGTATCCCCGGAAGAAGACGTCGGCTTTCAGCAGGCGCTCACCACCGTTCTGTTGCAGGAGGACAGAACCACCCAGGCACGTGAGGAGGGCAGGGAGTTCCGCTGCGGGGTCGGCGTGGACAAGGCTTCCCACTATGGTCCCGCGATTGCGAATCTGCATATGCCCGATATGCCGGATCGCCTCAATGAGCAGTGGGTGCCTCTCCTGCACCAATGCCGAGCGCTCGACCTGGGACTGGCGCACGGTCGCGCCGATGGCTAGATACTCGTCCTCTGGCTGAATATAGTTGAGTTCTGAGAGACGATTGATATCGATCAGGTAGGCCGGCGCGGCCAGGCGCATGTTGAGCAACGGCACAAGGCTCTGCCCCCCTGCCAGAATTTTTGCTTCGCCCCCTTGCCGTTCGAGGAGGGCAAGCGCGTCGTCAAGGATCTGCGGCGCACAGTACTGAAAGCGTGGTGGTTTCATCGTGTGTCCCACCTCCTGGTCTACTTCCCAAAATAGCAACGTGCCCTGAATGAGTGAGCAGAGAGGCACGTTTGCCTCTCTGCTTTCCTTGTTCAAGAATGGATATTAGAGTAGCGTTCAGAAGCGTCTCTGTCAAGTCTTTTGCTCTGGGGAGCAGGGCTATTTAAAGTTTTCCAAGGAACCCATGAACAACCGAAGGGCGAGAGACGGTTGGGCAGCAAACACCCGCATCTGGCTGGCCACATTGCTCACATCAAGCCAA